>Ga0307379_10000289_pt1 | contig 88587 bp, 80 predicted proteins | sample UN2MG_FD_202237 | JGI IMG/M metagenome (GOLD analysis project Ga0307379, IMG submission 202237) | Soil microbial communities from Risofladan, Vaasa, Finland - UN-2 | ecosystem: Environmental > Terrestrial > Soil > Coastal area > Acid sulfate soil | place: Finland: Risofladan, Vaasa | collected... | reverse complement strand
CGCTTGCGCTCGCTCCGCTGCCAGCGGAGCTTCATTCGATAGTCTTGTATCCTTGGACATACCTTGACTCCTTTCGGGCGATAGTATCCCCTAAATGTGTGTCCAAGGAAACCCTAGGGCGGGGGAGTTCATCCAAGCCGTTCAGGTAGATCGCTATTTTCTTTTTAGATGCCTTTGCCGATTCAAAAAGTACAGACAAACTAAAAACAAAGAGCATGTTAATAAAATCGTTACTAATACGATAGGCCTATTATAGTTGTCTGTAACACCAACAGGCGGTATTTTTCCAAAATCGGAATGGGAAAGTTCTGTTCCTGGGGGGAAGTCTACCTCGAATATTTCATCTCCTAAATCCACGTTTGGCTTAACATACTCAAGTTGTACTTCGCGATTAAGAATACAAACGTCATCCCCATTGTCCAGTGTGGCATTGTAAGTATTGGTATATTTAGATGGGAAATAGAAGGTACCAGCTTGTATGTATTCGCTGACTTCTGTTTTGTAGACCGTTTCTCTGATAGGAGTACTACCCTTAAGGTGTTCTGGGGTACGTGAGTGACGATGGAAACTTTTGATTTGATAACCAGCCTGAGGATTCAAAATCAGTTCTGTAGGCACTAAGCCGTCTTTTGAGCTTTCGGCTACCGATAGCATTTTTTGATTATCGACAAGAACCGAAGACGCGGTGATATCCAAATGGCTCTTAAAAAAACCTAACATACCCTCTTTATAAAAGCAAGCATAGTTATCATAAGACAATGCAAAATTTCCTTCTTCTGATGAAATGGCGCCTTGTTTATGGTCTGGCAGATACTGATAAGACTTATCTCCGTTGTACGTATTCAGGCTAACTAAACGCATATTGTTTGGCTCCATCTCGATATATCGCTCAAGACGTCTTTTGCTGTCCTTAAACTTAAACACATACACGCTATTGCTCTTCTCTATTTCAGGTGAGTATAAGTTACTTAGGTTAGCCTGCTCTTCTATTACCCTGTACCTATATACTCCGCTTTTAAGGTTAACCTCGTGGTTTTTCAAAAATTCTTTTGCCTTCATTAGTTGATCGGATGCAAATAGAGGCGTAGTAATTATCATAAGAAGCAGGAGGGTACTAAAAAAGTTTTGCAAACGTCCGAACATAGTGGGTTCTCCAAATCAGAATAGAAAAAATGGCTTGAATGCTTTCCATAAGCTTCATACTATCAAAGTAATGTTTGTTTGTCACGGGTTACCTGGGAAATCCAGGGTAATTCAGGTTCTCCATGATGTACCTCCTATGGGGTTGGGTCTTCTATCAGGTTTATGAAGTCGTCGGGTGTTAGGTCAGCGAGGGAGTCGGCGACCAGGTCGGCTTCTGTGAGGTCTTTGCGGGGTCGGGTGGTGGCCAGGGCGATGACGCGCATGCCGGCATTTCTTGCGGCTTGGACGCCGGCTACGGCGTCTTCAACGACCACGCAGCGGTCGGGGGGGAGCGATAGTCTCTCGGCGGCCTTCAGGAAGGTGTCGGGGGCGGGCTTGCCTTCTTTGACGTCTTCTCCGGTAACGATGGCATCGAAGTAGTGGCCGACGCCAATCCGCTCGAGGACGAAATCCATATTCTTGCGCGGTGCGGATGAGCCGATTGCCAGGAGGAAGCCGGACCGTTTGAGGTCGGCAAGCAGGGCGTCTGCGCCCGGGGCCAGTATCTGTGCGTCTTCGATAAGGTCACGGTATCGCTGCTCTTTCCATTGGGCGAGCCGGTCGATTTCTTCGGGTGACATGTCGCGTTTGGCGAGCATGGGGATGATCTGGTAGTTCTGCATTCCGAAGGTCTCGCAGAAGAATTCGTCGGTCATTTCGAAGCCTTCTTTTTCGGCCAGGTCGAACCATGACTGCTTGTGGAATTCGGAGCTGTCGATAAGGACGCCGTCGAGGTCGAAAATAACGCCCATTTGACTTCTTGGTTTTGCCATTCGTGACTTATCCGTGTTTTGGACGTTAGATTTCATTCTACTAAAGACCGAAATTGCTGCGACAAAGCCAGGTGTTATCAGCCGTAGCTGCATTGTTTATTACTGCGCGGACCCTGCCAATAGTAGTGTTAGCGTCATGTAGATAGCCACGGAGATGGAGTCGTTGGCGGTGGTGACGAGCGGTCCGGCGCTGATGGCGGGGTCTATGCCGATTCGGCGAAAGAGAAACGGCAGGAACAATCCGAGCGTGGTGGCCACCATAATCGCTGCGAACATGGCAAAGCCAAGGGCGAAAACGATGCGAAGAGGGTCCATGGTGATTTGCAGATGCCTGAAATGAAGCAGGAGTGCGGAGACGGACCCTGCTATGAATGCGCAGGCGACGGCAACAATCAGAGCTATGCGAACCTCTCTGGTGAAGACCTGGCTCAGTCGCAACGCGGCGAGGTGCCCGGTGGCGAGGCCTGAGACGACGATGGCGGAGGTCTGGAGGCCGGCGTTCCCGCTGATGGCGGCCACCATGGGAGCGAAGGCGATTGCGGCGGTGTAAATGAGCGCCATGTCTTCAAGGCTGAATTTCTTGTTGAAGAGAATCAGGACGAAGGCCGTTATTCCGGTCCCGAACAGGCACGGCAGCAGCCAGGTCATTCTGACGCCGGCGGCGTGGAGGACGGAGACATGCTCCAGCTCGTCCGGGTCGGTTCCGGCCATGGCGTAGAGGTCCTCGGCGGCCTCCTCGTCGGCCACCTCGATGACACGGTCGGCGGTGATTCTTCCGACAAGTCTGTGGGCGTTGTCGAGGACCGGAACAACGATGAGGTCGTTGTCGCGAAAGACATTTCGGACCCTCTCCTGGTCGTCTTCGGCGGCGACATAAAAGGCGTCGTGGTCAACCAGGTCGGTGATGAGCGTATCTTCCGGTGATGTGAGGAGGTATCGCAGTCGCACGTCGCCGACGAATCGGCCTGTCTTGTCGACGACGAATACGGAGTAAAAATCCTCGTCAATTTCCGCGGCGCGGATCTTGCTGATGGCCTCGGCGACGGTCGCGTCCTGCGGCACGCTGATGACCATAGGGTCCATGATGCCGCCTGCCGAATCCTCGGAGTAGGTCATGAGTTTTTCAATCTGCGCCGACTCGGCGGGGGCGAAGCTTCTGAGGACTTTTTGTCTTACCTCGTCGGGCAGCTCAGCAAGGAGGTCGGCGGCGTCGTCGAGGTCGAGCTCGGAAAAGAGGCTGTTAATCTCGTTTTCTGTCAGCAGCTCGAAGAGTTCGTCCCGGGTCGCTTCGCTGACCTTTTCGAGCACCTCGGCGGAACTCGCTTTTTGCAGCAGGTCAAAGACGGTGCGTCTCTGCTCGTTATCGAGCAGCTCCACGATTTCGGCTATGTCACTGCTTCGCTGCTCATTCAGCAGTTGGCCGAGGGCCGAGGTGTCGGCCGCCTGGAACAGGCCCTCGATTTGCTCCAACAGTTGTCTTTGTTCGTCCAGCATGTGCTTATCCCTGCGAAATCACAAGGTCCGACTCGGGCGGTTGACGGATAATTTAACTGCATTCATCGCGTTAGGCAATTTCTTTTTTGCCCCGCTTCGAGCCTATGGGGCTGCGGCATCAATGGAGATTTTTTTGAAGAACCGCTGAATTTCGCCGCAAAGGGGAGTCCATTTTATGGCAAAAGAGGGGGCAATAGTATTACCAGGCGGCGGCACGCCGAACGAAGCCTGCTTTTTTCGGCGCGAAAGGATCGGGGCAAAAGAGGGAAAATATGCTTGTTTGCAAGGCGGTATTATTGTACAATATGAAAGACCGAAAGGCAGTTTTTTCGACGTTTCGGTGTGCCGGCATATTGGTTTTCATTGCAGCGAGTTAGACATGTTGCGAAGTCTTGTTTATGGGACGTTTGCGATAGCGGCTTTGGCGCCGATGGTTTTTGGCGCGCCGGAGCCCGCGGTCGTAGGTGGTCGGGGCGACTGGACGCTCGATGTGAAATTTGAGCATCCGCAGCTGATGCCTGTTCGGTTGGCTGGTGAGGGTAAGATGCAGTGGTACTGGTACACCATATTTACGCTAACCAACCGAACGAATGAGGATGTTGATTTTTATCCTCAATGTGAGCTGATGACGGACACGTTTGAGATTGTACCGGCAGGGCGCGGTGTGCCGGCGGAGGTATTCGACAGGGTCAAGAAGCGCCATGCGACCAAGTATTTGTTTCTGGAGCCGCTGGAGAAGGCGGGCAATGAAATCCTGCAGGGCGACGACAACACGAAAGAGGTTGCGATTATCTGGGCTGATTTTGACACGCACGCCAAGAGCATGAAGCTGTTTATAACAGGTCTGAGCAACGAGACGGCGGTTGTTGACCATCCGGTGGCGAGAGACGCCGACGGCCGGCCGGTGAAAGTTTATCTGAGAAAGACCCTCGAGTTGGACTATGCGCTGGGCGGAGAGCCACGTTTGAGGTCCGATATAAAAGTGACATACACGGGCAAGCAATGGGTGATGCGATAGGCGTCCTTTGATCGCGCATCGCATTGATGCGGGGCACCACATTTCCGCCAACTTCAGCAGCCGGCTTATTATTGGACAACCATCTGTTTTTGCGCGGTAGAGTGCATTTGCGGACTCCCGATTTGGTCGCCTTCTAAAGCGCGCAGAAAGATTTTGAAGATGTGTCTTGTTGTCGTGTTTTTTTTTATGACAGGGGCAAATTTGTTCGATAAAGGATACTGTGTTTAACAGCTTGCAGCCCTGCAGGCTGTGTTGACGATTCGTAGTTTAGCGTTATGCGGTCGGGTTTATGACAGACGTTTGAGAAGAAGCACGACCAACCCGACCCGGTAATACAGAAAGGGAAAAACAATGCCAGCAACAAAAGCAAAAGCAAGAAGAAGTGTGCAGATTAGCGAAATAAGAGAAAAGGCAGAATCGCGAGGCATCGTGCCGGGCAACATGAAAAAGGCGGAGCTTATTCACGCGATTCAGGCGGCCGAAGGATGCACCCAGTGCTTTGGCAGGTCCAACGGCCAGTGCGCATACACGGACTGCTGCTTTATGCAGGATTGCCTTAAGACCAGGCTGTAGAATTGATATCAGATACGATGGAGAGCGGCAGGAATAAGGACGCTGCCTGCCTTTAGTGCAGGCGGGCCAAAAGCCAAAACCACACCGACGTCCCCACGTCGGGCGCTGCTATCATACCTGTGAACCCTTGATTTCAGTGTCCGACCGAGGGGCGGGAACTGTCAGGATTGTCTGTCTTGTGTTTATAGCCGCCCTGTTCACAGCCGGCAGAAAGCCGAAAACTGAAGTTGACTTGATACGGATTAGCCCGTATCGGGTGTTGTGTTTTGCGCTGCAAAAATCGGAAAATATTTGGTTGCTTGTTTGAAAACTCGGTGGTAATATAGCCGGGATTGAGGAGTATTCTTTGTGATCCCTCGGAGAGTACCCCCCAGTAGAATTGGCAGTACACGAGGGAATTTTTTTGCAGGCTTCAGCACGAAGCCGAAGGAGAGCACAGTGGAAAAGGGTAAAGTAAAATGGTTCAACGAGAAAAAGGGGTTCGGGTTTATCACTCCCGACGATGGCAGTGAGGATCTGTTTGTTCATCACTCGAATATCGAAGGGGAGGGATTCCGGTCGCTTCAGGAGGGACAGCCGGTGGAGTACGAGGTCGGCGAGGGCCGAAAGGGCCCGCAGGCCACGGATGTGCGTCCCTGCTGATTTTCGTATCGGCTCGCCAAGATAGAAAAACCCCAAGGTCCCGCCGGATTGGCGGGGCCTTTTTTGTTGCCTGGTGGTTATGGGTTTTTGGTTTGCGGCAGTTGATTGCTTGGGGACTGGACGATGAACAAAATACTCGGGGTCGTGGGAAGCCCGCGCAAGAATGGCAATACGCATATACTCGTTGCGAGCATTTTGGAAGGCGCAGAGAAAGAAGGCGCTGAGACAGAAGTTCTGCTGCTGGGTGATTTGACCATAGCCGAGTGCGACGGCTGTCACGTGTGCTGGCAGGGCAAGGATTGCTCCAAGCACGATGATATGAACGGCGTCTATCAGAAGATTATCGATAGTGACGCGATTGTTTTCGGCACGCCCGTATACTGGTATGGGCCGACAGCGTTGATGAAGGCGTTCATGGACCGCTTCGTGTACTTCAACTGCCCGGCCAACAGAGCTAAGATACGCGGCAAGTCCGCCGTGATAGCGGTCCCGTTCGAGGAGGATAATCCCGAGACTGCCGCTCTTGTAGTGGCGTTTTTTGAAAGGAGTCTTTCGTACCTCGAGATGAAGCTCGTCGGCAAGGTCATTGTCCCCGGCGTAGGCGATAAGGGGGAAATCCTCAATAAGCCGGAAAGCCTCAAACAGGCTCACGAGCTCGGAAGAAGTCTGGCCAAGGCCAGCCTCCGCGGCTGACAGATTGGGTTTGCTTGGGTTTGTTTTGGCTTTGGTGGCCCGTGAGGGGTGAAAAAATTGGCTTTGCTTGGGTTTGATTGGGTTTGCTTTTGCGAAGGTGGAAAGTGCCTTTATTGTCGTAAGCTGTTGTGTGAAAGAGGGTTGAATTGATTTTGGGGCGGGAGGGAATTGGGTTTGTTTTGCACACTTATTCGTGGTTTGTGGCTCGTGGTTGGTGGATTTTGGCTCGATTCTTGATGCTTGATGCTGGTAAGTGGTTAAAGGGTTCATTGGTTAAATGGGGTTTCAGATCGGGGGTTGAGTTGTTTGATGAGGCGGAGTCTCTGAAACTCCAATATGGTTTTGTGGAGGCTGTGTTCGATTCGGCGCTCGTACATAAGGAGGCGGTCGAGGACCCTTGCGTAGGCGAAGTCCTTCGCGGCCATTCGGCCGAGAGGGAAGTCGGCGGGTGGGGCGGAGTCGGCGGTCTCGGCTGGTTCGCGGCTCTTCGGAAAGAGGGATTGGGTGAGCTTAGCTAATGGGCTGTCGGTATTTTTGGAGAGCAGGGCGTCAATGGTCTCGTTGTGGATTCGGCTGGTGCGTCTTAGCCGCCAAGAGAGGGTGACGATGCGCTCGGCGAGCATGGATTCCATAGGGGTGGCGGGGGCGAGCTCGGCGAGGATGAGAGTGCGGTAGAGGTTGAATTCGGCCTGGCTTTCGGAGCTAATTACGTCCTGGCGTGCCAGCAGGCCGTGTTTAACGGGGTTCTGTGCGACGATAGCCTTGCCCTGGGGGGTGCGTGGGCCGGTTGATTGTTGTGCGTTACGACGGTTTGCGAGGATTCGGGCTTCACTTGACATTGTAAGATCCTTAGTTTTCAGGGGTCAGGGGTCAGTTTTCAGTGTTTAGAACATGTTAGTTTGATAAGCATTATACCATATTAGAAGTTTGATGTAAAGCGAAAAGCCGTGTAAACACAGAAATTCTAAATCCTAAGCTCTAATTCCTAAACAATATCGAAATTCCAAATGCGAATTAGCCAAACGGTGGCTTGGAGCGTAGGGTGGGAAGCGTGGAGCGTGCAGCGTGGTTTGAAGGTTGTTTGTGGGTGTCGTGGGTAGTACGGTGGTCGGGGTGGGGCCATTCGTTCAAATACAACTCGTTGACACATTAACAGTGTTTGTAGTATCCCGCCGGCGCCGTACCTGTCGGCACAATCGTCGTCGTCGCCAGAGTGGGCAACAAATACGTGTTCAACAAACCGTGAGGCGCCCGCAGCACCTGTCACCCTGAGCCTTTTTTGGCTTTGCGCCGTTTGAAAAACGTGACCCAGAAGACACCGGCGGCAACCAAGACTGCAACACTTGCTATAGAGACAAACAAAGCAGCGGGAACCAGAAGTGTTTCAAGTACCCGTCTTCTGATTGCTAAGACAATCCGGGGAGTCTGAGCACCCTCGGGATAATGAGCCATCAAAACATAGGTGCCCGGACGCCCTATTGTGAATCGAAAGACAGAAACACCTTCTCGTTTACCGAACTTGTATTTTGAATACGGAGGTGTCGGCGTGACCGGTATCCTCTGTAGCCCGTCAAGGGTCTGAAGCGAACACTCCAAATCTCGGGCAGCATCGCTGGCTACCGAGTAAGGCTTCCCGTTAACAACAGTCTCGTATTCGTGAAGGACTGTATAGTTACCGGCGGCTACGATTCTAACTCGGTGCGTTCCTGGAACAGTCACCCTTTGAATCCCACTTCTTAGGCCGAGGAACATTGCGAAGAAGAAAATCAAGAACGACGCGAATACTGCAATATCAATAGCAGCGGCCAAACCATACCACCATCTGCTTGGTCGAATCTTATGATTGTCCATGACTGCGTCCTTCTGTAGTAATTACTATTTCCTGAGCGGCCGTCAAATTCTACTGCAAGTTCAATGCGCACATGCGAGCCGTTTCAAAGCAATGTGCCCCTTCCAGGGGCTTTCAGATTTACTACCTTATTTTCTCGCGCTCTTGGCGATGCGCATGCATGCGTATGGGCCGAAGCCCAAAAGAAGGGGCACGACGAAGACCATCACCCAGCACAAGCGATTGGCTTTAGCCTTAGCGGCCAGTGCCTCCGGCCTGGCAATCAAATATGGCCAGGGGTCAGTTTCCATATCCAAAGATGAGGTGTCAAGCCCCGTAACAGTTTCCAACTGGTCTTTAGGAACCGGATAGTGTACCTCGTGGCTTTTCTTCTGGATGGCAAACCAGCCCTTTTCAGTTCTGCCGATTATCCACGGGCCCTTTAGCGCAAACTCCAAGGTTGCTTCGGGGTGAATTATCCCGTCCCACTCGAAGTTGTCTCTTGACCGCCAGCGGATTATGGTACGTCCGGGGCCACACATTTCGTAATCATCCCCTAAATCGAACGAGGGGTCCTGGCCTTGTGCAATGATGAAGGTGAAATTAACCACAGGATTCCATATTATCAGTACCACACACAGACTCACAACGCTGCTCAATATTGGCGTGAGTAATTCTCGGCTTTTCACGGTACTTGCTCCCACAATTCTACCCTGTAAAGTATGCCACCGCCGTGGAGTATATCGACTTTCCGGGCGGTAGGCAAGTCTGGATTGCCGGGGTCTGAAATTTGTTTCTTCACTCCGGCTCATTTGGCCCCGGCTGAGGATGTCGGTTCACACTTTTCCTATTGCCGTCTGAACTCCTTTTAGGCTCATAAAAAATCTTGCAGGTAGTTTTCCTGTGGCATATAATTGTCGGGTCAATACTTTTTAGATGAATTCAAAGAGGGGCAGACCATGAAGGACGTAGTAGAAATCATTCGCGCTATCAATGACTGGCCTTTTACTGTCTGTGTCATTGGCGTTGTTTTTATTGTTGTTATGCGCGACCGTATTGCCGAATGGGCCTTTCGCTGGAAATCCCCAAATAGAGAGATTGAAACCAACGTTAAGGCTAAAGATATTAGGAATTTGCCTGTTCGCAGGGTCGGAGAAGGAGTGAGTGAGGGGAAGCCTACAGCGGACCCTGAAGAAGTAGCCAAGCCACCCATTCTCAAAAAGTCGGCAAGGAAGGTCTTGGCAACACTTTGGAATGGTCAGAATCGCCATTACCCTGAAAAGGGCATTTCCGAAGGGCAATGGAGTTTCCGCATACTTCCGAACGTTTTCGAATATGGCAACTTTATGGTGGGCTTTGCTCAACTTCTTGAACTGGGTCTTGCAGGTTGGGAAGTACAGAACGGCCAGGCGGTTCTCACTAAAGAAGGTTGGGAATATGCTAAGGAGCATCCTGAGATAAGGGAGTCTGAAGACAGGTATAGGTTATGACATCACATCCTACAGGCTTTCAATCTTCTCCGTGCGTCCTCACAGCTTCGCAAACTACGCGGTAGCCCCTGTTGAAATTGCCAATTGTACGGTCTACGAGTCAGATTAAGGGGGCTGCGAATAAAAACGGATATTTATACAACGCAGTACGTACAAGACTGTTTACCTGCAACCGCCGACCACAGGTGTAGTCCTCAGTTCTGTCTCCATATACCTATTTGTTTTCGACAGCGAATGTTCCGTCTTCCTGTATGTGTATGGTCATGCGGTCTTTGTAGTTATCGCATTTAGTAACGCCAATGTGCCCCGAACCATCTTCAAACCCATAAATCAGCTGGGTTGTGCCGGAGAACGTAAGTCCGACAAATCTGAAGGCCACGCGATGGCGGGGTGCAATAGGGCCAGTGGTAAAAGCCGACCCGTATCCAAGAGCCACAACGGTAACATCCTTAATAGTATAGTCTGTATCGTTGGCAATGACGATATGGTTCATGCCCAAGCGATGTAAAGCCAACACAGAAGCACATATTACCACAGCACAAATGATAAGCAGCAATAAACGATGTTTCTTGACTTTTAGAAATATCGGTACACTGGCTGCGATGAAGATAAGCATCCCCGCAGCTGAATAAGGCCATCCTGTAGTTGCCTGAAAAGCAAACGCAGTATATGCTACAAAAAGAATTAGCAGAATGACCGCTACAGCCTTTATATAAGGTCTCGTCAGTATCATTATGTTCCCCATCAAAACACACCATACAATCACACAGAAGTGGACTCTCACACTAACAGAGGATTATACCCCCCCTACGGTGCCTGACAAGCCGCCTGTCTTAGCCTGCAATTGGAAAAGTCTGAGCACCGCCTATGTTTTTTGATGGATTCGTCCGCGTTGGTCCCCCCTTCGCTAGAGCTACGGAGGGCAAGCAGGATGACAAGGGGGGCCCCGGTTAGAAATGGCAGCCATGCCCTGAGCGGCCAAAGGGCGGCTTATTTCTAACGGGGTGAAGTGGTCAGTCTTTATTGAGTTGTTTTATGATTTTCATTATCTCTGTGAGGCGCCATTCGAGCGAGGAGAGAATCCAGAACTCGAAGTGGTTGACGCGCATCTGGCAGTGAATGAGGTAGATGATTTTTACCGAGAGTGTGATGGTGGCCAGTTCGATCATCAGCAGGCGGATCTTATCGGTGGTGAAGATTGAAATCATTACGGAAGCGACGATGATGATTATAAAGATGGCGTTGATGAGCTTGGTGCGGAATTTTGGTACGCCGCCGATTTTGCCGATGATGGCCCTGACTCGCTCTTTTTCCTTCTGGAACTGTTCAAGCTCGTTCTGGAGGTCCCTAAGCTCATCTTTGAGGTTTTCCTTTTCTTCTGCCATCATTTGTCCTCCGAAAAGACAGAGGTAAAACGGATTTTGTGCGCTGTGCGGTGATAAGGATAGCGTCGGCAACGGGGTCTTTCAAGAAGTATATGGTCGATTGTTTTCTGGGAGCGGCGAGGGTTTTTGCGGAGATGGATTGACATGGTTGTAATTTCGGTTATATTTCGGTGGTTTGTAAGGGATTGAAGTCCTGCTGCGATTAAGGAGAAGTGCAATGCAAAGGAACAAGGTTGTTTTGGTGGTTCTGCTGGTATTGGCGGCGGCGCTTGTTCAGGGCTGCATGCTGGCGGTGGTTGGCGCCGGGGCGGCGGGCACGGTGGCGTACATAAGGGGCGACCTGGAGGCGGTGGAGTCGAAGAATCTCGATGCTGTTTATGCGGCGACGAAGAAGGCGGTTGACGAATTGGGGTACAAGGTGACTAAGGATGCGAAGGATGCGTTAGAGGCTGAGATTGTTGCGCGTGACGCGGGGGACAATAAGGTTACGATAATTCTGAAGAAGACGGCAGCGGACGCGACGAAGGTTTCGATTCGGGTGGGGACGTTCGGGGATGAGACGAAGTCGCAGCTTATTTACGGCAAGATACGCGATAATCTTTGAGGGGGCGTTTGCGGCGGGGGAGAGCCGTGCGGAGAACTTGCGGCAGGGTTGATTGATGGACCTCTATTGTTTCTTTGGGGGGATGTCGAGTGTCCTCTTGCATCTGGGGCAGGCGACTTTGGGCGCCTTGAAGTTGGGGGGTATTTTGAGCTTCAGGCCGCAGGCGCAGGTCAGGAATACGAATTGATTGACGCGTCGCATGATGTCGCCGACCTGGCGCATTTGTTTTTCGCGCGTGATTTGTTTTTTTGTGTCATCGGCGGCCTGGCGGAGGGCGATATCCTCTTTGGTCAAGGCGGCGAGGGGGACGACGGTTGGGGAGTGGGTCACTTTCGTAAAGGCGTCGGAATAGGCTTCGAAGGAGGCGCCCTGGGCCATATTGCGCAGGATTCTTATTCGCTCGGAGATGGGGGGGTGCGTGCTGGTGAGGTCGGAGATTTTCATACCCTTTTTCTTGAAGGGATTAACGATGTACATTGGTGCGGTGACTTTGTTTGCGGCGGTTAATTGTGGCGCCGGGTCGCCGGCGATTTTTTCGAGCGCGCCGGCGAGTCCTTCGGGATAGCGGGTGAGCCTGGCAGCGCCGGCGTCGGCGAGGTACTCTCGTTTTCTTGAGAGTGCGAAGTAGAGCAGGTAGGCCAGGATTGGTGCGAGTATTGCGGCGACGATGGCGATGACGAGCATGATGAGCTGTGCCTGCCCGCCGCCGCCGGAGCCGGAGGAGTACCTTCTTCGTGAACCCATGGAGCTGTAGAACATGCTTCTGAGGAAGACCTGTGAGAGCAGTACGATGGAGCCGAGCATGATTCCTGCGAGTGTGACGAAGAGGATGTCACGGTGCAGGATGTGGCTTATTTCGTGCGCGACGACGCCCTGAAGCTCGTCGCGGTTTAGTTTTGCGAGCAGGCCTGCGGTGACGGCGACGGAGGCGGTTTCGGGTTTTCGGCCTGTTGCGAAGGCGTTGGGTGCGGGGTCATTGATGATGTATATTTTCGGCATGGCGGGGAGTCCGGCGGCGATTTTCATTTCTTCGACGATGTTGAAGAGCTGTGGGTGGACGTCATGGGTGACGGGTGTGGCGTGGCTTGCGGCGAGGAGGATTTGGTCTCCTGATGAGAAGCTTACCATTGTTAGAATGAGCCAGAGTGCGGTTGCGATGATGAGGCCGATGAAGGCGCCCCGGCCTCCGAAGAATGCCATACCGATGATGTAGCCGAGCAGCATGAGGCAGAGGGCCATCATGAGCAGCAGGAGGATCGACTTTCTTTTGTTTATTCTGATTAATTCCCACATGTACGTCGCCCGTGTTTGCCAGCAGCCCATGGCTCGAGGTCTGCGTGTCGGTGCGGTATAAGCATTTGGGAGCTACGTAAAGCTGACTTTGGGGACCTCTCTTTCGGCGGCCACTTCGATCTCGAAGAAATCTCTCTTGTTGAAGCTGAACATGGAAGCCACGATGTTGGATGGGAACATCTGGATCTTGTTGTTAAAGAAGAGGACCTGGTCGTTGTAGCTCTGGCGTGCGAAGGATATTTTGTTTTCGGTGCTTGTGAGCTCTTCCTGGAGGGCGAGGAAGTTCTGGTTGGCTTTGAGGTCGGGGTAGTTTTCGACGACGAGCATGAACTTGCTGAGGGCTTCGCCGAGGGCGCCTTCGGCCTTTGAGGCCTCGGAGACGTTTTTGGCGCCCATGGCCTGGCTTCTGGCTTTGGTGATTTCCTCGAAGGTTCCTCTTTCATGCTTCATGTAGCCTTTTGCGGTCTCGACGAGATTTGGAATGAGGTCGTGACGGCGCTTTAGCTGCACGTCAATCTGTGACCAGGCGTTGTCGACCTGATTTCGGAGTCGAATCAGTGCGTTGTAGACGCCGACTACGAAAAGGATAATCAGCAGTGGCAGACCGATTACGATGAGCAAAACGACAAGAACGAGCGCAGACATTAAGTTTGCTCCTTACACAAAGGGATTGGGATGGTTTCTTCTCATTTGATGAATTCTTTGCGGTTCTATTGTGAGCGTTTTTTCAGCACAAAAGCTATGATACCGACAACGACCGCAATGACGATGAATATTACGCTCCATTTCCCCATATTCTTTCTCCTAACCTAATTCGAATCAAATTGCATTCTCACCTGTTTCAGGGCCGAAGATGTCGGCCAATAGCGTCTGGATTTTGCTTTCTTTGTCCAGCTGGGCCTTGGTAAATATATCCTGAAGCTCTCCTTTGTCAAACCATAAACCGTCGCCTCCGGCGCATTTGTCGAGGAGCAGCGGCGGAGCGGAGTCGCCGACGGTGATTTTTTTCATTTTTTTCAGGCAGATGGGACATTTTCTGGGCTTTTCGGGGCACTTGGCATCGACTTTGAAGGAATCGAGCAGCTGTTTTGCTTGTTGGGGGTCGTCGAGGAGCATTTCGAGCTCTCCGGCGTCGAGCCAGATTCCGCCGCAGTCGGTGCAGTAGTCGATCTCGACATCGGCGAGCTCGAGGGTGATCATCGCGTTTTCACACACAGGACAATCCATAGAATGCTCCAGCCAGGATTATTTTTGTGGTTGTATCTTACATTTGTTTGATGTTCAGGTCAAGGGCGGGGGCTGGTGAACAGCATCATTTTTTAATTTGCGTTTATCGGACGTCCGAATCGGGTGATAAGTGGTGTTTGCAGCCTTGGGCATCCTGGAGTGATGTACCTGTTTGGGGGCGGCAGGGATTTTCATGTCAAGAGGTGTAATAAGGATATGGGTGCAAGATTTGCCGGCTGGTGGGCCGATAGATGGGAAAAGGGTGTACTTCATGTTTGTAGGTAGGAGTGCAGATTGTGCGGATTCTGTGGCCGTCCAAGCGGTATGAAAGAATGGATTCCCGCTTTCGGAGGAATGACAAACAGGCAGCGGAGACCATTCGGCAAGAAATCCACCTGCAAACGTGAATCGCACCCATGGGAAAAGAGGTAAGATAATTGTGCTTGACGGGGATTTGGGCAGCGGATAGCGTATAGGGCAGACCGAAGCCGGATTTAAGATGGCCGAGACGAGAAGGCTGACGGCCCGGGCCGATTGGTGGTCGGCGTATTTTGGTTACGGGATTGAAGGGGCTGGAGAATGATAGTTGACTGCCACACACACATAAATTGTGCTGCCGGTGACGCCGAAGTATCGGAGCACCTGGCGGCGGCGGAGACGGTGGATGCGTGCGTAGTGTTGGCGGAGGCATGTGAATCGAGCGAAGATTCGAACGCGAGGGTCTCGGAATATGTCGGCAAGCATAAAGACAAGATGGTAGGTTTTGCGTTCGTGGAGCCGACCCGAGACAAGCTTGGGGTCAAGAATCTGACAGCCATGACCGAGAAGCTGGGCCTCAAGGGTGCGGTTTTGTATTGTTCGAGTTGTGGTTTCCATCCGGCGCACAGCCGGGCGATGCGTTTTTATGAGTGGGCTGAGGAGCAAGGGGTGCCGGTTTTCTTTCATAATGGTGGGCCGCTGGGTGCGGAGGCGGTGCTGGATTATGCGCAGCCTTTCCTGCTGGACGAGGTGGCGAGGCAGTTTCCCGGGTTGAGGATGGTGATTGGCAATATGGGGTTTCCCTTCATTGAGCAGACTCTGTGCATGGCGGCCAAGCACAAGCATGTATACGGGGACCTGACGATACGGCCGACGCATGTGTGGGAGGTTTACAACATTGTGGTCTCGGCGCACGAGTATGGCGTGATGGACAAGCTGTTGTTTGGCAGCGGTTTTCCGCTCGGCAAGGCGGGGGAGTGTATAGAGACTCTGCTTGGTTTCAACAAGCTTCTGGCGGACACGAATCTGCCGACGGTTCCGCGGGATCGCATACGGAGCATTGTGGAACGAGAGACGCTGAAGGTACTTGGGATAAGCTGATGGGGTGGGCGCGTCGCGTCGTTTAGCATGGAGGTGGACGGCCAATGGCTGAGCTTTTGGAAGAGCAGCGGGAGAGCTGGGGCACTCGCGGCGGGTTTGTATTGGCGGCGGTGGGTTCGGCGGTAGGATTAGGTAATCTTTGGCGGTTTCCATACGAGCTTTATGACCATGGGGGCGGTGCATTTCTTGTTCCATACGTAGTGGCGGTGTTCCTGGTCGGGGTCCCGATGCTGATTCTGGAGTTCAGTCTGGGGCATCTGACGCAGCGAGCTGCGCCCGAGGCATTTGCCCGCGTGCACCGAAGGTTCGAGTTTGCGGGGTGGTGGAGCATATTGCTGGGATTTTTGATAGTCACTTTTTACACGGTGATTCTGGCTTATTGTTTCAGTTTCCTGTGGTTCAGCGTCAAGGGTATATTGAGCGGCGGCGAGCTGCCGTGGGCGGGCGAGGGACTGGAAGGCGTTAAGAAGGCGGCAGATTTTTTTAACCAGACGTATCTGGGCAAGACTGACGGACTGGCGCTGGGTAATATTCGGTGGAACATATTCTGGCCACTGGTGTTCACCTGGGTGGCAATGTACTTCTGCATATTCAGAGGAGTGAAGCTGGTTGGCAAGATTGTGTGGTGGACGGTGCCGCTGCCGTGGCTCATGCTGCTGGTTCTTACGGTTCGGGGTCTAACCCTTGAGGGTAGCGTGGAAGGTCTTGCCTACTATCTGAACCCTGACTGGTCGCAGGTGGCGAAGGCGACGACCTGGCGGTTCGCGTTTGGTCAGGCGTTTTTCTCGCTGAGTCTGGCGTTTGGCGGCGTGATGATTACGTATGCGAGCTTTCTTCACCAAAAGAGCGACTTGAATAATAATGCGGCGATAATAGCACTGGCGGATTTTGGGACGAGTTTTGTGGCGGGATTGGCGGTTTTTGCGACGTTGGGCGGGATGGCGTTTGTGACTCGTCAGGCGGGGCACGCGGTAGCGGTGGAGAACGTGGCAGAGGGCGGTCCGGCATTGGCGTTCGTGGCGTTTCCGTACGCCTTGGCGCAGTTACCCTATTCAGCATGGTTCAGCTTTGTTTTCTTTTTTGCGCTGGTCACATTGGGTATTGATTCGGCGTTTTCGCTCACCGAGTCGATACTTGCGGCGGTGGTGGACAAGACGGGTTGGCGCCGGAGCATCGTACTGCCGGCAATAAGCGTGATCGGTGGGGCGGCGGGGTTGATCTACATTACGCAGGGTGGGCTGAACTGGCTTGGGGTAATCGGGGACTTCATAGACGGCACGTGGGGCATCGCATGTCTGGGGCTGTTCGAGTGTATTGTTCTTGGGTGGTTGTGGCGTGTTGACCGGCTGCGTCAACATGCAAACGAGAGGAGCGATTGGCAGCTGGGAAGGTGGTGGGATTATCTGATTCGCATTATCATCCCGGTTCTGCTCGGCTCACTGTTTGTGTGGAGTTTTTTCGATGACCTGACACAGGAGGGGGGATTTCTTCGTGACGAGGTGGGCAACTGGAATGTGGCCAATTGTGTTGGGTTGGCGGTAATTCTTCTGGTGCCGGCGGCGGGAATAGTGGTGAGCATGGCCAAGTCGGCCGGCGGCGCGGGCTTGCGCAGTGAGCATCCGGCAGACTTGGCGGTCAAAGGACGGTTCGGCGGTGGGATTGCGCTGGTTCTTGCCTTGTTATCGGCGCTCTTGCTGGGGACTCTGTTCTGGTGGGCGGTGGTTGGTCGTGACGAGAAGACGTTGTTGTGGCTTGGGCTGCCGCCGGCAGTTGTTGCTGTTGTCGTGAGCAATTCCATAGTGGACAGACGGCATGCCGGCAGTGTTCGGTCCTCCTGGCTGGCGCGGTGGGCAGGTCTGCTTGCGACATTTGATCTTGGAGCTTTTGTCGCGTTGAATCTAATCTACCGGACGCGTGAGCAGGCGGTGGTCGAGCCGACTCTGCACGGGCAAGAGCAACTCAGCGGCGTATCCTACCTGATTCTGTGTGGCGCTTTGCTGATTATCATCGGAGGTTTAGCCTGGTGTTTCTACAGAGCGCTGATGGCCGCGGGCAAGGCAGAAGAACTCCAGGGCGCCGAAGAGATCAGGGACTAAACGGGCGCAGACAGAGCGATATCGGCATCACCTATTTGAAGCCTTTGAGGTCCTCGTCGGTGTACTTGCAGATGCAGGCCTTTTCCAGGTCCACGTCTGTTATGTTTGCAAGGGTGCATAGCCAAGCGAGGACATCGGCAAATTCTTGTGCCCTATTCTGCTGGTTATCGCCGGCCAGAGCGGTGGCGAGCTCCCCGACCTCTTCAATGAACCACAGAAAGGTAGCGGGTACGCCGCGTTTTTGATCTCGCTCTTTGTATTTTGCGGCAATTAGCTGTTGAAACTGGCTAATATGCATTCTCTTGCGTAGATCAGGCGCCCAACAGGTCCGAGAGTTTGACTTTTTCGAAAACAGTTCGAGCCTGGGCGATTGCTTTGTCGTACGTCTGCTCGATCTTGGCGGCGAATTTTTCTCCGTGGGCGTGCTCTTCCAGGTTCAACTGGCTTACCATAGGGCCATCGATGGCTTCAATGACGTTGAGCAAGGTGATTTTTTTAACCGGCCGGGCCAGTGAGAAGCCGCCTCGCGGGCCTCTCTTGGAGCGGAGCAGATTGGCTTTTACCAGTTGCTGGAGTATTTTCAGCAAGTACTCCAAGGGGATGTTGTATTTTTTGGAGATGTCCTGCGATAGAATTATCCCCTGCTTTTGGTGCTGGGCGATATAGCCAGCCGCCAGCAATGCGTATCCTGTTGACCTACTGATTTTCATTTTAATCTCCTTTGAAAAAGAAACGATAACCGAAAAACCGTTTTCTTCCGCCGAACGCGGCGGCACGGCAACCGAAAAACGAAAGAGAAGTAAAACAACTGCTTTGGGCGCCCGGTTTGTTCAGGGTGTGGCGATTATAGTGTGTCAAAGCAGGCTGTCCGGAGCACCCAAGAAAGCATTATCCATAACAAACCCCAAATTGCAAGAGTTTAGTTCTCTAAAATTTGTATAATTTACAAACAGCCAATATTCATCTAAAAAAACTTTATTTGCAAGTATTTTTTTGGCAAAAGGGCAAAAATTTTGATTTTTTTTTCATGTTTGCAAAAGTCTTGACATTTGGACGGGTTCAAAATACGATTTTGGTGAATCTTACGATTATCAGGAGCTGAGTATGACAGAACTCAAGCCGAAAATAACGGTGGAGTACAGCGAAAAAGCAACGATTGTTACGTTAGCTGATGAAAGGATTCTGGAAGAAGGGGAGATTCGGTCGCTTCAGGAGGCTATTATGTCTGTTATAGAGCAGGCCGGGCGGATAAATATGGTTTTGGACTTTCGGAATGTGCGGTTTTTGTCTTCTGCGGTGCTGGGCCTATTAGTAAGGATCAGCAAGAAGATTTACGAATACGAGGGTCAACTGAAGCTTTGTAACATAGACCGTAAGATCCACGAGGTGTTCAAGATAACGCGTCTTACGAAGATCTTCGACATTCACGAAGACCTGGAGAGTGCTCTTGAGAGTTTTTCGTGATGTGGTCGGCAGTAATATCACATTTACCTGGGCGGCGTCGGCCCGGATGGGGGCGAGGCGGGGGTGTGGTGTGCGTAAGTGCAGGTACGTTGGCACAGAGGGTGGTGGTTGTGTGTTGGCTGCGAATGTGTTTCGAAGGGGCATGATTGAATGGTATCAAAAGTGCCGATAAGCGGCTCGGCGGTGGTAAGGAGCGTGCCATCAGCCATCAAGGAGGTGTGGGGGCGAATATTATCAGAGCTGGAGTCTGAGGATTTCCATCAGGAAGATGTATTCGCGGTTCATCTTGCGACAGAGGAGGCTTTTCTGAATGCACTCAAACACGGTAACCGGATGGACAGCGGCAAACGAGTCAGGATTGACTATGTGGTGGCGCCGGACAGAGTGGAGGTGAGCCTTACGGATGAAGGCGACGGTTTCGACCCGACAAGGGTGCCGGACCCGCGATGCGGTGAGAATCTGTATAAGACGGCGGGCAGAGGTGTATTTCTCATGCAGTGTTATATGGACGTTGTTGAATTCAACGAGCGCGGCAACAGCGTGCGGATGATCAAATACAAGGGCGGAACAGGAGCAGGGCGGACGCCAAGGGAGCCAGAGGCGTAGTCAGGTTGTTGGCGCTTTGCCGGGGCGTTTGAGAGGATACGGCGGGGCGTGAGACGGCAAAGGTTGTGACAGGATTTTGGTGAGGTGACAATGGGCAGGACAGTCAGGCTCGGGGCGGCGGCACGAGTATTGATGGTTTATGTTTTTTTGCACGTTTTGGGTGGGTGCACGAATAGCGAACCGCGTCTTCAGATACTGTATGACTACGGTCAAGGAGCAGGCTTGCCGCCGCGGCCACCCGCGCCGGCGCCGCCGGTGACGCGGAGGTTCGTGGACGAGTATCCGCGGGGTTGGGTTCCGCCCGCTGGGGTGCCAGAGAGAAGGTGGGCGTGGATAGTGGTACATCACTCGGCCACTGACAGAGGGGATGCTGCTGCGTTCGACAGGGAGCACAAGGAACGTGGGTGGGAAGGCGTGGGGTACGATTTTGTGATAGGTAACGGGACGGGCAGCGGAGACGGCGAGGTTGAAGTGACGTACCGATGGCACCAGCAGAAGACCGGCGCGCACTGCAAGACGCCGAATAACTGGGCGAACGAAGAGGCGGTCGGTATATGTCTGGTTGGGGACTTTACCAGGAGGGCGCCGACGGCGCGGCAGATGCGGTCGCTTGAGGAGCTGGTCGAGTTTCTTCAAAAGCGGTATCGTATCCCAAAGAGCCGGATTTACGGCCACAGGAATACGCCTGGGGCCCATGAGACGGAGTGTCCGGGGCGTTACTTTCCGATGGCGCGTCTGAAATCGGCGCTTGCTTTCTGATTTTTTTGGACGTTGGTCCGGCGGGGGGTCTGGGGGGTCCCATAAACACATCTTCTTGGGGCGGCAAGGGGTTTCCACGTGGCAATTGGGGCAAAATGTCCTGACGAGGGGAAAGTCAGGGTGCGATTGGGCCGAAGTGGAGGCTAATGGGTCATTCGCAAGGTCAGAGCAAGGAGTCCAAATAATGGATATGTACGACTGGCTGTGTTCTCCGAGCGGCGCGCTGAATGAGCAGATAGCTCGGCAGATGTTCGAGGTTCTGCCGGAGGGCGGTCCTTTGGTGGTGATTCTGGATGCCGAGGGTCACTTCTGGCCGAGCGACTCTGAGAGGTTCGCGTGCATGAATATAGGCGAATCGTTTCTGCGTGAGCTTCGGTCTCGGATTGACGACGGCGTCGAGCCGGTCGTGACCCAGGTTGATGATTGCAGTGTGGTCGTGGCTCAACTGGCTACCGAGCGGACGCATTGCGGTTATGTTATGATTGCTCTGGCGCAGTACAGCCCGGAATCGACGCTGGCGAATATCGACCTGGTGGAGGTGATATTGAATCAAATCGGGCTGATAGCGAGGCTGGTGGAGAAGAACAACCTGCTGTATGAGCTGCAAATGAAGCAGTTCAGCGTTTACAGCGAGGGCGAGGCAATGTCGAACTGACGGAGTATTCTGCGGGGCGGGTTTTTTCTGCCGAGCCTGAGTCCCTTTTCCCATGAATGATTTTTTGACCGGAGTTTCGGTGCGCGCCGGCGGCGGGATCGCGGCGGGGTCGTAAGGGGCTGTCGGGGCTAAGGTTAGGTGTGTCGCCTTGTCTGGTATTGGGCACTTTGCCAATTCAAAAAAAAGAACTCGACTTTGTAGAGTTTTTGTGTTGACGGCGGCGGGAAGATGCGGATAATTGGGTGCGTTACAGTTGCTGAGAGATTCTGATGCTGCGGCGCACCCTTTGGCAGTATCTTTTGAGGCGGCAGCGGAGGATTCTTCTTAGAGTCGGAAGTGTTGAACGCGCTTAGCAGCCGGGCCGACGCTTACGACGAGCCAAGGCAGCCGGGACCAGGCCCACTGACAAGACGCGGAAGTAGTTATCTGGATTGAGGATGAATTTGATGATATAGAGTGTGTGCGCTTAAGGGGGCACAGCGAGGAGAATTTTGGAAAGGGGCTGAGCATTTTGGTAGTCAAAGCGATGATGGGTAACAGTGGAAGTGCAAGACAACTGGCCGATCGGGGATTGCGTAAGCCGGGTTGTGCCGGTTGCTATGGCGGGTGTAGGGTTTTGGCAGGGTCAAAAGTGGTTGCCCTAATAGCCGCGACTTGTCTTGCAGTGGCCAGCGTAGTCGCTTTTGCCGAGGGTGGTGACGGGGCAGTATCTTCTGGGTTGGATGAAGGGTCCAGAAGAGGGTTGATTTTTCCGGATTACAAGGAGGCTTTTCGGATCAGGAGGATCTCGGCGACGGCTTGCGGGCCGCTTTCACTGATAGCAGTCCTAAAGAGGATGGATATCCCTCTTTCTGGAGCTGATGTTAAAAACATCATCGGTAGTGCGGGATCGAAGGGGACGAACCTCCAACAGTTGAAGCAGTTGGCCGAAGGTTATGGGGTTTATGCTCTGGGAGTGGAGTTGACGACCCAGGAACTGAGAAGAACGGGCATGTATGCGATAGCGCATCTTGACTGGGCGCGGTTTGTGGCTGTGACGGGCTACTCGCAGAAGGGCATACAGGTCGTTCGACCGTTGAAGAAGGCGGCTGTCGTATCGGACGAGAGGTTTTCCAAGGCGTTCACGGGGAGGGCCTTGTTGATATCAAGAGTGCCTTTTCCAAAGGAACTTGTCGAGGCGGGGTCTGTAAAGCCAGACGTTAGAGGATTGCGTCTGTCGCAAAGTTCAATTGGCGTCGGCAGAATAAGGTCTGTTGACTGGGAAAAATCCGTTGGTGTGTACAATGACGGTACTGGGACCATTGAAGTCAAAGTGAAGCCTTGTTGCGCGTCCATTTCCGCGCGCGTGGAGCCAAATGTTGTACCAGGGGGAGGGTCAGCCGTCTTGACGGTTGCGGGCAAGGAAAAGGAACCGGGTCAGTTCCAGTGGAGTGTTAGTCTGCTAACGAATCAGAAGGATGTGAAACCGATAAAGGTCCCGGTTCAGGGTTACCTCGAGCCGCCACTGTTTTTCGAAACGCCTGCGGTTAAGCTGACGAACGTTCTTCAAAATCAGGAAGCCGAAGCTCATGCGCGGTTCATTTGTATGGACGGGGTAAGGATAGACGACCTCGTAGCGTGAGTTCCGGAAGGTGCGCCGGTTACGGTAGAGATTCAGCAGAGCTCCGAGGGCCACCCGTACCTATCGCTCACCTGGAATGGAACACCGGAAACCGGATGGCATCGGTATCGCATTGGAGTGGGAGTGACCGATGCGAAGAATGTTGAAGCTGGTCTTCTGTTTGCCGTCGAGGTTATTCCCGTTGTGGAAGTATTTCCAGCGAGCGTTGTGATTGCGGGCTTTGAGGCCGCAAAGGGTTGGTTGCGACGGCTTACTTTCAAATTCAACGGCCAGGTCGATAAGAACTTGGAGTACGGGTGGACAAACGAATTGTTTGCCGATGCGATCGAGGTGCAGAACTCGATTGATCAAAATGGCGAACGCGTAGTGGTTCTTTCTCCCAAATGCGGCGCTGCCGTCAAATCGCTTCTGGGGAGATGGTCGGACCTGGTATTTTCTTTTCGGCCTGGGGTTGATTGCGGCGCTCGGGTATATGTTGGTAATAGGGCATTTATTCACAGCGAGGAATTTGTTGAGGAGAGAAAGGAGGCACGCATGGGAGGAAGTTAAATCAAGTTTTTCGTTGTTTTTGTTCAACTGTTGATTGTAAAGTTCAATTAGTGTTGGTTAAGAGAGGGAGATTCAGAAATGTCGAAGTCAAAAGAATATGTGCGCATTTGCGTTTTCAGCGTATTGGGTGTGCTTATCACTGCTACGTGTGCTACGGTGCTGCTGGACGCCAGTGCTGCGAGTGCAGCGACGCTTGGTAGAGTATTGACAGCAGCCCAACTGGAGGTTACTTTCGGTGATGCTTGCCACTGCAAGAAGTCGTACTCTTGCCAGCAGGGATTCAAGAGCGGCGCATCGAATTGCTCAAAATGCTCGGCTGGAAGCAGGTATTTTCGGTGTTGCCAGGATCTGGCTGATACGGGCGACACATGTGAACTTTCGAGTGATAACGGCTGTAGCGGAAATCTCGTGTATGGACCCGTGGACGGGTCATATAGTACGTGCACAAGCTGCAGCATAGACTCGGAAACCGAAGGCACTGCATGCACCAAGAAGAAGGCCACTAACGCCAGTAGTGTTTGCGATTGACGATGGGTAGGATCTTGCTGGTCGACGGTTATCCGGGCATGTTGTGTGCCCGGACGATCCCGGATCGGGGGTCTCTACATGTGGTGTATTCTGTTGGACAAGAAGAGGTCGAATATGAGAGGAATTTTGCAGCACCGTGCTAATGTGATTTTTGTGACGGCGGTGGTTGGTCTTACCGCTGGTTTGTCAGAAGCGCAGGCAAGCAATGGCGAGTTGTCGCGCGAGGCACTCGTACGCATGTTGCGTCACCAGGAAGGCTTGGTTAGGAGCATGGAGTGCAGGTTCGAGCGCAGTACTTCGCCCACGAGGGCCGAAAACATACCGCTGATACACGAGGTGGGTAAAATTCGTGATTATGATTGGGACTACACCGACTACATATTGTCGGAAGACTTCACCAATCAGGAGTCGTTGGTAGTTCATTATTGGCGCAAAGGACCGAAGGAATTGCAGCATGTGTTTCATACAACGCGGTACCATCCTGATGATCCCACCGCGAGTCCGGATAGCAGTGTGGCGTTCGATGGTCAAGTCGTGCGAAGAGTTCACTACGACAAGCAGAAAGAAAGGTGGTTTGGCGAAATCAATAATCCGAAAGCCGGAAGCTGGAGTAATAGCAACAGAATCCAGCCGTTTTCCTTCCTTTATGAGTTTGAGGTTATGCCGTATTCAGAACTTATCGATCAAGGGAAGGACTACGCTGCGTCGAGAGTAGATATCGAGGGCAAACAGTACACGAAGGTTTCCATACGGCATCCCAGGCTTGCTTGGCGGTCCTTCGTTCTGCTGTTCGACGAGGAATTGAGGCTTGCAGAGCGACAGGTAATTGCACAAATAAGTCCTGACCCGGGACCTCGGTTGTATGAGAAGCACGTTTTTACCAATTATCAGAGGCATGAAGATGCGAGCGGCGGAATCATCTGGTTTCCGACGGAGGGAATTTACCATTATTATATGGGAAACTTATCCGACGGTACGCCGGTAGAATTCAAGACAAGAAGGATGTCGATCAAGGAAATCAAGTTCAATGTTGATATACCTGACGAGAAGTTCGTTATCGAGTTTCCTCCGGGGACGAAGATCTGGGATGGGCTTGCGGGATTAGGGTATATGGATGAGCCGGTTGAACGGGCTATGGACGAAACTCTGGCGGATTTGATTGACGTGGACGTGGGGCGGGAGGGCGGCGAAGCATCGCCGACAGCAGGCGAACGGGGCGCGGATGGCAGCGCTGAGGATGTTGTTGTTCCGGCCTCGGATGTTCCGCCTGGTTACGTTGAGCCGGGCAGTGAGGGTGACAAGAGCAGGTGGTGGGCGATCTGCGGGCTGATTATAGGTTTACTCTTACTGGCAGGCTGCGTCTATTGGTTCATTCGTATTAAACGTCGCGCCAAAGTTGTCGGATAGGTTCTCCTGTATTGACCATCCCCAAAGCCTTTGGCTTTGAGGCTGCCACCCAACCGTGGCAATGACATTCCTTTTGCAGAATGCGCTTGGTGCGGCGGAGGACTGGTCCGCGGCGCGCCTGGGTGGGGAGGGGGTGTTCTTGACATGCAAAAAAATGGGTGGAAAGTGTATTGACAGGCAAGAGAAAATCATAATAATGCTTCAAACAAAAATGAACGGTCTGACGTATAATGATTTTTCGAAAGGCCTTGGCGAGGTTCGGTTTTTGTTGTGTTCAGGGGGGTTTTTGGTGGTGCAATAGAGGCATGACTGTCTTTTTTGAGTGGTGAGATATATGATAAGTGTTAAGGAGCTTCGGCGGAAATTCGGGTCGATAACGGCGGTGGACGGGATATCGTTCGAGGCGGGCAAAGGGGACGTTTTAGGGTTTCTTGGTCCGAACGGAGCTGGCAAGACGACGGCGATGCGGATGATAGCGTGTTATCTGCCGCCTGACGCAGGCACGGCGACGGTGTGCGGGCACGATATACTGAAAGAGCCGATCAAGGTGCAGGAGTGCCTGGGGTATCTGGCGGAGAACGCGCCGGCCTATAACGAGATGACGGTCGGGTCGTTTTTGAGTTTTGTGTGTGATGCGCGGGGGATTTTCGGCAAGCGGCGAAAAGAGGCGCTCGCCAAGATGGTGGCGCTTTGCTCGATAGAATCGGTGTACCATCAGAGTATTGAGACTCTTTCGAAGGGATATCGTCGGCGGGTAGGATTGGCGCAGGCTCTGATTCATGACCCGCCTGTGCTGATACTTGACGAGCCGACAGACGGTCTGGATCCGAATCAGAAGCATGAGGTCAGGCAGCTAATCAGCAAAATGGCCAAGGACAAGTGCATCGTGGTATCGACGCACATTCTGGAGGAAGTGGACGCGGTCTGCAACCGGACGATAATAATTCAGCGAGGGCGGATACTGGTTGACTCTACGCCGGCGGCGCTGAAGCAGAAATATCAAGCGAGTCTGGATGAGGTCTTCCGGCGGCTGACGAGGCGGAGGAGCGCTTAGGGATTTGTGTTATTGGTTTGGAGCACTGGTTGACGAGATGTGCCTGAGTCTTGAGGAGTTTTAGCGATGCATGGTTTCTGGACGGTTTGCAAGCGGGAGTTGAAGGGTTATTTTGCGACGCCCGTGGCGTATGTGTTTTTGGTAATTTTCCTGTTTTTCAGCGGGTATCTGACGTTCCGGGCGGGCTTTTTCGAAATAGGCCAGGCGGACATGTACCTGTTTTTCCAGAATTTGCCTCTGCTGTTTGTGTTTATGGTTCCGTCGACTGCGATGCGTTTGTGGTCTGAAGAGCGTCGGAGCGGTTCTATAGAGCTTCTGATGACGCTGCCGGTGACGGTGACACAGGCGGTGATCGGCAAATTTGTGGCGGCGTGGCTGTTCATCGGGATTGCACTGCTGCTGACGTTTCCGATGCCGCTTACGGTTTGTTATCTGGGGAATCCTGATATTGGACTGATTATAACCGGGTATTTGGGCAGTTTTCTGATGGCGGGGGGATTTTTGGCGATTGGGTGTTTTTTTTCGGCGCTGACCAAGAGTCAGGTAATCAGCTTTATCCTGGCGGTGGTGGCGTGCGCGATATTCGTTTATGCGGGTATGGCGACGACGCTGCGGTACCTTTCTCAATTTCTGCCTTTGGGGATGCTGGAGGCGATAGAGAACATGAGCCTTCAGACGCACTTCGAGTCGATTCAGAAAGGCGTGCTGGAATTCAAGGACATGTCTTATTTCGTCCTGCTGATTGTTGGTTGGGTGGCCGGCTGCTGCATAGTATTGGATGAAAGGAAGGCGAGCTAATGAACCGGACTCTTCGGGCAATTATGGGGGCGGCTTTTGTTTTCATCATAATGTTCTGCGCCATCAGCATAAGCCAGAATGTTGGTGAGGGGCTGCGTTTGGATATGACGGGTCAGAAGCTGTACACTCTGTCTGCGGGCACGAGGGCCGTTCTCGGCAAGCTGAATCAGCCCTTGAAGCTGAAGCTGTATTATGCGAAGACGGCGGCGCGGAAGGCTCCGGACCAGATTCGTTTTTACAACAATTACTACTATTTTGTGGAATCGCTGTTGAAGGAATATGTTCGTGCGGCGAATGGGATGATAGAGCTCGAGATAGTCGACCCGAGGCCGTTTTCCAAGGACGAGGAAGATGCGCTGCGGCAGGGATTGAGGCGGTTTCAGATAACGGAGGAAGAGAGTTTCTTCTTCGGGCTGGTGCTTCAGACGGAATTCGGTGTGGTGAAGACGATTCCATTTTTCTCGCCCGACCGGCAGAGTTTCGTGGAGTATGACATAAGTCACCTGATTGACACGGCGGTTACGCGTGAGAAGAAGCGTATCGGGATATTGAGCTCGCTGGAGGTGATGGGCGAGGATGAAGGCGGTTACATGGCCCAGCTTCGGCGGATGCAGGGGATGGCGCCGAGTCCTGCGTGGACCGTAGTGCATCACCTGCGGCAGCAGTACGATGTGAGCAAGGTGGATAATGAAACGGAGGAAATCAAGGACATTGATATTCTGCTGGTGATTCACCCGAAAGAGCTGCCCGAAAAGACGCTTTTTGCGATTGACCAGTTTGTGCTGAAGGGGGGCAGGGCGATTATCTGCATCGACCCGAGGTGTCTTGCCGACCGCGCCAGCAACCCAATGGCGCAACAGCAGGGCGATCCGAGCTCGGATTTGAATGTGCTGACCCGCCGATGGGGGGTTGAGATGCCGCAGGGGATATTTGCGGGCGACCGGTCTCTTGCGCGTCCGGTGCAGTTGGACCGTAATGAGCGGATGCAGAAGCTGATAGGTTATCTGGACCTGAATCGCGAATGTATGAATGAGGAGAATGTGATCACGTCGAATCTGAACGAGGTCCAGATTCTGTTCGGCGGGGTGCTGCGGAAGACGGAGGTGGACGCGAATGATGGCGGCGGGCAGAACCAGATTATTCCACTGATGCAGACGACCGACAAGGGAAACAGCTGGCGTGTGGAAGGGCCGTGGGACTGGATCCGGATAAATCCCGAGCAGATGATGAAATATTTCACAGACGGCAATGAGCCGGTGGTGATGTGTTATTTGATAAAGGGCAGGCTGAAATCGAACTTCCCGGACGGTATCTCAGTGGCCGATAAGTCCGAGGAGTCGGGCGAAACGGAGCAGCCAAGCGACAGCAACGATGCGGGCGCAGGCAAGAAGACAAGACATCTTACGGGGCTGGCGGAGGCTTCTTCGGATTGCGCGGTTATAGTTATTTCGGACGTGGATTTTATCAGCGACATGGTTGCGTATCAGAATACGATATTCGGTATGAAGGTGGCGGTGGGGAACAACAGCGACCTTCTTCTGAACTCGATTGAAGATCTCGGGGGCTCGGGGGACCTTATAGGGATTCGCTCGCGCGGCAATTTCCAGCGGCCCTTCGTGAAGGTCGATGAGATCAGGGCCACGGCCGAGAAGGACACGGCGGCGGAGGTCGCGAAGCTGAATGAAAAGAAGGCACGGCTGGAAAGGGAGCTGCAGGATGTGCTCTCTTCGGCCAAGCAGGGCGACGAGGCGCTGATTGCGAAATCGTTCCTTGAAAAGCAGAGAGAGCTCGAGGTTCAGATATTGCAGACGCAGCGTGAGATACATGAGGTTGACAAGCAGAGGTTCGATAAGATCGAACGGCTGGGCAGTATGCTGCAAAATCTAAATACGTGGGCGGCGCCGGCCATCATATTGTTGATAGCCATAGTGCTGAGCATACGGAGAAGTCTGCTGCGGAGGCGCTATGTGAGCCATGCGAGCGATGCGTGAGAAGCCGGGTCCGGCTGGTGGTTTTTCGCAGGAGTTAATAATGAATGACAGGAAACTGATGATACTTGGCATAGTTGCGGGCGTGATGGTTGTGCTTGCCGTGGGTCAGTCGTACCTTTCGAGGATAGAGCCTGCTCAGAAAGGTGGTGAAGGGGGACACCTTATACAGGGGCTTGATCCGGGAATGATTCAGGTTATCGAGATAGGCAAGGGTGACAATCCGGTCAGGCTGGAGCGGCAGGGCGGTATTTTTGTGGCAGCGAATAAGGAGGACTATCCGGCCTCGACGAGCAAGGTCAATGGTTTGCTGACATCCTGCCTTGATATCAAGACTGTGAGCCTGATAACCAGCAATCCGGCCAATCACAAAGAACTGGATGTTGCCGAGGAAAATGCCCAGAATGTGATAAAGTTTCTGGGCGAGGGTGATAAGCTTATTACGGGTATAGTAATCGGTTCGAGCCGGCTTCCGGAGCTTCAGATGGCGAATCGCAGCACTTATGTGCGTCTGATATCGAGCAACGACGTTTATGAGGCGAAAGATGTTCCGCTTCCTGGCGGCACGGTGATGGACTATATTGAAAAGCAAATCGTAAACATTGACGGCGACGATGTGGTAAGGGTCACGGTGACGGGGCCGGACGGCGGTTATACGCTGCGGGCGGCCGACGGAAACGACGGTGACATAATTATGGACAATATGCCTGCGGGCAAAAAATTGAAGGCCGACGATGCCACGTCTTTGTTTTCAGCGTTGTCATATTTCTCTTTCAGTGATGTGAAGAAAGAGGCGCCCCTTGAGCAGGGTGGTCCGACCTTTGACCGTACGTACGTCTGCGAATTGAAGGACGGCATGATGTATGCGTTCGATATAGCCAGGGTGGATGACAAGACGTATGTAAAGTGCAGCGCCGCTTATGCGGGGGATAATGGGAGCCCTGCGGCGTTGCCGGCAGGACTTGGCAGCGATAAGGCCAAGCTCATGCATGAGCGCGCGGCGGATTTCAATGGGAACCACGCCGGCTGGATTTACGAGATTTCCGACTGGAGCGCAAAGAAGCTGACAAAGAAGCCGGCAGACCTTCTGGAGGAAGAGAAAAAGGAGGAAAAGGCCGGTGGGGGAAAGGGGGGGGATTCGTTACCGGCCGAGGGGGCGAGTGAGCCGGCCGCCAGTGGGCAGGCGGAATGAGCGGATGCTCAACAAGGGGGAAACAAAGGCGTCTGCCTGCCACGAGGGTCACATTGTCAGGGAACAGGATATGCCCCGCGATTGAGGTGTTCGGCGTGGGCATGTTTACGGGAGTCAATCTCAGCGAAAGTTTGGGTTGCATATCAGGGTTTAGTTGCTATAATCACGGTGTGGCTGACTTCGTAGAGGAATCATTTTGGTTCTTGATTTTGTGTTTGCAGTTGCGGGTCGCAGGGCCCAGGTCATAATATCCATAAGCAGATAGGGGCAAGTGTGGAATTCGAGGTTTTCAAGAACAGTAAGATTGTTGATGATTTTGCGTTGCGCGGTGCGTATATGTTCGGGACGGACGGGATTGCGACCCGGCGGTCCCAGATTGTGTTCAAAGACGGTATTATCAAATGTACCAAGCCGAATCTGGAAACGGCGGGTCTGGCATTGCTGTGGCCTGTTGACGGTTTTGGCAGCGTGCTGCTGCCTACGACGTGCCTGCCGGAACGTGCGCAGCGGTATAGTCTCAACGTTGAGCTGGCGCGCGCCAAGCTGATGCAGATTGTCACCAAGCAAGAAGACTGGGCGTTCTTCGACAACGTGGGCGATTTGGAGGGCAGTGTGCGGGAGGCGCGGGACCTGTTTATTCGGGCGATTCAAAACATATCAGACGCGCCGCTGGCGTCTCGTTTGGCGGATGAGTCGCTGGAAAAGGCGACGGTTTTCTCAGAGAGACTTGCGATAAAGCAGGCGGAATCGTCTTTATCGGAGCGTGGCCGGAGCCGCGGCTTCAGCCGGGGGTGCCTGGGATGTCAGGTGAATCCGGTGGAGCTGACGAACGCTAAATATGGTGAGCACCTGCTGGACTTGTTTGGGTTTGTGACGGTGCCGGTGAAGTGGTCACAAATTGAGTCTCATCGAGGCAATTACGATTATTCGGTAGTTGATGCGTGTGTTAGTACGCTGGCACGGAAGAGGCTGGCGGTGTGTGCGGGTCCTCTGTTATGTTTTTCGCAGGAACATCTTCCGGACTGGCTTGTTCGCAGCGGGGCGGGCTTTGAGAAGATTCGGGAGATGGCGTACAAATTCGTTTTGCGGACGGTTGCCCGCTATTCGGGGAGTATTCACGCCTGGCGTGTAATAAGCGGGCTGAATGTGTTCAATCATTTTGGTTTCAGCTTCGAGCAGATTCTGGAAATGACACGTATGGCGAGTATGGCGGTGAAGCAAAGGAGCGACCGCTCTCTGAAGATAGTGGAGATCAGCAATCCGTGGGGGGAGTACTATGCTGTGGCTACGAATACAATTCCACCGCTGGTATACATTGATATGGTGGTTCAGAGCGGGATAAGTTTTGATGCTTTTGGGCTGCAGATTCGGATGGGCAAGGATGAGCCGGGGATGCACGTTCGGGATATGATGCAGGTATCGGCGGTTTTGGATTACTTTGGTGGGGTTGGCAAGCCGCTGTACATAACGGAATTGGAAGTTCCGGGTGAGAACGGCTCCGGGTCGCAGGTGTCACAAGAGGCGGGGCTGCGGCATCGGAAGTGGGACCAGTTATGGCAGGCGCAATGGCTTGAGCAGTTCTACAAGATAGCATTGAGCAAGCCGTTTGTCGAGGCGGTGACATATTGTCACCTTACGGATGCGAAGGATAGTGTGTTACCTAACAGTGGGCTGCTGACCGAGCAGGGTGAGCCCAAGAAGTCATTTTTGACTTTGCAGGAATTACAGGGACATATTTTTGGTCGTTGAGTGGTATTCGTGACAGGGCAGGAGTTCGTCGGGAAAGTGCATGACCAGGGACAGGCGTAGCGGTAATGAAGCGAGGCAGGGGCGGATTCAGTCGTTCGGATTTGTCATTTGTGCGTGTTCGTGCGTTTTGCTTTGCAGCCTTTTTGTGGTTTGGGATTCCTGGGGTGTGAGGCAGTGGGATGCGATAGAGCTGTCGGAAGCGATAAATCCCAACGAAGCGGCAGTGGGCAGCTTGGTGAGACTACCGGGCATAGGTATGGGACGGGCCTGTGCGATAGTGTCTTATCGGGATGGGGCGTTTAGAGAAGGCCGGAGTGCGGCTTTTGAGAGTTGCGAAGATTTGCAGAAGGTGAGCGGAATAGGGCCGAAGACGGTTGAGAACATAGCCGAGTGGCTGGAGTTCGAATAGAGTATTTGGGTTTTTGGGGACGAAGAAACCGGGATGGATGAGTGGGAAATAGACAGGCCGCTGGGACAGTGCTGGGGTACACAGAAGAAGATTGAGCCCGGTCAGGAGTACTTCGCGGCGTTGGTGGAGACCGAGCAGGGCTTTGAGCGGCGTGATTTCTGTGCGGATTACTGGCAGGCGGCGAAGCCGGAGGTGTTCTGCTATTGGAAGACGAAGCTTCCGCAGCCTGGGCGCAAGAGGCAGATATTCGTCGATGAAGAGATGCTGATGGCGTTTTTCGAGCGGCTTGGAAGTGAGACGGAGCAGGAGAAGATAAACTTCCGGTTTGTGCTGGCTCTGGTTCTGATGCGGAAGCGACGGCTGAAATATGATTCGTCGAAGACGGAGGGGGATGGCGAGGTGTGGCGTCTTCGCGTGGTGGGCGGCGACCGGGATTACGTGGATGTGGTGAATCCGCATCTTGACGAGGAGCAGATAAAGCAGCTTCAGTCGCAGATGGGGGAGATATTGCAGGTTGAATTGTAAGTTTGTTGCTATTTTTTGCTGGGGTGGCGAGGTGCCTGCACGGATTGGGAATTGTTGGTAAATGCGGATAGGACATGTCATTTTTGTTGCCGGTGGGTCATTGATTCTTGCGGGGTGCGGGCCGAAGATGGAGGAGCCGGTGCGGGTTTGTCCGGGGAAGTCGGATGTGCTTTATTCATTGTCTGCGCTGAGGTCACAGTCGGAGAATGCGGTGGGATTGAAGGCTCGTGGGCAGTGCCGGTTTGAGTTCTATGAGAAGGACAAGCTGCGGAAAGAGAACTTGACGGTTCGCGTGTGGATGAACCCGCCGGATGAGATATACGTTCAGGGTGACGCGTCGGTGGTTCCCAAGGCGGTGATTCTGGGTTCGAACGCGGAAGAGTTCTGGCTGGCGGTCAGGCCGAAAGAGGTCAGCACGTACTGGTGGGGCAGGTGGTCGGAGCAGGGCAGTGTCGGCAAGGTGAAGATTGACCCGCGGGTTGTGCTGGAGGCGTTCGGGGTGGTGGAAGCCGAGTATGGACGGGATTGGTCGCTTTCGACGGAGGGGCCTTTCGATGTGCTCACGCAGCGAAGCAAAGAAGGGGCGGTGGTTAAGAAGGTTTATGTTTACAACTGCGATTACCGGGTGTCGAGGATCGAGTATTATGATGAGGCGGGGCAGGCGGTGGTGGAAGCGGAGCTGAGGAATTATCGGGAGGCGTCGGATGGGTTTTGGGTTCCGAGGGTAATAAGCATTGCGGAGCGGTCGAGCGGCAGAAAAGGTGATTCGATTCGCATCAGGCTGAGTGGGGTGGAGCCGTTCGAGTTCACTGACGAGGCGCGGAGCAAGATATTCGGTCGTCAGGCGCCGCGGGGTTTCAAGCACGAGTTCAGAATCGTTGACGGGGAGCCGGTGTCGCAGGGGCGGTGACGATTTGCAGATAAGGGGACGGCATTATGGGTAGAACGGCCTTGAGGCAGAGAACGCGAGAGGGGCTGCTGCTCTTGGATGGTGCGATGGGGACGCAGTTGATTGCGCGGGGAATCGAGGCGGGCAGGTGCAGTGATTATTTGAATATCGAGTCGCCGGAAGTTGTTATTGATGTTCATAGCGCGTATTTTGCGGCAGGCAGCGATGCGGTTCTGACGAATACGTTCGGGGGCAATCGGTATGCGTTAGGCCGGCACGGATTTGGTGATAAGGTCGGAGAGATAAACAAGGCCGGGGCCGAAGTGGCTCGGGGTGCGGCGGGTAACGAAAAATATGTTCTCGGTGACATCGGGCCGAGCGGGGAGTTTCTGGCGCCTTTGGGGACATTGAAGGCCGAGGAATTGAAAGAGGCTTTTGCCGAGCAGGCAAGAGGGCTTCTGGCAGGGGGGGTGGACGGGTTTATTATCGAGACGATGACTGCACTGGAGGAGATAGAGGCTGCGATTGAAGCGGTGAAATCGGTCAGCGGCGATAGGCCGGTGTTTGCGTCGATGGCTTTCGATACTGCGGGCGGGGATTACCGAACGATGATGGGCGTCGGTGTTGAGGCGGCGGTTTCGAAAATCGTCTCGTTGGGAGTAGATGCGGTAGGATTTAACTGCGGCACGGCGTCACTCGATGAATATATAGAGTTGGCGGGCAAGTTTGTTTCGGCGGTAAAGGCGACAGGTCAGGATGTAATGATTCTGGCTGAGCCTAACGCTGGCAAGCCGGAATTGGTTGAGGATAAAGCGGTCTACAATGTGTCACCGGAAGATTTTGCGGCGGCGGCGGAGAAGATACACTCGGCGGGTGTGACCATCATTGGCGGCTGCTGCGGAACGGGCCCGGAGCATATTCATGCGGTGAGCAGAAAGGCTGGTGAGGGGTGACAAAGTAAAGTGCCGCGGTGTGGGCTGTTTGTTTAGGACCGACGTAAGGAGAAGCGATAGATGATGAGAGTCGTGTCATTGACGTTGGTTGTGTGGATTGGGGCGGTGGCATTGGCGGGCGAGGTCGTGCCTAAGCAGGATCAATCCCGACTATTCGAAAGATGGCAGGAATTGTCGCGGGCACGTGTCAAGACCGGAGCCAAAGCTTTCGTGCAGTCCTTGAGTGAAGAGGAGCTTGTGCTTGCGGTCCGTCAGGCGCATGAGCACCTGGTCGAAGAAAAGAGTGGTTCTGACTCAGATTCGGTAGTGGATACAGACTGGTCGCGAAAAGCTTCGTTCTATTTGCGGGATTTCGTCAGGGGCTACTTCAAGAAGAGTGTCGATACCGAGCCGGCACCTTTTTGGGAGATGGCAACTGATAAGAAACTGGATACGGATTTTCGGATGGCACTTGTCCGCCTGGTTGGTGTTGCCCGTAGAAAGCGGTGGAGGCCGGCTTCACAGGGTAGTGGAGATGATTTCGATATTCTGCTGGGTATCATGAAGGATACCAACGAGCTATTTGGCCTGCGACGGGAGGCTGAGGACTGTGTGGAGGGGTTGCTTGGTGAGCGGTATTATGCAATCAGGAAAGGTCACACGGAATTAAGCGGTCTTGGTTTAAATTACATGTTGGCGGTTTCTTCTGAAGCTGTTCCGGCGCGGACTAAAGAGGAGATTGTGTTGCTGGCGGAGAAGTACAACTGTTTTTTGCGAGCGGTCATTTTGTTGACGAATGAAAAACTGAGCTTCTACGAAAGGCTTGAGCGCTCTATTGCACTGGCCGAATACAAGGAAAAGGGACTGATAACTGAGCCTGTGCTTATTGGAGAGGTTGAGCAAGCCATTGGAAGAATATCGTTAAGTGAGCAAGATTTCATTTCGGCCTTGCGGCAAAATTATGAGGAGTTCGTCAGGATGAAGTCGTCCGCAAAGGAGGAGCCTGAACATGGATGGGCGGCTGCTGCTGGTTATTCTCCTGCAGCCGGGTATGTCCAGCACTATTTCAGGACGGATGCTAATCGGAGTCCGGAACCTTTTTTGGAAATGGCTGCCGATAAATCGCTGGATGTCGATTTCCGCAAGGCACTATTGGATATGCTCGAAGACAACGATTTTTACAACCTTCGTCCAGAGCATTTGGAGGTTTTCTCTGGATCTTTGCTTGGGATTGCAAACGACGCTTGCGAGGAGAAGCATTTGAGGAAGGAGGCGCGCGACGCACTGCGCAGCAACGTTGGGAGGCTTTATGTGCAGATTCGCAACGATGAGCCAGCTTTGAGAGAGGCCAAGCATTTAAGCAAAGGGATGGCGGTACCTCCAGAAAAGATTTCTGCGAGGAACAGGGTGTTTCTTGAGGCCCTGGCCCAGGTATATAAAAAGCTCGACGAGGCTGGTGATTGAGCACAAACTGAAGGAGCGAAAAAACGATGGAACGGATAATCTGGATAGCGTTGTGGCTTGCCCTTTTGTGCTGCGGGTGTCATGGGCCCGCGGAGCAATCTTCAGGCGGGCTTTTTACGATGAGCTGGGAGAATGCGTTTAGTTGGGATGATGCTCCCGATTTCGGCAGCGAAAGGCTCGATAAGGAGACGTCGCGTTTTTCGAAGGTTCAGGCTGCCGGGTCCCTACAGCATTACTTCCCTGACGGACGGATTAGTGTTGAACTGGGCCAGAGCAGGGGAGAGGCGGCGGCGGCAAGAATTGCCGAGGCAGTGGGCCGGCAGATATTCAAGGATGAGAAGATGTATCGGATGAAGTTAGTGCAGCGCTGTCGTTTCGGATACTATGCATATATAGACTGGGGCGTGCGTGAGGAGAAATATACGGGTCACTATGTGAAGCTGATGGTCGATCTCGACAAGCAAATAATATGGTGGATCATGTGCAGCTAAGACTTGATCTATGGGGCAGGACCGAGGAGCGCGGCGATTTGGACTGCGTTACGGTTTACCTACGAGGTAATTGAGGACAAAAGGCGGCGAGGTCCGGTTCGTTGATGATGTTGGCGGGGGCTCAAGAGTATCGCAGGCGGGATTCCAATTGGGATGTGCGGGAGTGGCTCGCGACGCGGCGGTGAGGACGGCAAGATCCTTTAGTGTGGTGATTGTTCGAGCGGCAATTCAGGCGCTTCGATTGAGGTGGTTTCCTGCTCGGGTTGACCTGGAAGTGGTCCGCAGGGCAGGCTTTCCATGGTCAGGCGGATTTCTTCCTGGAGTATGGGGTCGAGCTGTTCGAAGGTTTTCTCGACCCAATGGCCATCCTGACGCTCTTTGCGAAGGACGAATTGGCCTTTGTCCCAGACCGTGACACAGAGCAGATGTCCGTTGGGGTCGTACTGTTTCCATTCGCTGTCCTTTCTTCCTTCGTGCCATTGGCCTTCCTCGGTGACGGTATCATCCCACGAGTACCAAACGGCCTTGCCGTGATAGAGGGATTTGTCGGGTGCAAGTTCGGCTTCGGAGTCCAGCTTGCCAAAAATAAAAGTCTGCTCCTTTCGGGCGGTCTGGCCGTCGGGTTTTTGGTATTCGACAATCTTTGTTTCGTAAGGTCTTTTCTCAAACATGGAAATTGCCGCAGCCCCGATTACCGCCACGAAGGAAAAACAGAACGAGAACAGATACACGCCGAGCAGCAGGAGCGTTGCGGGGATTCGCGGGGGCCGCACGTGCATTCGCTCCCAGACCTGTTTTGTGTAACCGGCGACGGCCTTGAGGGTGAGTCGGGCGGTAAATTTCTGCCGGATTTTGTCAATGATTTGTTCGACAATTTCAGGAGGGATAGTATCGGTTTGTAGGGGTCCGGGCGGCGGCGTGTCCGTATGTGACGGCTCGGCGGCAGCAAGGTGGGGCTTGAGCTGGTTGGCGATAGCGGCGACCTTGAAGGGAAATTGTGCGCCGATGAGTGCGAACAGACCGAAAGCGGCGAGCAGCCAGGCCTGAATGAGGAGTCCGAGGCCGATGAGGGCAAGGGCCGCCAGAACGCTGAAGAGCAGCTCGATATATCGGTTTCTGGAGAAGAGGACCTCGTGCAGGAATCTTCCGCCGTCGAGGGGAAAGAAGGGCAGCAGGTTGAAGGCGTTTATAATCAGGAACATTATCATCATCTGTTTGTAAAGAGCGGTTTTGGTTACGAGGTATACGATGGCAAAGACAATGCCGAGGAAGATGCCTGGCAGGGGGCCGAGGAGGGCGACGACGGCCTTTTTGTAGGCGGGGACATCGTGGCTTTGGCCGGAGACGGCGGCGCCGAAGAAGGGTATGAAGAACATCTGGACGTTTTTGTATCCGAAGAGGCGCATGCCGATGAAGTGTCCGGCCTCGTGTATGAGTAAGACGAGGATTATAATCAGCACGTCACGGACGCCGCTTTCAAACAGGCCAAGCTGAAAAAAGACCACAAGAGTGACCAGTAAAATCAGCAGGTTATTGATCCAGTGTTTTTTGTGGGACTTTTGCTTTTCAATCTCGGCGAGCACCTGCTCGGTGGTGAAGGGTTCACCTTTAGCATCCTTTTGCCGGCCGTCGTTATTTTGCAGTAGATTCTCTATCATGTTTCTCCCCGGCCATAGATTTTTCTGAAATCCGGCCTTTGCTAAGCTTTATGCAGGATGTTTGCGATTTGGTCAATAGTTTTTTTGGTAGCGCCCTGGTTTTTTCTTATGACGTCTCGGCCATTTTCGGCAATTGTCCGGGCGAAGTCGGGTTCGGTGAGGCATTTCTGCATCGCATCGAGCAGCTGCTGGGCGTTTCTTACGAGAATTGCGCCCCCGTCTTTGAGCAGGTCGTCTACGGTCTGCTGGAAATTGAAGGCGTGCGGGCCGAAGATGGTGGGTTTTCCGAGGGCGGCGACCTCGATCATATCGGAGCCGCCCATCGGCACGAGTGAGCGGCCGACAAAGACTACGGCGGCGAGCGAGTAGAACTTTCGCAGGTCGCCCATGGTGTCACCGAGGATGACCGCTTGCCTGGAGATTCTTCGCTCCGCTTCGCTGCGCTCAGAATGACAAGGGGTAGTGTCCCCGCGGATGGCCTGTGCTTTGTGTGGCGTCGAGGCGTCTTTGTCTTTGACGGAACTGTAGCGGACGAGGTCGAAGTCAGCATCGGTGATAAGCTGGGCGACTTCGTCGAATCTTTCGGGTTTGCGCGGCACGATTGCCAGTCGCAGGTCGGTGAATCGGTTCTGCTGTTTGAGTTCTTTATAGACATCGAGGAGTATCTTTTCCTCGTCGTTTCCGGTGCCGCCGGCGACCCATAGTGTGTCATCTGGTTGGATGTTAAGCCGGGCGGCGAGGGCGTCGGCGCCTTCGACCTTGTCGGTTACCTGGGCGGTGTCGTATTTGAGTGAGCCGGTGACAATTATTCTTTCGTCGGGGCAGCCGATTTCTTTGAAGCGCTCGGCGTATTCATCGGTTTGGGCGAGGACGAGGGTGACCTTTCGGAATATGGCTTTGGCGATGGGCTTTATTCTGCCGTATCGGCGGACGCTTCTTTGAGTGATTCTGCCGTTTACAACAACGACGGGGATATTGAGTCGGCGGGCGGTGGAGACGAAATTGGGCCAGACTTCGAGTTCCATCAGCAGGCATATTGCGGGACGGAGGTTTGCGAAGGCGCGGCGGACTACCAGGCTGAAATCGAGCGGGAAGTAGAAGACAGAAAGGTCGGCACCATAAAGGGTGTTGGCGCGGGCGAAGCCGGTATCGGTGGTGGTGCTGATTACGATTTCAAGGCTCGGGAGTTTGTTTTGCAGCTCTTTGACGATGGTTTTTGTGGCGTTGACTTCTCCGACGCTGACGGCGTGGAGCCAGATGCATTTTTTTTCGGGGTGTTTGCGTGTAATTTTGCCGAATCGCTGGGCCCAGCCTTTGCGGTAGCGGCCTTGTCTGATCATCCGGTAGATGACCATCGGGCTTATGGCGAGCCCGGCAAGCAAATATACGAAATCTATTATCAGTCTCATGTGCAGCCTGTGCGAATAATAACGACACAATGATATTTGCAAACGGTGCGTGTGTCAAACGGCAGGTCACTGGAAAGATATGTCGCCAATGGTGGTGAGGGCGATTTGCCAGGTAAGTCCGTGAAAAAGGAGAAAGATTCTGATAGTATAGAGTCGAATCGCAGATAAGTTGTGCTGCAAAATGGAAAAACAGGATTAGGTGATATGGAGAAAATCATGTTCTATAAGGGTTCGAACGGTAAATATCGGGCAGGAAAGCGCATAACGCGTCGCGGTTTTATGAAGGGTGCGGGGGCCGCGGGTTTATCTTTTACTATTATGAAACCTTCGAGCGTGCGGGGGACGGAGGCCAATTCACGCGTAGAGGTCGGCTGCATCGGGCTGGGAGGGCGTGGAAGCCTGATTGCGGGGATGCTCAAAGAGCACAAGGGCTACGAGATAACCTCGCTTGCCGACTACTTCCCCGGGGTTTCGACAGAAGGCGGCGAGAAGTTCGGAGTTGCTGAAAAGCGCTGCTTCAGCGGTCTGTCCGGGTATCAGAAACTCATCGGCAGCAAGGTGGACGCGGTATTTTGCGAGACGCCGCCGTATTGTTTCGGCGAGCACGTAACCGCGGCTGTCAATGCGGGCTGTCACGTGTATCTTGCAAAGCCGGTGGCCTGTGATGTGCCCGGCTGTCTGACGATTGCGGAAATGGGCAGGAAGGCCACGCAAACGAAGAAGGTATTCCTGGTTGATTTTCAGATGCCTACGGACCCGTTTATCATCGAAGCTGTCAGGCGCGTTCATGATGGGGATATCGGGCCGGCTGGCATGATGAGTTCTTTCTATACCGACGACGGCTTCAGAGACCCGCCCAAGACTGAGACCATTGAGAGCAGGCTGAGGAATCTGATCTGGGTCAACGATGTTGAGCTTGGCGGCGGGATGATCGTCAATGCTGATATTCATGCGATTGATGCCGCCCTCTGGATTGCGGGAGCGAGGCCGGTCAGTGCAATGGGGTGTTCGCGGGTTGGAAAGTCCGACGCCCATGGCGATACCGCATACGTCTATTCGCTCACATACCAGTTTGAGAACGGGCTGATAATGAATCATCAGGGGGAGCATCTGAGAAACACCAAGGGTTTCAGCTGCGGCTGCTTCGCTTACGGTACCGAGGGCTATCTCGAAGCCAATTATCAGGGCAAGGCATGGGTCCACGGGAATAAAGAATCATATCGAGGCGGCGAAGTGACGAACCTGTATGTCGAGGGCATAAAGCGAAACCTGGACAAATTCTATAACAGTATTGTGGGCGGCATTTATGATAACCCGACCGTGGAAACAAGTGTAAACAGCACGCTGGCAACCATCCTGGGGCGTCAGGCGGCGAGGAGAAATACGAGGGTGACCTGGGACGAGATGATAAGAGAAAATGAGAAAATCGAAGTGAATTTAACCGGCTTGAAAGCATAACGAAGGAACATGTAAATGAACTGCACTACCAGCACCATCTGCCGGGCAATAGCAATTGTTGGCGCACTATTGCTGCCGGGCGTTCAGTCAAACTCGTTCGGAAGCACCGGGGCGAACTCCGGCTATAGCTGGCAGCGGACGGACAGCTCAATTGCGCTGCTGAGCTCGAAGAAAATTGTCTGGCAGCTCAATTATAGCAAACAAGAGGGTCAGCCCTACTTTCACCCGTTGTCCATTACTGACGGCACGGTATTGACTTCGCTCAGGCCGACAGACCATCCCTGGCACAAGGCGTTATGGTTTTCCTGGAAATACATCAACGGCGTAAACTACTGGGACCCTGAAGTGCCTGAGGGACGCACCGAAGTTGTGGACGTCACTGTGAGAGCCGGGGCGGATTACTCGGCCCAGGTTGAAATGGACATCCGTTACCATCCCCCTCAAAAGTCTTCCGTGGTCACCGAAAAACGAACGCTTGCAGTTGGTGCACCGGATGGAAGCGGCTGTTATTACATTGACTGGCGCAGCATTTTCACAGCAGGGGCGAAGGACGTGCTGCTCGACCGCACCGGTATCCCCGGTGAGAGAAATGGCAAGTCATACGGTGGTTACGCAGGGCTTTCGCTGCGCATGGCAGAGTGTGCAAAAGATTGGCAATTCCTTTGCAGAGAGGGAACGCTGGAGCCTGAGAGTCGTGGCAGCAAGGCCCGCTGGGTGGATTTCAGCGGCAAGGTGGCAGAAGGCAGGTCGGCCGGCGTTGCCGTTTATGATCACCCGGGCAATCCACGCCACCCATCGAGCTGGTGGCTTTCGGGTTTGATGCCGTATTTCAGTCCGGCGTTGCTATTCGACAAGCCATATACGTTGCCTGCGGGAAAGACCCTGACTTTACGTTATCGCATTTTCGTTCATGCAAGCCGCGCAGACAAAGATATGTTGGAAAGTGAATGGAAAGAACTTGTCTCATCGAACAATTCCCATCAGAACTTTTCAAAGACGGATTATTCTTATCGGGCGGTTGATATTGCAGCACTTCGCAAGGGGTTTGAGAAGCCGCCGATGGAGGCGGGGCCGTGGGTTTACTGGTTCTGTTTTGATAACGCGATCACGAAGGAGGAGATGGAGCGTGAAATCGAGGAGATGGTTGCGGAGGGGATTGCGGGTGCGGAGCTTCGTTTCGTTGAGTTTGCGTGGTGGCGCAAGAAAGAGGTCGTCGATAAGGAGCTTGAGCTGTCGCACCACAAGCGGCTGGAATATCTGTCGGATGAGTTCGTGGATGTTCTCGCACATGCGTGTTCGGTGGCGGAGCGGCACGGCTTTAAGCTTTCTATCAATATGGGTATGGGCTGGCCTCCGGGGGGGACATGGATTACGGATGAATATCGTACACGAAAGCTGGAGACGAAGGTCACTGTGGTGGAAGGTCCGAAGCGCATCGGGGAAGAACCTAAAATAAGTGTGCCGGCCGATGCTAAGGTTTTTGCATGGCAGTTGGATGAACAAAAGGAAAAGTGCGTATTGGCCGAGAGTTTCATCGACCTTACAGGCCGGGTCAGATTCCGCGGGCAGGAAGGGTCGCTTTTCTGGAATGCGCCGGAGGGAAGGTGGCTTATATGCACATTCCGGCTGGGCTATGGAGGCGGCCTGGACAAGGCTTACGGGTATCCGGCGGACCCGGGGTCCGAGAAGGCCATCAGGTTTCATCTGAATTATTTGTTCGGGAAGATTGAACCGAAGCTCGGCAGGTATTTCGGGACAACACTGACGGAGGTTGCGTCAGACAGTTGGGAGTATGACGGCAGGCCTTACTGGACAGCGGGGATGGATGAGATGTTTGCGAAGCTGCATGGATACGAGCTTGCGCCGCGGATGTATGCGCTGGCGGGATATGGCGGAGCTGAACGTGAGAAGATTATGGCGGACGTGGATAGGGCGGAGCAGCAGCTTGTTCTGGAGAATTTCTTTATCTGCGCCAGAGAGGTGCTTAACGCGCACGGGTTGTGTCACCGGCCGCAGGCTTACGGAAGGGGACTGAGCAGGGATTTGTTCGAGGCGTACAGCAATTGTGATGTCCCCGAGATAGAAGAGGGGGTTTATTGTCCCGAAGCGGTGTGGGTATCTCATACTCAGGGCAAGCCGATAACCTCGGTGGAGGGGATGACGTTCATGAGCAGGCATGTTAACGATTTGATTCATCCTGTTTTCGGCGACGAGCAAAAAGCATACGGGCTTGATGAGCCGCGCGGGGCGTGGGAGACGAATCCTGCGATGCTGCGGTGGTTCAGTAACGCCCATTATGCCCGCGGGGTCAATCGGGTGCAGATGCACAGTTTCGGGTATTCGCCGGATGGTGTGCCCCTGCCGGGCTGGCGTATGTATGCCGAGATACACCTGAATCGCAACGTTCCGTGGTGGAGGTATATGAAGGAGTACAGCGCATGGGCGAGACGGATTCAATGGGTGCTTCAGTCGGGCCGGCCGGTGGCAGACATCCTTGTTTATCCAATCGAAGGGGCTCGGGGGGACGGACCCCATAACAAGCGAGGGGAGCAGCAGCCGGTGTCGGCGATGAACTGTGTGGATGCCGCAAGTACTTACACTTTCGGCAGAATGTGGGAAAGTGACGACAATCGGTACGAAGTTAAGAACCTTTGTCTTCTGGGTGACATAAAGACGCGCAAAGAGGCGGAGAAGGTTGACCGGATGATCAGGAAAGGTGTGAAAGTGACATATTGCGGCGTGGAACCGGACAAGTGGACGGCGTTTCGGGCACATGAGGGGCCGATGGTTGACGGGCTTTCGGAGAGCATTAAGAAGGCCCTGGATAGCGGAACGATAGTCGATGGACGCAAGGAGGGCTGGAAGCAGGCTGTTCGAAGTGCCCGTTCGGTCAGATGGTATCCCGAGGAGGCGGTGCTGACATATCTTCACAGGCGCGTCGAAGGGGGAGAGGTCTATTTCTTGATGAACTGCGGTGCGGAATTCAACGGGGAAGTTGAATTCGCCGAGAGGGGGCTCATCCCTGAGATATGGGATGCAGATACGGGAAAGAAAACTGTGTGCGGTCAGTGGAGGCTCTGCGATGGAAAGGTGCGCGTGAAGGTGCGGCTGGGACACCTTGAATCGGCTGTGGTGGTGTTCACTGAGGGCCCGCTGGCGCTTCATGTCACCGAGTGCGAGGGGGCGGATATAATTAGGGATGAGGATGGAAAACTGTATGCACTGACTTCAGGAGGGCAACCGTGCAGAGTGCTTTTATCCGACGGGCGTGTGAAGGACTTGAATGGCGGGACACATAAGGAAGTTGATCTCGACGAGGGATGGACGCTTTGTGCGAGCGACGGCAATGGAGTTGGTATCAAGGGCAAGGTGGAGATCAAACTTGATAAGCTCCAATCGTGGAGGCAGATAGGCGAGCTTCGCAACTACAGCGGTACGGGCAGTTACGAAATTTCGTTCGATGTCGGTGCGGAAATGCTGAGAGACGATTTAATGGCAGAGCTTGATCTCGGCAGGGTGTATGAAGTGGCGGAGGTCTGGCTGAACGGCAAGAGGGTCGGCGTGAGCTGGTATCGGCCTTATAGGGTTGATATAACGGGGCGTTTGAATAAGGGGCGGAATGAGCTGAGGGTCGATGTGACGAATATCCTGAAGAATAACCTTTCGGATGGAGAGTATTCTCACCCGTCGGGGCTGCTTGGCCCGGTTAAGATTCGGGGGATTTTGAAGGTGCTGCTGAGTGAATAATCCGGGCCGACACAGGCCTGAAGTAATAGTCAGCAAGAGGCAAGTCGGCCAGGACACTGTTTGTGAAATAATTGAGCGTATTTCGTTTCTGCGTCGATAATAATGATTATAGGGAATCATAACTACTGTTACGGCTGAGAGAGTTGAGCCGTCTCATTCGCGCAGCCATCGGATCGAACGGCGTGCAGCAGGCCCTGTGAACATAGAAAGAGGTATAATCAAATGAAATTAGTGAGCAAGGGTATAGTGGCGGCTGTAATTATTTCTGTGTGTGTATCGGCCGTGGTTTTCCTGGGCCGTAAACACCCATTCTCACTCAATGAAAAAAAGACCCAACCTGCCAAAGAACAAGTGCTGCACACAACAGGACCCATAGGCAACGACAAAACTTCTGAAGTTGTCATTGCAAGTAATACTATAGCAGATGCACGTTTCGAAGAATTTGTCCAATGGACAGGAGAGGAGATAGCAAGTGATGCCAGAAACAGAACTGATTTGTTTCTAAGAGAACGTGATCCTCGGCAGTTTGTGACAACGAGCTGGGAAACCGGGGCGCCGTACACAGAGGTAAAGCGTATCTATAAACCGGACTCACTTCCGGCGTTCTATGCTCTTCTCGAGGATGAGCACTATGCGCCGTATTGGTCGCAGATCGCCAGGATAATAAGCTTTATCGGCGATGACGAGAGATCGGTGCCAGTCATATTGAGTTGTGTCACTCGAGCGGATGATTGGACGTCGCTGGATGACTGGCATCTGAGCCACAGGCTTGGACAAAAGATTGCATCCATCAAATGGATTGGTCTGATTGGTGGAGAAGAGGCCGATAAAACGTTGAGGCAGGCACTGACGCCTGATGGCGCCAGGGAGCTTATAAAAGAATGGATTGATGGCCCTTTGCCAGAGTGGACCACAGCATCCTGGGAAAAGGAGCCGCAAGGCCAACTTATACAGACAATCCAAGGGTGTGCGGCAATGGGGATCGTATACTCCCAGAACCAACAGAGCATACGACTGGTGGAAGAGCTGTACGAGAAGCTAAATACGGAACGAGTCCTCCGTAAGAGAGGTCATACACTCTGGTCAAGGGTGAAAGAGGCAATGGTAAATCACTACTTGATAGAAGCCATAGGAATTGAGGAGTACTGTAAGCTCTTGGGTGGTGACGGAGAGAAGTACTGGCGTGCGATTACCCCATATCGCGAGAGGGAAGATCAGAGGTATGATTAGCCGGAATTTTCCGGTTAAGGCGCCTGTAATAAGGGTTTAGACAATACGTGTATTTTCGCGGTGCCTGGCAGAATAGTACTGGACTGCAATGAGCAAGGCTATAGTGACGGCTGTAATTATTTCTGTGTGTGTATTGGCTGTCGTTTTCATGGGGCGTAAACACCCGTTGTCACTCAATGAAAGAAAGACCCAACCTGCCAAAGAAAAACTGCCTCGCACAACAGGACCCATAGGCAACCACAAAACTTCTGAAGTTGTCATTGCAGGTAATACTATAGCAGATGCACGTTTCGAAGAATTTATCCAATGGACAGGAGAGGAGATAGTAAGGGATTCCAGAAACAGAACTGATTTGTTTCTAAGAGAACGTGATCCTCGGCAGTTTGTGACAATGAGCTGGGAAACCGAGGCGCCGTACACAGAGGTAAAGCGTATCTATAAACCGGACTCACTTCCGGAGTTCTATGCTCTTCTCGAGGATGAGCACTATGCGCCGTATTGGCCGCAGATGGCCAGGATAATAAGCTTTATCGGCGATGACGAGAGATCGGTGCCAGTCATATTGAGTTATGTCACTCGAGCGTATGATTTGGTGTCGCTGGATGGCGAGGATCTGGGCAGGAGATGTGCCGGAAAGATTCAATCAATCAAATGGATTGGACTGATTGGCGGAGAAGAGGCCGATAAAACCTTGAGGCAAGCGCTGACGCGTGATGGCGCCAGGGAGCTTATAAAAGAATGGATTGATGGCCCTTTGCCACACTGGGCCTCAGCATCCCGGGACAATAAGCCGCAAGGGCGACTCATAGAGAAAATCCAAGGGTATGCGGCGATGGGGATCGTATACTCCCAAAACCAACAGAGCCTACGACTGGTGGAAGAGCTGTACGACAAGGCACATACGGAGCGAGTCCTCAATAACAGAGGTTCTACACTCTGTTCAAGGCTGAGAGAGGCAATGGCAAATCACCACTTGATAGAGGCCATAGGGATCAAGGAGTACTGTAACCTATTGGGCGGCGACGGAGAGAACTACTGGCGTGCGATTACCCCATACCGCGAGGCGGAGGAACGAAGGCATGATCAGGGGGAATCTACCGGTTAAGGCGCCTGTAATAAGGGTTTAGACAATACGTGTATTTTGCCGGCGTGCCTGGCAGAATAATACCGGCCTCATTTGATAAGGGGCCTTGTGCGGAACATACAGGGATCCATGATGGCGTCGGCGTAAATGTGGCCGGCCGGCGAATTGGAAAAGGACCCATCTGTGGGCTTGAGATTCTTCGCTTCGCTCAGAATGACAGTTCCTTTCCGTTTGCGCGGGTAATTCGGAGGGGCTCCGCTATAGAGCTGTTTAGTTGCAGGACTGGAGCCAGTATTGGGCGATCTTCGCGAAGTCTTTGAAGTTGACGTCGCCGTCGCCGTTTACGTCGGCGAACAGAGGCGGAGTGCTTTCGAGCCACTGGTCTGCCAGGATGCGGATGTCACCGTAGCCGACGGGGTAAATGGCGTCGAGGTTGGCGGCGTCGCAGGGTGTGAGCGGTGGGGTGATGGTGACTTTGATGGGGCCGGCGCTATCGGCGCTGTAATTGTTTGCGGCGCGGGCGTAAAATCTGGTGTACTCTCCGGCGGGGCCGACGGCGTGGACGTTAATAGTGGCCTGGCAGGTCTGGCCGGGGTCCATGTCGGGATTGGTGCATGGCACGGGGTGTTCGTCGGTTGTGTATAGAATCGCGGGGCCGATGGTTTGCGGCAGGTCGCCGGCGTAAGCGCCGGGCTCCGACACCATGGCGCGAATCATAAGGTTTCCGCAGAAATCGCATAGTTCCGGCAGAAGCCAGCACAACTGGCAGTAATAGTCGAGGTTGAACCAGCCTTGGGAGGGGAGGTAGCCGTAGCTGCGGGTGTACGCCGTGCCGGTGGTATCGAAGCCTACCTGGTTGTTTTGAGTTCCCTGGAGCTGCCGCCAGCCGATATAGAAGCTGCCGCTGTTGATGATGATGTTGTGATCCAGCAGGTTGATATCGAACCAGGCTACTTCCCCGGCGGGAGATGTCACGACGGGATCGACGACGAAAGGCGTTACGAGATTGGTGTTGGGCATCCCTCCGGAACCGTCGTCGTCCCAGACGTGCAGCTCGAACGGGTAAGTGGTTTCATCCCATACATAGAAGCGTGCGGTTATCAGTTGGGTGGGATAGGTGGTTGGGGTGATTTTTACGGCGAGATAACCGTCGGTGGAGCCTATGTCGCCGTAGTCCTCGGCGGTGGCGTCGTCGTATTTGAGCTCTTTGGGCACATTGAGGCTCAGACCGATGTTGACGTCGGGACATTCGGCGTCGAGGCACTGGACGCCGGCCTGGACGGTGAAGGAGCTGTTCTTGGGTGCGGTGAAGTCGGAGGTCGGACTAATAAGGTAGCTGTCGAGACGGCCCCAGGGGATGTTCCAGTTGATGGTTTCGACATCGGTATTGTCGTCGGAGTCGGCTGCGGTGACGTTGATTTGCCACTGGCCGGAGTCGGCGATGGTGAGGTTGGTGTTGTAAGTGAAATAGCCGGCGGAGTATGTTACCGCGTTGTCGACGAAGTTATGGTCATCGGGGACATTTCTTAGTTTGAGCCAGACGGTTGGCGTCTCCTGGAGGTCGGTCGCGTCGATCCTTATCTGCTGGAGATTGTCACCGTATTGTGCATTACGGCAGTCCTGCCAGGTGGAGTTTATCATACAGTCGATATTGTTTATGACGGGCAGGTTGGCGTCGAAAACATCGACGACGAGGTGGTCGGAGAGTCCGGTTACGCCCACATTGTTTGTGGCCTTTACGCGGATGGTGAACAGGCCGTTCTCGGCGGGCAGGATGTTCCACTGGGCCAGGCCGCTGGTGCTCTGGGACTTGAGGTACACGTTCAGCGAGGGCGGGTACGACCCTGCGTTGGCGTCGATGGCGAAGAGGTCGTTTTCGTTTTGCTCTTTGATGAGGAAGGCGATGTTCGGCACACCGGCGGCCAGTGCGTCCTCAACGGCGGGCTTTACGTTTACCTGTCTTAGGCCGGTGCTGTCGCAGGCGAAGGTCTTTATCGGATTGGTGAGGCTGGAATAGTCGGCGTCCTCTGCGTTGTAAATCATGTAGCCCGGGGTACAGGCGTCGTAGGTGCTTTTGACGAGGTGAATCTCGGCGGTGGCATCGACGTTGGGCTCGGTGACATAGACGTTGAGGGTGGCCGAGTCGACCTCGGCGCCGGCGGGCAGGGTAGAGACGTCGAACTTGACGTAATACCTGTTTATGCTGTCGTTGTTGGGGTCGAGCTGATACTCGGCGATTACCTCGATATCGTTGAAGGTCAGATACTCGAATTCGTCCACGTCGTGCGAGACGAGCTTGATATAGCTGGTTCCGCCGGGGTTAAGGTCGGCGAGGACGGCCGGGTCATCTGAAATGAACCAGCAGTCGGGGGGCGGGAGCTCACCGCCGCCGCCCTCGGGTGGGACGCAGTCGCCGATGATATGTAGGTTGTCACCATTGGCGTTGGAGGAATAGACGTACCAGCCGACATAAGGCGGGTACCAGAAGTTGACGACGAGGTAGTTTTCCATTCTGACCTTTATCCGGCTGAGCTGGCCGGCTGGGATCTGGAACTCATAGAGCTTTTCGGCGTTCTCGTAGATGGCGCCGAGCCCGTCGTTTGGTTCGAGGTCGCCGGTGTTGTATTCGGAGTCGAAGGGGGCGCCGATTACCGCGGCGCCGGGGTTATCATCCTTGAGGTAAGTGTCGTCGGTTACGTCTTTGACGATATCGGTGTCATAGACCAGGGTTCGCGGTCCGTTGTTGGCATCGGGCGTCTGTCCCTCGGGGGGCTGTCCCGGCAGTTGCAGGACCTTCTGTGAGATTGTGAGCGTCGGCGGGGTCGTGCCGTTGTTGGCATCGATGCGGGCGAGCTGGTCGTTGTTGCGTTCGGCAATCTGGAAGGCGATGGAGTCCTGTCCTGCGGCGAGTGCTTCATCAAGAGCGGCTTTTACGTTGAGGCTGACGACGCTTGGGTTTTCGCAGCTAAAACTCTTTATGGGGTTGGTCAGACTGGAGTAAGCGGGGGCGTTTGCTTCGTGCAGGAGCTGGGCGGGGTCGGCCGAGGAGAGTGTGTTGTCGACAAGATAAAGGTCGGCGAGGCAGTCGGGTGCACCCTGGGTGACGTTGATTTTCAGGCGTGCGGCCGTCAATTCGTCCGCCGGGTCGATGCTGTTTATATCGAACTTGACGTAGTATTCGTGGACCTCATCGTTGTCGGGGTCAATTTCGTATTCGACGATTACCTCGATATCGTTGAAAGTAAGATACTCGAATTCGTCCACGTCGTGCGAGACGAGCTTGATATAGCTTGTTCCGCCGGGGTCGAGGTCCGCGATGACGTTGGGGTCATCCGAAATCCACCAGCAGTCGGGGGGCGGCGTTTCTCCGCCGCCGCCTTCGGGCGGGATGCAGTCGCCTACGAGGTGGAGATTGTCGCCGCCGGCGTTCGATGTATAGACGTACCAGCCGACGTAGGGTGGGTAGTAGAAGTTGAGCACGAGGTAGTTTTCCATCCTGACTTTCAGGGTCTTGACGGTGCCGGATGGTATCTGGAATTCGTAGTGTGCCTGCGCGTTTTCATAAACGGCGCCGACGCCGTCCTGCGGTTCGAGGTCGCCTGTGTTGTATTGGGCGGGCAATGTCGAGCCGATGAGGGAGCTTTCGGGATTTATTGATTTTGTGTAGGCCGCTTCGGATATATCGAGTGTGGTATTGGCGTCGAAAATGACGGGGACATCGGTCTCGACGGTGTAGCCGCTTAGGATGCCGAGATTATTGGGATTGTTGTCCAGCGTGGATACCGGGGTCGCAGAGTTGATGTCGGTGAAGTCGTTGCAGTCGAGGCCTTCGCAGTACTGTGCATAGACGAGGACTTCGCCGCAGCCGTCTCCTCCAAAGCAGTCGACCGTGGACGCGAGGGTGAATTCCTGACCGACGGCAAAGGTATCATTTGCGTTCGGCTCGGTGATGGTGACTTTGAGTTCGCCCAGGTCCGGGGGGACATTCTCGATGGCCCTTTCGAGGTTTATTCGTCCCCAGCCGAAGATGTTGTCCCAGCCGGGGGCGCCGAGGTCATCGGCGTTTTCTTCGAGGACGGTCTTTATCTGTTCGGGTGTCAGGTTCGGGTTTGCCTCCAGCAGCAGTGCCGCCGCACCTGCGACGTGCGGCGTTGCCATTGAGGTTCCCTCGGCGCGGATATAGCGTGTTCCATCGACGACGAAATAGTTGTCGTAGCACTCGTCGGCAATCAAGTACATGCAGTAGTAGGGGTCCTCGGCCACGGCGGTACTGAACGTGGAGACGATTTCGGCATAATTCTTGCCGCCGAGGAGGTCTCCGCCGGGGGCTACGAGGTCGAGCTCGGAACCGCCGTCGGAGTAGGAGGCTATGTTGTCAACCTTGTCAACGGCGCCGACGGCAATGGCCTTGGATGCGCAGGCGGGCGCAACCATTCTGCTTGAGTCGCCGTCGTTGCCGGCCGCACAGGCGACCACGACTCCACAGGGGTCGACGGCGTGATTGACGGCATGGGCCATCTCTTCGAAGTCGCAGGTTCCGCTGTAGAGGCCTTCGCCGAGGCTCAGGCTGATGACGTCGGCGCCCTGTTCGACACACCAGTTGATGCCGAGCGCTACGTCTGAAGCGTAGCCGGCGCCGGTGTAGTCGAGGACCTTGGCGGCCATGAGGGCGACGTCGTGGCTGACGCCGCGGTACACGAGTCCTTCGGAGGCGATTATGCCGGCGCAGTGAGTGCCGTGGCCGTGGTCGTCCATCGCGTCAGTAGTGTAGTTGGTGAAGTTGTATTGCGCGACGACCTTATTTTGCAGATCGGGGTGGGTATAATCGATGCCGGTATCGACGACGCAGACTTTGACGCCCTCGCCGGTGATGGCATTGTCCCAGGCGTAGTCGGCCTTGATCTGGTAGGCGGAATCTTCGAGCAGTGCATATACTCGGCGGTCCGGCTTGTAACTCTTGAAATGGGGCAGGTCTGCCAGCCTGTCCACATTGGCGGGAGGTACTTCGACGACAATTCTGTTTTCCCAGGTCCCGTAATTATGAATGATGCGTCCGCCGAGGGCCTCGACGGCCTTGTTGAATTGTTTGCGACGGGACTGGACCGCGGCCCCGGATAGTTTCTTGGAAAATTTCGGCTTTTCGTCGAGTTCGACGATGAAGCGTGTATTTGGTCCGGGGTCCGGGCGCGCCCGGTTTGCAAAGATCTTCGCAGGGTCAATCTGAGGAGGCGGCGAGTCGGCGTAAAGGGGCCGCTCGCCCGAGAGCAGCCGCCAGAAGATGTTTTCGTCAACGCGCCCAACGTATTGAACCAGCCCCTGCGCATCAATGAAGACGGATGTTGGGATGCGCTTGATGTCATAGCTCCTGCTGACGGCGCCGGTCTGGTCGAGCAGGACTCCGAATGAGGGGGTCCGGCCCGCGAAGAAATCGGCAACCTGTGCGTCATCCTGGCGTACGGCAACGAAAAACACCACAATTTCACCCTTGGCTGCCACACAGAAGTCCTCGATAATGGGAATGGCGTCCTCACAGTGCGGGCATTGGGTTGTGCCGAACACGAGAAGGACGTTTTGGCCTTGTAATTCGCTCAAACTAACGGTTTTGCCGGCGATGTCGGTCAGGGAAAACGGGGGTGCAGGGGTAGGGGGCCGGGCGGCAAAGATGGCTGTGGCCCAGAGCACTATGAGTGTGGTCAGCGGGTAATTTGAGCGAAATCTCAACATACGACCCTGCCCCATCCTGTTTCCTTGGGGGCTCCATTCTATTATACCAAAAAAACGCGGATTTGTGCGCGGGAAAATAGCCCAAAACAAGGCAGGGGTGCTGATTCCGGCGGGTTGGGTATTGACTTTTGGGGGTTCCGGCGTAATAAATGTTATTGTTTTTCGTCCCCGTAGCTCAATTGGACAGAGCGTTGGCCTCCGGAGCCAAAGGTTGTGCGTTCGAGTCGCACCGGGGACGGTGTTGTAAGTATATTATTCATAAGCGGTTGTTTAAGGAAAAGGGCGGTTGGCGTGCGGTTTTAGCCGCGAGGTTTCCAGAGATATGGATGGGCCCTTCGCAGGTGGGTTGGGTGTGCCCCAAAGGGGTCGTTTGCGAGAAGACGACGATAGATTTTATTTGACAGGCTTTTTCAATCCTTGTAAGATAATTGTGTTGCGGTATGGGGGCTTGCGCCGTGTAAGGCAGATGAGCCGGTAAAGCAATATCGTAACGGTTAGACAAGGTGGTGAGCGATGCTATATACAAAGCCTGTGTCTCCTTTTTCTTGTTAGGCATGTTTCTTTAGTTATGTTCGTTTTTTTCGTGCGGAGTGTGTGAGTGCGTAACCTGTATCTGACTCCGAAAGGAAAGGCGAAATAAATGGAAATCTCCCACATCCAGTCTGGGGATCCTCGCGGACGGACATCGAACGAGGAAGAAAAGCAAAAGTGGGCGGAAGAGCACGCACGTCGTTTACAGCGTCGATTTGAACAATGGCAGAAGCCGCTGGGAATCGATGGCGAGGAGTACCACCGTTTTTTGACTGAGCAGTTGCGCGACTCCTATAATGAGCCGCTCCGGAAGTCGCTCATCGAGTCGATTTCCTGATGGTCTTGGTGAGTTCTTCTGCTTGGCCTGCGTGCAGGGATGCCGAGAGAGCATAGCTGCTTCGGGCAGCCGGTTGGAACGGAAACCGTCAGCCTCTCTTCAAGCCCCGGTTGTCTCATCATGCGCCGGATTTATGCGTGTTATGGGTGACTCATGATGTCGAAAGCAAGCCGAATCATAACCGCTGGCATCTGTCCGTCGTGGGATATTATTTGTCACGCTGATGGGCTGAAGTGAGGTGAGCATAAGCAGTTGGAATCGCAATAACTGCTGTGTGCGGGCAGGGCTCTCAACGTATCCGGAGGGCCGGCCGGGCTCAGAGCGAAATCGCGACCCGCATTTATGTTCCGTGCCATTTATGCGGGGCACGGTATTTTGCTTGCTTTTTGAGGGTAAGAACATATGCTTAACAGGCGTGTGCAGGCAAGAAGGCGATTGGCGCAGTTGTTTTTTGGAGGCGCAGGTAAATGGAAGAGATGGTGGTTGGAATAATATTGGGGCTTGTCGCTGCCGGTATGCTTTTCGGGTGGCTGTGGTTGCGTAAAAGAGTTAAAACAGGCCGACCGCCTCTCAATACGCGCGTTCGCGGCTCTATCGAAGACATACGCTCCGTGGGAGAGCTGGTGGTCTTCAAAATCGTCACAAAGGAGATAGTAACGGCCGCCGACCATTGGTTCGGCGAATGGGGGAAGAAATATTTCCAGTGGCTCGCCTCCGCGAAAAAGATGGCCATGATTTTCGAATTCGAAGTCAACTTCAGATACGACCTGCGAAGCTCCGACTTCGTCATCGAGCACCGTGGGAACGCCAATTACCGACTAAAAATGCCAAAATGTCTTTATGAGACTTACATCCGCGACATCAGCTTCTACGACGAACAAAGCTCAAGGTTCCTGCCCTGGCTGCTGCCCGACCTTGTCAGCAGGGTATTCGGAACAGGATTTGACGAGACGGACAAGAACCACCTCAAAGAGGAGGCCAAGCAGCAGGCGGGCCGAATGGCAAAAAGCTTCGTCGAAAAGATGCAGTCCGAGGTTCAAAACTCCGCCAGACAGACGCTGGAGGCTCTGGGCAAGGCCTTCGGCGCCCGCGATATTACGGTGGATTTCACGGACAGCAGGCTCGTTCAGACAAAAGTTGAATCAGCCGCCTGAGAAAAGCCGGGCGGCAGGTCGTCCCGGATTCGGGACGTGTGTAATCCTGTAAGAGTCTGGACAGACTTGTTTTTTGTTCGGGCTGCGCCGGGTTGGGCTGTCAGAGGTTGACGCCGAGCTTGCTCCAGGCGGCGAGGATGTCGTCCTTCGAGTAGAAGCCGACGTGGCGAAACAGTTCCCGACCCTGGCTATCGTAAAAAATCTGGGTCGGAATCGCCCCGACTCCGTATCTGGCGCCGGCGGCCCTGTCCTGCCACACGTCGATGAAGGTGATTTGAAATTTCCCCGAGTGGCTGTTCTTCAGCTCGTTCAATATCGGGGTCATTTGTGCGCATGCGGGACACTTGTGCGAACCGAGCTGAAGGAGACGGGGAAGAGCAGAGCTTATGCCCTCCTTCATGTCCGGCAGACTTTGGCTCCACCTGACGCCCGAACTTTCGAATTCAACCTTGTCTTTGAGTATTTGGACGACTTTGACGCCTTCTATCACGTCCCCCTCGTATGCTATTTTGCCGTTGACCAGCGCCGATGGTTTGTCCTCGGCGTACAGGATTCCCGACAGCGTTACATTGCCTTTGGTCAGCACAACGGCGATTGGCGCTTGCCGGGAGCCCTTTATGGTGGGCCAGAAGCAGACGGCCGCGCCGCACAATACCAGGCCGGCAAAGCCAAACAGGAACAACCGCGGCAGGCGTCTGGGGGTATTCGTTTCGGACAGACCGGGTATCTTTGCCGCCCCTATTCGCGGCCTGCATTTTCTGCCCACATCGCGCAGTTTCTCAAGACCAATCATTTGCGTCGAGCCCCCTGAAGAATCACTCTGAAAAGGGTGTGCCCTGGTTAGTTTTCGGCAGTTTTTGGCTGGCACTTGGCTTAGGGCCTCCCATTTTGTTGCCTCTGCGAAAACCTGCAAAGAATTCCGGCTCGCCAAGGCGGGAAATATGGGACGGTGAGCATCGGGTGCAAGCCGGCCGGCCGGCGCTATTGTCATGTCGCCGGGCGTGCGGTACTGAAGTCCACGGCCCCAAAGATTCTTCGTGGCCCTTTTTTTCTGCGAACTTATCGGCTAAATGAGCATAGCAGTTATTAATCGCTCTCTGAAATTGGGGGTTATGCTTCTCGCATACTGTTGACTCCTTTTCTGCGGTGCGAAAGCAGGCCCCCTTTTCTTTGAGCTTATTGGCCAAACAGGCATAGTAATAGCGGTCTTGAAGGCGACGCCTTCGGAGATTGCGGCCGTTCCACTTTTTTATCTGCCCATAATGCCCATTTTATGCTTGACTTTCCTGCCCGAAGTGCATATAAGGGCGGCTGAGAGCTTGAAAAACAGGAGGTGGACGAAAAATGTACATTGGAGAGCTTATTTAACATCCTTTTCCTTAGCAGGTAATGGTGCGCAGTGTGCGCACCCTGAAATATCAACATTTATGTAGGAGTAACAAATTATGGAACCGAGACAAACAAGAACACAAGTGGCAGCAAGTGTGTTGGTTCTGGCTGGGCTGCTCGTATTTTGCCTCTACGCCATAGCCGGGGACCTGGAGCCGAATGCCCCGCCGGCAGCGACAATGCACACGCTCGACGAAATCTACAATGCTGTTGGCTCAACGGGGCCGAGCATTTTACAGAGAGATGGTTATTGCACGTATCGCAATTGTGGCACTGGCACAACCACTATCTTAACAGTACCTACAGGAAGGAGGTTCGTTTTGCGCAAGCTTTGGGTACGTAGCAGTGCTGCTGGTTGGACCATATCTGGGGGCCCCAATTGCGACCTTAACTCGACTCTAATTAACACCAATAACGGTGAGGTTCGAGACTATATGTGGGACTTTCCAGACGGCTGTGTTGTCGTCGGGGGCGGTTATAGCCTGACATTTAACAACCCCGCTGGTGGTATTGATACCATATTTATTGGTTACTTTTACGACGTCCCGTGAGGCAATAAGCGTATAACAGAGTGACGCTAATGGTACAGAACATCGCAAACGCGTGCAGTTCTGTCACAACATGACTTCTATTTGTGGGAGAAAAGAAGATGGAAAAGCTGAAGAGAAATGGTTGGAAGGTAGCGTTTCTTGCAGGAATGGCGCTCGTATGTTGCCACGTCATTTTCGGCGACGTAGATAACTGGGAACCCAACGCGCCGCCAGCACCAACGATGAAATCGCTGGACGAAATTAGTGGCCAGATTTCTGCTTTGTCTTGCCCTATCAAACAAATCGTTCGTGGGAAATTCCGTTTCTGGGGTAGTTGTATGCAAACAGATACATTGCAGACAACGATTGACCCAGCAAAGAGTCTGGTTTTGCTCAGCGATGCTGTTAACAACGACCCAAGCATGGGCGGTGGGACCGATGCACGACTCGCTCGCAACGGCGCATGTCTGTATTCCTTGGACTCGCAGTCTATCACAGTGCTTTGCGATTGCGTCTATGGCAATGACGTTTGGGTTAGCTACCAGATTATCGAGTACAAGTAATGCTTATTAATAGCAGGAGACTTGCTATGAACACTAAGAATGCAATAGTCTTGGCATTGGCAATAGTCTGGCTGTTTGGCTTACGCGACGTATATGCCGAGAATATCGACCCGTGCGATGACGATTCGCAGTATGCGTGGGCGGAGAATGTCGGGTGGGTGAACTTCGAGCCAAATAGACCTGAGCCAAACGTGGGTGCGACGGTGGCCGACCATAACGTCAGCGGATTTGTATGGTCGGAAAATATCGGCTGGATAAATCTTTGGCCCAAGTTCGGCGGAGTCGCCAACGATGCCAACGGACGGCTGTCAGGCTACGCGTGGGGCGAAAACGTCGGATGGATAAACTTCCGGCCGGCCGTGCCCAGTGACGTGAATTGCTATGGGGTGACTATCAACAGCGAAGGGAACTTCGACGGCTGGGCCTGGGGAGAAAATATCGGCTGGATACACCTGAAATCCTCGGCGCCTGTGGCCTACAAGGTACAGACCTCGTGGCGTGGAAGTGAAATTCTGGGGACCTGCTGGGACCCGTGCAAATGTGCGGGCCAGCCGTTTGGCGATGCCACGTGCGACGGAGATATAGGGATGATCAACTTTCTGGATTTAGGGCAGCTCAAGGTAGCCTTCTTTAGCTGTAAGGGAGACCCAAACTACAACTGCTGTGGCGACTTCAACCACGATCTGTGTATCAACTTTCTGGACCTTGGAATCCTGAAGGTGAATTTCTTTACGACCGGCTACCAGCCTTCGACCGGGAACCAGACCTGTCCGCCTTAACCCGGCGCAGGCGGAACCAAAGAGGGTAAGATAAGAGGCTGACGGCTCACGCAAACCACCTTCTGATTCATAAAGATCCGTCTGCCTGAAACGAGCGCACCCCCCTCCAACCCTCTTTCGAGGGAGGGGCTTGCTTGTTCTGAAACCAAAGAGCTTCGCCCGTGATGCCGGTTTGATCAGACGCCTCGCCAAATGCGAATTTGGCATGTCGTTCGAAGTTCGATGTTGAACAGGGCGGAGTGCTTTATTAGAATGGCGGAATATATTTTGTCCGGTGGAGATTGCTATGGACGTGACAGACTCGAAAATATTCGTGCACCATACCGAAGACGAGACTATCGTAACGCTCAACGACGAGAAGATCCTGCAGCCCGAGCATATCAAGGAATTCGAGGATTCGATCATGCTGATTGTCGAGCAGGGCAGACGTCTGAATCTGGCGCTGGACTTTTGCCACGTGAAGTTCATGTCTTCGTCGTTCCTGGGGCTTCTGATCAAGATACACAAGAGGATGTGCGAGCGGAAGGGGCGATTGCGACTGTGCAACATAAGCCCGGACATCTACAAGGTTTTCGAGATAACCCGTCTCGACAAGGTCTTCGACATATCCTGACCGGCGGCAAAGAAGAGGGGGCGGGGGCGATTTTTCGCCTCAAAATTTTTTTAGCCGCGGGCCGATAAAATCTTTCCTTGCTGCCGACGACGGGCATAATTGGCGCTCGCAACATCATTGCGGGCCCGTTTTCTTGAATTGCCGCTGCGGTTATGCTAAAATGTGCATAAGATTGGAGTTTGGGGGTTATCGGCAGCGGCAATTACCGGTTCTGACATATCGCGGTTTTTTGGGGTTTTTTAACCGGAATAAGGGCCCGCCGAGCACAGGTATGTTGCACGTAACAAGAATCGTCGGAGGTGAAGAAGATGCCCTTACTATACATGTTTTCAGACACAGATTTGGCAAAAGGAAATGTCCTTGAGCCGGAGAAGGAATCCGAGCAGGCCAAGAGCAGTCCGCCGGCGCCGTGTAAGAAAAAGGGCCGGGCGCGAGATCGATTCTTCATCTATGGGGCGACTGAGAAGACAGCCGGACGGAAATTTCGGGAATTTTGTGCCCTGCCGGCGCGCCTGATCGGAATATGCGGCATTGGCGTGCTCGGCTACCAGGGGTATCTCTGGTTCAGGCAGGGATACTGGAGGCCTCTGAAGGCGCAATGGCTGTTGGACGAAATCCTGCCGGCCGGCTTCGGTCAGTGGCTGCACAGCGGGGACTCGTGGTCCGGTATAAACAATATAGTGTCTTTTTTGCTGGATTCATCTCTTGGCCTGTCCCTGATTTTTGCCGGCCTGGTTTTGAGTTTTCTGATATCGAAGTTTCTGGATTTATTCTTGAGGCGCGGAGGGACGGAACATATAGCGAACTGGCGTGGGCGTTGAAGCAGCCGAAGCAGGGCGGCTGGCCGATGTCGATCTCAACGGGGCATCTCGCTTGTTTTTTTTCCTTCATCCAAAAAGTTAGGCGAGCGGGTCCGATAATCACCGGGCCGAGAGGGACCGGGCGACCGAGAGACTCAAACCGGTGGTAATCCGCTGCTGTCCGATGCAAAACATCCGACAGTTTATTCTTGGCATTTTGCAGACATCTCTTATAATTTAATTGTTATCACCGATTTTTCTTGGGAGACGGAGACTATGAGAAAACTGTTGCTTGCTGTTGCATTGATGTTTGTTCTGGCCGTTGCCGGGTGCGAGGCTCTGACAATGACGCCTGACGGATGGCTTGATCCGCGCAGGTGGGAGCAGAAGGATCTGGCCAAAGCCGGAATGAGCTACTCCGAGGCGACGGACCAGCCACAGTCCGGCGCACAGTTCTGACGGTGCGCAGGCCGTCCACTCTTTTTTTTGATTCTCAGGTTTTGCTGCGCTGCTGGTCAGACAAGGACTCCCCCTAAACCCCAATAACATTCCATCGCTTTGTCCGTAGACGCTCTTGTAAGCACTGACTTTGGGCGGGCTGCGGGTGACGCCCTGCCGGCGGCGGGCGGCAGATGCAGGCTGCCGCTCACTCGGCCGACTATTTGTTCGACGGCGGAAAGATTCTGTTTCTTTCAAGTCCGCTGTCAGGTAAGCTATCTGCAAAGTTCAAGGAGGCCCGTGCTATGAAAGTGCAAATCGGCAAGTCGGCTCTGGAGCTTGTGGAAGGCGACATAACGGAGATGGAAACGGACGCGATTGTGAATGCGGCCAATTCACGGCTTATTCTCGGCGGCGGTGTGGCCGGCGCCATCAGAAAGAAGGGCGGCCCCCAAATCCAGCAGGAGTGTAACAAAATCGGAGGCACCTTTGTCGGCGGCGCCGTGATTACGACGGGCGGCAGCTTGAAAGCGAGGCATGTAATTCACGCCGTCGGCCCTCAAATGGGCGAGGGAGACGAAGACGAAAAGCTCAAAAACGCAACCCTGAATTCGCTGAAGGTCGCCGACGAAAACAATCTCAAGAGCATTTCTTTTCCGGCCATCAGCACGGGTATTTTCGGTTTTCCGATGCAAAGATGCGCCGAAATAATGCTCAGTACAACTATCAGCTATCTTGGGGGGCGAACCGGCCTGGAGAAAGTGCTGTTCTGTCTGTTCGGTCGGGAGGCCTATGAGGTCTTTGCAAATCAACTCAGCCGGGAAATAGAAAAATGAAAGCGATGATCCTGAGCAGATCGGCTCCCATTGAAGAAAGGCCGTTGGCGCCGGCTGACCTGCCGGTCCCTGTACCGGCTGATAATGAAATCCTGGTCCGAACATCGGTCTGCGGCGCCTGCCATACCGACCTCGACGAGGCTGAAGGCCGACTGGTCCCCACCAAGTCTCCGATTGTGCCGGGGCATCAGGTGGTGGGCACGGTTGCAGATAAAGGCCGAGCAGTGACCAAATTCAAAACCGGCGACAGGGTGGGGGTAACCTGGCTGTACTCCACTTGCGGCAGATGCGATTTCTGCCTGTCAGGCGCCGAGAACCTTTGTGGGCAGGCCAAGTGGACGGGAAAAGACGCTGACGGGGGCTACGCGGAATACATGGTCATCCGGCAGGATTTCGCCTACGAAGTGCCGGAGAGGTTCTCCGACGCCCAGGCTGCGCCTCTGTTGTGCGCCGGCGTCATCGGATACCGCACGTTAAGGCTGGCACAAATCACTGACGGACAGACTGTGGGCCTCTACGGTTTCGGTGCCTCGGCCCATATCGTAATTCAGATAATCAAATATAAGTTCCCGAACTGTCGTGTTTTTGTCTTTACCAAGACGGCCGAGCACGCCGAACACGCCAGGAGTCTTGGCGCCACGTGGACCGGCCGTTCCGGCGACCAGCCGCCCGAGAGGCTCGACCGCGCGATGGATTTCACGCCTGTTGGTGAATGTGTGCGCGACGCCCTTGGTGTTCTGGAGAGGGGGGGGCGATTGGTCATCAATGCTATCCGCAAGGAGACACCTGTGCCGCCGCTTGATTACGCACAATTTCTCTGGCTTGAAAGAGAGATAAAGAGCGTCGCCAACGTGACGGCGCAGGACGCCGAAGAGTTTCTGCCGCTGGCTGCGGAAATTCCGATAGTCCCCACCATCGAGGAATTTGCTCTGGAGCAGGCCAACGAGGTTTTGCTTTCGATGAAACGGTCTGAGCTTCGTGCGGCCGCAGTGTTAGTGATCGCCGAATAGTGCGGTCCCGATTCTACCTGGACTCGGCCTGGCCGGCCTTGCGAATTGCGGCACGTCGGCGCCGACACGAATTGGTGGCTTTGTCGGCGCATTCCTTGCACCAGACCGCCAATCCGTCCTTGTGTTTGCGCTTCTTGTAGAACTGGCTCTCCGGCTTCCACCGCCTGCACCGGCGGCAACGCTTCTCCGGCACACCATTAGCCAGGCGATGCCGCTCTTCATACCTGAAGTATTTCTTCAGCCGGCGCCCGTCCCTATTATACCGCTGCCGCGCATATTCACTCTCACACTTCCTGCACCAATAGCTCAGCCCGTCCTTATATCTGCTTCTTTTGTAGAATTCGCCTTCTTCTTTCCATTCGTTACATCGACTGCACTGTTTCATTTTTTACCCCCTTTAGTCGATACCTTACTTCCATTTCGGGTCTTCTGACCGACATTAGTGTACAGGCCGTGCAAGAAAATTGCAAAATATTTTGCTGTATTTTTCTCTTGCCCTGCATTTTTTCCGGAAAATTCCCAAAAAAGGGTATCAACACACCGGGGGCCGGTTTCGCCATTATTATGTGCGGCAAAGCAGGCGCCTATATGGGCGTCTTGCGGCAAAAATGCCGCTTTTCGCGGCTGTGTGATAGTCGGAGGCTGACGAAAATGCAGTTCTGCCATGCCCGTTCCGGCAAGTTTCCCGACGCAATACCGGTGCGCAAAGGGCGCGGCGAAAAATATCAACAATTTTTGAAAGGGCAGAAAAATGAGAACGAGAAGGATTCTGACAATCTTGGTTTTGGGTCTGGGCCTGATGGTCTGGTCGGCAGAGGTTATGGCACAAGAGCCGATAACCACAGCCTTTACCTATCAGGGCTTCCTCATGGACCAAATGACACCGGCCCAGAGGCAATACGACTTTGAGTTCAGGCTGTTCGATGATTACAACGACATTGACGGAAACCTTGGCCAACAGGTCGGCCAGGTTATCTCGGCAGGTGATCTAAACGTGGTTGACGGTCACTTTACTTTGGCATTAGACTTTGGCAGAGATGTTTTCACCGGCCAACGACGCTGGCTGCAAACGGCCATACGCAGAAGCGGCACTGGCAATCCCTTTACTGCTCTGACTCCTCCGCTTGAAGTTACGCTTACGCCTTACGCTCTTTATGCTCTGTATGCAGAGGACGCGAATAACGCCAACGAAGCTAACACGCTCGACGGTTTCCACGCGGACAACCTGCCTTATATCGACGGCGGCGGCACAGCGAATCGCATCCCTTTATTCACCGACGCCAATACTCTTGCCGACGGCACCGAGGGCCAGGGGCGAGTTTTGACGTCGGATGCCGCCGGGGTCGCGACCTGGCAGCCGCTTCCCGCTTCGGGCGTAGGCCGAGGGATGATTTTGATGTGGTCGGGCGCTACGAATGAGATTCCATCCGGCTGGGCCTTGTGTGACGGACAGGTTCATGATGGCACGCTCACGCCTGATTTAAGGGATAGATTCATTGTCGGCGCCGGCGGCACCTATGATGTGAATGAGACAGGCGGCGAAGCCCTCCATACGTTGACAATAGCAGAGATGCCTTCGCATAGCCACCCGGGGTTGGCGACCGAAAAACGCGTTGGGGACGCGGACGCACACGATTACGACATGTTCAAGTGTCAACCAGCCGGAGCAAGCGGGGCCGCAGGGGGCGATCAGCCTCATGAGAACAGGCCGCCGTACTATGCGTTAGCGTATGTCATGAAAACGGGAAATTAACAAGCTAAAGACGTCTTTGACAAATGCACAATAAGCTGCGAGTTTGAGGCTCTTGTGAAGGAGATGTGCGATGAAAGCGAGTAATTTTAGCGGCTTTATTAGAAGAGGCATTATTGCTTTGCCGGTGGTGTGTCTGGCAGCAGCCCTGTTGGCATGGGGCCAGAACGGAGATGATTATGAATTAGGGCGCAGCGCGGTAGGCGGCGGAGGTACAATAAGCGGCGGGAACTTTACGATGACGGTCACCATCGGCGAGCCTTGTGCGGGTGTTATGACGGGCGGAGATTTCACGCTGGTCGGAGGCGTGAGCCTGGGCTATTTCGGGCCGCCGATTGAGGTCAGGATGAGGTTTACCGCACAAACGGTGTACCGCGACAGCCGAGGTAAATGGGTAAAGGCACACTTTGAGCTGCCCGAGGAGTTTTCGCCTGAGGATGTGGACCTTGACGCGCAAGCATTGGCAAGGCCGATGGGAATTGAGTCGCACCATATTAATGTGTTTATCGACGAGGGAGGTCGCCTTGTGCTGGAAGCCGCGTTTGACCGAAAGGCCTTCTGTGCTGCTGTGACAACTGACGGACCCATTGAGGTGGTGGTCATTGGCCGTCTTGTGGATGGAAGGTTTTTCCGCGGCTGCGATAGCATTAGAATAATGAGTTCGCCCTGATATCCCAAGAGTCGCTACCGGTGATGGATGCTGACCGCCTTACATAAGAGGGGCGGTGGTGATAACCTGGTTGGTTCGGGTCTGACGCAGAACTTGGCGGAGCGCAGGCCTGAAGTTAAGGTATGCGCAAAAAAAAGGAGACGGAGCCCCCCCATTGTATCTCAGTACAGGCGATCGGCCCGCCTCCCTCGGAAGAGGAGTATTATGTACTTTAGGACGTTGTGAAAGTTCGATGCCGACTAAAGCCACGCCCCACACTTAAAGTATAAGGCAGTTTTTGCGATATCCAAATTGCAGCAAAGGAAATTAGTGTTTTTTTTGGTGCAATCGTGCCCATCATGGATTCGCCGGCGTGGGTCTTGAGAGGCCTCTTTCATCGGTGTGGCGCCGGATGCCGCTGTGGTCCGCAAAAAGCACTAATTTCACGCCGGCACGGCCAAATCAGGCTGCTGTTGTTTTTCGCCCAAATAGTCGATATAATGGATGGATTGGCAGACCGTTGCTAAGCCGGTTTGCAGAGAAATACAGAAAGGCAGCGAGAAATGACAATAGCGATGTTAGTGAGCAAACTCAAGCAGTTCTGCCTGTGGTTTTTCTGGGACATGAACTGGCCGAAAGAAAAAATAATCATTCTCGGCGCACTGATTCTGGTTCTGTTTGTGCTGACCGCGATAGTAAAACGTTTCAAGAAACCCGCTCCTGTCGCCAAGACGACCGCTGCGTCCGCAGGCCAAAAAAGGCACTGGCGCACCGGATAGCGGCTCGGCGGTAATCGTATAATATGAAAAAGGGGATAATCCGCGCAGGCCGAAAATTTATCTTGTTTCTTCTCCTCTTCTTTCGGCCCACATTTTACCTTTGAAATCCTGTGAACGGATATATTGCCCGTTTTTCTTTAACGAACGTCTTTGGAAACCCATCGTATAAGATTATGGAACGGACGCCATGCGGGCCGAACTCTCCATCTCTCTCCACTTGTCGGCCCGCTCTCCGCGCCCAAAGCCGAAGTTTCGGTCTACCAACGGTTCGGCAATACCTGTTCGGCGGCCCGGGTCAGAATTTCCTGTGCGCACATAGATTTCGTCCGAACGCCTTGAAACGGGAGCCGTAGGATTAAAAGAAGGGTTTTGCGGGCCGGACCTTTCGAGCTCATCAAATCATTCGCTGCTCCTCGGCCCGCTCGCTTTTTTTGGCATATACGGCCGGCTTAGTCACCGGCTTCGGGGTTCAATAAGCGATTCAAGCCACGTGTTGGAAATGAACGTGGCCAGGCACCGTCACGATTCGAAAGCTTCTGAGACGCGCCGCCGGAGCAATAAAATACTGAAAACCCTTGCAGCCTTCTCAAAATTTGGACGATTATAATTACATGGCCACTTCTATCATAAGTCTTTATAATGACAATTGTTAAGGTTATGGCGAGTCGTTTTTTCTGTTCTCTTGAGCAATCATTTATCGCACAATGCGTCAGTTTGATTAAAATGGATTAAGTGGACTAAGCCATGAGCCGGGATTGTGCGTGTTCGAAGTTTGTGGGTTACGAAGGAACAGCTTGCGAAAAGCACGGAAGGCAAAGGTCGAAGCGGAGACGGAAAGTGGGCAGAAATTGGAGAACTTTGTTGCTGGTACTGCTGTTCGTCGGGCAATTCGCGCGTCCGGTCAACTCTCGGCTTTGTCCCTCGGGCGATCTGGACGGTAATTGTGTGGTAGATTCCAACGACCTTAAGCTTTTTTCCACTCAGTGGCTGGACTCCGGAGGTTGTCTGTTTTCGAACTGTGCCGACTTTGATGGTGCCAATGGGGTCAACTTGTCTGATTATTCCGTCTTGGCTAACAACTGGCGCAAGGCTGGTATTGCGCTTGTCATAAACGAGTTTATGGCGTCCAACAGCAGCAATACAGGCATCCATGACCCGCAAGGCGACTATGATGACTGGATTGAAATCCACAATTTCGGGACCACGGCTTTGGACCTTGGCGGAATGTACCTCACCGACGATTTGAATGACCCTGACAGATGGCAAATTCCTTCGGGTCACCCTGATGAAACTAATGTGGCCCCAGGCGGTTACATTCTGGTTTGGGCCGATGGAGAACCCTGTGATGGTCTGCTGCATGCGGACTTTAAACTCAGCGCCGCTGAGGGCGAATCGATAGGCCTGTTTGGCTCAGATGGCAGCACTTTAATTGACAGCGTTACTTTCGGCCCTCAGACCACCGACCTCTCATATGGCCGTTACCCGGACGGCAACGACAACTTTCGCTTCTTTGCCATACCTACCCCACTTGCTGACAATAATGGTGCTTACCTTGGGCAGGTGTCGGACCTTCAGTTCAGCCATGAGAGAGGTTTCCATCACAGCTCTTTTGATCTGACAATCGTTTGTTCGACAGAGGGCGCCGAAATACATTATACCCTGGACGGCAGTGAGCCAACAAATAATGACGAGCCGTCGCCGGGCAGCAGTCGCTATGTTTCTGCTATTCCCATCAGCACAACGACATGCCTGCGAGCAACGGCGATCAAGCCCGGTTGGAAGTCGTGTGACGTCTTCACCCACACATATATCTTCGTTGACGACGTGATAACGCAATCGCCCAGCGGCGAGGTCCCCACCCCCGACTGGCCGCCGCCGACCACCGGGCCGGGACAATGCATAGACTACGGGATGGATCCGGACGTTGTCTGCGATGTGAGATACGAAGCCTTGATTGATGATGCTCTTCTGTCAATCCCTTCAATTTCACTTGTTACCGCTCTGGACAACTTGTTCGACCCGGCAACAGGCATTTACATGAACGCTTTGATGGAAGGCCCGGAGTGGGAAAGACCGGCCTCGGCAGAGCTGATACACCCGGATGGTGCAGACGGCTTTCAGATCGATGCGGGCCTTAGAATCCGAGGGGGTTGGAGCCGCTACGATGACTGTCCGAAGCACGCGTTCCGCCTTTTCTTCCGAAGCCGGTACGGCCACGCCAGGCTGACTTACCCTTTGTTTGGGGATGAAGGCGCCGCCGAATTCGACAAAATCGACCTCCGCACGGCACAGAATTACTCGTGGAGCTTCTATGGAGATGCCAGAAATACCTTTCTTCGCGATGTGTTCTCGCGCGACCTCCAGCGTGAGACCCGCCGGCCTTATACCCGGAGCCGCTTTTATCATCTCTTCATCAACGGACAATACTGGGGGCTTTACCAGACACAGGAGCGACCCGAAGCACATTATGCCGCAACTTACTTCGGGGGCAGCGAATCCGACTACGATGTTGTCAAGGCCGACGGCGGACCTACCGGGTCAAAGAAGGCAATTGCGACGGATGGTAATCTCGACGCCTACCGCGAGCTATGGGATCTCGCCAATCAGCTCGATGATGCTTCGGGTCAGGACAAAACGGTCCTGTATCAACGGATGCAAGGCAATAATCCCGATGGGTCGCGCAATCCCGATTATCAAGTGCTCCCGGATATTGATAACTTGATAGACTATATGCTTTGCACATATTATGTCGGAGACAAGGACTCCCCGATTTCGAACTTCTTCGGCAACGATGAACTGAACAATTTCTTTGGCGTCTTCAATCGCGTCAATTCGGATGGTTTTAAGTTTTTCAGACACGATGCCGAACACTCGCTGGACACGGGCATGTCGGATCGTACCGGCCCCTACACGGTTATCAATGAAAAATTGAATCCCGATTATTTCAATCCGCAGACCCTCCACCAGTGGCTCATGGAACACCCGGATTATCGGATGCGCTTTGCAGACCGTGCATACAAACACATGTTCACGGATGGACCGATGACCCAAGCTGCGGCCGTCGCCGCGGTAAGCGCACGTGCCAATCAGATTGACCTTGCGATTATTGCCGAATCCGCCCGGTGGGGCGACGCCAAGCATGCGTCCTGGGCGCACACCAAGGACAATGATTGGCTGCCCGCTGTCAGTATATTAAATTGCTTCTTTTCGGGCCGTGTCAGCACAGTCTTGGATCAGTTCAGGAACAAAGGCTGGTATCCAAACATTGATCCGCCCACTTTCAATCAGCAGGGTGGGCACGTGGCCGCCGGCTTCGGCCTGACGATGACCAATCCCAACGGTTCCGGCGACATCTACTACACCCTCGACGGCTCCGACCCGCGACAGCCAGTGACCGGCAATCCTGTCGGCACACTTTACACCGGAGCGGTCACATTGAACCTGAGCAGACACGTTAAGGCACGAGTGCTCAGCAGCGGCGAATGGAGCGCGCTGAACGAGGCGGCCTTTGCGGTGGGACCGGTGGCCGACAACCTGCGCATCACGGAGATCATGTACCATCCCGCCGACACGAACGACCCTAATGACCCCAATAAAGAGTTCATAGAGCTGAAAAACATTGGTCCGGAGACAATTAACGTCAACCTCGTCAGATTTGCCAACGGCATAGATTTTACATTCGGCTCTCTGTCACTTTCCTCGGGACAATACGTTGTTGTAGTCAAAGACGTTCTGGCGTTTGTGTCACGCTATCCCGGTTTCGCCGGTATCATCGCCGGACAGTATTCAGGCAGTCTCAATAACGGCGGTGAAAGAATCGAGCTCGAAGACGCTATAGGCCAAACCATCCTCGATTTCACATACAAGGACGGCTGGCGGGCAATCACCGACGGCGATGGCTATTCTCTGACCATTATCAACCCAGACGCAGCAGATACCAACGGCTGGGGCGAGGAAGATTCCTGGCGTCCGAGCGCCTACGTAGGCGGCTCGCCCGGCGAAGATGACAGCGGCATTGTGCCCAATCCCGGGGCGGTGGTTATCAGCGAGGTGATGTCGCATTCGCACGGTGGAGACCCTGACTGGATCGAGCTGTACAACACAACCGGCGGTGCCATCGACCTTTCCGGCTGGTTCCTCAGCGACAGCGATTCGAACGTGATGAAATATGAAATAGCCGCCGGGACAACCATCGGCGCAGGTCAATATCTGGTCTTCTACGAGGATGTTAATTTCGGCGACCAGAACGACGCCGGCTGCATCCTACCTTTTGCACTCAGCGAGAACGGCGAGAAGGTGTGCCTCTCGTCATACCTCGACGGAAACAATAACCTGACCGGCTATCGTCAGGTGGAGGACTTCGGCGCCTCAGAGTCGGACGTATCATTCGGCAGATACTACAAGGCGAGCACCGATAATTACAACTTCGTGGCAATGGACCACAATACACCGGGCGCAGCAAATGCCAACCCGAAGGTCGGGCCCGTGGTCATAAATGAAATTATGTACCACCCCGACTGGCCGCCCAACAGCCCTTATGGCAACGAGAGCTTCGAGTACGTCGAGCTTTACAATATTACGGGCTCGGCCGTCAACCTCTTTAATGACCAGGGCAATTCCTGGGAATTCACCGACGGCATAGAGTTCACTTTCCCCGAGGATATGAATATCCCGGCGTACGGCTACCTACTGCTGGTCAAGGACCCGGCAGCCTTCAGTTGGCGCTACCCGGGCGTGCCCGCGGGAAAGATTCTGGGGCCCTATGACGGCCAACTAAGCAACAGCGGCGAGAAGCTCGAGCTTTCGATGCCCGGTGATGTCGATATGTTCGGCACGCGTTATTATATCCGCGTTGACCGTGTAAGCTATAGCGACGGTTCTCATCCCGAGGACTCTCCCGGGGGCGTGGATTTGTGGCCGACTGCTGCCGATGGCGCCGGAAAGTCCCTGGGCCGTCTTCTTCCAACATCTTACGGCAACGACGTGGCCAACTGGGATGCCGACACACCCTCTCCCGGCAGCGTCAATCCATAAACTCACGAGACACCACAGCTCAGAGCCGCAGTATGCATTGAACGCTTAAGAAAGGCAGGCGCGGCCTCATTATGTTCTGGAGCCCAAAAAGGCAAGAAAATAAAACGTTAGAAATTCTGCCACTTGCGGATAGAATTAAGCAAGTGATTCGAAGAACTTCTTTACAGAGCAAGGAGACTGCCAAATGCTGACCAGAAGAAATCTACTCGCCGCAGCAGGAACCATGGCCGCAGCCGCCTTTCTGCCCGAACGCTCACAGGTATTGAAAGCCGCTCCGCAGGCTTCCACGGAATTCGGCAAGGTCAAAATCAAAGATGTCAAAACCGCTTCCGTGCGGCTCACTTACTACAGTGCCCATCTGGTCAAGGTCACCACTGATTCCGGCCTGTACGGTATCGGCGAGGCGTACCGGGGCGCAGGCACCGTCGACTGGATTCATAAAATAAAACGGGAGGTCATCGGCCAGGACCCGCTCCAGGTCGATTTCCTCTGGCATAGAATGATGGAGGAAGGCTCCGGCGCCGACGCCCGCTCCGGCACACTCACGGGCGCAATCGCCGGAATCGAATCCGCACTGTGGGACCTTGCCGGAAAAATCCTCAATGTCCCGGTCTATGTCCTGCTGGGCGGAAAGTTCCGCGACAAGCTGCTCATCTACCACGACACCGGCTCACCCGACACGGCGGACCCTGGCCCCTGGGTCGAAGAGGCGCGGCGCTCCCGCGACAAGTACGGCTTCAAGGCGATGAAATTCGACCTGAATCCGTTTCTCGGCAGGCACTGGAACCGCACGCTCTCTTCGGAGGATATGAAGAAATGGGTCAAAATCCTCGAGGCCATTCGACAAGAGCTCGGACCGGACTTCCCACTCGCCGTTGATTTGCACTGGAAGTTCAACACCCGTGACGCGCTGCAGTTTGTCCAGATGACCGAGCATGTGAACCTGTGGTTCATGGAGGACCCCATTCCGCCGGAGAACGCCGACGCTTTGGCACGCATCACCGCCGCCACCAAAGTACCCATCTGCACCGGCGAGAATCTCTACACGCGTCACACCTGGCGGCCCTTTATCGAAAAGCAGGCCTGTGACATTATTCAGCCGGACGCTCAGAAATGCGGCGGCCTGCTCGAAACAAAACGAATCGCCGACTGGGCTGACCTTTATTACATGCCAATGGCCTGCCACAACCTCTGCTCACCGGTCGGCACAATGGCCTCGGGCCACGCCTGCGCAGCCATCCGCACGTTCATCACCCTCGAATCCGACAGCGTCGAGCTGCCACATTGGCAAGACATCGTCCAACACGACGGCTCATTCTACAAAGACGGCTACCTCGAGCTGCCCAACAAACCGGGCTTCGGCATAGAACTCAACGAAGACGTCTGCCGCAAGCACCTGGCCGAAGGCTCCGGATTCTTCGAATAATCTGCTTGAGCGTGCACGGTAGATGTTCAGTCTTTGGCGGAAAGGTCTGTGCAGATAAGCTCTTCGTCGTTTCGGGCGTACACGTGCTTGTACGCGAACGCCGGGTGCGACCAGCAGACACCGCCGCGATTGCCAAGCTGGCCTTCGGTGGGATTTATGAGTTTCGTACGGCTGATCTCGTGGAAGCCTTTTGGCGAGAGCCTGCTGATAATCAGCTCACCCCGCTCGTTGAACATCCACACCTCGCCCTGATGCCGGATAAAATGAATATTCGCCCACCTGTCCTGGGGGACGGCATCAAGGCTCTCCCAAATGCGCTCCCCCGTGTGCAAATCGAGGCACCGAAGCTGGCCGTAACTATCCACTCCGTAAATATAATCGCCTTCGATAATCGGCGTCGATATGCAGCAGTGCAGGGCGTCGGTCTTTTTTTCGCTCTCTCCTTTTCTCTGCCAGACCACACTCGCATTTGGTTCATCGCTGTCCAGCTTGAGCAGTATCGAGCCTGCAAAAAAGCCCGACACGAATAAGAAATCCTTGTGAACCACCGGCGTCGCCACGTTCTGTATGGATTTGAACGGCTGCTCCCAGTAGAGCTTGCCCGTGGTCGGCTCCAGCCCAATGATTCGCTCGCCCGTCCAGCAAACAAGCACTCGCCTGTCCGCCTGGTTTATGACAATTGGCGGCGAATATGATGCGCTGTCATTCAGCGCATGCCATTTTTCCTTGCCGGTGGCTTTATCGAACGCAATCACGCAGGCATTGTCTCGCCCGCCAACATGCACTATGAGCATGTCACGCTCAACCAGCGGCGCTGCTGCAACCCCCCAAATCGGCACCTTTAGCTGGTACTCGCTGCCGAGGTCTTTGCTCCACACAACAGTTCCCTTTGCCGCGTCGAAGCAGAACAGATGCCCCATCGTGCCCAAAGAATAAGCCCGGCCGGTGTCAACGGTGACCGACGCCCGCGGCCCATCAGGATAGCCGACCTTGCGGTACGTGCATTCGTAGGAATGCGACCAGATTCGTTTGCCGGTCACCGCGTCAAAGCAGTGCACACGCTCGACCTGGTTCGGCTCGGTCAATCGGTCGGTGACATACACCCGCCCGTCCGTCACTGTCGGCCCGCTGAAGCCGTTCGCTATCTTCACCCGCCAGCGAATCGGCAACTGGGGCCCCGTAAACTTGCCGATTACCCCGGTTTCCCGCCAGACGCCGTCCCTGTTGGGCCCCCGCCACTGAGGCCAGTCCGTTGCCTGCACCTCAGCCCCAAACGCCAAGACCAGAACCATCGCCAGTGCTTGAAACCCTGTTCTTGTTATCTTGTTGTCCCTGCTCAAGACATATACCCCTGACTGATTTCGCTGTTTCTGGTCTCGTAGCGTCAGTTGCTGGCGTAATTTAGCTGAAAAGGCCCAATCCTGCAAGTTTTTTGCCTTTTTTGGCAAAAAAGGCCTTGCTTATCGGACAATATAATGGTATGATGCCCTATCATAACTGAGTGAGGTTGGAAAAGGTGATGAGAAAGGCCATTCATTCGCGGCTGTTTCGCAGAATCGTGCCTCCGGAGGTTCATCGACGCGGTGCACTGATTTGCGGTACATTCAAGCCCCAGCGTGATTTGCAACGTCACCCTGATTGAAATATTATTGCGGCTCAATTTTCGAAGGAGGACCATTATGTGCAAGAAAGTGATGCCCTGGTTTTTCTTGTCTGTCTGCTGGCAGTGTCGTCGTCTGCGCTGGATCTGCTGCCTCCCTTCGACCCAAACGACCCCAGCGGCTGTTACGTTGTCACCGGGACAGAAGTGTGGGATGAGGGTAATATCGAAGGCTGTGTGTTCATTACGAGTACAGGACATGTCATCTGCAACGGTGAATCGAGTTTGGACGGGCCCGGCGCCAGGATTATCATCAACGGTGGCTCCTTTACCTGCAACAACAGGTTCAATATCGGCACGGACCACGATGGGTACGTCTGGATAAATCACGGCGGCAGCTTTGTCCAGCAATGCGGCGGCGGGGACTGCGAAGACGGCATCAAGTTCCCGGATAACGCTGGCGGCGTGCATCGTATCTGGGTCATCGATGGGACCCTCGATGCTTACTCTATCGAGCAAAAGCACGACCGCGACGCCGTGCTTATAGTGGGCTGTAATGGGATGATCACTGTTGGACAAACCGAGGAAGGCGACGATTATAATCCGGATAAATGGCTCATCAATGGAGACGTCTATTGCGACCCCAGCTGCAACGGGGAGATAATGATCATTGACCTCGGCGGCGGTCGTAAGCAAATCGTCTGCTTCGAGATTACCTGCCAGGCCATGATGCCCAGCCCGAGGGATGGCGCCAGGAATGAGGCCGCGGTCACCTGCAACATGGTCCTCTCCTGGAACGAGGGCAACTGCCTCGGCACCAAGGGAAGGAATTTCGTCTATTTCGGCCCCTGCGACATCGTGACCAATCAGCCCAGCGCGCCGACGGCGGGTTGGAATACTGCACCGCCTGCGGGTGCCTACCTTGGCTATCTGTATGCCGGCACCAAGACCAAGAACGTCGGCATGCTGCCTTTGTGGACCACCTACTGCTGGCGCATCGACGAGGGTTGTGCGGATGGCAGCACCTGCCGAGGCGACGTCTGGACCTTTACAACCGGATGTCAGCTCCTCGGCGGCGATGCCAACCTCGACTGTGTGGTGAACTTCCTGGACTATGCGGCTGTCGCGAGCACCTGGATGGACGAGGAGTTCTTCCCGGAAGGGTGTACGCCCTAAACATAGCAGCTTGACGGCTGAAGCAAGAATTGAGATTTTGGCAATCGTGGCAGCCCGAGTACAAAGAATCACCCCTGAGGATTCAGCACTCGGAAGGGGGGGCAGTGTTGACACGCCTTGACGGTATTCCGCGCAGGCATATAATGATGGTCGGACTCTGCAAGGGTTGACTATAGGCAGGTTTGAGCAGTCAGAAGGTGATCCCGTACTTGTTGAATAACGGTTTCTCTTACGACTTGTGGGTCTTTGCTGCCGGTGATTTGTTTTCTATAATTTAACAAGGGGACAAAAACAAGAAGGAAGATTGTTATGAGAAAGCTGATTACTTTTTTCCTGGTCGTAATTTTGAGCCCTTTGCTGATAATGCTTGCCTCGTGTGAAACTTCGGTCGTTCACCAGGGGCCGGCTAACCGAAAGGGAGTCGGGCCGCCTGCGCACGCTCGTGCCTATGGTTTGCGCCGTAAGCAGCCGCAAGCAGTGATCCAAGTTGGCGTTAAGACGGAAACATCCACTGACGCCGGGATAGAAAGTGTGCGGCAGGAGATGCGTACGGTGACGGTTAATATCACCAACAGCAATGGCTCGATCAGTGCTGTAGAACTCAGAAAGCAGGGAATTGGTTATATTGGCCCAAAAGGTGAGTTCTATGACCACCTTCCCACCGAAGGCGAGCTGAAACCGATATATGGCTTTTAGCAAAGCTGAATGACTGCGCTGGTCTTGATGAGAGATATTGATACTCTGTTTCCTACAGAGTATAAGCACCCCTGGTCTTTCGGACCAGTGAAATAGAGTTGCTCTTGATGCTCGATCCCGGCGCCCCGATAGTGCAGGCTCGTCCCCACAACCCCCATATTGCCAGATAACAAGCCATCCGTTATCATGTTAACTGAAGCACTTACGGTCAGGGGTTGTTGTAATGGTTCAGCCGGAAAGAATAAATCTTCTCAATCGCCGGGCCGCTCGGCTTGGAAAGTACGTCCTCTACTGGATGCAGGCGGCTCAGCGGGCCGAGCACAACCACGCACTCGAATACGCGATTGAAAGAGCGAATCAGCTCAACAAGCCCCTCGTGGTTGTCTTCGGCCTGACCGATGACTACCCGGAAGCAAATCTGCGGCACTACCACTTTATGTTAGAGGGACTCGCCGAGACCAAAAGAGCCCTCGAAGCCAAAGGCATACAAATGGTCGTCCGTCGCATGTCGCCGGATGCAGCCGCCGTTGAGCTGTCCAATGATGCGGCGTTGGTGGTTGTCGATGCCGGGCACCTGCGAGTCCAAAGACGGTGGCGAAACAGCGCCGCACGGCGAATCGATTGTCCCCTGCACGAGGTCGAAACGAACCTGATTGTGCCTGTCGAAGAAGCGTCGTTGAAAGAAGAATTCTCGGCTGGGACTTTCAGGCCCGGAATACGAGGCAAACTGGATTACTATCTTGTCCCGCTGAAACACAAGAAGCCGAAACGTGATTCGCTCGGCCTGAAACTTGATAGCTGTGACATCAGCGATGTTGACAAGGCCCTGTTAACACTGCGCATCGACCGAAGCGTCGCCAAAGTCCAAGACTTGCGCGGCGGCGCCAGCCAGGCCAAGCGCCATCTGCGCAGCTTCCTGAAAAACAGGCTTGATCGCTACGACGAGCTGCGAAACGACCCCGCCCTCGACTATCTTTCCAACATGAGCCCGTATCTTCATTTCGGGCAGATTTCGCCGCTGTACATCGCACTTGAAGTGATGAAGACCGACGGCCCCGGTAAGGATGCGTATCTCGAGGAGCTTATCGTGCGCAGAGAGCTGAGCCACAACTTCGTTTTCTATAACGACAGGTACGATACATTCGAAGGTCTGCCGCCCTGGGCGAAAAGGACGCTCAATTTTCACCGGCGGGACAAACGAGAGTATGTGTACTCAGCCGAGCAATTCGAACGGGCCAAAACGCATGACCCTTACTGGAACGCCGCCCAGAAGGAAATGGTCCTCGCCGGCAAGATGCACGGGTACATGAGAATGTACTGGGGCAAAAAGATCGTCGAATGGAGCAAGAACCCACAGACCGCATTCAAAATTGCATCGTACCTCAATAACAAGTATGAGCTTGACGGCAGAGACCCGAACGGCTTTACGGGCGTCGCGTGGTGCTTCGGCAAACACGACCGTGCCTGGGGCGAAAGGCCCGTGTTCGGCAAAATCCGGTATATGAACGCCGCCGGCCTGAAAAGAAAATTCAATCCCGACGAATACGTAAAGAAGGTCGAGCGCCTTGGAAACCCAAAATAGAGATGCTGCTATGCGTGTGATAATCACCGGAGCAACAGGATTCATTGGAACGGCGCTGTGCAGGGAGCTCTGCAAACACCACGAAATAATTGCGCTGGCGCGCGGCCCCGACAAGGCCAAACAAGCCCTCGGCAGTATGGCAGCAGTCACCGGATGGAAGCCAAAAGCGCCCGCCGGCTGGGAGCAGACCGTCAATGGCGCGTCTGTCGTGATAAATCTTGCCGGGGAAAACATCGCTTCCGGGCGCTGGACCGAATCCAAAAAGAGCAAAATCCTTCAAAGCAGACTTGACGCAACAAGGTCTATTGTCGAGGCGATAAAACACGCAGACCACAAACCACAGGTACTCGTTCAGGCGTCGGCCATCGGTTATTACGGCGCCCGAGGCGACGAAATACTCGACGAAAACTCACCAAACGGAACCGGCTTCCTGGCGGATGTCTGCAAACAGTGGGAACAGACAGCCGGGCCGCTCGAAGATTTGGGTATCAGGTTGATAACCATCAGACTCGGCCCGGTCCTCGGCGCCGGGGGCGGAATGATGCAAAAGCTTCTGCCAGCATTTAGCTTCTTCCTCGGCGGCCATCCCGGCTCAGGAAAACAGTGGCTTAGCTGGATTCACATCGACGACGTCACGGGCGCCATTCGATTTCTAATAGAAAGCAGCGAAGCGCGGGGTGTCTACAACTTCACCTCGCCCAATCCGTTGCCAGCCAGAGACTTTTACCGGCTGCTCGGAAAAATCATGCATCGGCCCACCTTATTGCTCCTGCCGGCCTGTCTTCTGAAGGTGTTGATGGGCCGGATGGCAGAAGAATTGCTTCTTTCCAGCCTGAGAGTGCTGCCCAACAGGCTGTTGCAGGAAGGATACAAATTCAAGTATGCCGACCCGGAGTCGGCACTGAAGAATATTATCGAAAAAATTCAATAGCCCGAAGGAGTGACCAAAATGAACTTGTACGATTACTTCGAGAACACCGAGGGCCTCGGCGTACTGGCCACCGCCGATTCGGCAGGAAAGGTCGATGCCGCTATCTATGCCCGGCCCCACGTCACCGATGAAAACACGGTGGCGTTCATCATGCGCGAGCACCTCACACATCAAAACCTGCAATCCAACCCGCACGCCGCCTACCTGTTCGTCGAGAAAGGCCCCGGCTACGTCGGCAAGAGGCTCTACCTGACGAAGCTCCGGGAAGAGAGCGACCCCGCCCTGATAGACTCGCTCAGGAGAAGAACCCCTAAAATCTCCCGGGAAGACGCCTCGAAGGAGCACGTTGTGTATTTTCGCATAGACAGGATTCGTCCCCTCGTTGGCAACGGCGGCACAGACTCAGGCGATTCGGCCTGAAAAGGGTTTTTTGTACTGGAAAAAGTGCTTTCCTGGCTTACGGGCCGGGGCCAAAGCCCTTCTATGACCCTGTCGGCAGATGCTCGGAAGCTGTTTTCCGGTCGTCCGAACAATTTTTGAAAAATTGAGTAAATCGCACTTGACACCCTGCCTTCACCGCCGTATTGTGAGATATAAGTTGCGAGTGCAGAGAGGCACTTAAATACATATTGTTGCTAAAAAGGCACTTCCGCAACAGGGGAGACAGGGTGATGAGAAGTTGCTCACAAAGAGCCCGAGTCTCCCTTTTTCTTTGCCCGTATTCGTCATCGGCAGCGTATAAGCTGGTTGCTGTCGAACTGAACATGAGGAAGATTCCTCTTCAAGTCCTCGATGAACCGCAGGCCGTCCTTCCAGTATCCCGCGGTGGGCCTCAAGCCGGCGTGGAAACCCCTAAAATATCGGTTTATATTGGCCACCAGAAGCTCGCGGAGGTACTTGCTGACCATCGACGCCAGGGAGACCGGCAGAAATCGCTCGTCCGCCCCCACCACGAAATGCAGCCGCATCTTTCTGCCGCCCTCTTTCAGCTCATAGCTGCTCGTGCTTGCACTCTCGCAGAGGATTCGCAGCTCCATGTCCGGAAACATCCGCTGCAGTTCTCTGCGATACCGAACGCGCCCACCCTGTCTGTCGACAACCACCTGTAACTCATCGGCCGAAAGATTATCGCAGGCCCTCTTTATCAGTTGGGCTGTCGCGCTAAAGAGAACGTTGGCCTTGTTTTTCACGGCCGTCACCATTCGGTTGTAGTGCGCCACATCCAGACAGCAACTATGAACACCCAGAAACTGTATGCTTTGGGAAGTGAGGTCATTCTTGAGAACTCGCGAGGCAAGCTCGATATCGGCCTGGTCCGCCATAATGCGACAATGGCCCGCTTGGGTGTACCACGGATAACCGGCCAGCCTCTCGGTCAAATCCGGACATACCATCGTCAGCAGCTCGCCTAACGTGGCAGGCTGCTCGTGAAGGCAGCGCAAAAATGCGAGGACGGTGCGTTCCAAATGCCCGATTCCCACCGTCTTGCTGTAAGCCTTTTTGCTGTCGCAAATGAGCAGTCGCCCGGCGCGCTGTTTTCTCTTATCCACGACGCTCCTGCGCAAGACGTGCCACAAATCGGCGCCCACAAGGTCATCCGGAATTGAAAAAATGCTCGAGGATACGACCAACGGTCCCAGAATAGGACCGTAACCTGCTTCGTCAATCCCTGCGAAAACTGCCATCCCTGTGACCCTTTATCCTCCGTGCCAGGGGCTAAAAACCACAGCGTGCTTTCCTTCGCCGCGGCCGTCGACACGCCACAGAATCAAGCAAGCCTGCCTCGGCACACACCGCAGGCAAGTCCGTAAGAACTTTAGGAAAGGCGCCGGCAAAATGCAAGCGAAATTTCGGGGCGGGAATAGTTTTTATCATGAGTACGCAAAGTCGGGACAGGCTCAGGCAAGATATTCAACGGCCGCAACAGCGCGGCGCAGACAATAGCCCCTGCAGCTTCCCACCGTTAACCACTATTAGCTGCAGGGGCCAAAGAAGTATTATCATAATGCATCTTTGCCGCAGGCGTGTCAACGCGAAAAAACGCGGTTGTGCTCGTTACGATTGAGAGGCCGAGTGGGGATAGCCTCGGCGGGGAGGGGCGAACGCCGAGCGCTGTGGGGCGGCGCATATCTGAGCCGCTATTGGGAATTGGCCGGGCGGCGCACCAGCGGGCGACGCTGCCGCCGTTATTTGCGTTTGCGGGATATATCAAAAACCTTGTTGAGCCTGGTTATTTTGAAAGCCTGGTATATGCGTCGGTTCACATTGCGAAGCGTCAGGCGCCCCTCGCGATGGCACATCCTCTTGTGCATTTTAACCAAGAGTCCGAGGAAAGCCGAAGACATATATTCCACATTGCAGAAGTCCAACATCAGGTTCGGACATCTGCCTTCTTCAGTGAGCGGCATAATAGAATCTTCAATTTGCTTAATATGGTCCTCCCGGAGGATTTGTCCATCGTTAAGTGTCACGACAGTCACGTCGTTGTCCTGCCTGACAGATATACTGGATTTGAATGGGCACATGCCAATTTCCCCTGAATAGAAAAGCGGCGGTCATTCTATCCTGAGAACTCTGCAACCTGCCGTGGAGCAATCGGTCGAACGTCCTCATTTTATGGAACAGCCGACAATACTATCCGGGCAAGCGGCTGATGTCAATTGTGCGAGAGGGGGCTTTTTGTCGCGCCGGGGTCCGGCAATGAATGAAAAAAGGGCCCTGCCTTCGCCAAGCGGAGAGAGGTGGAGAGGAAGCGAGAAGCAGAGCCCCCCATTCTGTGGAGAGCGACTAATAACTACTATGCTCGTTCGGCCGATTAGTTCAGATAAAAAAGGGGGCCGGGTCAAATATCTGCGGCCGCGAGGAATATGACCGCAGGCCCAGCAACGTCTTTTTTTTTCACTTTATTTTTGTGTGTGACTGTCGCTGTCTTTCGCTGGTTGTCTAGCAGTTTGGTACTTCTGGCCCGCATAATTTCTTTTTCTCTCAGCATTGCCGGCCTCAAGCTGAGCAGAAAGGACGCCACTGAAAGAGTTAGGAAATGGACTCGACCAAGGATTTCCGGAGGGGGTCATTGTAACAATCGCACAGCTCCTCGCTCAGAAATCTCTGATAATCCCTGCCATCGATGCCGAGTGGTTTCTGCCACTGCTCAAACCGGCGCTGTAAACAACGCGCGTGTTCTTCTGCCCACCTTTGTTTTTCTTTCTCATTTGGGCTGCGTTCGCGAGGTTCAACAGACTGGATATGGATAACTTCCATTTGTCTTGCCTTTCCCCTGAAAATCAAATGCCGGCAATACAGTTACACACTTAGCACACAAGAAGTCAAACGTAACTGACGACAAAAGAGAAGTCCCCCAATCAAAAAAGGGAGACACAGGCTTTTCATAGAGCGCTTGTCATCACCCTGTCTCCCAGTTGCGACATTGCTTTACCGGCTAATTAGCCTTGCACAGCGAAAACGCCTTATCGCAACCCTATTATCTTACAAGAAACAACAAGCCCAGTCAACTAAAATCTCTGGTTTTCTACAGGGCCGCCGTACCAAAGATAAGGCAAGCAGCCATCTTGAAGTGTTCCGGTTATGATGGCCCTTATCATGTTGCGGTCTGCGTCATATATTCCATAATCCCGCAGGCTGTCCCATAATTCAAAATCTGCCCACCGACACTGAAGCTACTACCGTAAAGATGGATCATCCCGCTGTCCCAAGGAGGAAGGTCATCAACAATTGTGCCGCCGGTGACGTTGGCCGTGTTTCGGGTCACCGTGCTGTCGGAGCTGGCAGGGACGCCCTCGACATGGTCACTGGTAGCCCTCAAGCCACGGGGCAGCAAACGCCGCGAAATCATCAAGCCTAACGACGCCGTCACAGCTTATATCGCCCGGACTGTCCGCGGGATGGCCCGACCACAACCAGTCATCGACTACGGCCTCCAGGTCCAACCAGTCAACATCGCCGTCGTCATCCGAGTCGGGCCTGGGACAAATAATCGATGCAATTCTTATTTGTTGCTTATCATAAAATCTCTGCGCGAAATAAGTGATATACGGAACGCCTCTGCTGTCCAGTCCAATACAGCGCTCCTCGCCCACTTCAGGGCTATCGTCCACACACTGATCGATCCACTCCGTCCCATTAAAATACAGATACCATATATTATTGTTGCTTCCGGTATGGCAAATGCGTGGATAGCCATTTTTATCGAGTTTTATAGAGGAACCACCGGGACTGACAATGGGTATCAATTCTTCGATCCACTCTGTCCCCTTTGTTCTGATATAAATGCCGCCACCAATAGTAATGTGGAGATCGTCGTTGGCGTCTATTGCCATGTAGGTGGAAACCTCCATATAGTACTTTATATTGACGAATGTCCACGTTGAGCCATTCCAACGGGCGACCCTGCCTCCGTCCGCAATAGAGGTGTCTCCGAAGGCGATGTGGGGATGGTCGTTGCTGTCAATCTGGATTGAAGTGCCGGTAATTGACAGGGATATATCGTTACGATAGACGTCTTCAACTTCCCAGGATGAGCCATTCCACCTGGCGTACTTTAGACAGCCGTTGTCGAGGTCGGTATAACTGATGTGGGGGTACTCATTGCTGTCGAGGTCGATTGAGGTATAACGGCCGACTCCCACCCTGCCATTACCACAGGGATCCGTGACGTTGGGATCGTCCACTACCTGGATGTCCCATCCCCCGGAACCGTTCTGGACCGCATATTTTAGACGGAACTTGTTACGGTCGCGATAGGAAATATGGCACCTGTCCTGACTGTCTATGGCCAGGCAGTTATATCGGCCGACGCTGAATGGGTCGGTCGGTCCCCCTACGTCCACTACCTCGCGATCCCAGGACGTGCCGTTCCAGGCTGCGTACTTGAGACAATTATCATCTCCTTCATAATAGCTGCAGCGGGGTCTATCCTGGCTGTCACAGACAACATTGGTCCACATACCGACCTCGGAGTCCGGGTATTCGCCATCCACTATATCAACGAACCAATCGAAATCCCCAGGGGCACCGCAAAAACCGGTCTTGAACTCCCAGACATCGCCCGTCCACGTGTTGGGCCCGTTGACCTCATCCACTCGCCAATAGTAAGTCGTGTTTGTTTCGAGACTGCTGGGAGTGTAACTGGGGACGGAGACGTTCTGGTACGCCACATTCGGGTGGCTGGCGGTCGTTGCACTGACAACGTCACCGTAATTCGTGCCCAGGAACACATCATGTGTATCTGCCTCGCACCCCGGCTCCCAGCTAAGATCCGTATCCAGAGCAATACCTGTGGAATCATCGGCCGGGCTGGGACTGAACGCGTTTCCATCATTAGTTGTAAACTGCCAGATCGGACCCCGCCATGTATTGGGGTCGTTTACCTCATCCACGCGCCAATAGTACGTAACGCCCGGTGCGAGGGTGGGAGAAAAGCTGTTAGGACCGTAATTATCCTGTACGAGTGCAGTGCCGTCGTTTACATCGCTCCAGCTCGTACCAAAGTACACATCATGGAAATCGGCAAAATCTCCCGGGGTCCAGCTGAGCGTGTGAGTCGTACACACACCTATGGCCTCATCGGCAGGGTCCGGGTTGTCCGCAAACACTTTGCCGACGACCGTGTATATCTTCGTATATTCGGCGCCTGTACTGATCATCAGAGTATAACCCTCGGCCGCTACAAGAATCGGTTCCTCTATATACGCGTTAATCATGTTTACCCATTGGTAAGGATCATATTCAATGTTGCCCCCGTCAACATCAATGACGTCTATGCGCATTTCGCCGCCTGCCACAATTATCTGAGAGTCGTGGTCGGCTCCGACCTGTAGGCGGTGAGCCCAGAAAATCCCACCGTTCAAATGAATTCGGTTTTCGCCGTCGCCGCCTTCATCGGCAAACTTCAAATCACCATAATCGTCGGGGCTGCTCGGGTTGCCGATTCTGAATAACCCACCGTTCATAACGATATTGGCATCGGGCGCAGAAACCCCGCCGAGACTGGCATTGACTCTTTGATCGAGTTCGATAGTACCGCCTTGCTCGACAATAAGGGTCGCTCCCGGACCGCTTATGTTGCTTCTATCTTGATCGTCTTGCTGGGGACCGGTGGTCAGGTGGCCGCCGTTCTGGATCACCATGGTGCCTTCAACCAGAATGTTATCGTAATGTTCTGTACCCGTGACGTTGTAGGTTACGCCCACCGGTACGTGCTTGGATGCAGCCTCTGCCGTGCCGACCGCAGCCAGTACCAATATCAAGGCCGGACTCGCCAAAATGATAACTAAGGTCCTCATGTGCCTCTCTCCTTTCAGAATTGGTTTGTGTTCATGGTCTACCGCTACCTCTCCAAAAGAGCCTCGGAATTGGGGTGTAGTGAAACAATCGCCGCACCTCCATCCACAAGAATCAATTGTACCGCAGCTGTCTTGAAAAGCAAGGACAATTTGTCAAAATTATTGCCTTTTGGGGCTGGACAAGATAGACTTATGGGCATGGAAAAAGGAGAAACGATACCTGTTTGAAAGGGAGAACTATGAAAGCCGCGACTATCTCTATCCTTGTATGCTTACTGGCCGTATCTGTAGTCATTTTGGGCGGATGTGGTTCAGAGATAGACGACCTTGACCGGATGAGCTTGATGGCGCTGAGAGGAGACGCGTCATTCTTAAAAAGGCACCTTTCGACCTATACCGTTCATTTTGATGAAGTAATCAGAAGGAAGTGTGGTGACCATCTGACCAGAGGCCCGCTCACGGAGTGGCAGGTGGCTGAGATTACCCAGGCACTACATGAATGGTCCCAGACTGAAGAGGGCGAGTCACTTTATAGGTTCGCATACACATGGGAGGACTTCCACCGCTATCGCGAGAAGATTAAGCAAAAGGGTGGCGACCTATCCGGTTTGGAAACGGATGATATATATCAAATAAGGTTGGACGAGCAAGGGACGCGAATACTTCCCCCCATGAGAGAAGCGGAGTCACCGCCAGAATTGAAGGACAGGCAACCAGGTTGATGCAGGCTATGAGTAATTCCGAACGGGTCAAAAGATGACTGAGCCTGTGCAAACGACCATGAACTTTTACCGTCAGCAGCGGTGAGCGGTGAGGAATTGAGTATCTGAGTCGGGCCAAGAGAAAGACCGCAAGATGGGCGAGAAAGGCACAGATAAACGGAGTGAATGCAGAGATAGGCTTCTCATCTTTTCGGTTTGCATGGCCATCGTTTTCTTCGGGACGCTCCCGTATTTCTCCTATTATCTAATACGTGCGGCCCTCGTTGTGTTAGGACTTGTGCTGGTATTTGTGCTCGTCTCGCTTCCGGCTCTACTTATTCTGATCGTGTGCGAACTTGCAGACTCGGGAAATCACCAGCGGAAAGAGGAAACCATTGAGCAATCTACACCCGTTGGGGGTGAGGAATTGAAAGCTCAATCATGGGTATAGACATGGGTAGAAAAGCAAAGCGTTTTGTATGGGTCTTGTCTTTGACGGTTGGGCCTGTTGTATATTGCATCCTGCTCTTGGCCTTGCCCGACAGGCCGAGCATCGAGGCGGTCAGGTTGAACCTCATTGAGTTGGTAACGGCTATTGTTATTTATTGGTTAGTCGGTTTCGGGCTGGTCTGGGCCATGTATTGGCTGAGCAAGTTCCTCCTCAAATACGGCCCGTTTCTGTGACAAGGGAAGCAATTAAGTACAAGAAAAAGGCAAGGTGATATTATGGTAAGCATCGGCGGGGGTTGAGGGGAGAGAAGGCGGCGGTGGGATTCGAACCCACGAATGACGGTTTTGCAAAACTTTATATGTTTTTGTTAATCCCTTCATTTTCAAAAGGTTACAATCTCCACCTTCTTTTCTTGTTGTTCTTCTTATTGTTTTAAGTTTTGCCACAATGAGCATATAGCTCAACACCCCCATATAGAGCTTTCGGACACCAAGCCTAACCGGGAACCGAGAACCCGGGGCGTGGCAAACGGACATTGAATACGTTGGTCGTCGGTGCTAACTTCCGGCACGGCGGCTACGGCCTTCACAGTATTTCGCACATCGTGCTCACTTGGCACTTTACCCAGGATTTGAACGAGTGAAAAGCGTCCACATGGCCACGAAGCCCATTTCATCTTTCATCGTTTCGCAGAAAACACACCGTGCCACTACCAGCCAGTCTTCCAAAATAGGGAGTTGCCGGAAAAGCGAGATTCGATAGTATATAGTCTGACTGGGCTAAAACCGCAACACTTGGTCGGTTGCAGGCTCGAGAATGCTTTGAACTGAGGTTTCCCAGATCGCACAAGGAGAATTGTGCAGTGCGAAGATGCTTAGAGCAAGGCGCTATGAGACTGCTGATAACGGCCGGGGTACTATTCTCTATAGCGGCAGGCGGCTGCCGTGAGGAACTGAGCAGAACAACAGATAACTCAACCTTGGCGCAGAGCCTTGAAAGTAAATGGCGGAACCTTGCCGGGCAAACCGGCTGGAAACCCTGTCCCGACAACCCAATAATTAGTCCGGGCAGTCCCGGTGAGTGGGACAGCTGGGGCGTAATGTCAATGAGTGTGGTCAAGGTCGGTGACATATTTCACCTATACTATGAAGGTGGGGCGACCGGTGTAGGTGATCTGCAAATAGGCCATGTCACCAGCACCGACGGACTTCACTGGATCAAGGACCCGTGCAATCCTGTGCTGCAGCCGGGCAGAGCGGGCCAGTGGGACGACGGTGCGGTATGGGACCCCTTTGTGCTATATGATGACGGCCTATTCAAGATGTGGTATGGCGGCGAAAGGAAAGGTCATCGGAGTTTTCAGTGCGGCTACGCCGTATCCGAGGATGGCACCCATTTTGTCAAGAAGGGCCGGATAAGCAACTTTGATACCGAGCGAATCGCAGATATACATGTCTTTCACGATGATCAAACCGACCGATTCTACATGTACTATTGGAACTGGGGACAGGTTGCCGAGGATGGCGAGAGACTGCGGTTGGCGATTTCTGCCGACGAGACCAGTTTCGATTTCGATAAATCCTTGCCGATACGGATAGAAGGCGAAGAACCAGGGCACCAATACACTCATGTATTTAAGGAAGAGCGGACGTGGTATATGTTCTACGGCTTTGAGAAACAAGCAAGGGCCGGCTATGCCACGTCGCTCGACGGTCTCCACTGGAATGCACAGAATACGATGCTTCCCGGGACCGAAGACGCTGAGATTCTAAAGGTCACCGACAAGCTTTACTTTATGTTCTACTGCCATGAAGGATTTCAGGACCAAGCTCACTGTGATATCAGGCTGGCCATCTATAACGGCAATCTGTACGATCTGGCCAGCCCTGTGAAATAGCGTTTGATTAAGTAAGTCACGGATACAAGAAATGAAGAAAGGGGTGGCGAGAATGCGAAATCGGTATGTTATTCCCGTTTTTTTACTGGTTGTGGTAAGTGCTTCAGTCTATGCGGAGGAACCGCCATTGAAGAGTCTGTCGGATGTAAGTTCGGTCAAACAAGCCAAAAAACATCCCATCGTATCAACTAAGCCAGCGATTGACTTTTTCGAAGGCGCTATCCTCGGCAACGGGGGACTCGGGGCGGTAGTAACCACACGGCCGGACGCCGTGGTTATTCATTTTGGCCACAATGATGTTTGGGACATTCGGTTAATCAACGAATGTATGCTGCAGAGTTACAACGGAGAATTGAGGTTTTTCCCGAATTGGCCAAAGGATAAAGATGTACAATTCAAGTCCCTGAGAACCGTTGGTGCATTCCTTGTCAGCGCGAAATACAGTGGCGGCCAAGTGGAGTGGATTGAGGTTCTGAGTGAGGCCGGCCAGCCGCTAAACATCACTTCTCCGTGGGAAGCAGGAACAGTCTGCAAGAGCCGGAGAGGTGAAGAAGTTTTGACCGCCAAGAGGTTTAGGATTGAGACACAGAGGGGAGAGTTTTTGCAGCTTAAGCCGCGGTGATAGTAAGAGACATATATTTTTGTGTGCTGGTGACAGAGGATAAGGATATAGCGAATGCTTATTCGTGACCGCCCACAACGGTCTTGGGTGATGTGAGTTCGGAGGCCCGTATATGCGAAGATCAACAATCCCAAATGCTTGGAATTGCATTCTAATAGCACTTTGTACAGCTTTTGCATCTGGCCAGAGTGCATCAGAGAAGTACATCTCTATAAGCGGCAACTGGCAGTTTAAATCGGAGTCGGACCAGAAGTGGATGGAGGCTAAAGTGCCACGAGATGTGCATCTTGATCTTCTGGCAAACAATGTGATAGACGACCCCCTTTATGCAGACAATGCTGCCAAATGCGAATGGATTGAAGAGAAGACCTGGATTTATAAGAAGAACTTCACCGTTCCGGAGCGATTCATAAGGGATAGAGTTGAGCTCGTGTTCAGGGGATTGGATCTCGATGCTGAGATATACCTGAACGGACTCAAGGTGGCAGAACACCACAACGCCTTTGTCCCCTGTGTAGTGGATGTAACAGAGCGGTTAAGAAAGGCCGGGAATGAACTCATCGTACATATTGACGCGGGTAAGAAACGAGTGAAAGACAAGCCTTTCAGAAAATACTATTGGAAGGATACGCCTTCATTTCGCAGGAGAAAGATGCGGGCCTGGATGAGAAAACCTCAGTTTGTGTTCGGTTACGATTGGGCTCCTTATCTGCCTACCTGCGGAATATTGACCTGACCCCAGTTTATGTACCACAGCGAATTAGAGAGTTATCCACGTTTTCTGTCGTGTATTGCCGAGGCGAAGGCGTAGCCGAAGCCGAGGCAATACACCCGGCTGCAAACTGGGCCGGCGTCCTGTAATCCAGAGAGCTGTGCGGCCTGTCATGATTGTACTCCAGCCGCCAATCCTCAGCAAGCACCTTCGCCTCCCTTACACTATGAAACAACTCACGGTTTAAAACCT
>Ga0307379_10000287_pt1 | contig 89064 bp, 68 predicted proteins | sample UN2MG_FD_202237 | JGI IMG/M metagenome (GOLD analysis project Ga0307379, IMG submission 202237) | Soil microbial communities from Risofladan, Vaasa, Finland - UN-2 | ecosystem: Environmental > Terrestrial > Soil > Coastal area > Acid sulfate soil | place: Finland: Risofladan, Vaasa | collected... | reverse complement strand
AGCAAAATATACACATTTACATGGCTACACAATTCACTTCAAATTGACGCGTAATCAGCAAAAGGACACACTACTACTGGACTTCAGCCTTGTTGACTTGTCTTGGTTATAGGGAACTTCGGTCTAATAATTGGGACCCTCAACAATTGGGGTATCCGCCTGACTTGTCAGTAAGCAGAGGACTCGGGCACGAAGTTGGCTACGAAGGGGGCCAGGCGACAAGTGATCGGCTTGGGAATCTGATTTCTGTCCGAATCCAGGCGCAGGTAAGATACTTTGCCCAGTTCAACACCGGTTACGGTGACCAGCATGCGGTAAGAACCCGAGCAGACCTTGGCGAATGTTTTCAGAAATACTTCCTTGGACAGGACCCGTGGGGCCCCGTAAGGTTGACCGTCTATGTCGATCCCGACATATCTGATTTCTGTATCTGATTCATCTTCGACCAGCAAATTCATTACCCAGACCTCGCCGGGGATCGGCAACTGATAACCAAACACCATTTCTTCTTCGGTGCCGGTTTGACCCGCTAGTGCGGCTGGTCCAGTGACTTCTGTTACCTGGGGCGTGCCCATTATGCCGGCTACGAAATCCTCGACACCCGGAAAACTGTCCAGATCAAAGTCGTTTTTCCAAAAAGTGCCGCCCGACGAGTTCATTCGGCTCGAAAATGAATTGCCTTGCTGGTGGCGGGCCGAAAAACGGATTTGCTGATCGCCGACTTGCAGATCTTTTGAAACGCTGACCCCGGTGCTGATGACGGCCTGGGACCCGAAGGCCTTGGTCAGCCGTTCGAGGGAGATACCCTGGAGAGCCCCCTCGGTCGAGCCAGCGGCGCTCGGCTGAGAGCGGCTGGGCAATGGTAGACGAACCGTTTCGGCGGCCTGGGTCATTTGCGCCTTTTCGATCAAATGCGACAAGTGAATTTCCAGATCTACTTTCTGAGGAAATTCCCCGAGGTCAATCGGCACGTTTCCGAGCGAGATCGAAGGAATGTTCGATGAGTGCGGCTCGACCCTTACGGCGAAAAGACCACGTTCGTCGCCTTCAAGGATGACCGAGCTCATGATATCCAGCTCGATCCTGGCGATGAGCACAATTTGCTCGGCGTCCAGGCTGGCCTGCAATCCATATTGCTGGATTTGCTTTTCCTGAAGCTGAACCGCGGCCGCACGCCGGTTGAGCACGACTTGGAGTTGTTCGATCAAGACCGCCAGGCGATCAAAGTCGTAAAATTGAATCGGCTTGATTCTGCTCATTGCCGGTGGGCTTATCATTCTCATGCAATCGTGGCCTTCGACCATGAACTGGATTTTGGCTATGTTTTGCCGGTTGCATGGGTTGACTAGTTGAGCCGGGGGTTTGATGGCAATCTCACCTTCGAGGTTGAAGCCATCGTTCGCCGGCTGGGTCTGAATGCCCAGGGCCAGAAGTTTGCGCCGCGCGATCTGATTGAGCCGCTCTTTCGGGATTCGTTCTTCGGTCATGCTGTCAGGCCTCACTCCTAATGTGCCGTTCCAGATCTGCGGGCTCCGGGATAGCAGATGACTGCTGGCTCGTCAATGGAATATCGGACATGCATGCTGGGGGTGTGTCCGATTTTAGGACACGCTCGGGGCCGGGGAGTCTCCCGCCGGTGGCTAACTCCTTGGAAAGATTACACCCGCTTTTCTGGCACGCGGCTTGCTTGTGATTCTGCGTGGCTTTCGTAAGGAGGAACGATGCTTTCTCGGGTGTACTCTGCCGCGGTTCTGGGAGTAGATGCTTTTCGCGTCGACGTCGAGGTCGATTTGGCCCGCGGGCTTCCCAACTTTGCCACGGTCGGACTGGCGGAAGGCGCGGTCAAGGAGAGCCGCGTGCGGGTGGAATCGGCCTTGAAAAACTCGGGACTCGATTTTCCCCAACGGCGTATCACCGTCAACCTGGCCCCGGCCAACGTGCGCAAGGCAGGCAGCGCCTTCGACCTGCCGATTGCCCTGGGCCTGGTTTCTTCTTCGGAGAAACTCGACGCTAAGATGCTCTCGTCGACTCTGGTGGTCGGCGAGTTGGGACTCGACGGTGAGGTGCGCCGTATTCCGGGAGCCATGTCGATGGCCGTCATGGCTAAAGAGTCCGGCTTGACCGAAATGGTTTGCCCGGCCGACTGCGCGGCCGAGGCCGGTGTGGTCGGCGAGTTGAACGTCCTGCCTGTAAGAAATTTCCGCCAGGTGGTCGAGCATTTTACCGGGCGCGAGTTTCTCGAACCCATCGAAGTGGATCCCGAGGCCGCCCTCGGTGGAGGCTCGAGCTACTCGGTGGATTTCTCGGAGGTCAAGGGACAGGCGCACGTTAAAAGGGCGCTCGAGGTGGCTGCGGCCGGGGGACACAACCTGTTGATGCTGGGCCCGCCGGGCTCGGGGAAGACCATGTTGGCCAGGCGCTTGCCGACCATCCTGCCGCCTCTGAATTTCCAAGAAGCAATCGAGACCACCAAGATCTACTCTATCATGGGCATGACCCCGGCCGGCGCTTCGTTGATCGGATCGCGCCCCTTTCGCGCCCCGCACCACACGGTTTCGGACGCCGGCCTGGTGGGCGGCGGCAGCATACCGCATCCCGGCGAGGTCTCGCTGGCGCACAACGGCGTGCTGTTTCTCGACGAGTTGCCCGAGTTCCGAAGGCACGTGCTCGAGGTGTTGCGCCAGCCTCTGGAGGACTCGTTCGTGACCATCTCGCGGGCGCAAATGGCGGTTACCTTCCCGGCTAGGATCATGTTGGTGGCGGCCATGAACCCGTGTCCCTGCGGTTACCTGACCGATCCGGCCCACGTGTGCCTATGCTCGCCGCAGACCATCCGGCGCTATCGCTCCCAGGTCTCGGGGCCGCTGCTGGATCGAATCGATATCCAGGTCGAGGTGCCGGCCGTGCCCTACCGCGACCTGATGCAGCGTCCCGGAGGAGAGTGCTCGTCAACGATCCGCGAAAGGGTGATCGCGGCGCGCCTGATCCAGCAGCAGCGCTTCGCGGGCGAAGAAGGCATCGCCTGCAACGCACAGATGCCGCCCGCCTGCATGCAACGTTTCTGTCGTCTCGGAAAAGAACCCCGCGCTCTGCTGGAGAAGGCGGTCAAACACCTCGGCTTCAGCGCCCGGGCCATCGATCGCATTGTCAAGGTGGCCCGGACGATAGCCGATCTGCAAAACGAAGATGAGTTGTTGACATCCCACCTGGCCGAGGCGATCCAGTACCGCAGCCTGGATCGCATAGTCGGCCGCTGACTATGGAAGGGGCAGAACGATGGGAAAGATAAAAGACAAGATCGAGAGCGTGGCCGCGGCGCTGGCGACGATCGAGAAGCAGTTCGGCAAGGGCGCCATCATGCGCCTCGGCGATCAAGATGTGGTCGATCACCCGGTAACGCCGAGCGGTTCGCTGGCACTCGATGCGGCGCTGGGTATCGGCGGTTATCCAAAGGGACGCCTGGTGGAGATTTATGGTCCGGAGTCGTCCGGCAAGACCACGCTTGCACTGCACGCCATCGCCGAGGCCCAGAAGGCAGGCTGCATCGCCGCTTTCATCGACGCCGAGCACGCCTTCGACACGAACTACGCCGCGCGGCTGGGCGTCAAGACGGACGACCTGCTGGTCAGCCAGCCGGATAACGGCGAGCAGGCCCTGGAGATCGTCGACATGCTGGTGGCCGGGGGGGTGGACATGCTGATTGTCGACTCGGTGGCCGCCCTGGTTCCGCGGGCCGAGATCGAGGGCGAGATGGGCGACAGCCACATGGGCCTGCAGGCCCGCCTGATGAGCCAGGCCATGCGCAAGCTGACGGCCCATGTGGCGCGCAAGATGGCCACCGTTATTTTCATCAACCAGATCCGCTATAAGATCGGCGTCATGTTCGGCTCGCCGGAGACGACCACCGGCGGCAACGCCTTAAAGTTCTATGCCTCGATACGCCTGGATATCCGGCGCATCGGCGCAATAAAGCGCGGCGACGAAATCACCGGCAATCGCACGCGGGTCAAGGTGGTCAAGAACAAGATGGCCCCGCCGTTCAGAACCGTGGAGTTCGACATCATCTTCGGCAACGGTGTCTGCCGGGCCTCCGAGGTGATCGACATGGCGCTGGAGGCGGGAGTCCTGGAGAAAAGCGGGAGCTGGTTTTCGCTGGGTGATCGCCGCCTGGGGCAGGGCCGCGAAGCCGTCAGGGACATGCTGCGCGCCGACGCCGGGATGCTTGAAAGCCTGGAGTCCGATCTGCAAAACGCCCGGGCAAAGGAGCAAGGAGCCGCCTGATGGATTCGACCCAGGCACTCAATACCGAGCCCGGGGCGCCCACGCGCAGGCTGCCTTGCCTTGTGGTTGTGCGCGGGAGGGAGGCTGGGCGCATAGTTCCCTTGCAGCGCGCGCGCATGTTGCTCGGAAGGAGCGACGAAGCCTGTATCCGCCTGGAGGACAGGGGAGTCTCGCGCAGCCACGCGCGCCTGAGGCTCAAGGGCGGCAAGGTGATCATTGAGGACATGAGCAGCACCAACGGCAGCTGGATAAACGGGCGCCGGGTGCGCCGTGCCGAACTGAAGGACGGCGACCAGCTACAGTTCGGCGCCTGTTGCCTGACCTTCAGGCTGAACCACCCCGACGAGGGCCGCTTACTGAGGTCGCTTTACTTGCGCGCCACCCGGGACGCGCTGACCTCGTTATATAACAGGTCGAGTCTGACAGACAGGTTGGCGCGCGAGTTGGAGAGACACAAACGTTACCGGCACGGGCTGGCTGTCTTGCAACTCGACCTGGATCATTTCAAGCGCATCAACGACAGCTTCGGCCACGCCAGCGGCGACCAGGCGCTGGTAGCCGTGGCGCGTACGCTGATCTCGTGTCTCAGGGCCAGCGATTTGGCGGCCAGGGTGGGAGGGGAGGAGATGGTGCTGGTTCTTCCCGAGTGCGGCCCGGTCCAGGCGCGGGCCATAGCCGAGAAGGTGCGCGCGCAGATAGAGGGTATTTGCCTGATACAGGCCGGCAAGAAGGTTCCCTTGACGGTCTCGATTGGAGTGGCCAGCGCCGACGACAAGAACCCCGACCCGGCCGCACTCCTGGCCGCGGCCGACGCGGCCTGCTACAAGGCCAAGCGGGCCGGCCGCAATCGGGTATGTTGAAAGTAGCAGTTGGGTTTACGCTCGCCTTTTCAAATCCGGCGAGCCATGTCTTTTGCCCTGGATCTGTCAATAAAAACGTCTTGACAGTACAACGTTGTAACGTTATACTGTCATCGAATGGAGGTGAATCATGAGTAACTTGACTAAACGGGCGACTGTGTACCTCGAGCCCGAGTTGCACAGGGCATTGCGCCTGAAATCCATCGAGACATCGCGCTCGATGTCGGATCTCATTAATGATGCAGTACGTGATGAACTGGTGGAAGATGCGGACGACCTCGCCGTATTCGATGCGCGCAAGAAAGAACCCCTGCTCGCTTTCGAGGACTTCCTGAAAGAACTGAAGCGCAATGGCACAATATGAGATCGTCTTCAGGAAATCGGTTTCAAAAGACCTTGGCAAGATTCCGAAAAAGGATGTCAGGCGAATCCTCGGGGTAATTCGGGAACTGGCGCACGATCCTCGGCCTCCGCATTCCATGAAGCTCTCTGGTCAAGAAAAATACCGTCTGCGCTGCGGAGTTTACCGGGTTCTCTATGAAATCCTGGACAGGCGGCTTGTCATATGTGTTGTTAAAGTCAGACACAGAAAAGATGTGTATCGCTAGGGCCGCACTCTTACATTTTCCGCACGTGCGCTGGTGAACGCAAGACACCGGTTGGTGTGAAGTCGCACGTGGCGGCGTGCGCTGCATTGAGGCCCCCGCTGTACTACGCTTCACCGCTCACCCGCCGAATCAGTGAATACCGGCTCGAAATGTAATTAAACTTAGTTAATACAATTTGTTGCAGTTTGAGACGAGTATCCCGAACGGTAACTATTCCTGTTCGGCTTCCTGTTCGGCTGGCACCCCGAGTTGGCACCGAAATTGCGTAGAGAATACTCGACTCTGACCGGTTCTACAGGAGGATACGACTTGCAAACGCGACCTAAGGTTGGGATCGAATCGATTTCCGTGCACGTTCCGCGATATTTCGTCGATCTGAAAACGCTGGCAGCAGCGAACGGCGTTGACCCAGACAAGTATTACCACGGCCTGGGCGGAAGACGCATGGCCGTCGTCGCCCCGGACGAAGATCCTGTCACCATGGCAGTAGAGGCAGCCCGAGCGCTCATCGAGCGCAATGATCTCGCCGCCGGGCGGATCGGCTTGCTGGTAGTCGGCACCGAATCGGGTGTCGATGGCGCCAAGCCCATCGCTGCCTACGTCCACGGTTTACTGGGCCTATCGGGCGAATGCCGCACTTTCGATGCCAAGCACGCCTGCTATAGCGGGACCGCGGCCCTGCGCATGGCGGCAGACTGGTGCATCGTACACGGCGGGCAGCCCAGAAACAAGGCGCTCGTCATCGCGACCGATATTGCGCGCTACGACGAAGGCTCCGCGGGCGAACCCACTCAGGGCGCGGGAGCGGTGGCCATGCTGGTCGGCGACAGGCCGCACGCCCTGGAACTCGACCTGCATCACGAGGCCGTGTTCTCACGCGAGGTGATGGATTTCTGGAGACCGAACTACCGTGCTAGCGCCCTGGTCGACGGGAAAACCTCGATTTCGAGCTACCTTTGCGCCCTGGAAAACACCTACCGGGCGCATCGTGCCGCCTCCGGGCTCAGCTGGGATGACTACGAGTATCTTCTGTTTCACGTTCCATTTCCCAAGATGGCTTTAAAGGCCTTTCGCGTGTTGTACGGGCTGGAGCGGGACGGAAAGGCGGACGAGGAGTTCGATCTGCGCTCCGGTCCGGCTCTGTGGGCCAACCGCGAGTTGGGCAACATCTACTCGGGATCGCTGTATCTCTCGCTGGCAAGCCTCCTGGAGAGGGGAGAGCGCAGAGTCGAGGGGGCTCGTATCGGCCTGTTTTCGTACGGCAGCGGCTGTTGCGCGGAGTTCTTCAGCGGGCGCCTCGGGCTCGATTCGAAGAAGTGGGCCGAAAAGATAGGCATCGGTGCGGGACTGGCTAGGCGAACAGAACTGTCATACGAGCAGTACCGGGCCTTTCGGAAGAACGGCAACGCCATGGCTTGCGATGGATCCTATCTGGGCGATCCCCAAGGCGCGGCTTTCGGGAGGCTTCGCAAAGTGTTCTACTGTGGCATTCGCGACCACCGCCGTTTGTACTTCGTCAACGAGGCGGAGGTCGTCCGGCACCCGGGAACCGAGCGCCGGCTACGTCGTTCGAGCGTGGCCGTTTGAAGACCGCCGGGCGTACTCGGCCAGCGCCCAGATCGGAAAGTAGCGCCGGTAGTTTTCGTAGTTGATCAACGTGGTCTTGTTGAACACGCCGACCAGGGGCTCCTGCGGCCAGTCTCCGCTCGCGAGTTGGCGCTCGAGAAGAAAATACGCCGCCCGACGGGCCGGCGCCGTCGTGGCCAGCCCGCAGCGCGACAGGGACAGCAGAGCCCAGGCCGTGTTGACAGCCCGGCTGTCGGTGCTCCTGATGTAGCGCCTCCGCGTGCAACTACGCCAGTCTTCTCCCCAGCCCCCGTCAGGGTTTTGGCGCCCGATCAAGAATCCGCACGCCCGCCTGAGCTCGGGCGCGTTCTCGGGCGCGCCCGCGGCCAGCAAACCCCAGGTGCCGAACCAGGTGCCGTAGGTGAAGCACACGGCCCACGAACCTTCCCAACTGCCGTCCGCTCTCTGACGCTTCTTGATAAAATCTGCTCCCCGGCGCAGCGCGCGATCGATCTTTGCGTCGAATCTGCCGGCGAACCGTGTTTTTGCCCGCACCAGAGCCTGCATGCAGGCACTGGTGCACTCGACGTAGGAATAATCAACCATGATGTCGCCGAAGACCTGGGAAGGGTTGAGAAGCTCGAGCCAGGCGCCGCCGCGCTGCCGCTCATAGCTGGACCAACCTCCGTCCCCGTTTTGGAAAGACAGAATCAGCTTGACGCTGTCTGCCAGCAAGTCCTCGTCGATCGAGTCGCCGGTGAATTTTTCAAGCTCTACGGCGGACTTGAAGCCCTCGGAGGTGCAATCGGTGATCGGCCAGCCATGCGCGCGATTGCTGAAGGGCCAGCCACCCCGGCAGCGGTGGCGATGATAGCTGTCATGCTCGGGTGTGTCTTTCAGGATTTGATTGTTCTTGATGTAGCCGAAGGCCGCGCGCAGCGTGTCCGCGTAGCGCCCGCCCAATCCCGTCGAAAGGATTGCCTGGGCCGAGAAGGCCGTGTCCCACAGGGCGGTCGAGTTGTAGCCGTTGACCTTGGTTCCCGCGGGCGTTTCCCATAGATAGCCGTCCAGGGCTGCGAAACTTTTTTTCACCCGCGGCCCGCCGGGATCGCGGAAGCAATGCACGATCGTGTTCAGCACGCTATTGACGGGACCGATATCGATATAGTTGGTAGCCTTGTCCTCGTAGCAGATGTGCCTGTAGACCTCCTCGATGGCCCGCGAGCGCAGGGCCGGGTTGTGGCGCCGCTCGAATGCATTCTGCAAGACGTTTACGGCCCTGAGCGGCAGGGAGATCGGGAAGCGGTTGTCGCTGGAAGCGACGTTGTCACGGTGTCGCGAAAAGTCTATCTGATCGTACGGCTGATTGTAGAGATCCCGGCGCAGTTCCGCTACCAACTCGCTTTCCTCTATCCGGGCCTTGGTGGCATAGAGATAGGACATCGGCAGATACACTTGCCTGCAGTGACACCACAACCGACCGGGGTGGATGGGCGCCGCGCGCGGAAGCAGCCACAGCTCCGGCAGGATAGGGTTGAGCCCCTCGTAGGGATACAGGTTCAGAAGCGCCAGTATGAACTTTCCCCAGCTGGCCGCTCCAAGCGCCGTCCCGTTGTCGAGCACCCATGCGCGCATCCTGGCGAGACCGGCGTCATCTTGCGCCACGCCCAGCAACCTGAGGGCTACACAGGTGAGCGCGGTTGTGAACATCGAGCCGTCGTCCTCTTCGTGCAGCCCGATACTTCCGTCCGGGTTCTGGACGCCCTGCATGTAACTTATCAGGCCCTGCCGGCGAACCTCGGGGATGCGGCGCCCGGCGATGTGACAGGCGGCCACATACATCGGCGGCAAGAACATCGGGCCGCCGTAGTCGCCGCGCCAGCTCCCGTCTTTGGCCTGCAGCGAGGCAAGAAAGTCGAGCCCCCGATCGACGGCGAATTGAATCGCGGCGCCGGCATTTCCCGCTCTCGCGAGAGTTGGGTTCTCTTCGGCCAACTGTATCAGCGTGCCTGTCATTATCAGCTCCTCACAACCTGGACATCGTCAAGCCGCAAAGCCGCTTCACCAGGGGAAACTCCCCCAACCAGGCGACGGCGTCGAGCGCACCCACTCCCAGGCGCGTAAACAGTTCGGCAGCGAGCAGGCGAGCACCGAACGCTCGGCGCAGGCTTCCAAGATAGAGTGCGGCCGTCCCCGTCGCGTTAAAGTTTCTATGTGTGCCTGTTGTCAGGGCGCGTACCGCCAGTCGGGCGCTCTGCATGGCGTACAAGATCCCCTCGCCGGTAGCCGGGTTCACGAGGCCGCAGGCCTCGCCCACCACAAGGACTCCGGGCGGAGCGGGGTGCCGGATCCAGGCGCAGGTGGAGATCGGGTGTCCCCGCAACTGGCCGATCCTCTTTGCCGAGGCGAGCCTTTTACCGAAGTGCCGCCGCATGAAGCTCTCGAAGATACTCCTTGTCGAACGCCCGGCGAGTTTGCGGCTGGGTAAACAGATGCCGATGTTGACCCTCGCGGCCGATTCTGGAAACAACCAGCCGTAACCGGGAAGCAACTCGGTGTCGTAGATCATTTCGACCATGTGGGGATCGAAAGGCAGGTCTTCGAAACGAGCCAGGCAGGTGCTCATGGTGCGGGCGCGCTGAAAGCGCAGCGCGCGCCCGGGCAGAGCTCCGCCGGCCAGGATCACCCAGCGCGCCTCGATGGTCGCGTCTCCAAGGCGCACACCGACCACCCGGTCGCTCTTTAAGATAAGGCCGCTGACGGTTTTCCGCGGCCTGAATAAAACGCCGGCATCGACGGCCGCTTCAACCAGGATGCGATCCAGCTCGCTACGGTTCAATACACTGGCTGTCTCGCCGCCGGAGATACGTATCTCGGCGCCGGAGGGACTCACCAGACGCAGCCCGCTAATGGGATAGGTGCGGGGCTCGATCTGCTCCCACAGGCCGAGATCCCGCAAAACCTTCCTGGCGCCGGGTGAGATGCCGCCGCCGCACGGCTTAGGGCGCCCGAGATCCGCCTTTTCGAGAAGCAATATCTTGCCCAGGCCGGCCCTGGCGGCCTCGAGCGCCGCCACCGAGCCCGCGGGCCCCGCGCCGATCACGACAATGTCGGCCCCGCCGGGCATCAGGATCCGTGACCACTCAGGCGGTTCATGAAACTGCCGGCCATTTCACGCGCTGTCGTCAGGTAGGGATCCCAGAAAGATCCCGAGTCGATCTCGTCGAGGAGATCGTCGTATATCTCGCCCATGCGCCCGCGCCAGGCCGGGTCCACTTTTACCACCCGTTCTGCCCACTCGTGACAGTAACGACATTCCTCGCAGGTCAATTCATGGCAGCTGTGCTTCTTGAAGCGATCGATGAAGCCGTCCAGTGCCCGGTTGTCGATCTGCACCGGGTTCTTGCCGCGCAGCGGGTAAAGCACGCTGGCGGTCTTGCCGAAGTCGATCACCTTGGTGAACTTCAGCAGGTTCACCGCGCTGGGCTTGACGAAGTATTTCACCATTCGGCGCAGGGAGTAAGCGTCCTTGGCGTGCGCACCGAATTTGTCTTCCGGGTAGGCGTAGTTCTGCACCAGGTCGAGCAGGTTGCCGTCGTAGTGTCTTTGCGAGTAGGCCTTGACACGTTCCAGCAAGATCTGGGTCGGAGTGTTGCGCTCGACGATCTTGAAATTGTGATAGCCCAGCTCCTCGTAGAGGTGCAGGTCTTCCGGCCTGATCCAGTTGGCGCGAAGGTAGTTTACCGGGTCCTTGAGCCGGATGTCGTTACAGACGATCGAGCAGTAGTCCAGCGGGAAGCCCTTGTTGTTGCTCTGCGAGGCGGCGGAGAGCGCGACCGCGTGGTTACCGGCGATGGCGCAATTCAGGCGGCACCAGTTGTTGACGATCAGCTGCAGCTCGACCTCGCCCGCGGCGGCCTTGTGCATGGCCTCGAGGGTCTTGAATTCGCGGTGAACGCTGACCTCGTTGATGACAATGTAGTCAGCGCCGTTCTCGGACCAGAACCTGATCTGGCGCGGCGTGGATGTGAAGCGGTGGGAGCTGATTCTCACCTTGATGTGCGGGAAGCGCCGCTTGATGAGGCGCAGGAAGAAGATGTTCGCCACGGTGATCGAGTCGACGCCGATGTCGTCTAGCCACTCGAGCATGTGGTTGATGTTGCGCTGGCCCTCCCTGGAGTACTCCAGGTTTCCCATGGCCGAGGCGTTGAGCAGGTAGTTGAACTCGATGCCGCGCTCGTGAGTACTCTTGACGTAGCTCTCAAGTCCTTTCCGGTTCACTTGGGGCAGGTAGAAGGAAGGCCGGCCGCCGCCGAAGTAATCGGAGGTGAGCTTGCCGAAAAGCTCATAGACGGGATAGCCCTGCAGGCCGTCGAGCAGGTCCGGGTCGAAATTACAGGCTACAGACAGTTTCATGAGATGGCTCCTTGGGTATCGTCGCGGACCTCGCGGGAGGCGAGGCCTGCCATGGATAGAAAGCAGGAAAACTCCTCGGCGTCCAACTGTTGCTGGCTGTCTGATCGAGCTACCGCGGGGAAGGGATGCACCTCCACCATCAGCCCGTCCGCCCCTGCCGCAAGCGAGGCCCTGCCCAGCGCGCCGAGGATGTCCTTGCGCCCCGCCGCGTGACTGACGTCAACGATCACCGGCAGGTAGCTCATCTGCTTGAGCAGCGGCACGGCCGAAATGTCCAGCGTGTTCCGGGTCTGGCGCTCGAAGGTGCGAATGCCGCGTTCGCACAGGATGACGTTTTGGTTGCCCTCCGAGACGATGTATTCCGCAGCCCAGAGAAACTCATCGAGTGTTGCCGCCAGGCCGCGTTTCAGCAGGACTGGCTTGCGCGAGCGGCCGACCTCGCGCAGCAGCGGGTAGTTGTGCATGTTCCTGGCGCCGACCTGCAGGATATCGGCATAGTTACCGACCAGCTCTACCATCCGCGTGTCCATGACCTCGGTTACACAGGACATGCCGTAGCGCCGTGCGACGCGCCCGAGGATCTCAAGGCCCGGCTCTCCCATGCCCTGGAAAGAATACGGCGATGATCGGGGTTTGAAGCAGCCGCCCCTGAGAAACCTGATCCCCAGGCGCGACAGATCGGAGGCCACCTGGTCCATCTGCTCTTCGCTCTCGACGGCGCAGGGGCCGGCAATGACGATAGGATCGGCGCCGATCGCGGTGTCGCCCACCCGAACAATCAGGTCTTCCTTGTGGTTCGCCCGGCTGACGCGCAGCGAACCGCCCCGGCTATCTTCCATCAAGGCCACCGACGCACGGAAGATCTCCTTGAACAGGTGGCGCACACTCTCGTTGGGAAATGGGCCCCTGTTCCTGGCCACCAGGTCGGCAAGCATTTTCTGCTCGCGCTCCGGGATGAAGGTCGGGATGCCCTCCTGCGTCTTGAGCCGCTGGACGTCGAGAACTACGCGAGCGCGCTTACTGAAAAGATCCAGGATCGACAGGTTCAAGCTCACCAATTCTTCACGCAACGTCTCGATTGATTGTTCCATTTTCTAATCAAGCCTCCGGGCTGTGGTAATCTGTAGCAAGTTAAGCAATCTCCGGGCCACACGGCCCGCGTCGCGGCGCCTTTCTCGTGCATGGGCCTGGATGGATATTATCAGGCCTGTTTTTGTTACCAGGCCCATCAGGCCTGATTCCGGGGACGCTCCAGCGGGTGCAAAATCGCACATCAGACCGAGGTGGGTGCGGAAAGTCGGGTTTCGTCTTCTGTGGTGCTGCCGGCTATGAACGCGGCGACCGCCCGGAGCGGTTCGGCGCCCAGCCTGAAGATGTTCAGGTCCCGAAGCGCATCGTCCGTGAGCTGCCGGGCGTATCTCCGTCCCCCATCCACACCAAGCAGCGTGACATAGGTTGTCTTGCCTTGAAGCTGGTCCTTGCCCACGGATTTTCCCAGTTCCGCCTTGGTTCCAACCACGTCAAGAATGTCATCGGCAACCTGGAAGGCCAGGCCGATCTTGTGCGCGTATCTCGTAAGCGCCGCAAGTTCCGCCTGCGGGGCATGGCCGAGAATCGCCCCGCAACGCACCGCGGCCTTGATCAGCGCGCCGGTCTTCAGGAGGTGAACGTTCTCGATTTCCGCACGCTCAAGGCTTCGCCGGGTCTCGATAACATCGAGCACCTGGCCGCCGACCATGCCCCCCGAACCGGCAGCCGTGGCCAACTCGGCTATTGCTTGAACCACCGCTGGATCAATAGTCGAAGCCCAGGACGAGGCCATCAACCCAAAGGCTTCGGTCAGCAGGCCGTCACCCGCCAAGATTGCATGGGCCTCACCGAAACGCCTGTGGTTGGTCGGCCGGCCGCGGCGAAAATCATCGTTGTCCATGGCCGGCAGGTCGTCATGGATGAGTGAGTAGGTATGGACGAACTCGAACGCGCAGGCCGCGGGCATCGGGTCGAGATCGTTTGGTGGAAAAAGCGCGTTGGCCGCCAGCAAGAGGATCGGCCGAACACGCTTGCCGGGTGCGAAGAGGGAGTAGCCCATGGCTTCCTTGAGCAGTTTCGGTCCTGAGCATGTTATAAAATGCTTCGCGAGACCGTCTTCGACCCGCAGCCGCAATTCTTCCAGGATAGGTGGAAGTCTCATTGTTTTCTCCTGCCCGTATTCGATCAAGAACGTCGACTTTGTTTGCAAGATCTTTGCCAGCGGTCATCACCACATATTCAGTTGAACAACGACCGCGGTTTTTGCGGCACCTGGTTCGCAATGGTGCCCTTTTCGGGGTGCGAAATCGCACTCGTGAGCAATATTGCCCGGCCCTTTTTTCCTTGGGTGGGGCCGGGACGTTGCTTCGATGGAAAGCTTCGAGCTATTTCATACGGTTGCATTTCTCTGAGACGTGCATTTTGGTGGCATGGATTCTGCACATGATTTTCTTGCAACTGAAGACCGGAGTGAGCTATGCGGCACGGCGACGTCTCGACGCGACAGAGAAAGCGTGATCATCTCGACGCTTTCCGAGGAGAAACTCCTGCCGGCGGGACAACCACTTGGCTCGAGCATGTGCAACTGGTGCACAACGCGCTGCCTCAACTGCGGGTGGATGATATCGATTTGTCCCGGGAATTCGCCGGGCACGAGTTCAGAGCCCCCCTGATGATCACCGGCATGACCGGCGGCACTCCTGAGGCCAGTGAGATTAACCGGGCGCTTGCGCACGTGTCCGAAAGGTTGGGAATCGGCTTTGGGCTGGGCAGCGGCAGGGCCATGCTCGAAGACAGGTCTCTGGCTTCGAGTTACAGGATGCGCGCCGAGGCGCCCACGGCGTTTCTGGCCTGGAACCTGGGTGGCGTGCAGCTTCGGGACACTCCTCTCGAGAAAGTCGAGCAGGCGCTGGCCGAACTAGAGGTCGACGCGCTGTGCATCCACCTGAACCCGGCTCAGGAAATGATGCAGCCCGAGGGTGAAGGCGATCGCGACTTCGAAGGCGTGCTGGAGGCCATCGGGGCGCTCGTCCGCGCGCAACCCCGTCCGGTAATCGTCAAGGAGACCGGCGCCGGCATCAGCCGCGAGGTCGGGCTGCGCCTCGCCGAAGCCGGCATCTACTACGTTGACGTCGCCGGGCGCGGGGGAACCTCGTGGGTCGGCGTTGAGCTTGAACGCTGCGGGGCCGCGGGTGATCCCCAGCGGGAGGTGTTCAGGGACTGGGGCATTCCCACGGCCGCGTCCCTGTGCGACCTCGGCGGTACGGGTCTGCGGTTGATCGCCTCGGGTGGAATCCGTACGGGTCTCGACGTGGCGCGCGCCCTGGCGCTGGGCGCCGACCTGGCCGGCCTGGCGGCGCCGGTGCTCAGGGCCTACTTCAAAGGCGGTGAGAATCTTTGCGAGAAGTTGCTGCGAAATGTACTGCACGGCCTCAGGACGACCATGCTGCTGACCGGCAACCGCAAGCTGGAAGATTTGGAGAGTACGCGTCGGGTGATCGTAGGACCGCTGCTTACTTGGTTGATGGCGACCGGCGCGAACGGGAAGGTTCCTGCATGAGCGACATCTGCGCCAACGGTAAGGTAATTCTTTTTGGAGAACACGCCGCCGTGTACGGCCGGCCGGCTCTGGCGGCCGGGATTCCCGGAGGCATCAGGTTGCTGTCACTCGAGCCCGCCGAGCGATCGATTCACATTAGCATACTGCCGTGGGAACTAGATGCGGACAATGGGGCGGACGGCCGGATTGGAGAGGTACTGCGGTTGCTCGACCGGCTCGTGCCGGGTCACGGCGGATTCGACGCCGAGTTCGAGGCGGCTATCCCGGCCTCGGCGGGCATGGGCAGCTCGGCGGCGCTGGCGGTGGCGCTGGCCATGACGCTTGCGCGTGTTCGCGGCGTTGGATTATCGCTTGAGCAGGTCAGGAGCACGGCTCACCAGTTGGAGAAGGTATTCCATGGTTCTTCCTCGGGCCTCGACGACACTGTCGCTACCTACGGCGGCCTGTGCCTTTTCAGGCGCAACGGTTGGGGAGTGCGAGAACCGGGCGTGCCCGGGTTCGAGCGCATCAATTCCTGCGCCCTGCGCGTTCCATGCCGGGAGCTCACGCTGCTGGTGGGCAACTGCGGCGTCGAGCACTCGACGCGCGAAATGGTCGCGGGCGTCGGACGCAGGCGGCGGGAGGACGAGCGGTTCGTGGAGGAGATCTTCGACGAGATCGAAGCCTGCCTGGACGCCGGGTTGCAAGCGCTGTGTACAGCGGACGGCGCTCGGTTGGGTAGGGCAATGCTGGCCAATCATCAAGCCCTGTGCAGGCTGGGTGTCTCGTGTTCCGAGTTGGACGAAATGGTCGATTTGGCCGTTGCCGCGGGCGCCGGCGGAGCCAAGTTGACCGGGGCTGGCGGCGGCGGCGGCGTAGTCGCGCATGCTGCGGGGTGCGAGGACGAAGTATTGGATGCCTGGCGTCGACGGGGATTTTCTGGAAAACAGTTTACTCTTGCCGAAGGAGCGGGCGCTTGGAACTGAGGCCTGCGACGGCGCGGGCCAGGGCTAACATCGCCCTGGTCAAGTACTGGGGCAAGGCGGATGCGAGCCGCAACCTGCCGGCCACCGGCAGCATATCCATGACGCTCGACGGCCTGCAGACAGTCACCCGGGTGGCCTTCGATCCAGGGCTCGAGCGCGACGAACTGAGTCTCGATGGAGGCGAGGCCTCAGAAGCCCTCCGGGCCAGAGCCGGCCGTTTCATGGAGCTGGTCAGGCAGATGGCGGCGCTCGATCTCTTCGCGCGTATCGAATCGAACAACAACTTTCCGACCGCGGCCGGCCTGGCCTCGTCCGCCTCCGGCTTTGCGGCATTGGCCTGCGCTGCGACGCGTGCCGCGGGTCTTGACTTGCCGGGACCCGTCCTCACCAGACTGGCGCAGCGTGGATCGGGCTCGGCTCCCAGAAGTCTGCTGGGAGGGTTCGTCGAGCTTCGGCGGAACGGTTTCAGTGACGAGCCTGAGTGCATCGTCGAGCAGTTGGCACCCGCCGGCGATTGGCAACTGCGCCTGGTAATTGCAGTATGCGAGGCGACCGCCAAGAAGGTCGGTTCTACCGAGGGAATGGAACGTTCACGGCTAACCTCGCCCTTCTACGAGTGCTGGCTGCAGACACACGAACGCGACCTCAAGATAGCCAGGCGGGCGATCGCGGCTAAGGATTTTACGGGCCTCGCAGAGGTGGTCGAGTCTTCGTGCTTCAAGATGCATGCCGTTGCGCTCAGCAGCCGGCCGGCGCTGCTCTATTGGAACCCCGCGTCGCTGGCAGTGATGCGGAGGGTATGGGCGCTCAGGGAAGATGGGCTACCGGCCTACCTGACGATAGATGCCGGGCCTAACGTCAAGGTCCTCAGCCCTGCCGTGCACGCGCCACAGATCGCTTCGGCGCTGGAACGAATCGACGGTGTCGGGCGGGTTATAGTCGAGCGGCCGGGTCCGGGCGTGGAGTATCTGTCATGAGCGGCTCGAGAGTCTTGAGATTTTCGGCGCCGGGCAAACTGTTTTTGATGGGCGAGTACGCCGTACGTGAGGGCTTTCCAGCCGTGGTCATGTCGGTCGATCGTTACGTGCGCTTGCAGCAGGCACCGTCAAGCGCCTGTGCCGGCAATGAGTTGCCGGCCTTTGCGCGCTCGGAATGTGCGCGCCTGCTGGGTCTCGAGAAAACAACAGGTGCTTACAGGGCGGATTCCTCATGCCTGCAAAGACGGGGCATCAAGCTAGGCCTCGGCAGTTCCGCTGCCGTTACCGTGTGCGCGGTCGCCTCGGTGTTTCATCAGCAAGGCCGAGATATCGAGGATGGCGGCGTACGGCGCGAGATGTGGCACATCTCTCGCCGGGTGCATGACAGCTTCCAGAAAGTGCATGGCAGCGGGGCCGATCTGGCCGCGTCTATTTTCGGCAAGGCGCTCGTTGTGGATCCCGCACGGGATGACGGCCTGACACCGCTGGACGGGTTCCTGCCGACAACTGGTTTCGAGTTGTTGTTTCTGTGGACGAGCCGGCCGTCCTCGACGCCACGATTCGTCTCGGCCGTGGATGATTACCGGCGGGCCGACCCGGCAGGTTACCGGGAGATCGTCGGCGAGATGGGAGAGCTGGTCGAGCGCTTCATCGAGATAGCGAATGAGGAAGGGGGCGACGTCCGGCCGCTGTTCAGTCGATATTTCGAGTTGATGGATCTGTTGGGGGAGAGGAGTGGATCGCCAATCATTGACCGGCTGATGAGGATTGCTTCGCAGGAGGTGCAGCGGGCGGGTGGTGCTTTAAAGCCGTCCGGCGCCGGGGGCGGAGATATTTTGCTGGCGACTTTTCCCAAAGATATTGATCGCGGGCCGTTTCTTAGCCGCATGTCTGACCTGGGTCTGCAACCCGTTGCTCTCGGGATGGCCCGACACGGCGTCCAGGCCGAGGTCGCGTAACGTCCCCCCCCTTTGAGTGGGAGGTTTTTTCAAGTGGAAGACAGCAGTAAAAATTCGCGCCTGCCCGGGTGGTACAATTTGTCGCTGCCCGAGCGCGGGCGTCAACTGGCCGAGTGGTTATCCGAGTCGCCCGCTGGACTGCTGTCCGTGATGCGGTCCGGTGGCCTCAGTGCCGACCAAGCCGATCTGCTTGTCGAAAACGTGGTTGGAGTTCATGCGCTGCCTTTCGCCGTGGCCCCAAATTTCGTCGTCAACGGCCGGCAGTTGCTGGTTCCCATGGTGATTGAAGAGCCGTCCGTGGTCGCTGCGGCCGCCAACGCCGCGCGAATTGCGCGCGCCGGCGGAGGGTTCAGGGTGTCTGCGAGCGGTCCTTTGATGATTTGCCAGATCCAGCTTTTCGTTGCTGACGGCGAGCGGGCCCGCGGAAAGATCCTCGAAGCCAAGACGGAACTGCTGGCGGACGCCGCCCGGGTCGACCCGCTTCTTGTGGAACTCGGCGGAGGCCCCGTCGACATAGAGGTGCGCAACCTGAAGGGAGGGGAAGGGGAGGCCGGCTTTCTGGTCGTCCACCTGCTGGTATCGGTGCTTGACGCAATGGGAGCGAACACGGTGAACACGATGGGAGAAGCGCTCGTTCCCCGCTTGGAGGCGTTGAGCGGGGGCCGGGTTGGAGTGAGGATACTGACCAACCTTGCCGATCGCCGGACGGTCACAGCCGAGGTGAGCGTGCCGGCCGCGGCTCTGGAGCTGCATGGTTTCGATGGCGAACAAGTGCGCGACGGCATAGTCTCGGCCTCGCGCTTCGCCGAGTTGGATCCCTACCGGGCGGCGACTCACAACAAGGGAATCATGAACGGTGTCGACGCCGTGCTGCTGGCCACCGGGAACGACTGGCGCGCGGTTGAGGCTGGGGCGCACGCCTATGCAGCAAGAGACGGGCTCTACAAACCGTTGTGCGTCTGGAGTCGTGAAGAAGACGGTCGGCTGCGGGGCAAGCTGAAGATGCCCATGGCGGTCGGCATCGTCGGCGGCGCCACGCGGCTGCACGCCGGCGCGCGGCTCGCGCTGCGAATCATGGGGGCGGACAGCGCCGGCGAGTTGGCGCGCGTCACCGCCGCGGTGGGGATGGCCAGCAATCTGGCGGCGTTGCGCGCATTGGCCAGCGAGGGTATCCAGAAGGGTCATATGCGCCTGCACGGCAGGAGCCGACGGAAAAAACCGATGAGTGGGAGGGAATAATGGAAGCTGGCACGTACACGAGCGACAGCTACCTGCGGCCGGAAGGTGACGCTTCGCACGCGCCTCCCACCGCGCCCTGGTCGCTGGAGGATCCGGTCTACCGGCGCAGGCGCTGGAGCCTGGCGGCCGCGAACAGGTATTGCCTGGGATTGACCAACTCGCACTACGAGAACTTCCCGGTGGCCATGTCGCTGTTTTCGAAGCAGCAGCAGGAAGCACTGGCCGCAATATATGCCTTCGCCCGCACAGCGGACGATTTCGCCGACGAGGATCACTTCGAAGGCATGCGTGAACGGCTGCTGGACGAGTGGGAGCGACAGTTGGAGGTGTGTCGTGATACCGAGGTCGGACACCCGGTATTCATCGCGCTGGGCAACTCTATGCGCCGTTTCGAGCTGCCGATCGAGCCGTTCTTTGACCTTCTGGACGCCTTTCGACAGGATTGCAGGCAGCGACGCTACGAGACCTTCAGCGAGCTGCTCGACTATTGCAGGCGTTCCGCCAACCCGGTGGGGCGGCTCGTCCTGAATGTGCTGGGGCTATCCGAGCCGGGGCTCGCTAAATGGTCTGACAGTATTTGCACGGCCCTGCAGCTTACGAACCACTGGCAGGACATTTCCGTAGATACGCGCAGGAACAGGATCTACATCCCGCGTGAGGACCTGGATAGATTCAGGGTTCACGAATCGACGCTGCTTACGGGCAACCCCTCGCGGTTGTTCGGCGATCTTGTGGTATTCGAGGCCAACCGGACGCGAGAGCTGTTCAGGCAGGGACGCCGGCTGCTCATAAATACAGGTTTTCCGGGCAACGTGTACTTCACGGCCGTCTGGATGGGAGGCCGGGCCGTCTTGCGCATGGTCAGGCGCACCGGGAAATCCATCATCCATGAGCGGCCGGTGCTGAATGCGTACCTTTTTGCCCGGACGCTCGTGGGGGCGGGGCTTAGCAGGCTTACAGGGAGTGCAGCATGAATGCCGGCACTGCGATCTCCGCCTGTCGCCGCATCCTGGCAGAGTCGAACTCGTCCTTCGCTTTGGCTTTTAAAATACTGCCCCAGGAACAACGCAACGCCATGACGGTCTTCTACGCCTTCTGCCGCCAAGTCGACGACGTGGTGGACGCGGCCGAGAACAGTGAAGAAGCCGTTCGTGCCGTTGCGGCCTGGAGATCACGTCTAAAGAGCGTGTTCGACGGCAATCCCGAGGGCCATGTATGCAACGCCTTGCGCTGGGTGGTCGATCGCTTCGGCGTCGAGCGACGGCATCTAGAATTCGTTCTCGACGGCGTCGAGCGAGACCTGGAGGTGCGTCGCTACCAATCCTTCGCCCAACTCTACGAGTACTGCTACCGGGTGGCCTCGGCAGTTGGGCTGGTGTGCGTGACTATCCTCGGCCGGAGATCTGTGGAGATCGACCTGTACGCCGAGCTGACAGGCATCGCAGTCCAGCTGACGAACATTATCAGGGACGTCGGCGAGGACGCCGGCCTGGGCCGCATCTACCTGCCTCGCGATGACCTGCTGGCCTTCGGCCTGACCGATGATGACATCCTGCGAGGCCGCATGACATTGAAAGTCAAGCGTCTGCTGCGTTTCGAGGCCGGCCGGGCCGAGCACTTCTACGGGCTCGCCGAGAGCGCGATTTCCAAGGGCCGGCGGCACGAGCTGTTTTTCCCCGAGGCGCTCAGGGAAACCTACCGGCGCCTGCTCATTCACCTGATCGAGAAGGATTTCCCGGTTTTCACGACTCGCGTCAAAGTCGGCAAGAGAGAGAAGATCGGCATTGCCTTGAAGCATCGCCTGCACCCGGCAACGCTGGTGAGGTCGCACAGATGAAGTTGGCCGTAGTGATAGGCGCGGGCCTGGCCGGGCTCGCGGCCGCGGTGAAACTCGCTGACCAGGGTTTCACAGTCACGCTCCTCGAGCGCGGCGGACGGCCAGGCGGCCGTGTACGCAGGCTGGTGCCCAGGGATCATAGCCAGGGTATCGATCTCGGACAGCACCTGATGATGGGCTGTTACCGGGAAGCAATCTCGCTTTGCAAGCGCCTGGGTACGGAGCGCTCGTTATGTCGGGTGACCGGTGTCACTCCCTTCGTATCCTCGGGCGGCCGGGTGCATCCGTATCGCCTGGGCAGGCTACCGGCACCGTGGCATGCCCTGCCGGGGCTGCTGGGCCTGACCCAGCTAGGCCTGCGGGAACGGATCGGGCTGGCGCGGGTCGTGGCCGCCGCCAAGTGGTCCGTGCGCGCTGATCCCGACGGATTGGATCGGCAAGATGCCCACTCCTGGTTGTGCGCCTGTGGCCAAAGCTCCGGGGCCGTAGCGGGTTTCTGGGAGCCTTTAGTATTGGCGACGCTCAACACGCCGGTACGGGAGGCCTCGGCCCTGCTGCTCGCGACCGTTCTCGACAAGGGTTTCTTCAGGAGGAGAGCGGACGCGATTCCCATTCTCCCGTCAGTCACATTGCATGACCTCTTCGTAGCGCCTGCGGTAGCCGCAATCGAGTCGGCCGGTGGCCGCCTCGCCTGTCGTCAGAAGGTGGACGGGTTTTCGATCGGGGCCGGCGGCAAGATTACATCGGTGCACACGAGCGCCGGCGATAGCTTTTCGGGCGACTGCTTCGTGCTGGCGGTGCCGGCCTGGGACATTTCTTCGATCACCGGCAAACAGCACGAACTCGCGGGCGTCGGCGAGCGGGCGCAGGCCCTGTCTTCGTCGCCGATCATCTGTGTCGAGTTGTGGTACGACCGGCCGTGGCTGAGCTATCCATACGCGGCATTCCTGGGAAGCCCTCTGCAGTGGGTGTTTAATCACCAAGACGCCCAGGGCGGCTCCGGCCAGCGGGTTTCCGTGGTCATCAGCAGCGCCGAGAAATTGATCAAGCGCGGCAGCCGCCGGCTGGTCGAGGCAAGCGTTTTAGAGCTTTGCGACTTTTTTCCGGAGTCGCGCACCGCGAAGCTGGAAAACGGCCTGGTGATCCGGGTGCCGCGGGCCACGATCCGCGTCGAACCGGGTCAACGGTCGATCAGGCCGGAGACGAGGACGGCGGTTGCCAACCTGTTTCTTGCCGGGGATTGGACGGCGACGGGCCTGCCGTGCACGATCGAGGGTGCGGTCATGAGCGGTAACCGGGCCGCCCGGGCCGCGGGAGGGCGCTAGATGCCACTTGCAAGACAAAGAGTGAAAGATACGGATACAAGCATCGAGGGAATCCTCGAGTCGATCCTGCGGGGCGCCGCGAAGATCCTGGGTTGCATATCGGCCAACCTGGTCATCTTCAACAAAAAAGAGAAACATGCCCGCGTGAGAGTCGGCTTGATCGCCAAGAAGCGCGTTGAGCTGAATGCAATCGAGGAGGTCTTCGGAAGCGCCTTGCAGAGCATGCCCTTTCCCTTCGAAAGCATCGAGTCCAGCCTGGTCTACGCTGCCTGGAGAGATCACGCGGTGTATGAAACATCATCTTTAACAGAGCTTGTCGGAACCGCGTTCTCCGGTGAAGTCGCCGAGCGGGTCGAGGAAATGATCGGCGAACAGAGATTCATCTGTGTGCCGGTCGAGTGCGGCCGGAGGAACTTTGGCGTGATCATCTTCACCAAGGAGGATCCCGGACCCTTCGGCTTGCAGAGAAGGGAAATTCTCCTGCGCTACGCGCAGCGCATCGGCGAGATCATCGAGAACGAGATGAGGGGAGTGAACGCTTCCGGTTCCTTTGCGCGGGACGGACGGGTTCGGGGCGCAGCGTTTGCCCAACTCGTGTTCGATCGTGACGGCCGGTTGATAGGGCATGACCGTCGCGAGGGCATCGAAATAGGCGGCCTCGATTCATCAGAAGAGGGAGACAACGCTAGCAGGCAGATTTCCCAACGGATGCTTCAGGAACTTGCGCGCATGGTTCGGGAATTCGCCGGTGGGAATGGCATGGGCTCGCAGGCAGGGGCTTACGGCGGGTACCGGATCGACATGTGCGAAATGGAACTGCGCGGTGACAAGTGTGTCTTGTGTGCCCTGTCCGAGACCTCGGAGGCGCAACCGGCCAGCCAGAACCAGTTGCTCCAGTTTGCGCTGGGAGACATGGCGCCGGCACTCCTGCTCGACACTGATTTCAACATCACCTCGTGCAACGAGGCCACCGAACGCCTGTTCGGCTTCTCGGCCGATGAGTTGCAGCAACATTCCGTCGGTGTCTTGTTCCGGGATCCGGCTGAGATCAACGTCGTCTTGAACCAACAGTTTCTGTTTCTCTCGAACGGCTACTTCGAAAATCTCGCCCTGGTGCGGCGCAAGAACGGCAGGGTATTCCCCGGCAAGGTGGAAACGCTTCTTTTAGCTGACGGTAAAAACGAGGTTGTCGGTTACCTGCTGCTTATCCGCGATCAGTCCAACCTGATCGGCATTACCAATACCGAAGACCCCATCAGCCACCTGATGAGGAGGGAACGCCTGGCGACCATGGGCGAGATGGCGGCCCAACTGGCGCACGAGATACGTAACCCCCTGGTCTCCATCGGCGCCACGTTGGAGATGCTGACCAGGGAGAAACGCCAGTCAGGGGGCGAACCGGTCATCCTGGAGGCACTGTCCGGGGAAGTCACCCGTCTGGACATGATCTTGAAGGATTATCTTTCCCTGGCCGTCCGCAGAAACACGACTGTCTCGAAGGTGGACCTGGCCGAGATCATCAGCGACACATTGAGACTGCTGAAAGGAACACAAGTATGCGGAGGCGTCACTATCACGTCCCGGGTTAACGTCAGGCTGGAGGTCGTCGCCGACCATGACGGACTGCGCCACGTACTGCACAACCTGTTGCAAAACGCTATCGAAGCCTCGCCGGCCGACAGCCAGATCGTCTGTCATGCCTCCGAAAGCAGTGGGGACGTTGCGATTCACATCGACGACCAGGGTGCCGGATTGAAATGCGGGCCGAATGAATGCTTCAAGCCTTTCTTCACGACCAAGGGAAACGGAACCGGGCTGGGGCTTGCCGTCTGTGAGAAGATAGTCAAGGCACATGGCGGGACGATAGAACTCAAGAACCTGCAGGGAGGAGGCTGTCGCGCCTCGATCGTTCTCCCGAGGAGAGCGAGCTGATGCTGCAATCAGTCAAAATCCGGGACGTGAACTCGCCCGATAGCCTCGACAAGAACACGTTTGGGGTCTTGGTTGTCGAGGACGTCAAGCTGTTCGCCCAGACGATCAGCATGGAGCTGGAGAGGAACGGGGTGTGTTGCGACGTCGCCTTGTGTGCGTCCGAGGCCTTGGCCCTCTGCCAGCGCAATTCGTACCAGGCCATCCTGCTCGACCACAAGCTTCCAGATGACGACGGCATCAGGCTGATACCCGTTCTGCTCGGTCGCCAGGGCAAGTGCTCGATCATCGTGATGACGGCCTACGAAACCATACAGAACGCAATACAGGCGATACGCCAGGGCGCCGATGATTACGTGATCAAGGAAACCAACACCCGGCCGATTATCGATCGTATCCTGGAAATCCGGCGCCGGGATATGGTGCGCCGGACGGGCGCGGGATGGGACGAACACAGAAAGGACGGCCTGCTTGGAAACTCACCCGCCATCATCCAGGTGCGCAGGCAGATCGAGCGCGTGGTCAGGCGTCCGGAGACGACGATCTTGTTCACCGGTGAAACCGGCGTCGGCAAGGAAGTCGCGGCGCGCTATCTCCACAAGCTGTCGGCCCCCGAGGGCAGCCCGTTCATCTCGGTCGACTGCGTAGCCCTGCCCGACTCGCTCGTTGAGAGCCTGCTTTTCGGGCACGAGAAGGGCGCCTTCACCGGCGCCGACAGGATCAAGAACGGCGTTTTTTACGAAGCGGGCCAGGGGACCATTCTGCTCGATGAGATCGGCGACATGGATCTCTCCTTGCAGGGCAAGCTCCTGAGGGTTCTAGAGAGCCGCTCGTTTCAAAGAGTTGGATCGGTCAAGGAACAACCGGTCAAGGCACGCGTTGTGGCCGCCACCAACCTCGACCTGATGGAATCTGTAAAGCAGGGGCGTTTCAGGTTCGATCTGTACCAGCGCTTGTCGGCCTTTCCAATTCACATTGCGGCTTTGCGGGAGCGTGGGGACGACATCCCAGTGTTGGTCAAGCATTTTATCGATTTCTTCAGTTCGAAAATGAACATTGGCCTGGAACCACTGTCACCCGAGGTGCTCGGCCGACTTTTCGACTACGATTACCCCGGAAATGTCCGGGAGTTGAAAAACATCCTGGAGCGGGCGGTGATCATGACCGAATCGGGCCGTATAGAGTTGAAACACCTGCCCGAGCGTATGCACATGGTGTACTCCGAACCGGGCAACTCGCCCGGAATGATCCAGTCGCATGCCATCGACTTCATTCCCGGTATAGACACCATGAAAACGTTGGAGGAAAAACTGATCCGCCGGGCGCTGAGTTACACTGATGGAGCCAAGGCGGAGGCAGCCAAGCTTCTGGGCATCAGTCGTTTTCAGCTCCTGCGGCGAATACAGAAGTACAACATCCTGCCGGCTGAAGACCAAGAGGAGTAATCGAGTGCGAGATCTGTCGCTTACGTTCAACAACCGCCATGACTGTCGTCTGTGCGTGGGCAGCGGAGCGATCGAGGCGCTGCCGGACGTCTGGCAAGATGAATGGAAGGCAGCCGCGGTGATCGGCGATCGCACCGTGATCGGACTGTTCGGCGAACAACTCGAAAATCGACTGCGTCCGTTTGTGGACAAGATGGTCATACTGCAGTTTGAACCAGGTGAACAGAGCAAGACGCGCCGAGTCAAGGAGCGCCTGGAAGATAGTCTCCTGGATGCCGGTTTCGGCAGGAACACCTGTGTGTTGGCGCTTGGCGGCGGCATCAGTATCGATCTCGCCGGCCTGGTTGCCGCGACGTACATGCGCGGTCTGCCTACAATAAACGTTCCCACGACGCTGCTGGCCCAGGTGGATGCCTCGATCGGCGGCAAGACAGCCGTGAATACCCGGCACGGTAAGAACCTGGTGGGGGTCTTCCACCAGCCGTCGGCCGTTCTGATAGACTCCGATCTCTTGGCCATGCTCTCGCCGGGCGAATGGCGCAACGGTATGGCGGAAGCGGTCAAGCAAGCAGTGATTGGCGATGAGGCGCTCTTCGAATGGATCGAAGCAAACGTTGCGTCATTATTGTCGCCACAGGGCGTTGACTCGTATCTCATACAGCGCTGCGTAGAGATCAAAAGCGCTGTTGTCATGGAGGACGAGCGCGAATGCGGCCGCCGCGCGATCCTCAACTTCGGGCATACCGTCGCTCATGCGATCGAAGGTGCGACATCATTCTCGCTTTCCCATGGGCTCGCCGTCGCTGTGGGTATGGTGGTCGAGGCCGGCATGGCAGTCGAGAAGTGCGGCTTTCCTCCCGACTCGTTGCGGAGATTGCGGCAGTTGCTTTCGGCCCTGCACCTATTGCCTGACCTCGATCTGGGTTATGAGGATGTGCGCCAGTTTTTCAAGACTGACAAGAAGAGACTTGGCGGTCAAATCCGGGTGAGCTTGCCCGACTCACTCGGCAGGATGGCAAAAAATGACGAAGCATATACATTTCCCGTCGAGCCCGACTTCATCCGCCGGGCCTGGCGGGAGAATATGCGTCAGCCTGGCTGAATCATCTCCATCGGCTTGCCTGGAGAAGCTTGTAAGGCTGCAATTTGCCGAGATTCGTCTGGATGGTATGGATGCGGCGATAGAAGACGTGCGCACGATTTTCTCGCAGAAGAAGACGTTGATTGCAACCCATAGATCGGGTTCGAGACCACAAGTCGAAAGGCAACGTCTGATGGCCGCGGCCATTGAAGCCGGGGCCTCTTACATCGACATCGATCTACATTCTGAGATCGAATACAGGCAGAGCCTCGTGCGGCTCGCCCGTAAGCATGGCTGCCGGGTCATCATTTCGTTTCATGACCAGCAGGGCACACCGGCTAGGTTTGAACTAAAGGGCATTGTTCGGCGCTGTCTGGATGCCGGCGCTGAGATCGTGAAGATCGCTTGCCGCGTGCTCCGGGTACAAGACAACGCCAAGTTGATCGGCCTATTGGATAGCGAGGTTCCCATGGTGGTGGCCGGGATGGGTAGGGCGGGAAGAATCACCCGGATCGTGGGACCGTTGCTGGGCAGTCTTTTCAGTTACGCCTCCCTGGAGCGGGGGGCGGAGACGGCCTCCGGACAGATCGACTTGGAGACATTGCAAGAACTGATGGAGGCCTGCAACGGTGTCTGAGCGGAAGCTATTCGCGGTTATCGGCCGGCCTATTTTACACAGCCGCAGCCCGGACCTTTTTAGGGCTGCATTCTCGGATATGGGATTCGACGCCGACTACACGCGTATTGCCGCCGATACTGCCTCGGAGGCTGTTGAAATCGCCCGCGGGATCGGCGTGTCCGGATTCAACGTAACGGCGCCCTATAAGGAAGACGTGCTGGAATATGTCGACTCACGCGACCATGCTACAGGACACATCGGCGCGGCTAACACCATTGTTGTCTCGGACGGTCGCCTGCGCGCTTGCAACACTGACTGGATCGGCGTCCTGGATGCGCTACGCCACAATGGATGTGATCCCTCCGGGAAGAAAGTTGTCATCCTCGGGGCAGGCGGGGCCGGCCGGGCGGCTGCCTGGGGTTTTCTCCAACATGGATCTAGAGAAGTGATCATTGCCAATCGCGGCATTGGGCGCGCCCGGGCCGTAGCGGGCAGCCTGGGCTGCCTGGCCTGTTCGTTGGATGATGCCGGAGCCGCCCTGGAGGGGGCCGATATTCTGGTGTCCTGCCTGCCCGCCGGTGTCACGAGTATCAGGCCGGAATGGATCCGGCGCAAGTTGTGCGTGCTGGAGGCAAACTATGCCCAGCCGTTGTTATTGGAAATCGCCCGCTCAGCCGGCTGCCGTGTAATCGGCGGCCTGGAATGGCTCGTTTGGCAGGCGTTGGCCGGCCTGAATCTGTTTACGCAACGAGAGACAGAGAAGTCGGTCATGGAAAAGGGCCTGCTGGCATCAAGAGATTGGAAGAACATCGCTTTAATCGGTTTCATGGGGACGGGCAAGAGCACGATTGGCAAGCTGCTTGCGGACAGTCTGAATATGCGATTCGTCGATTGCGATGAGGAAGTCGAGCAGTGCTGCGGCCGGAAGATCTCCGAGTTTTTTGCCGAACACGGAGACGACGGGGCGCATTTCAGGCGCATCGAGAAGACGGTCGTCACACAGGCCGCGAGCGGGGAAGGCGCGGTGCTGGCGCTGGGAGGAGGCGCCCTGCTCGATCAGGAAAATCTGGAAGCAATCAGACGACGCAGCCTGGCGGTTTGGCTCTGGGCCTCATTACCCACGGCGCTCGCCAGGGCCAACGACGGCGACAGACCGTTGCTCAACGGAAACGTTACGCCGGGCGGGCCAGAGAAACTGTGGGCCGCCAGGCGTCCCGGGTATGCCGCGGCCGCAGACCTGGTTGTCGGAACGGAGTCCGGGAGTCCAGCAGACGCTAGGCGGAAGATCGAGAATGAGATTCGTCAGGCCATCCAGGGTTGAAGGTACGCTTTCCGCGCCCCCATCGAAGAGCATGATGGTGCGAGCGGTGCTGGCGGCCTGCCTGGCGAGAGGCATTAGTAAGATCAAGAATCCTTCTTTTTGCGATGACGCACAGGTGGCGTTGCGCGCGGCAGGCAAGTTGGGCGCGGCCGTGAGAAGAGAAGATGCCGTGGTTTGTGTCAGCGGAGGCGAGCTTCGCCCGGGGCGCCTCGACTGTGGAGAGTCCGGCCTGTGCATCAGATTACTTTGTGCCCTGGCGCCATTGGCGGGAGGCGAAACTATCCTGTCAGGGAGGGGCTCGTTGCGGGCGCGTCCCCTGGGCGGTATCGAGGGGCCGCTGGCCGCGCTCGGCGTGGATTGCGAAACCAACACCGGCCGCCTGCCGGTAGTGCTGCGCGGCGCCTTGCGGGGAGGTCACCTGCTCCTGGATGCCTCGATCACCTCGCAGTTCCTGTCCGGTCTGCTGATGGCCCTGCCTCTTTGCTGGGAAGATTCGTCGATCGAGGTGTCCCGCCTGCACAGCATTCCATATGTGCGCATGACTCTGGAACTGTGCGAGCATTTTGGAATCTCAATCGGCGCAAACCAAGATTACACTTGTTTCGAGATTCCCGGAAGGCAAGAGTACCGCGCCGGCTGCTACGACGTGGAGGGGGATTTCTCGGGCGCGGCTTTCATGCTTGTGGCCGGCGCTGTCGCGGGGAGCGTTGTGGTAAAACGGTTGGACAGCGGAAGTCTTCAGGCCGACCGGGCGATCCTTGATGCTCTGGTTCGAGCGGGTGCGAGGGTCGAAGAGGGGGAAGATTTTGTAAGCATCGAGGCAAGTACCCTGCGGAGCTTCAGTTTCGATGCCACCGAATGTCCCGACTTATTTCCGCCGTTGGTAGCATTGGCCTGCTCTTGCAGCGGTACGACTGAGATCACAGGTGTCGGCAGACTGCGTCATAAAGAGAGTGACCGGGCACAGGCTTTGGTCGAGGAGTTTTCTAAGTTGGGCGCGTCCATCGACCTGAATGGAGACCAGATGAGAGTAAGCGGGACAATCTTGGCAGGCGGTACGGTGGATTCGCACGATGATCACAGGATAGCTATGGCCTGCGCGATCGGAGCATTGCGATCGAGAGACGGTGTAAAGATCCGCGGACCTGAATGCGTCTCGAAATCGTATCCCGATTTCTTCGAGAATCTTTCAGCGATTGGAGTTGAGTTGTCATGAACATCTTCGGCCACACTTTCAGACTCCAGATCTTCGGAGAGTCCCACGCTGCGTGTGTGGGCGTTCTAATCGATGGATGTCCGGCCGGTCTGGCGATCGATCCGGGATCCTTTTCGGGCGATCTGGAACGCCGGCGTGGAGGCAGCTTGGGCACGACTCCCAGGCAAGAGTCTGATCTGCCGCGGATCCTGAGCGGAGTGTTCGAGGGCAGGACCAACGGGTCTCCAATTCTTCTGGTATTCGAGAACCTGCGAGGGGAATCGGGTGCATACGAGTCGATTCGCCATACTCCGAGGCCGGGCCACGCCGACTTTGTCGCCCTGAAGAGGTTCGGGGGTTTCGCTGACTACCGCGGCGGGGGACATTTCTCGGGGCGGCTGACGGTCGGCCTGGTTGCCGCCGGTGTGATCGCTAAGATGTTGATCGCTCCGCTGACGATCACTTCAAGAATCCTCGAGGTGGGAGGCGGTCAGAACATCGAGCGTCAGTTGGCAGAAGCCATGGCCGAGGGCGATTCGCTCGGTGGTGTCGTCGAATGCCGCGCGAAGAATGTTCCGGTCGGGCTGGGCGAACCGTTCTTCGACTCGGTCGAGTCCCTGCTGAGCCATATGGTCTTTTCGATCGGCGGCGTGCGCGGGATCGAATTCGGCGCCGGGTTCAAAAGCGCCCGCATGCGAGGCAGCCAGTGCAACGACGCGATCCTTGACGGCAACGGGAGAACGGCGACCAACCACGCCGGGGGCATAAACGGCGGACTGACCAACGGAAATGACATAGTGTTCAGGGTGGCCGTGAAGCCGACCTCGAGCATTGCCAGGCAACAGGAGACAATTGATACTCGCACCGGTATGCCGGCACTGTTGTCGGTAGATGGCCGGCACGACGCCTGTATCGCTCTGCGCCTGCCTGCGATCATCGAAGCAGCGACGGCAGTCGTGCTCGCCGACTTGATGATAGAGGGCCGACTGGTTCCCCGTGTGCTGCCGGCAGCGGAAGCGTAAGAATATAGAATATTTCTCAGGTCGCTATTTTGCGAATAAAACTACGCAGGCCCGAGAAGCGCCGTTCGCGTGCAGCGCCGGCCGTCGAGGGCCCCGGTTCGACCGGGGTGATCGGCAGGCCGGGCAAGACACCCCCGCTGAGGGGCTCGTCCGGCAGCACCCGCTCCAGGGCCACTTCTTCGATCGAGACCGGCGCCCGCGCCACCATCTGCACGTGCATCGGTTCTCCCGTGGAAAGGCTCTTGGCCGAGACGTCGAGAATCGACTCTTGGTTGAGGCTCATGTTGACGGCCAGGCGCACTTGGCTCTTGGGCGCCTTGGAAAAACCGGTGATGACGAAGGCGCCCAGGAACTCGTTTTCTACGGCCTGGCTCGACTCCCCCTGGTAGAGGAATATCTCGATCGCCTGCTGGCCGTCGTGAGTTGTGGCCACTCCCACCTCGCGGCTTGACGGCAAGGTTGTGTTGGCCTCGAAGAGTTTCTTGAATCGCCCGTCCGGCTGCCGGCCGCCGATGCTGAGCGGCAGCACGTCGATCAACCTGACGGATGAGTCCGAGCCGAGCGAGTGGGCCATCAAGGCCGCCCCGCAGGCGACGACCTCGTCGGGATGGACACCCTTGGTGGGGGCCTTGCCGAAGAACTTTGAGACCAGGTTGGCAACCAGCGGCGTGCGCGTCTGGCCGCCGACCAGGAGGACCGAATCGACGTCCTCGGGCATGCAACCGGCCGTGTCCAGAACTTCCATGCACACCTCGACGGTGCGGTCGATCAAGTCTTCGGTCAGGGTTTCGAACTGTTCGCGGGAAACCTCGAGGCTGTAGTCCTTGAACTTGCCCTTTGAGATGGTGATGTAGGGCAGGTCGATCCTGGTTGCGTTTTTTTCGGACAGGTCGATCTTGGCCTTCTCGGACGCGTCTTTCAGGCGCTGGGTGATGACGCTGTCGCACTGCAGGATCTCACCCTCCGAGAGCTCGTACTCTGAGAGGATGAATTCCATCAGCCGATCGTCGAAGTCGACGCCGCCCAGGAAGGTGTCGCCGCCTGTCGCCAATACCTTGAAGACGTTCTCGTACACCTCGAGCAGTGAGGCGTCGAAGGTTCCGCCGCCCAGGTCGTAAACCAGGATCTTCTTGTCGAAATCCTTGTTCAGCCCGTAGGCCAGGGCGGCAGCGGTGGGCTCGTTGATGATGCGCACGATGTCGATGCCGGCGATATGGCCGGCCTCCCTGACCGCCTCGCGCTGGTTCTCGGTGTAATAGGCCGGCACGCTGACCACCGCCTGGTAGACGTTCTGCTTGAGATAGGCGCAGACGTTCTTGCGCATCTCATTGAGGATTAAAGCCGAGACCTGCGGCAGGCTGAAGACCCGTTCGCCGACCTTGGCGCCGATGGACATTTCGTCCAGTTGGACTACCGTGTAGCTGAAGTGCTTCGAGAGGATCTCGACCTCGTCGGAGTAGAAATTGCGCCCGATGAAGCGCTTGGCGCCGTAGATGGTGTTGGTCGGATTGATCAGCAGTTGCTTCTTGGCATCTTCTCCGACCAGCAGGCGGTCCTTGTCGTCCACCGCGACGATCGACGGCATCGTCCGTAAACCCTTGCTGGAGGGAATGACCTTGGGAAAATCCTCCTGGACGATGGCCACGCACGAGTAGGTGGTGCCCAGGTCGATGCCCATGATCAGGTCGGATTTGGGAAGGCTGGCCGCCGGCACCTCGACACCGGTCGGCAGAGAGTCGAAATCTTGAACCTTTTGGTCGTTCACAAAACCTCTCCTGTCGGATGGAGTATCCATATCGAGGGATGGCTTGTCAACAGGCACGGGCACGGTTACAATTCGCTTCCATGAAAACCTTGATTGTCACAGCCGTTCTGTTGTCGATGGTCGCATTCATGATCACATCTCTTACTCCCGGCGGCGCCCTTGCTGCCGACAAGGTCGGCCTCTCCCCCGGCGCTGCCAGTGCGACGGCCGCCATAAGTGACGAGGCGCCACTGGCCCAGCGCCTCAAGACGCGTATGCTGGCCGCGCTCAATAGCGGCGCCATCATCTGGGCGTTGCTGATCGCCTTCCTGGCCGGCCTACTGACCAGCCTGATGGGTTGCGTCTACCCGTTGATCCCGGTCGTCATGGCGGTCATCGGCACTCGTGAGACCAAGAGCCGGCTGGGCGCTCTGGGCCTTTCGGCGGTCTACGTGGGAGGAATGTGCCTGCTCTATACCGTCCTGGGCCTTATCTTCGCGAGTCTCGGCAAGGCCTTCGGTTCGTGGATGGCGAGCCCCTGGGTGATGGGCGTCATCGTTGTCTTCTTCGTGATGATGGGCGTGGCCATGGCCGGTGTCTTCGAACTTCGGTTGCCTGCGGCGATCGAGGGGCGCCTGAACAGGCTCGGCGGCAAGGGAGTGGCAGGTGCCTTCCTGGCCGGGCTGGTGTCCGGCCTGGTAATGGCCCCCTGCACCGGCCCGGTCCTGAGTGTGGTGCTGGTCTACATTGCCAGGTCGCAGAGTTTCTTCCTGGGTTTCTGGTTGCTTCTGAGCCTCAGCCTGGGCACCGGAGTGCTCTTCCTGGTCATCGGCACCTTCTCAGGGTTAGCGGCCCGCCTGCCTCGCAGCGGTTCGTGGATGGAGAGTGTGCGCAGCACGTTCGCCATGGTCATGATCGGCATGGCCTTTTTCTTTTTACGCGGGATGTGGCCCGGCTTGCACCATGTTGCGGCTTCCATTTCCGTCCCGGGCTGGATCGGGCTGGGAACGCTCGTCCTGTCGGCGCTGGTTGGCGGGTTTCACCTGTCGTTTCCCGATAGCGCCTCGCGGCAACGAATTCGCAAGCTGACCGGCCTGGTGCTGGGCTCCGCCGGGGTGTTCCTGCTGGCGACTTCATTCTTCCTGGGGACGGCCAGTGTGAGTTGGGTCAAGGACGTCGATCGGGCGCTTCTGGACGGCAGGCGCATGCACAAGCCGGTGATGCTGGATTTCTGGGCCACCTGGTGCCCTGCCTGTCTCAAACTCGACAAACAGACGTTTTCCGATTCCCGGGTGGCGGACGAGATAAAGCGCTTCATCGCCGTCAAGGTAGACTGCACAGGATCGGCAGACGACGAGCGAGTGCAAAAGTTGATGGAGCGTTACCGGGCGATGGACCTGCCCACGCTGCGTTTCGTGGACGGCTCGGGCCGCCTGCTCGCAGAGCCTACAGTCAAGGGATTCGTCTCCGCTGACCGCATGTTGCGCTTGCTGCGCGAGATACGCTAACCGGTATTACCTTCTGACACAGGCCGGCGCCTGGCCGTAACCGTAGGGTGTCTGTACCGTCAGCGCCCCACAGCGATAGGTGCCGGGATCGACACAGTCGTTGTCCGTCAGGCACGATTTCGAGCAATACTCGTTGCCCGGTCCACCACCGCCCACGAGCACGCACAGGCTTGTGCGGCAGTCATTGGAGCCGTTCGTCTCGCAGGAGTCGCCCAGGGCGCCCGTGCCGGGACCCTCCTTCTCGCACAGGTACAGCGCCGATGTGGCCCCACAGTTGTAGTAGAGCTTGCAGGCTTCGCCCGCGCGGCAGTCACCGTCGAGTTGGCACTGTTGCCTGCTGGGCTGGCACATGTCGACGGCATCGACCCCTGTCCCGACGCCGAACACCATGCCGCAACAAATATATTTTCTCTGGCACTGGCTGCCGTAACAGCGGTAACCCAACTCGCAATCGACATCGGTCGCACAGCCCATCGGCGGGTCGGCGTCGAAAGTGGGGCAATCGGCGTCCGTGGTGCAGACAGCGGCGCAGTAGGGCGGGTTTTCGAAGTCGAAACACCAGGACGAGTAGCACTCCCACATGCTCGAGCACTCGGCCCCGGGGTTGGGGTTTTCCACCATGCCCTTGCCGACGCAGAAGGTAATCAGGCTCATCCCGTCGCCGCTGACACCCACCGTGCAGACCGGAGTCTCGGCGGGACAGTCGGCGTCGCGCCCGCAGGAACCGCCCGTCCAGGTGCAGGCCGGCAGGTCATGGCCGAGGCCGCCCGTGTCAGGTACGGATACGATGCCGCACTCGGCGCCGCTGGGACAGTCAGAGGCGCCCGAGCAAATCTCAGAGCACTTGCCCGAAGAGCCGCTGCACAGCTCCGAGCCGCAGACACAGAATCCGCTCTTGCAATCGGCCTGGCTGGTGCAGGTTGAACCGGCTTCGCCCGTGCCCGAGGGGGTGCGACAAACCATTGCGACCTGGGTTGCCTCCTTGCGATAGGTGCAGATTCTGTTTGAGGTTGGATCACAATCGGCGCTGCGATGGCAGCTGGTTTCCCCGGCCGTGGAGGGCACACATGCGTTTATGTTCGAGGAGTTAGTGCACTCGTTGTAGTTGATGGATTGGCAGGTTGTTCCGGAGAAAGAAGAGCAGTCGCTCTGATTGCGGCAGGCGCTGGAACAGGCGTTGCTCAGGCAGAATTCGTTGGCACAGTCGATGCCGGTCGTATTGCAGAAGTGGCCCGGCTGGCGTCCGCCCGGGTTGGTGTTGACGCAGATCAATCTGGGATCGTCTCCATCGCAGTTGATTCCGCAGCGCTGGCCGTTGGCGGTGCAAAACGGATCGTCGTAGTAGCTGCAGTCGACGTAGGCGGACGTGCGCGTGAAGGTAAAAGTGCAGCCTCCGCCGCAATCGATCATCCACTGCTGGGAGAGGCTGACTTTTGAGGTACAGTTGACCGAAAATGTGCTTCCGCCGCATTCCACGTAGAGATTGAGCAGGGGATCGAGTGTGCCGATACAGGTGAACTCGTCCGACTGCCCCTGGTTGAAGACGGTGGAGATATCGCAGCCGTCCTGGCTGATGGTGACGTCGTCCTCGTTGAAGGCCAGGCAGTTTGGATTGATGTGGTAGTAACCGGAGATGTCTGCGCACTCGGGCTGGACACACACCGAGACGCCTTCCGAGTCGACATCGACCTTGTTGTCACAGGTGTTGTCTATCCCGTCGCATATTTCCGTGTTACCCGGGTGCACGTCGGAGCGTGAGTCGTTGCAGTCGCTTCCCGGATCGCATCCGCGCAGGATCGAACCGTATCCGTCGCCGTCCAGGTCGTCATCGGGAGTCTCAAAGTTGCAGTCGTCGTCCTTGCAGTTGTATACACTCTCGCTTCGGCTTGGGTTGACGGCGGCATTGCCGTCATCGCAGTCGCAGCACTCGCCCCAGTCGTCGTGGTCGCGATCGCGGCCCTGAGATATCCCGGTCTCGGTTTGAGGCACGCTGCAATCGAGTAGTGGATTGAGGCAGGCATCGGACAGCTGGTCGCCGCCGTCTGACGGGCCGTCGTCATTACCGTCGCTGGGCTCGCCGCCGTCGGGCTGTACGAGCGGCACGCAATTGCCGTCCTGGCACCTCTCCTGAAGCGGGTCGCAGTTGGCGTCTGTTTGGCACTTGCCCAAGACGGTGTTTTCGCAGACGGGATCGTCTGTGCACTTGTGAGCCGCCGTGTCGCAGATCTTGCATGGCCCCATACAGTCGGTGTCGTAGGTGCACTCTCCCTGATCGCTCGAGCAGGCCCCGAAGGCAGCGCTTAGAAAGACGAACAACAACACGTTTGACGATGTTCTACAAGCCATGGCAAGTCCTCCCGAATTCTTATCAAGTACTAGCATAATATGGCCGAACGGTCCAGCGCAGTGCTTGACTCACGCTGCAGGCTGAGTAAACTCGGAAATACGAGGGATAGAAAAGGAGAACCGCTATGAGTCTCGTGTGGCTTACGATATCGATTGGCCTGGTTCTGTCGACAACACCCGCGCAGCCTCCCGCCTTGTCAGGGCCCGTAGTCGCCCAGGCGACGCCGCAGCGCGAGCAGGCCCGGCAGCAGAAAGTCTCGGGTGACGGACTGCTCAAGAGCGGCAAGCGCAAGCAGGCCCTGCAGGAATACAAAAAGGCCGCCGAGACCGATCCCTCCTGGTATGAACCGTACGAGGCGATCGGCAACATGCTTTTTTCGACCAAGCAGTACGTCGAGGCCGTCGACGCCTTCAAGAAGGCCTTATCGGTCGAGCCGCGCTATGCGACCGGCTACTACAACATCGCCTTCGCCTATCGCAAGGCCCGGCGCCACAAGGAAGCCGCCGAGTATTACCGAAAGTACATCGAGCGCAAGCCGGACGATCCCGATGCTTACTATGGCCTGGCGGCGACTTTCGAAGCCATGGGCAAAATCCAGCAGGCGGTCGACAACTACCTGCTCTATGCCGCCAAGGAGAAGCGTCCCTCGGAGAGACAGTACGTCGTCAAGGCACGCAACAAGGCGCAGGCGTTGCAAAAGTCGCAGGGTATACCGGCTGCTGCGCCCAAACCAGCAGCCACCGTAGCGCCCGTCTCGACGACGGCCGGCAGACCCGCGATCAAGCCTGCGGCAACGGAAGAACCAGCCGTCGCCGTCGTCACTCCGCCCAAACCGGTCCCCAAGCCGAACAAAGATCGCGAAGTTGCGGATCTCCTGGCCAAAGGCGACGCCGCCATGAGCACCAAGTCATACACACTGGCCATGCAATCCTTTTTCAAAGCGGTCAAGTTGGCACCGCGCAATGCCGAGGCCCTCTACAGGCTGGGGCTGGTATACGATGCCACCGGAAACGCAAAGGCCGCCCGGCTGAAATGGAAGGATGCACTATCCATCAATCCCCAGCATGCCGGGGCCAGACAGGCGATTACCCGGGCCGAGAAAGCAGCCAGCCAACCGAAGCCCACACAGCCCGTTGCCTCCCATCCCGCCGGGCGTCCGGCATTGAAAGGGCAGACTGGGCCGGCCGCAGTGGCCGCATCACCGGCAGCCAAGGCGGCGCCGGCAGCTGCCTCCAGCTCCCAGCGGGTTGGAAAGCTGATTAGCGAAGGTGACGCCTACTTCAGAAAAAAAAGCCTCAGCCGGGCCATCGCGGCCTACACGCATGCGACCCAACTGGATGACAGAAACGAGGAGGCCCTGTTCAAACTGGGCATGGCCTATGCACTCAGCGGCAACTATAAGGTCGCCGTTTTCAAGTGGCAGAAGGTTCTCAAGATCAATCCGCACAACGCTTCGGCCCTGCGCAACATAGAGCATGCCAAGACGAAGTTTGCCGGCAAAACGACCCCGAAGGCGCCACTTGTACCATTACGCCAGCCCAAACCCACCGGCTACGATGCTTTTATGGCCCGGGCCCGGCAACTGAAGAAAAAGGGAGACGCGCAAGGCGTGCTCGAGGTGGTAAACAAGGCGCTGTCAAAGAAGAAAAACGATGCGCACGCCCTGCTGTTACGCGGGGAGGCGCTGGTAGTCCTCAGGCGCTATGACGAGGCCAAGCGGGCGTTTTCGGCGGCCATGATTGCCGACGCCAGCCTGGCGGCTCCTTTATACGGCCTGGGCGAGACCAGTCGGCTGGCCGGTGATAAGGACCGCGCCGAGTACTATTTCAAGATGTACCTGCAGTCGAAGGCCAAGGATGTTTCGCCGGCCAAGCTTGCGAGAATAAAAACCTATTTGGGCCAGTGATCAGATATTTCGCTGTTTACGTCAGACGTTCTTTCGAAAAGTACCCCATCATCGTCATCGAAGACGACCTGCCAGCCTTTTTCAGTGCGCAACGCCTCGGTCAGCCTGGCATGCCGGGGATAGGCGACGGCGTCGACCTTCCAGCGATCGAGCACTTCACGCCAATCGCGTTCGAGCCGGTGAACGGCGAAGTAATCTCTAAAGACCTGCATTGGGTAGCAGTCGTTGCGCTGGTCGATGAAGACCTTGATGCGTGGGTAGAGACGCCAGATGAAGGCGCCGCCCCAGTTGAAATAGTTGAAGACCCGCCAGTCGCCGCCCTTTTCTTCCAACTTGTCCATTAGCCTGCCGGGGTAGAAACGCGCTGACAGATCGGACAGGCTGGCTACGCCGGTAAGGGCGGTGTAGCTGGCCGGGACCGTGGCGGGCAGCATGAAGACGACAGCCAGAAGCGCCGCAGCAACCGAGGGCAGCAACAGGCCCCGGGAACGGCGGTCTATCGAGATCGACCTGTCGTGCAACTGTTCAGAGAGTTTATAAAGACGCGTTCGACTGGTGATGGCGCGCCAGGCGCGTCCCAGCGCCGGCGGGAGGTGGCGGGCCAGCACTGGTGTGGCTGCAATTCCCAGAAGCGGAATGTTGCGGATGGAACTGTAGGCGAATGTGGCGAAGGCCACCAATAAACCGATGTGTATCGGCCGAGGCGAGCGCCGCGATCCCGCCAACGCGAAACCGCAGAACAGCAGGTAGAACGTTATCATCTGTCCCAAAGGCGTCGATAAGCCTGCCGGCTGCCATTCAGATATGTTCGTCAGGTAGTTGACATTGGAACTGAAAGCCTTCTGGACATAGATCAGCGGGAAGATCAGGCCGAAAACGTGGTTGGGAGTAACCACGCAGGCGACCAGGGCCACTCCGAAGTCGAACAGATAGGACTTGGCCGAGCGCAACGTGGCCCTGCCCTCCAGCCAGCGACTCGAGAGGGTGGCCGCGAAGTACAACAGTATCAAGGCCAGCCCGATGATGAAGCTGCCGTGGAAGTTGGCCCAACCGGCGAAGAGCAGAAACACCAAAACCGGTCTCAGCCTGCCCCCGGCCGAGGGTTCTTCCATGGCGTGCAGGGTGGCCACGAAGAAGATATTGCCGAACAGGTAGGGTCTGAGCGAGAAGTTGCCCATCATCATCAGGGCCGCAAGCAGCGTGATCAGTGACGAGACGTATGGAGAGCGGGAATAGCGCACAGTCAGCTTGTACACCAGCGCGCAGGCGACAGCGTTGGCGGCGATTCCGAAGGCAATCAGCCCCAGCGCCCCGAGGTGATGATAAAGCCAGTAGAAGACGACCTCGGAGAGCCACTCGTGCGGCAGCCACTCGTGATGCGGCGAGGTGAAGCTGAAGATGTTCTCCTCGGGCAGACTGAGCATGTTCAGGATGTACTGGCCGGTCTTGAGGTGCCACCAGATGTCGTCCGCCTTGATTGTCAGCAGGAAGGTGGTCACCAATAGGATGGTGACCATGGTGACACCGAAAACAGAAGGAATCCAGAATGATCGCCCTGCCGGCTCGTCGGCCGGGCCCGTCTCCGAGATAGCTTCCACCATACACGTCTTATAGATTAGACGGCGCGGCCTGGCAACCGGAAAACCAAGACCCTACTCATTGAGATCGGCCATGTATTTGCGAGCCGCGTCGGCCCAGCCGCTTGAGGCGTCCCTTTCCAGGAAGGCCAGCCAGGCTTTGCGGGCCTCGTCTTTCTTGCCGCTCCTGGTCAAGGCCAGCGCCAGGTCGTAGCGGGCGTCCGCGAAGGCTGGATGCTTCTTTATTGTTTCGTGGAGCATCTCGATGCCCTTTTCACGCTCATCGGCCATCAAGTAGGTGACGGCCAGGTTGGTCCGGGCCTCCGGCGAGCCGGGAATCTTGGCCAGCACGCCTTCGAATATGGCTCGGGCCTTGACTTTCTCACCGAGAGCCACGAGACATGAACCCAGGTTCAGGCGTGCCGACTGGTAGTCGGGGTTTCGCCGGACCAGCCCGTCGAACACCTGGGCGGCCTCGATCATCAGGGCCTTGTCGAAGTCGGCGTTATTTTCTGCGCCGCGCAGGCGGATGGGATTAACGTGCGCCCGGGGATCTATGTCGCTGCTCAGCTTGTAGCCACGCTTGTTTTTCTGAATCGAGAGAGCCATGCGCTGCATGGCCACGCCCAGGTTGTTGCGGGCCGACAGGCTTTGCGGAAACATCCCCAGGAACACCTCGAAATGGAGAATTGCCGATTCGTAGTCACGGTTGTCGATGGCCTTGAGCCCGGCATCGAAGTGACGCGCCTTGGTCCTGAGGCTGAGCAGGTACTCTTTCATGCGCTCGGAACGCTCGGCGTGGGTGGGGTGGTCGAGGCCGCCCGGAACTTCCTTGCCTAGAGCGATCAATCGGCGATGGAAGCGATAGGCCGCGGCCGGGTCGAAGCCCGCGCGATAGGAGTACAGGCTGCCGATCTGGTCGGCCTCGAACTCGTGCTTGCGGCTCATGCCCAGCATGAGCTTATTGAGGCCTCGCACATCGAAGGAGCGCCCGGAGGCTAAAGTGCGGGTTCCTCCCACAAGGTCCAGCATTCCCAGGCCGTGGCGCATCGCCAGGTGGACGACCTCGTGGCCGATCACGGCCGCGTAGACGTCGTCTGAGTCTCCCATGTCGCGCCGGATGAAATCGATAAGCCCCTTGTAGAGGTAGACTGTTCCGCCGACGAATGCCATAGCGTTTATCCCGTCGATGTTGAGGATCTTGACCCGGTAGGGCAGGGCGCTGGGCGGGCGGTCGGAGTGGGCGGCGACCTTTCTGATGATCGCGTTCAGGCGTTGCTGCAGTTTCTGGTCGTTCACGACTCCAAAATGTTTTTCGATCTGCTCGGTCAACTTCCGTCCCAGGCCGATCTCCGACGAGGTGTCGATGACCTCCCCTTCGCTGAGGTATTGCAGCTTGCCGGTTATCAACTGTAGCTTCGAATTGGCCCTTTCTCCTAGCGCCGTGCCGGGTGCGAGCGATGCGACCCGGCTGAAAGCGTCCGCGGCCTCTTTGTTTTTCAACTGGTCGCGATAAGCCAGACCCAGGTGGTAATAGGCTTCGGCGTAGCGCGGGTCCGCCTTGATGGCCTGCTTGAGAAAATCCTGGCAATCTTCAAAATCCTCGTTCTCGAAAGACGCGATTCCAAGCTGCAACAGGGCTTGCTTCATGCCCGGAGCCTTCTTCCACTCTTGCTGCGCCTCGGCGACCTTGTTGATCACCGGGCTAGATAGCGTCATGCCCAGGAGGTAGTGAGCTTGTTCGATGTCCGGCCGCTCTTTTACCACGCTTCTGAGCAACTTCTCCGCCAGTCTGAACTTTCCCTTGGCAAAGGCGTCCTTGGCCTGGGCCAGGGATTTTCCGGCATTGCCGAGCAACAGCTTGTCGATCGCCTCGCGGGCGGGAATGGCATGCGGCCCCTTGGGGAACTTGGACAGATAAAGCCGGAAGGCATCCAGGGCGCTTTTCTTCTGGTTAGGCTTACCCGTCTTGGCATACAGGGCATGGTGGCACTGACCGAGGCCGTACACCGAGCGGGCGTGATCAGGATCGAGTTGCACAGCTTGTGTGAAGTTACGACACGCTTCTTTGGCCTTGTGCTCGTCGAGTTGGATCACTCCGATGGCTCCCGCTACCGCCGCCGAAGGATGTTCTTTCCCAAGACCGGCAAGCTCGGAAAGAGCGCCCTTTTTATCGCCTAAACGGTACAAGCCGTTTGCCAGGCGCAGGCGGGCGGCGGCGAGCTCTGGATTGTTCTTGACGGCCTTACGGTAGTGCTCGACGGCCCGTTTCCAGTTGCCCAGGTCGGCCCAGGCGTCGCCGTACTCCTGCTCGGCCCGGGCATCCCCGGTTGAGGCAAAGCTTTCCGGAGTGGCAACACAGATCAAAACGAGGCACAGGCCCATGATTATTCTCTTCATTATTTGGCCTTTCCTTTGCTGCGATTATCGTCTCTACATCACATCTGACGGAAAAAAGCCATGATCTTGGGCAATGAAGGTGCTATAAATGCCGCCAGTCGAGATGGTCCGTACCAGGGGGCCTGTTAGTGGAAAAACACTTCGGAAAATACGTGCTTACCGAGCGCCTCGGCGGGGGCGGCATGGCCGAGGTCTTCCGGGCCAGGTTGCATGGGCCGGGCGGGTTTGAAAAAGACCTGGCCGTCAAGCTGATTCTGCCCCAGTTTTCCGACGAGCCCGAGTTCGTGGAAATGTTCATCCGTGAAGCCACCCTGGCCGCCCGCCTGGATCATGCCGCCATTGTCAGGATACACGAGTTCGACCAGATCGACGGCACCTACTACATCGCAATGGAACTGGTGGACGGCAAGGACCTGCGCACAATAATGGCCCGTGCTCGGAAGAGGAATAGGCCCGCCCACGTCGCCGAGGTGTTGATGGTTGCCTTGGATGTCTGCCGCGGGCTGGCCTTTGCCCATGGTGAACTCACTCAACACAGCACGCCGATAATCCACCGCGACATCAGCCCGCACAATATAATCATCTCGCGGGCCGGTGAGGTGAAAATTACCGACTTCGGCATTGCCAAAATAGCCTCGGCGGCCAGCATCACACGCACCGGCGTCATCAAGGGCAAGGCGTCTTACATGTCGCCCGAACAGGCTCGCGGTGGCGCAGTCGACCCGCGTAGCGACCTGTTTTCGCTGGGTTGTGTCATCTGGGAAATGCTTACCGGCCAGAGGCTTTTCAGCGGTGAAAACGATCTGGTCGTGCTTGAAAAGCTGCAGCACGGAAAGATTGATCCGCCGGGTAGATACAATACCGAGGTGCCGGGCGAAGTCGACAAACTGGTTCTCAAGCTACTCTCCAGGGATTCCGCCGGTCGCTATAGCTCGGCCGGCGAGTTGTCAAGCGAACTTGAGCAGTTGCTGGTCGCGGCTGGAGTTGAGCGCGGCAGCATTCTTTCCGAAATGTACCGCGAATTGTTTGAATCAGAGAGGGCCGGGACGGGCCTGCTGCCGGCGGCTGTCGCGGAAACAGCTGATGCCGCCGAAAGCCGGGAAGGGGCGGGGGAGCCTGCTACGGATCCTGCCGCGGCACGAGCCGAGGGCGATGCGGTTCAGCCCGTGGGTCCCCACGTTCCCACGTTGGTCGCGGCCGAAGAAAACGGCTCGCCGGCCACGGCGATGATCAGCCCCGGCTGGCCGCCGTCCGCCTGGCGCGGGCTGATGAGGCGCCCGCCGGCCTTGTGGGTTGCCGCTGTGCTATCCATGGTATTCATTGCCGTGTTTGTCTCGACACTCGACTGGGGTTCCAGCCCCGACCCGGTCGATGCAGGCGTGCCGGCGGCTAGTGCTTCCGCCCCCGCGGCCCCGGTGCATCTCTTTCTGCGTCCCGGCTTGGAGACGGGTGACGGAGAGGCAAGGAGTCCCGGGGACAAGCCCTTGGAAAAGCCCGACAGTGTGGAGCCTGAGAAAAGCCCTGCCGCCGTCGCCCACGGTACCCTGTATCTGAACGTGATTCCCTGGGCCAAGGTATATTGGAGAAAGCGCCTGCTGGGCGATACTCCCTTGGAGCACAAGCGCTTACCGGTCGGCGAGCAGCGACTGCTGCTCGTGAACAAGGACCTGCACGTCAAAAAGATCATCAAGGTAATGATTCACGAAAACAGTGTGACTCGCCGGGTTGTGAACCTGAAGGCTCAAAAGTAGCACTGGCCGTTTTTTCATTTCTTTCGTAACAGGTCCGGGTCTGCTTTTTTAACTTGACAAAGTATTTTCAATGTAATACACAACGTATACAAATGTGAGAGGAAAATATATGTTAGCCAATCTAAAATATAATACAAAGAAGATAATATACTAAATATATGCCACTGGCTATACACAAACAGGCAGGTCTTTTTAGTGCCCGGGAACTCGAGGAGATCGAGCGTCGCCTCCCTTTGGGCATTTCTGCCCAACAGGTCGTCACGCTCTACCAGGACCGGGGCGTCAAGTTCTCGGAGGCGACTCTTCGCAAGTACGTGCAGCTCGGTCTCCTGCCCACCTCGAAGAGGATAGGAAGCAAGGGTAAACACCGCGGATCGCGGGGGATCTATCCCATAACGGTGGTTCGCAGGATCAACCTGATCAAGGGCATGATGACCCAGGACATGACCCTTGAGGAAATTCGAGACTCCTTTCTTTCCGTTCACAACGGTGTGATCCAGGCTTCCGATGCTCTCGATGCATTATCTGAGCGGATCGCAGATCGTCTCGGACAACTGGAGGCCGGAGGACATTCCGTCTCAGGACTCTCCCGGGACGCAAGTGCCGTCCACAAGCTGGCTATGGGCCTGATGAAGAAGATCGACAAGCTCTCGAGCCGATTGGCAGTTATCGGCTCTACAAATGTTTCAAGGGATCAAGGAGGCTCGACATGAACAATCGCGGGGCGAGTTTGACGGGCGAACACGAGAAGCGCAGGGGCAGGCGGCGCTCAAAGACAATCGCCCGGAAACAGATGATGCGCGAACGAAAGACGATGAGCATCGATCCGGAGCTTCTCAGGCTGGCGGAACAGGAACGGCCCAGGACGAGGCGGGAGTGCCTGCAGAAGGGACGTCCCTGCCTGTTCGTCTCCTGCAAGCATCATCTTTACCTGGACGTCAACCCTGACACGGGGTCGATCAAGCTCAACTTTCCCGACAAAGAGGTGTGGGAACTGCGTGAGACCTGCGCCCTTGATGTCGCCGGGCGGGGCGGCCTGACGCTCGAGGAAGTTGGTGAGATTCTCAACCTGACCCGCGAGCGAATTCGGCAGGTCGAGGCGGCCGGGCTCAAGAAGCTCTTGGAGAACAATGACGAACAAGAGCTGAAGGATCTGCTCGCCTGAACGCAGTGATCGAGATATGATCCTTTGCAGGCAGGGAGCTATCTGCGAACGCTTCTTCGTTACGCTCGCAAGAATATTTGAGTTTGACAGCCCGAAGATGACAGAATAGTTGGCACGAGTTGGAGTAAGGGGTGAATCGTTGAAACTGACATGCACGCAATGCTCAGCGTTATTTTCCATCGACGACTCTCTTCTTGTGGGCAGAGGCATCAGGGCTCAGTGCCCCGCCTGCGGCACAATACAGGTTATTAAGGGCCCTCCCGATTCCGCGGCACCTTCCCCTGAACCTGTAAGCGCAAATAACAGGCCGCCGCCGTTGCCATCCTTGCCGCCCTTGGCTGCCCAAGAGAAACACGAGCCCCCTCCGATGGTTACCGCTTCGAGCCAACCCGTCCTGCCGCCGGATCGTTGCGAGCGCTGTGGGGCCATCATCGAGCCCGGAAGCGGAGGCGGTGGTTTGTGCCCCAGGTGCCAGGGTCAGTCGCGGGGATTGACGCTGGGACAGGGAAAGGAGCGTGAGTGGCGGGTCAGGAAACCGGATGGAATCGTGTTCGGGCCCCTCGTTTTGCAAGAGATTAAGAGCAAGTTCGAAGCCGGAGAAGTGAACGCCGGGGACATGGTGTCCCAGGGGGAAGGGGAGTTCAGGCTGATCTCCAGCTTTCCGGAATTCTCCTCGTTTTTCAGGCGCCCCGGCGAGGCAATCGAGATGACCTTCAAACATCCGCCCCCCTCGCATAAGGGGCGTAACCTGGCCGTCTCGATAGTGATCCTGCTCGCACTGGGAGGAGCGGCAGGGTGGTATTACTTTGTGCACCTGCACGCTGGTGGCAAGAGCACGCCCGACATACTCGATGAGATTCTTCAGGAATTTGCCAAGGACATTCCCAATCCCAGCGGAAAAATCGATGACTTGCTGGCCGAGGGAAACAAGTTGATGCTGCGAGACGATCGCCTGAGTTACATTCGGGCGGACAGGGCTTTCAAGATCGCCATGCTGCTCGCTCACGGCGACATTCGAGCCTGCGCCGGCTGGGTGCAAAACAGGGCGATGCTCGACAGTCACGATCCCGATGTTGTCCAGCGCAAGATGGCTCTCGATCTGATCGACTACCAACTCGAACGCAATCCGGGGCAACCCGATCTGCTCAGGGCCAAGTCCTACCTGTATTATGGCCTGGGCAGGGTTTCCGAGGCCCGTGCACTGGCCGATAAAGCCCTGGTGAAGAACGACGAAGATGCCGGCGCCAGGTTGATTTTCGGCGTCAGCTTCATCGATTCGAACTCCGAGCAGGCCATAGAGCAGATCAATGTGGCCCTGAAGCAAAACCCGGATCTGAACGCAGCCGCTCGTTTCTTGGGAGAAGCTTACATTCGCCTGGGAAAGTTCAATCGTGCGCTGGGATACTTCCACAAGAGACTGAAAAAAGATCCGGGGCAGCAAGAAATCCTGCGGGCGGCAGCCCGGCTCTATCTCGAGGTGGGCCAATTTGCGAAAGCCAGAGAGCACTACGAGATGATCCTGGCAGCCAGCCCCGGCAATGCCGATGCGCTGGTGGCCGTCTCGAGAATCTATACCCAGGTTTTCGCAAAGCCCCAAAGAGCGCTGGCTATAATTGACAGTGCTCTCGATGGCAAGGCCGAAATGTCTGAGGCCAAAAGGGCCCAGGTTCTCAGCGAGCGGTCAATTGCCTGCCGGATGCTGGGAAAGACTGATGAGGCCATGAAATCCGTAGAGCGGGCCCTGAAGGACGATCCCATCCTGGTTCCGGCCTTATACGCCCGAGCCGTACTCGGTCAGGGCAACTCAGACGTCTCATCCTCGCTGCAACAGCTGTCCGATCTTCTGACCCACATGCCGCGCTCGGCCAGGCTGCGTGCTAGGCTGGCCGAAGTTCGTTCGCAATCCGTTGATTTGCAGAAAGCGCTTCAGGAAATGAAAGATGCCGTAGACCTGGGCGGCAATGACCTGGATATTGTCTTGATGATGGCCGTAATGAGTATTTTCCTCGACGACGCCAACCAGGCTTATGCCTGGCTAAAGAGATCGACCGACATCGATCCATTCTACGCTGAAAATCATTTTACGTTGACCGCCTTCTACGATAATTCTTCCCTGCTGCGCCTGTCCGTAAAACGAGCCGCCGAGGCGGCCAAGAACTTCGGTGATGATCCGCTGATTATGACACTGTATGGGGCGGTGCTGTTGCGCTTCGGAAACCTGGACAGGGCGCGAGCAATTCTCGACAGGGCGCTTGTTGCAGATAAGGAATGCTTTTCCGCGAACTTCTTCATGGGTGTGCTCTGGCTGATGAAGAATCGCCCCGCGCAGGCGCTGCCTTTCCTTGAGCGGGCACACGAATATGACTCGCTGCAGCGGACGGCGGCCAGGTTGTTGGCCATGACGCTTGCCGAGGTCGGCAAGAGTAAGAAGGCGCTTGAGATCTATACCAACATTCTCCAGTCCGCGCCGGGCGATCTTGACTCCCACCTGGGCTTGGCCGAGGTCTACCTGAAATTGAGAAAGAAGAAAAAAGCCATCTCCGAACTGCTGTTGGTCTACAAGAGGGACGTAGACAACCTGGCTGCCAAGAAGCTCCTGTTTCAACTCGGGCGTTGACAGAGCCGCCTTTTGTGTCGAAGACTGCGGGCATGTCATCTACCCAGAGGAGGCGCCCATGCGTATACTGTTGATTGGGCAAGGAGGCCGGGAACATGCCCTGGCCTGGAAGATCGCAAAAAGCCGCGAGGTCGATCAGGTGCTTTGCGCGCCGGGTAACGCCGGCATCGCGCTCGAACCCAAGGTCTCCTGCATTCCGGTGGCTGCCGACGATCTTCCAGGGCTTATCAAAATGGCACGTGAAAGGCGGCCCGACCTGGTGGTTGTGGGGCCCGAACAACCGCTGGTCGCAGGCCTTACCGACCAACTGGCCGGGATCGGTATAGCGGCGCTGGGACCGCTCAAAAAGGGCGCCATGATCGAGGGGAGCAAGGTGTTCTCCAAGCAACTCATGCAGCGCCACGGCATCCCATCGGCGGAATTCGAGGTTTTCTCGAGGTTTGACGAGGCTGTGGGGTTTGTCAAGTCGCATCCCGGGAACTGGGTTGTCAAGGCGGACGGCTTGGCGGCGGGCAAGGGCGTATTTCCCTGCACCAGCCAGGATGAATCCCTGCGAGCGCTTACGAAGATCATGATCGAGCGCGCCTACGGCGCAGCCGGCGATCGGGTCGTGATCGAGTCATTCCTGATGGGCGAGGAGGTTTCGTGCATCGCTTTAACCGACGGCGAGAGGATTCTCATGTTGGCCTCGTCGCAGGATCACAAACGGGCCTACGACGGCGACCAGGGGCCGAACACCGGCGGCATGGGAGCCTATTCGCCGGCGCCCGTGCTGGACGACGAAATGCAAAGACGCTTGGTCGGCGAGGTCTTCGAGCCGCTCGTTCTCGGGATGGCGTCCGAGGGAATTCGCTATCGCGGCATTCTCTACGCCGGCCTGATGATCACTCCTGACGGCCCGCAAGTGCTGGAGTTCAACGCCCGCCTGGGTGATCCGGAATGCCAGCCGTTGCTGTTAAGGTTGCGTTCCGACCCCGTGCCGGCGCTTCTGGCGGCGGCTAAAGGCAGCCTGGCCGGAGTTTCGCTCGATTGGGATGAGCGGCCGGCGGTATGCGTGGTCATGGCCTCGGGCGGCTATCCGGGTTCATACGAGAAGGGCAAGCCGATATCCGGCCTGGGCCGGGCAGCGGAGATGGACGACGTAAAAGTGTTCCATGCCGGCACCACAAGCGCGGATGGACGCATCGTGACCGCCGGAGGGCGGGTGCTCTCGGTATGCGCCCTGGGCGCGGACATCGGCGCAGCCGTCGAGAGGGCTTACGCGGCTGTCGCGGCAATCGAGTTCGAGGGAGTTCACTACCGTAAAGACATCGCCCACCGGGCGCTTTCGAGGTTGTCATGAGCGTGAAAAAAGTCTTGATACTGATGGGTTCCGCAAACGACCTGGACGTGATGCGCAACACCGCCGAGGCTCTCGGCCTGTTTGGAATCGACTGCGATCTGCACATCGCCTCGGCCCACCGCACGCCGCAGAAGGTGATCGAACTGGTCAGCGGAGCACGCCGGAACGGCTACGGGGTCGTCATCGCCGGAGCGGGCATGGCCGCGCACCTGGGCGGAGTGGCGGCGGCGCACACTACCTTGCCGGTGATCGGGGTTCCGCTGGCAGCGGGAGAGCTTGCCGGCGTCGACGCCCTGCTCTCATCGGTGCAGATGCCGCGGGGGGTCGCGCTGGCCTCGATGGGTATCGGTGAGGCCGGGGCCTTCAATGCCGGCCTGATGGCCGCGGCCATGCTGTCCATCGCCGACCAGGATATTGCCGAAAAGCTTGCAAGCTTCAGGGAAAAGATGGCCAGGAAGGTCGAGGAGAAAGACTTAGCCCTGTCCCGGGAAAAGTGATCGTTTATAAATACATAGCCCGCGAGATTTTCTGGCCGGTTCTGGTGGCCTTTTTTTTCCTGAACCTCTTGTTCCTGGTAGTCCAGATTCTGAAAATTGCCACGCTGGCGGTCGGCGTGGGCCTCGGGCTGCCGGACATGCTGCACATTGTCTTGTATTCGCTGCCCAGCTTCGCCGTATTTACCATTCCCATTGCGGTTCTGACCGGGGTGCTCTTGGGTCTGGGGCGCATGACAGCCGACGGCGAGTTGGTTGCCCTGGCGGGAGCCGGTGTATCCAACCTGGGGTTGTCCGCTGTGCCTGCGGTCATCGGCGTTGCTGCAAGTCTTATGGCCTTCTGTTTTGCATCCTGGGTGGCTCCCGCCGCCAACATGGCGTTACGCCGAACATTCGTGGATCTCAGCAAAAGACACATCGCGGCGAGCCTCGACCCCGGACGGTTCTTCGATGATATCCCCGGAGTGGTGCTCTTCCCTCGGCGGACTGCCGGAGCGCCGGGAGAGTTCGATGGCTTGATGATGTTCGATCGTCGTCCGGGACGCGCGCGGCACTTGCTTTTTGCGGCACGGGCGAAGGTCAAACCCGGGCGGACCGGGAACTTCCTCGATCTGAATCTCGCAGGCGGAGAGGTGCATGCTCTGGACAGAAGGCGTAGGCTGTACTCGCTTGCCATGTTCGAGAAAGCCAGCGTAGCGATCGACATTGACCGACTGGTAGACGAGAGAACGCGTTTCATTTCGCCGACTGACAGCCTCGATCTCTCCGAACTGGCCGCGGCCGCTGGGGAGCGGAGCCGCAGCCCGCGCGAGCAAGCCGTCTACTCCGCAGCCTGGCAGCGTCGCTTCGCCTTTCCGGCGGCGGCGTTTTTCTTTTCGCTTCTGGCCTGCGCCCTGGGAGCGATGGGCAAGTTGCGGGGACGGCGGCACACGTTGCTGTATTCGGCCGGCCTGGTGGCTGCCTACTACCTGCTGTCGCGCGCCGGTGACGCCGTCGCCGGCAAGGCTTGGTTTCATCCGGCATTGGTCGCCTGGCTACCGGATATTATTATTTTTGGATTGGCGTGTTGGCTGTTGGTGCTGCGCGGGAGGCGAGCGGGATGACTCTCGAGCGCATGCTGTTCGGATTGCACTTGCGGGTTCTCTTGGCCTCGCTTGGCGTGCTCTTGCTGCTATCCGTTGTGATGGAGTTCTTCGAATCGGCCCACGCCTTGCTGTCCGGCCGTGGCAGCGCCAGTGACGTATTGTTCTTCTGCCTGTACCGGGTTCCCGATCTTGTCGTGTTGCTCGTGCCGATCGCCCTGGTGGCCGCAAGCTGCGTGACCTTTGCTTTACTGAGCCGCGGCAACGAACTGCGGGCCCTGGCGGCCGCGGGAATCGGACCGGCCAGGATCGCCCTGCCGGTGTTTGCAATAGCCGCACTGGCCGTTGTGGCTGCGATCCTGACTGCCGAATTCGTCGTGCCCCCGGCGCTCGATCGCCTGGACCAGCTGATGCTTGCCAAGTTCGGGCGCATCGATTCGTCGTGGCGATTCTACCATGTGCGTCACTGGTACAAGGGCGACGACGACCGCATCTTTCACGTGATAGGGCGCTCGGGCGACCTGCACCGGATCAAAGTGTTCGAGCTGTTCGAGGTAGACGATAATTTTCACTTGCGGCGGCGCACACGGGTAAACCAGGCCACCTGGAAGAGCGATCATTGGGAGGGAGAATGGGTTGAGACATGGCGGTTTTCCGACGCTGCCATAATTGCCCACTCTCGTGACAGGCACAAGAAACTCGACTGGCCCGAGAGGCCAGAACGCTTCAAGAACTTGCAGGGAAGGCCGAAACAGAAGACGTTCGCCGAGCTTTCAGGCACGATCGACGAGATGCGGGCCCGGGGGTTCCCACAGGCTCCCTACCGGCTCGAGTTGCATAACCGCTTCGCCTTTCCCATATTGGGGGTTTGCCTGGTCTTTTTCTTCTTTCCCTGGTTGTCCGCGCCGAGTCGTCGTCGCTCGCTCGCAGGCGCCCTGAGCGAATCGATCGGGCTGATTTTCGCCGCCTATTTCGTCGTGGCCGTCTGCACCGCGGCGGTCGGGGGAAGGTTGCTAAGCGCCGTTGCGGGGGCCTGGATTCCCCCGATCTTGTTTCTCATTGCCGCCTTGCCCGGCTGGCTGCGAGCGGAGAGATGAATGGGGACGGAAGCGCTAGCGGAAGACAGGCCGGCCTGGCTGAGATACTCACGACCGCTGGCTCTTGTGATCTTCGCTTGGTCGCTGCCGGTATCTCTTTTCGGTATGCAGGCCGGTGTGATCCTGGGTGCTGTGGTTCTTGCGGCCTGGAGCATCGCCTCCCGGGGGCGCAATCTTTCTCCGACGCCGCTCGACCGTGGCATGTTGGCATTGATCCTGGCTATTCTTCTGTCGCTGCTGATGGCGCCGCACGGGGTGCTGTCGTTCCACCGCGCGGCCGGCTTCTGGGTGCTTTCATCTTTCTATGTCACCTGGTTCATGCTCGACAGCCAAAAAACGCTGCGCCGTGCACTGACGGGCATCTTCGTACTGGCCTGCGCCGCCGCGATCTTCGCCGTCTACCAGAGCATCAGCGGTCACTACCCCCTGGGACACCTGCTTCATCCGCATGCCGAGCGGTTGTTGCAGCGGGTTCCGGGCATGAGCAATCGCATCGGCGGATCGGGTTTCTTCTACAGTCGCCTCAGCCTGGCCCATGTCCTGTTGTTTCCCTTGTGCTGGTCGGTCTCGCTGGCCATCGAGCCGCAAAAGCTCTCTAGGCGCTTGCTGCTGTTGTTGGCGGCGGCGGTGATCGGCATGGGTATCCTGTTCACCTGGACCCGCGCGGCGCTGGCCGTCTCTGCAGTGGCGCTGTTGGTGATCGTCTTTAGCGGGCTGCGCGGGGGGCGTAAAAAGGCGCTGATACTGGGTGTCCTGGGGCTGGCAATGCTTCTGGCAGCTTCCATTTGCGTGCCGCGTATGTTCGGGCGCCTGGCTCACAGTTTCAGCGGCGCCAAGGATTGGGGACGACTGACCATCTGGCAGACGGCGCTGGATCTTGCCAGCGACAATCCGGTGGCCGGCGTGGGGTTTGGCAATTTCGTACGTGACTCGCGCGCACGCATCGCCGAGCAGGCGCGGGCGGTCAAGGGGCGAAAATTTACCGCCAGCATCGACTGGGCGCACAGCAACCTGCTTACCCTCCTGGCCGAGTGCGGCATGCTGGGAGCCTTCGCCTTGTGCCTGCTGTGTCTGCTCTATTTCAGGGCCTGTGCGGCGATTTTGAAGACGCTTCCGCCCGATGCCCGCGAACTTCGCGGCTTCGTGCGGGGCGCCTTGGTGTCGGTGGCGGCGTTTCTGGCCGTCGGCTTTTTTCACGACACGCTTTTCCACGCCGAGAGCGCCTTTGCCTTCTGGTTCACCGCAGCGGCCTCGCTGTCGGCCGGGCGTTTGGCGAAGCCTGATTCGGGTGAGCCGCGATGATGCAGTTAGCCTCGGATTTGCTGCTTGTGGTTGTCTTGTTGAACATAGGCCTGCGAGGCGTTTTTCCGACTCCCGGCCTGTGGGCCGTCGTTGGAGTGCTGGTCCTCTCGTCTCTGTTGCCTGTGATGGCGCGGCCTTCGCCGCCCGGCTCGCTGCGTCGCGATCGCATGCTTTTTATCGGCGGGCTGTTTTTACTGCTCATGCCGGGTGCTCTCTCCGTCGATCTGTGGCTGGCGCTGCCCGCCTGCGGTTTTTTGATCCTCGGTTCGCTGAGCGCCGTGTCCGACAACTGGAAGCGCGGCCGAACCGAGATAGTGCTTGCCGGCGTGATTACGATGCTGGCTGTCGCCGCGGTCGCGGGAGCGGATCGAGCCATTATGGCCTACCTGGCGACGGCTCCCAAGTTTCCCGGACGAGTAGAGTTCCTTGTGCCCATGGCGGCCTGGGGGTGCTTGTGGTTCGGCCTCGACGCCCACTTGCGATCGCTGCCCGGCAAGACCGGGCCGGGTCTTACGGGTTGGGTATGGGATCGACGTTATCAACTGGGGCTGTGCCTTGCGGCCGCGGCGCTTTTTGCCCGGCAATTCGTGTTTTGAATCTCGAAAAGTCTTGGCAAAGCAGTTCTGCCTGAGTAGTCTTTGTTCGGCGCGGAGGTTTTATATGAAGGGAATCATCCTGGCCGGAGGTTCGGGCACACGCCTGTATCCGCTCACCAAGGCGGTCTCGAAACAGATGCTGCCGCTTTACGACAAGCCGATGATCTACTATCCGCTCTCGGTGCTCATGCTGGCAGGGATTCGCGAGATCCTGGTGATATCCACTCCCCGGGACCTTCCATTTTACCGCGACCTGCTGGGTGACGGGAGTCAGATCGGCCTTTCTTTTTGCTACAGCGAGCAGGATAAGCCCCGCGGCCTGGCCGACGCCTTCGTCGTCGGCCGAGACTTCATCGGCGACGACCAGGTAGCCTTGATCCTTGGCGACAATGTTTTCTTCGGTCAGCGCCTGAGCGAGATCTTGAGAAGGGCATCCGGCCTGACCGAGGGGGCGATGATCTTCGGCTACTACGTAAAGGATCCCTCCTCGTTCGGCGTGGTGGAGGTGGACGAGCGAGGGCTGGCAATCTCACTGGAAGAGAAACCGGAAGAACCGCGCTCGAACTATGCCGTGCCCGGGCTTTATTTCTACGACCGGCAAGTTTCGGAAATCGCCGCCAGACTCGAGCCGTCCGCCCGCGGTGAACTGGAGATCACCGATCTGAACCGCAAATACCTCGAAGCCGGCAAACTGCATGTCGAGCTTTTCGGGCGCGGCATGGCCTGGCTGGACACCGGCACCTACGAGGGCATGCTCGAGGCGAGCAACTTCGTGCACACCATCCAGAAGCGCCAGGGTTTCTACATCGCCTGTATAGAAGAAATAGCTTACAGGCTGGGATACATCGACGCCGGCAGGCTTTTGGAACTTGCCGGGCCGCTCGGCAAGACCCCTTATGGAGCCTACCTCGAAGATATCGCCCGCGAGGGACGTTAGCGATGGAGTTTCGCGCGCACAAGACGCCCATCGACGGTCTGTTGATCATCGAACCCAAGCTTTTTACAGACGAGCGCGGTTATTTCATGGAGTCGTATCGCAAGGCCGATTTCGTAGGATTAGGCATCGAGGTCGACTTCGTCCAGGACAACCAGTCGCGCTCGTGCCTGGGAACCTTACGCGGGCTTCACTTTCAGAAGACCAATCCCCAGGCCAAGCTGGTAAGGGCCCTAAGCGGCAAGGTCTTCGACGTGGCGGTCGATTTGCGCTCTGGTTCTCCGACTTTCGGAAAGTGGCACGCGGTGACGCTGGACGCGGACAGCAAGAAGCAGTTCTACATCCCGGCCGGATTCGCCCACGGTTTCTTGGCGCTGACCGACGGCGCCGAGTTCGCCTACAAGTGTTCGGCCTATTACGATGCAGTGGACGAGGGCGGAATTTTTTTTGACGACCCGGAGATCGGCATCGACTGGCCGCTGCAACAGGTCGGCCAGCCGCTTCTTAGCGACAAGGACAAGCGCCTGCCGCGACTTCGGGATCTTGGGTTCTCTTTTTGAGGATGCCTTAACGTGAAACTGATGATTACCGGGGCCAACGGCCAACTCGGCCAGGATCTGGTCCGTGAATGCGCCCGCCGGGACATCGCCGTGGCTGCTTCAGATCTACCGCGCCTGAACATCTGCGATCTTGCCGCCGTACGAGAGGCGCTGGCCGCCGAGCGTCCCGATGCGCTGATAAACTGTTCCGCCTACAACGCGGTCGACCGGGCCGAGAGCGATTTCGAACAAGCCTGCCTGGTGAACGCCGCCGGCCCGGGCAACCTGGCCCTGGCGGCCGAGGAATCCGGCATCCCGCTGATGCACTTCTCGACCGATTTTGTCTTCGACGGAGAGAAGGGCGAGCCTTACACGATTGACGACCAGCCGCATCCGCTTAGCCGTTATGGAGAGAGCAAGCTGCTCGGCGAACGGGCCGTCGCAAAAGCCTGCGGCCGGGCCTTGGTTGTGCGCCTGAGCTGGGTGTTCGGCTCGGGCAACGACAATTTTGTAAAAAAGATCCTGCACTGGGCCGCGGATCGCGACGTGCTCAGGGTAGTGGACGACCAGATCTCGCGCCCGGCCTACACGGTCGATCTCGCTCCGCTGATCATCGACCTGCTCGACAGCCGGGCCTACGGACTGTATCACCTGGCCAACAGCGGCATCTGCAGCCGCTACGAGTGGGCCTGTCGGATTGTAGAGCTTTCCGGGTTGAGCACCAAAGTCGAGCCGGCCGCGAGTAGCGAGTTCGAAACAGCGGCCCGCCGCCCGCGTTTTTCGGCCCTGGATCTGTCCTCGATCGAGGCCGTCCTGGGTCGCCGGCCTCCCGACTGGAAAGACGCAACGAAAAGATTCCTTATGGAAATTGGAGCAGACGAATGACAATTCTAATCACCGGCGCCGCCGGTTTCATCGGCTCGAACTTCGTCTACCACATGCTGCGGGCGCACTCCGATCTGCGCCTGGTGGCTCTCGACAAGTTGACCTATGCCGGCAACCTGGACAACTTTTCCGCCCTGACGGACTCAGAGCGGGCCCGGTTTCGCGTAGCCAAGGGCGACATCAACGATCGGCCCCTGGTCGAGCGGCTTTTCGGCGAGGAAAATTTTACGGCTGTCGTTAACTTCGCCGCCGAGACCCACGTCGACCGATCGATCCACGAACCGGAGATCTTTCTGACAACCAACATCCTGGGCACTCACGGCTTGCTGCGGGTGTGCAAGGATCGCTGGCTTGCACACGGCACCTGGGAGGAGGGCAGGCGCTTCGTCCAGGTCTCGACCGACGAGGTCTATGGCTCGCTCGGCCCCGAAGGTTTCTTCTCGGAGACGACGCCCCTCGACCCACACAGCCCCTATTCGGCCTCCAAAGCCGCGGCCGACATGATGGTCAAGGCTTACCACGACACCTACGGCATGCCGGTGCTGACCACTCGTTGCTCCAACAACTACGGCCCCTACCAGTTCCCGGAGAAGTTGATTCCCTTGATGATCATCAACGCCCTGGCTCACAGGGAACTGCCGGTATACGGGGACGGCCGCCAGGTGCGCGACTGGATCCACGTAGACGATCACTGCCGGGCGATAGAGATGGTGCTTTCCGGGGGAACGCCGGGGTCGGTCTACAACATCGGCGGCGGCAATGAGCGTGAGAACGTCTTCATCGTCGGCAAGCTGATAGACATCCTGAGCGGGATGACCGGCGATGCGGCAATATGTGCCGATCTGATCCGCAACGTCGAGGATCGCCCCGGTCACGACCGGCGCTATGCCATAGACGCGGGCAAGATAGAGAGCGAACTGGGCTGGAAACCCGAGGTAAGGTTCGAGGAAGGCCTGGAACGCACGATTCGCTGGTATCTCGACAACCGCGCCTGGACCGAGAAGGTCATCTCGGGGGAATACACCGAGTTCTACGAAAAGAACTACAAGAACAGGTAAGAACTGGCGTGGCCCGGGGAAGGGCGTGCGTCAGAGATATGATAAGGCCTGTTTTTTTTCTGCCGCCGCCACATACCTGTTATAATGACAACCCTGTCATTCTCTTGAGGGCGGGGCCGTGAAGCGTCTGTTCGGAGTAATCGCGATTTGTACGGCAATGTTGGGGCTGGCTCTCTATCTGATCAATATCGTGATCAGTGAGACCGACGGCGTCGCCGTTCATCGCCGCGAGGCTTGGCGAACGCCGGATGATGAAAATTCCACCGGAATCGCCGCAGTAACGCCGAAGGATGAGCCGGAACGTAGGGCGGCTCCCGTTCCCCCCGGCCTTTCCGGAAACGCCGAGCCGATGCCTGAAGCGGGCGTCTTCGATGCCGGGCCGGCGCCGGCCACGCCCGCAGAACTCGCGAAGTGGAAAAAACAGATGCTGAATGAATGCAAGAGCCTGGTCAGGGCGAAGACCTTCGACAAGGCGCGTTACTGCTACTGGCTGCTCTTGGCCCAGGATCCGGATGACGCAAACGCTCATCTCGGGCTCGGAATCATGGCGGCCATGACCGGGGACAGGGACGATGCCTACTACCGCTATCAGAAATTCATCGAACTCGCCCCAGATGACATGCGGGCCCCACAGGTTCGGATGATTCTGGATGAGTTCGACGCCAATATATCGAATGGCAGCATGCCGCCCGAGGTTGATCCAAAGATGGGGGGCGCCTCGGAAGGACTGCCGGAATCCTTGAGCCCGGAGCAGATTGCCGGGGCCATGAAGAAGATTTACGGTGCCTTGAAGGGCTGCGCCGATCAGCAGCGCCAGCGCGATCCCGGTGTGACCGGCACGCTGGAGATATCCTTCGTCATCCAGAGTTGGGGTCGGGCCACCGACGTAAAGATAGTGACGCAGGAACACAAGGGCCAATACGTCGCGGGATGTATCAGCTACCTCATCAAGAATGTGCACTTTCCCAGGTTTACGGGAGACCCGATCCCGGTCGAGAGAATGCCGTTCAAACTTGGGAAATGAAAATACCTATTCGGCCCAGGTTTCGATCTTGAGAGACGGGACGCGCCTGAACTCGCGTTCGTTATTGGTGACAAGAGCGCAATCGAGGGCAAGCGCATGGGCTGCGATGAGCATGTCCATTGATCCTATGGGAGTTCCTTGGCGTTCCAGATGCGCACGTACCCCGCCGTACCGGCTGGCTGCGGCCATTTATGAAAAGCCGTGCTGTTTTCATGCGAAAAATCAGTCAGTCAGCCGATCGCGCAGGTTTTCGCATAGGAACATGATCGATTCGATATCGAGGTGCGAGTAGATGGTTTCGTCGAAGAGCAGTTTGACCCGGGCGTCGAAGCCGTCTTCCGGGTCTTCGTCCCAGAAAAGCAGAAGCAGCGGGAGGCGGGGGAGGGGTTGAAAGCGGACGGCCAGGTCGGCCGTTGAGGCCTGCCCGGGAACCTCGACGCCGCCCACTTGATCGGCCACAGAGCGCAGTTGGTCGAGATGTCCGGCGAATCGGGACGCTAGCGGGACCTCGACGTGGGCCTGCATCGACTTGAGTTTCGAACCGGTGTTGGGTATCTGTTCGAAGCCCAGCCAGACGCCGCCGGGTTGGGCGCTGCCGCCCTGGGCCATGTGGTTGTAGATCAGCACCTGTTCCCAGTGGTCGAGGGGCCGACCGCCGGCCAAAGACAGGCAGTCGGGGCGAACCTGCAAAATGTCCTTGTAGTAGGGAATCTCAAGGTATTCCACGTCGTCGTCATGCTTCAACTCGCCGCCGATACGGGCCGGCAGATCGACGATTTCCATGGAGGTGGCTCGCTGTCTGGCCCAGGCCATGGCGTCCGCCACCGGGTTTGGCTTCAGGTATTTGCCGCCGGCGTGCTGGCCGGAAAGTTCTGCCCGCGTGGTTTCGAGAAGCTCAGGTTCGATGTAAGGGCATAACTCGAGCGCCTTCTGCTCTTGCACCACGGCGAAGGCGAAAGCCATGCAGGTGGGATAGCCGCACTCTGCGCAGTTGGTTTTCAAAAGCACGCGCTTGTACAGGTCAACTGGAGTCAGGGGCATATTTACTCTCAACAATTCGTACTATTTCGGGTGATTACATCTCGTGTCGAGGACGGGAGTCGTAGAGGATAGTACCACACCAATCAGAATTTTCGTGAGCATAGAGCCAGCATATCCCGGGCCTCCGCGCCTTTAAACCTCACACCATGCCGCCGCGGAAGGCGGCTGAGCCTGCGGCCGGCCAACCCAGCGCAATGGCGCACCTCTTGCTATCCCGGCTCTATTTTTCCAGTGGATTTTTATCCGCCGCCGGAGCAGAGTGTAACCAAGAGCGTTTTGAACCAGGGAGGGAACTGTCATGCTGCTCAGGGCAATATTGTCCATCTTGTTACTGTTGGAGGCCTTCCAGGCGATGGCCGACGGAATGAGTTTTCAGGTGATCGGGGCGAGCGCGGACGTCAGTGCCGGCGGGCAGCGGGCGGTGTTGTGGCTGCGGGACGGCAACTGGGAGCTGCATATCCAGCCCGTGTTCGACAGGCAAGCAGGCGCCGCCGCCTGGGTCGTGCCTTTTCCCGTGCGGCCCGAGGTGCATCCCGGCGACGCGGATTTCTTCGACGAACTCGAGATACTGACCGCGCCGGTTTTCATGAAGGTCTGCGAGACGAGCAACGGCGGACATTGGTCGTGCTTCGGCTGCATGGGCTCCGATGCCGGGCGGCTTGGAACGGAGCAGCATGGAGAAGCCTTCGTGCATCTTTGGGAACACGGGACGGTAGGAGATCTCGACTACTCGATAGTCTCGGCGGCCGACGGCGAGAGCCTGGTAGCCTGGCTGCAGGACGAGGGCTATGCGGCGCCGGATGGACTGGCGGCGATTCTCGTCGACTACGAAACCGAGGGAGAGTTTTTCTTTGCCGCGCGTCTGTCGTCCGAGGCCGACCCGGCAAAGCCTTTGGCGCCGGTCAGGTTTGTCTTGCCGGGAATGGCCGATCCGGCCTATCCCCTGCGCATGACCGCCCTGGGGGTAGCCGCGGGACAGGGCCTGGAACTGACATTGTGGGTGATCTTCCCGGGGCAGACCGGAGCCACGGCCTACCTGCCCGCAAACAGGAACGTAGTGGTAATCGACGGCAACCCGGAGGATGCGCCCGCCTTCGAGGCGGCACTAGACAAGCTCTACGAGTCGCACCCCGATTCACTGGTGGCACTTTTCGGCGACGTGCTCAACGGAAGATCCGAACAGTGGGGAACGGTGTGCAGTGGTATTGCGTGCGTTTCGTTCGAGGAGCTGGGCATCAAGGCCCCGGCCGTATGGTCACAGCCCGTGCAAGAAATCTTCTACAATCCCTTCTGGGTCTCACGCTACCAGGCTCGCCTGTCGGCCACCGCCATGGCCAGTGACCTGATCTTCGAAAAGGGAGATCGGACCAACCTGCAGTACCTGGATCGTGTCTACGTGAAATACACCTGCGACGAGGAGCTGGCCGGAATAGGCTGGCTATTGGTTCTGGCCGCGGGCCTGGGACTGCTCAGGCGCATGCTGTGCAATAGGAAAAAGAGGGCACCGTCCGCCTGAAGCATGCTTATTCGCTCTTTTGTTCGATAAGTCTCAGTATGTCTGCGACTCTGGCGTCCCAGGAATTTCGAGAGAGGAGTTGGGACATCCTTTCGTCGATCCTGGTTGAACGTGCTGACAGGCATTTCTCCACGGCGGCGCAGAATTCTTCAGGGGTGCGGCCAATAGTTACGAGATCGCGGAATTCGCCGAGATTGTCGATGTCGGTCGAGACGATGGGCACGGAAAGGGCTGCGTAGATCAGCAATTTCATCGGATGCATGCTGTCGGTCATCGCGTTTTTCTGATGGGGGATGATGGCCACGTCGAAATGACGGATGTAACTGCGTACCTCGGGGTAAGTGCGGACTCCCAGCAGGTGAACGTTCTTGTAGCGGGTAAGCTCAAGGATCCTGCGGTTCAAATGCGCTGAGCCGATCAGTACCAGGTTCCAGCGGGGATGTCGTCGTGCCAGATAGTCGAGCAGGTCGATATCGATCCGCGAGGAGAGATTGCCCGCGTAGCCGATTCGCGGCGCGGGGATGGCCTCGAGATCGGGCGGGATGCCGGCAAGATCTGCATCGTCATGGAGATCGACTCCGTTTGGAACAAGATCAGCTTGTCCGCCTAGTTCCCGCACGGTGTCAACCAGCTTCTGGCAGTTGGCCAGGATGATATCGCTGCGGGAAATTATTTCTCCGTAGTTTCTGGTGATTTCATCGATCTTCGATGAAGAAGGACTGTAGAAAGTGCGCTGGTCGTCGATCATGTCGGTTACGGTCAGGGCCGGCCTGAAGTAGTCGTGGATCTCCGGGAAATAGTAGTTCAGCGGCCAGTTGTAGAAAACGGCGCTGGCAGGAGTAATACCTGCAGCGGACAGCTTTCGTTCCACGAACTTGCGAAAACTTCTCGCTTCTGTCACCAGACGGAGCACGGGTTGCGGCAACTGCCGGGTGATCTTTTGGCCCGCCAGGTAGCAGAATGCATGTCTTCTCACCTTGCCGTTGTGACTCTGGCCAAGCATCCTGGAAATGGTGTTTTTCAGCACCAGCCTGGAATGATCTGCCCGTGATACGCGCAGCGAGGGAAATGCCAGGCGCAGCGCGTTAATTGGTGCGTCGAAATGCACGATACGCCCGACGCGCTCGGAGCGAGCCAAATGCTTTACCAGCATATCCTGGCGTCGTCCGTAGATGTCGCTGTCGTTCTGTTTCCAGAAGAACACGATGTCGAGCTTCTTCTCTTTGCCCGAAGGTGGCCCTGGGCGGGGAGAACGGTTTCGGAGGGCTTTTCCGAAACAATCCTTGTGAAACGATAGAAGCTCGATCTGATCGTTTGAAGTCTTCCCGGGTTTCGCAATCACCCGCTCGATGACGTCCTCAAGGCGCGGGAGGACTGCGGAATAAGAGTAATCTGCAAGGAAGGTCTTGCGGTTGCGCATCGCCAACTCGCGCTGGTGCGGCAGGTCTTGCAGGATTGAGTCGATTATCTCGGCCAGAGGCTGCTTGCCTGTCAAATATGCCAAGCCCTCGTTTGCAACATCGATCATCGGGGCGGCCGGGCTCGCGATCACGGGTATACCCATCGCCAATGCGTCTGTGAATTTCGCCGGCATCTGGTATTCGGACACTCGCCTGCGCGGATCTTGCAGCAGACAGATCAGATCGCCGAGCATCAGGTTGGCCGGAAGGTCGATAAACGGTTGGCTCGGTACGAGCCGCACGGTGTCCCGGGGGCCTTTCAGAAGTCCAACGAAAAGCTTGTAATCGGTAATGTTCCCGACGACGCACAGTTTGTAGTCGGGATTGTCGATCTGCCGTAAAGCATCGAGGACATCCAGAATGCCCTTGTGACGCCTGGGCGTGCCGAGAAACAGAATCACCTTGTCAGCAGGTGAGAATCCGAACTTAGTTCTAATCCGTTGACGATCGTAAAGTGCCGGATCGAATCTCCGCTCGTCGCGGGCATGAGGAATGATCTGGCCGCCGAATTTTCGCAGCAAGCAAGCATTGCTTACAGTCAGAGCGTCGAACGACGGGATTAACGACTCGGCGTAGCGTGTCCAGAGCGAGCCGTAGGGCACTTTTAAGTCCGGCTCATTTGCCAGCTTTTGTACCTTGGCGAGTGTCAACGGCTCGTCTTCGTCGAAAAACGCCGGCTCGTAATCGTCCACGTCGATGATGATCGGCCTTTTCCGCATGGATGAAGCCAGGATCGCGAGTTCGATAGAAGGCAGGCGGGGCTTGGAAATGAGCAGCAGATCGCCGTCGATGCTTTCTGCGATCTTGCGCATGCGCTCGAAGTGCCCTGGGAAATCAGTGCCCTCGAATGAAGTGATCCGGATATACGTATCTCTGATTGGCTGCCAGGTGGACCCGCCGTAGCGCGGAAAACGGGCGCCGACAATCTCGACGGCGTAGCGGCGGCTGAGCATGTCCGCCAGCATGAAGGCCCTGCCGACCGCGTTGTGGCAAACGTCCCAGGCCAGGATGGAAATTTTCTTGTCCATCTGTCTCATGGCACAAAAAGCGTCCTAGTTCTGCACTTCCCAGTTAAAATAAGTTGTATTTCAGTATGCACCAAAACGCCTCTAGTCCGTCCAGTACTCCAATCTTCTTCCCTTCCCGATAAGTTCTTCCGTAGTAGCTGATTCCTACCTCGTACACGCGACAGCGGCCGGCCTTGGCCAGTTTGGAGCACCAGGCGGTTACCTCGGGCTCAAAACCGAAGCGGTCGGAATTCAGCCTGGGAAGGATTTCCCGTACAATCTCGGCTCGGAAGACCTTGTAGCAAGTCTCCATGTCTGTGAGGTTCAAGTCGGTGACCATGTTGGAAAGGAGCGTGAGGAATTTATTTACTACGAAGTGCCAAAAATACAGAACCCGGTGGGGCTCAGAACCAATGAAACGCGACCCGAATACCACATCGGCCACGCCTTCGATGATAGGACCTAGAAGCTTGGGATACTCTTGGGGATCGTATTCGAGATCCGCATCCTGAATGATGACTACATCGCCGGTCACATTTGAAAAACCAGTGCGTAAAGCCGCGCCCTTTCCTCGGTTGCTACTGTGAGTGTATACCGACTCTCCTTGTTGAACGACACGATCGAGAATAGAGGAGGTTTCGTCCGTACTGCCGTCGTCAACTATGATGATCTCACGCTCTAAACCAGAGGTTGGAGCCTTGCGGATCCGGTCCAAGATAAGCTCCAATGTGGTAGCCTCGTTATATACCGGGACCACAATGGACACTTTGTGCACGTTTTTCATGAGCGATCCTCTCCGGCTAGACTCAAATTCCGTTCACGTAAAAGAACCTGTTGTGTTGTAGCGCTCTGAAGGTAGTATTACGTGACTCTAGCCAACATCTCGATTCCTTGGGCATGCATGCGAGAAGATGCCGGCGAGTCCCTCAAGTCTGCCAACGTCTTGGCATATATCTCGTCTTCAGCACGTCGGAGTTCCTCGGGAGTCATGGCTTCGACCCGTTGTCGCAATGCTAATGCGTCTGAATAGTAGCAGTTACGAATATAGAGTGGCGACATGCCTGGAAACAATCCGAGTAGGGTCTGTCGATCGTACCCTGGTCGAACGTGCTGATGCCTTTCTAATTCGCGTTGACAGAGTCTGATATTCTGCTGTTCCTGGCTCGAAGCGAATGGAACAAGGTTATAGAGCCAACAATTGGACGCTTGCTGCAAATGCGTTGCAGCCGCAGCATGGTCCTGAATGTGCTCCAAGACTTCCACGGTCATGACGAGATCGTATTTCTCGGTCACCTCCTCTAGAATGTCCATCTGCCTGAATTGAACGTTTTTTATTTTGTGCCGAGCGGCTACGTTTTGGGCATTTTCAAAATTGTTGGGATCGTAGTCCGTCAAAACGAAGTTTATCGATGGATAGATCAATGCGAGGTGCATTTCAGGATAACCATGGCCACATCCGACGGAAAGAACCGAGCGGATGGGCGACTGTCGATGTGATGCTTCGAATGCGGCCAAGACGTGTGTGAAACGGTGTGCCGCCCATGCTTTGAGTAAAAGGTTTTTCGTACGAAACTCGGAATGAATCGAAGCCTTGCTGGTAATTAGCGATGAATCCTCGGTCTTGTCTCCCTTGATCGGAAGATCTTGGTGAGACGATAACTTTGATGTGCCCGGGAATTCTCCAAGCGATTCAGTACCGCTGGGTTGTCGCAGGCAATTTTTCAGAAATCTCGTGGTCGCCTCCGCCGATTTTCTCCGCTCGAACTTCATCACTGACTCGCGAGTGGCGGTGGCCAGCCTTTCCCTGAGTCTCTCGTCGTCCAGCAGTCGGTTCAGATTGTGAAACATAGAGTCCTCGTCATCTGCAGGACTCATCAGACAGTTGACATCGTCCTGAGCAAAGCTTCTCACGCCGCCGCTGTCGGTCACTACCGCCGGCACCCCGCAGGCCATGGCCTCGGCGATTGTTCTTCCGAAACCGTGGAACGAGGAGAAATCAATAAACAGGTAGGCGGAAGAATAGAAGTTTGGCAGCTGTTTGTTGTTCACGATTCCGTGATTAACCAACGGAAACGGTAGATCGTGGCTGGAGATCTCCTCGTTGCTGGAGCCGAAGGAGTGAAAAACAAAATCGCTTCTGGTTTCACTCAGCCGCGACAAGACTTTCACTATGGTTTGAAATCCGCGTTGGGGTGTTTTCGGGCGTAGCATTCCCAATATCACTTTTTGTGCGACAGGCTCCATCGGGCGTGGATAGAAGACGTCCAGATCAAGCGCTGGAGGAACGAGCTCTATTTTTCCCCCCGCGGTCCTTACCTTCGAGCAGATCCACTCGGTCTTGGCGAAGCAAAACGGAGTGAGCCGGTAAGTGTTTCTTATGGTGTTTCTGATGCCTTCGTCGGACGGTGGATAAAAATCCACCTCGTAATCCTGAACGAAATAGGCGGGCAAGAATTCCCGTCCGGCTGAAAATAGCTTGACCATATAATACATGGTTATCCATAGAGTGCCGACGACAATGTCCGCAGGTGGAAAGTTTGCCAGGAGGCTCTCCCGATTTTCATAGAATATCGGCTCGGTGAGCAAGGCCATGTCTCTGTCGAAACCTTTGGGATTGATTAACACTACCTTGGTGTCCACTCCCGCCCGAATCATGTCGTTGGCCAACTGGGCAACGGACAGCACACCGCCATTCTGCTCCAGGGTCGATAGGAGAAACACCACCCGGGGAGAAGTGGTTTCATTTCTCTTCAGCCGGGAAAGCCGCGATCTGAATCGTTCCATCTCATTCGGCAGGCCGGCGTCGTCGAGAATAGTTATCACCTCGGGGTGATGCAGCTTGGATGCCTCTTCTATAGAAAGCGTTTCCTTCCTTTCCGCCGCGTATCGTCGGCGGAGAGGATCAAGCGGATTGTCTGCCAGGAATTTGCGATATATCCTGTCGTAGAGCGGCTTCCAGCGACTGTCGAATATGGCCCGGTTTGCCAAATAACGAGGACCACGCTCCTTGCCGAAAGTGGCCCGGCCTTCGTGGTAGACGAACGCGTCGTCGCAGCAGACCAGGCGGTAGCCGCGGGCGTAGGCGCGCATGGAGTAATCCGACTCTTCGCAGTAGCCCCGGCCGAAGATTTGGTCGAAACCTCCCTGATGATCGTAGACGCTGCGTCGAATCACAAAACACCAGCCCTCCGGTGTGACCACGTCCGGATATTTCCTTTCAGACAATCGTTCTATGGCCTGGGCGGCGTCGAGAATGGAATCGCCGGGGTTCATCTTGAGCCAGAGGTGCGAGCTGGTAGTGCCTAGCGGCGAGATTATGCCGATACGATCGTCGGATTTCATGCAAAGCCTGAGCTTACCCAGCCAGCCCGGCGTTACCAGTGTGTCGCTATTGAGAAGGACGATGTGTCCGGAATAGGGCTCGGCCATACCACGGTTGGCGCTGGCGACAAATCCAAGATTTTCTTCGTTGCGCAAGTATTTGAATTGTCCGTGGATGGAACAGAAATGCTTCAGGAATTCAGCCGTGGCCTGGTCGGAAGCGTCGTCGACGACGTAAACCTTGTAGGGCTCCGAAGTATAGGCGGCGACGCTTTCCAGGCACGGACGAACCACATGTAGTTGGTTGTAAACGGGGATCACGATATTGAAGGCTTCATCACCGTCGCACCAACTCGATGCTTCTTTTGTCTGGAGTAGATCGCTTTGCAGAATGGGTGCGATGCTGCTTGCGACATTGTGATTGCTGAAATTTCCCACGGTTGCGTAGCCATTTTCGACAAGCCGCTTCCGCAGCGACGCATCGCGCACTAGATCGACAACCAGGTCAGCGAGTTTCTGCCAATCGCCGGGTTTGGCCATAAGGACATTAGCGTTGTCGACGGCATATTCTGAGACTCCGCCGCTTTCTGTAATCACGCAGGCGCAACCGCAAGCCATTGCTTCCAATGCTGCCAGCCCAAAACCCTGAAAATGAGACGTTTCCAAGAAAATATCAGATTTGCGGTATTCCTCCCGCAGACGTTCTGGATCGATGACTCCCAGATCTACGAAGGGGAAGGGGATGGACTGCGCATCCAAGGCGGTAGACCCGAATAGACAGATTTCAATGTTATCAACGAGGTTATGTGCGGCGGAAAGGGTTTTTACAAGTACATCGAAGCCGCGACGAGGTGTCTCCGGGCGAGCCATGGCGACGATGCGGACAAAACCGCCAGCATGCTCAATGTGCTTCCCACGATAGATCTCGAGATTTGCTCCCAAGCCTATCTTACGGATGTGGCATTTTCTTTCTCCGAGATGCTCTCGCACCTTCTCAATGATGAACTTACTGGTGGCAAGATGATCTAGTCCTAGATGGTAACTATTTGACGCTCCCTCGAAATAGACTTTTTCATTAGGGTCGGAGGGATTATAGAAATTCGGTTCGAAGTCCTGAATAAGATAGTATGTCTTTAGGGAAGGTTTGATGTCCGCGATCTCTCGCGCCAGGCTGGCGGTGGGCCAGAATGTCGCCATGAGCGCCGCCCGATCCGGCAACGCGGCAGCGATGGTTTGCGGGTCGGTCGAGTAAAGGGGTTCGAACAACAAGTCGAAATACTGAGACTCGAATTGCCTTGGATTGAGTAGTATGGCCTTGGCATCGATGCCTTTGAGAATGAGATCGTTCATCATCTCGGTCAGGATATAGACTCCGCCGCGCACACTAATGGAATGAAACAGAACTCCCAAGGAAAGCTGTTCTACCAGTCGCAGATCAGAGCGAGCATAGTCGACAAGGGACGCCGGAGATGTGTTTGTTGAATAGTCAATGAGGCTCTCTACCCACTCGCGCTGCTTGGTTGGAAGCATCGCAAGGCATTCTTTGACATGGCTTGTTGTTAGCCTGGAGTATTTGACAGAAGTATAAACGTATGTGTCATCCGCCAGAATCGGCAAGAGACCGTCCTGGAGCAGCCTGGCAGCAAGTTCCAGGAATGGCAAGTAGCCGCTGGAGTATGGATTATCTGCACCTCTCAGGTAATCGAATGCCTGACGGCGCAGATAAATGATGTCGAAATGTGGAAATGTGCCGGGGAAGGTATCGCTCCCCAGCAATCTGATCTTTTTTGAGCAGCTTACGATATTGTCGCCAGGATTCATGCGAAATTCGTAAGCTGGATTGGAGTTGGTGATGGGAGACACGATGCCGATGTTATCGGCCGTGAAAGCAGCGCCTTGCAGCCCTTCCAGCCAGCCTGGAGTCACCACCGCAGTTTCGCGCAGCAGGCAAAGGTCGCCCTCGATCCCGCCCATGATCTCCTGTAGCGCCCGGAAGTATCCCAAATGCTTGTGGGGGCGCTCGATGTGAACCGAGGGGATGTCAGCGCACCACTGGTCAACTTTCTCCGCCACGCTTTCGTCCTGAGAATCGTCGATGAGCATCAGTGGGCTTGACTCCAGATCGGTATTCGCCTTCAGTCCGACCAGGCTTCGTCGCAGCGGCTCGCAGGAACCACTGCTGTAAAGCACGATATTGGTCTTTTCTGCGAGCCGAGCCGGTCGTCTGCGTTTGCCTTCCAGTAGCTTTTCCAATCGGCGATAGGTCTCGGGAAAGGTTTTCTTCATTGCCGCCCGCGGCGGAGAGGGGGTTGCCGGAGTAGCGCCGGGACGCAGAAGAGTGTCGACGCTCTTGAGCCAATGCTCGTTGCTATCGAGAATATTGTCGATGTATTGCCTGATATCCGGCACCTGGGAGACGCCGGGGAGTTTGTGAAACAGATCGGCGACCAGGTTGCCCGTCTTCCAACGTTTGGAGCGTAGAACGGCGCGGATCGCACCTTCCAAGTGTTTTATCAAGTCAACGGCTTGGCTCAACTGTCTGGCGCGACGGTTGATCTCGTTCGAAAGCTCCCTGCCGCGCGACATTTCCTCCGCCAGCCGAGCCTCGCGTCGAGAAAGTTCCCCCTCCAGGCCGCCAATGCTCGATTTTTGACTTGAGATCTCCAACTTGAGCTTCTTGATTTCATTTTTACCGAGATTCAACTGCCTAGCCAGGGATTCCAACTCGTCTGCTCGTTCTGACAGCGCCGACTCCGCTTCCGCCAGGCTTTGTCGTGATGCCGCCAGGGCATGCTCCGACTCAATGAATCGGTTGCCGAGATTTTCGAGTTCAGTAGCGCGCTGTTCGAGATCTTGAGTGATCTTCTTGATGGCCGCTTCTTTTTCGCCCAGCAGATTGCGTGACTCCGTTTCCTCTTTTTCATGGGCCAGCGCCAGTTTTTCTATTTGCTTCTTCAGGACCGCAATTTTCTCTTCGTCACGTTTGGCCCGATAATTCCATTCTTCCGCTGAAATGTAGTTGCGAATGCGTTCCTGTTCGATCGCCTCCAGTAACTGTTGCATTTGTTCAGATGGAACCAGGTTCGTAAGCCATCGGTCGAGGTCTGGGTTCCGATTCGTCAAGTGTTCACTGGCCAAAATTCCCAGTCCGTGCAGCCCGACCAGTTTGATGAACTTGAATTCCTTCTCCCCAACTTCTTTCAGAAAATCTTCGATTGCCGTGAGCACCCCACTGCGGGGTTGGTTTTCGTATTCGGCGTTATGAAGGTGGCTATTGAGGCCACCATTTTCTTGAAGGCAGGGGTCGCCGGGAAGCATGCCCTTTTTTTTGAAAGGCTGGCGAAAATCAGAGGGGATAACGTCCGGATTGTAATAGAGATCGCGGCGACCGTAAGGCCAACCGACGTCATGAAGCAGCACTACCGGGAAAAGACTGGGATCCTGGTTGACGCTCTGCCAGATGAGCTTCAGTTCGTTGAACACGGTATACCAGTTGTGGTCGCCGTCGATAAAAACCATGTCACAGCCGACAACTCGTGATAGTGCATCCAGACTAGGCTCGTGGTAAAAAACAAGATGTTTTCCGAATTCCCGCTGCCAATCGCCTGCATCGAATTTGGGTTCGGGATCTATTGCATGGAGAACGGCATCGTTCTCCAGACAGAAGGCCAAAATGTTCCTTGTGTTGTCGCCTTTGTCGCTGCCAATTTCCAAGATGGTCTTTGGCTGGACGATGTCGATGAGTGGCTTGATAATCGAATTCCAGAAGCGGTGCATGATGACTTCTCCTGAATCGTGTCTTCGACGGCAAGGATGTCGTCTCGCTCTGGCATTGCTGCTAGTGCCCCGCGGCGTATTACCCGCCCATTCCTAGCATGGGTCTCCGTTTCGGGTAAAGCAAAAGATCGTTGAGCCCGGCCGCTTGAGGGATGGGTCTCTTGACGGAACCTCTCAAGATCGGTAAGAAAACCATGTAGCAATGGACTCGACTGATGTGGTGGCGAATGAAGGACAATGCACGGCACGAAACTTGCCCGGCCGGTACATCGGATGATCGCTTGATGTGGTGGCATGCTGTGCCGAATGCTTGGTCTCGATTGAACGCGTACGTGGGGCGGCATACCAAAGCAATGTCGATCCTGGAGGTGGTCGCCAGCCTTCTCATGATCGGCTTCGCTCTGACCTTTCTTCTTCCATTTGTGAAGGTCATGAGCACTAGCTCACTTTGGAATGACGAACTCTACTCTATCATGCACTTCAGCTCACGGGGAGTAATAAGAACTCTGACTGACTACCACGTACCCAACAACCACATCTTTTTCAATCTGCTGAATGCATTGACGCCCGGCTCGGCATCTTTCAACCCACTGCGTGCTCGGATCTGGTCTTTCATCTTTGTAGCGGCCTCCATGTTGATTGGTACGATCGCTTTTGCCCGAAGAGGTAGGTTCTTCGAAGGCTCCCTCTTTTTTCTGGTAATGGCGGTCAACCAGTCACTCCTGGACTTGACCCTCCAGGCCCGCGGCTACGGGTTGCTGTGCTTTTGCGTGGTGACCACCTCATTGCTGGTGCTCAGCTACCTGCACAATTCCGGGAACCTCTCGCTGGTGCTGATCTCACTTCTGACGATTCTGGGAACCTGGACTATTCCCACGTACATTTTCTTCTCCGGGACACTGATGTTGATTCTATTCTTCCAGGACAGGAAGCCGAAGCTCCTCGTGGCAGGAATAATTACCTTGCTCGTGGTGATCGCACTATATGCTCCGGTTTGGAGTGACCTGTATAATCAGACGAGCACCTACAGCGATAATTGGGGCTATCAGTATGGCAGTTGGGGGGCGGTTTGCAAGACCATACGTAAATACTTTCTGAGCCCTTTTTTCGGTATAGCGTTCGCTGCTGATTGGAACGTATACTTCTTCCTATTGGGCGTCGTGACATTCCCTGTGATTATCTGGAAGCCGAGGGATTCTACCGTTCAAGGAGTTCGTATACTCTTGATTGCCGTGTTTGTTTTTCTGGCCATCTGCCGGATCATGAAGACGCCTGCAATACGAACCACAAGCTTTGTAGTGCTTCCTCTGGCTATATGTTTGTTGATCCGGTTCGGTAACATCCTGCGCAGTTCCCGGGTCGCCATATTGCGGCCACTTGTATTCATTATAGCCGCGACTTTTTTCTCGTTGCACAGTTTCAACCGGGCCCGGCACTTCAGATTCAAGCCGATAGAGAACTGGATGGGTGTGGCAAGGTTCATCGAGAGAACTTTTCCCAAAGGCACGGAAATATCCGCAAGTTTCCGCAACTACTATCTCAGGGTATATCTAGATCCCGCGTACATGATCACAAAAAAGTTCGAACAAAAGAAGTTCGCCGCCGGGCGACAGGTCTGTGTGGACGGCGACTTCTTTGCCAAGGAACGATTCGATCCAACGGAGTTCTCTCCTTCGGGTATTGAAATCAGAATTCCTCAGCGGCGCGGCGAGTTCCAGAAGGTCTGTTTGTCCCCGCCTCAGGATTCCGGCATCGAGCAGATCCTGGACGGGAACGGCAGAGAACTCGGCCGTGAAATGTACGATCGGAATCTCTCGACCCGCTGGACCACCAACATGCCGCAATCGAAGCTGCAAATTACCGTAGGTCTCAGGGTTTTCCTGAAGCCAGGAGTACGCTACCACTCGCTGAACATTGTGGCTCTCGATGGAGACATTCCACTGAAGCTCGAAACGCGACTGAGCGTCGAGGGGCGTTCGAAGATGCTTGTGAATCACTACATCGAGCGCTACGGAGATTTCATGACTATATTCCTAGGCGACCAGGAGATCGAATATGTCGACCTGAAGGTCCTTTCAGCACAGACCAACAGATTCTTTTCTGTGAACGAAATGTGGGCCTATCCAGAGAGGACCGCTCAACAAATCATGCACAAAGTGCCCATTGTGACCTCGGTAATTAACAACACTGCAACGAGGTGATTTCATTTTGTAGGACGGGAGAACCGAGAGGGCACAAACGAACCTAGGCCTAGATCACCCCTGCCTGAAGCAGGTCGTGCAGACGCAGAAGACCGACAGCGCGACGTTCGGCATCGATAACAGGTAACACCGAGATCTGGCTGGGGCGATCTTCCATCAACCTGACGGCTTCCACGGCCAAACGGTCGCCCTTGATGGTCACCGGTTCGCTGGTCATCACCTCGATCACCGGCTTTTCCAGCAAGTCGCCGCCGTGGCGCGCCAGCGCCCGGCGCAGGTCGCCGTCGGTGATCACGCCGCTCAGGACGCCGGCCCGGTCGACGACGCTCACCGCGCCCAGTCCCTTGCCGGTCATTTCGACTATCGCCGCCTGCATGTTCGCGTCGTCCGGCACCAGCGGGTTGGCCTCGCCGATGTGCATGATGTCGCTCACCCTCAGAAGCAGGCGCTTGCCGATGACGCCGCCCGGATGCAGGCAGGCGAAGTCCTCCCTTTCGAAGCCGCGCTTCTTCAGCAGCACGACCGCCAGCGCGTCGCCCACCGAAAGCAGGGCGGTGGTGCTGGCCGTCGGGGCCAGGTTGTCGGGGCAGGCCTCGCCAGATACGCCGACATCGATGAAAATATCGGCGTCCCTGGCCAGCGTTGATTCCGGGTTGCCGGTCAGCGCCAGGATCTTGATTCCTGTGCGCTTGATGCTCGAGACGATCTTGACCAGCTCCTCGGTTTCGCCGCTGTTCGAAATCAGCACGGCCACGTCTCCGCGCGCTAGCACTCCCAGGTCTCCGTGGACTCCCTCGGCCGGGTGCAGGAAGACGGCCGGAGTGCCGGTGCTGGCCAGCGTCGAGGCGATTTTCCTGCCAACCAGCCCCGACTTGCCGAGCCCGCTGATGACCACTTTTCCCCGGCAATTCAAAAGCAACTCGATGGCTTGCTCGAAAGCCGCACCCAGCTTGGCGCCGACTTCTTTTATCGAGTCCGCCTCGATCTCGAGCACCCGGCGTGCCTCGGCTAAAATATCCACCGGTTCTCCTTTACCAGCTTGTCAATGGCGCACACCTGAGAAAGGACTGCCGGCAGATCGTCCAGAGCGATCATGTTGGGCCCGTCACAGGACGCCTGATCGGGGTCGTCGTGGATCTCCATGAATAGGGCGTCGATGCCGACCGCCGCCGCCGCCCGCGAAAGGTGCGGCACGAATTCGCGCTGGCCGCCGGTGCTCGACCCCAGTCCGCCTGGTAGTTGCAGAGAGTGGGTGGCGTCGAACACAACCGGATATCCCAAACGGCGCATGATGGCCAGTGAGCGCATGTCTACGACCAGGTTGTTGTAGCCGAAGGACGAGCCGCGCTCGGTGAGCAGTATGGCCTTGTTACCGCAATGCTCGATCTTGCCGATTACGCCCGCGATGTCTGCCGGTGAGAGGAACTGGCCCTTCTTCACGTTGACAGGCTTACCCGTCTTTGCCACGGCGCAGACGAGGTCGGTCTGGCGGCACAGAAACGCAGGGATCTGGACGATATCGGCAACCTCGGCCACCGCCTCGACCTGCGAGATCTCATGGACGTCACACAGCAACGGCACGCCCAGGGCCGACTTGACCCTCCCCAGTATCTCGAGCCCCTTAGAGATTCCCGGGCCACGGTACGAGTCGATCGACGTCCGATTGGCTTTGTCGAAGCTCGTCTTGAGAATGTAGGGGACATCCAGATCCATGCAGCCGGCCTGGATTTGCCTTGCCACCGACAACAGGTGCGCCTCGTTCTCTATGACGCACGGCCCGCCGATGAGCACCAGCGGGTTGCCCCCGCCAATCTTGATACCGCCTGCTTCAACCACGTTCATGACTCATTCCTTGCCTTGCCCGTTGACCCGGGCCAATTGCTCCGGTGTGTCGATCGCAATCGACTCCTGCTCGACCTCGACGACGCTAATCTTGTAGCCGTTTTCAAGTGCCCGAAGCTGTTCGAGCGACTCGGCCTTTTCCAACGGTGTCTGCTCCAGTTCGGCCAACTTAAGCAGGAACTCATGCCTGTAGGCATACAGACCGATGTGCCTGTAAACCACTGCTGCCTGGCCGTCACGCGCAAGTGGAATCGGCGCGCGCGAGAAATAGAGTGCATGGCCGTTTTGATCCACAACGACTTTGACCACGTTCGGATCATCGAGTTCGTTAGTGGAGTTTATTCTGGTCATCAACGTGGCCATCACTTCGCCAGGCCGAACCTTCAGCGGTTCGAGAACTGCTTCGATTGCGCGCGGGCTGATGAACAGTTCGTCAACCTGCAGGTTGACCACGATCGGCGCCGTAACCCCGGCCGCGACCTCGGCGATCCTGTCGGTGCCGGTCCGGTGATCGGCGGAGGTCATCAACACGTTTCCACCGAAGGCCAGAACGGCTTTCTCAATACGCTTGTCATCGGTGGCCACGATTGTTTCACCGAAGCCGTGGGCCTGCGAGGCGCTGCGATAGACGTGCTCGATCAGGGGCCTGCCATCGATCTCGGCCAGAGGCTTGCCGGGGAAGCGTGACGATTGGTATCGGGCCGGGATGATGATGACTGGCCGAGCGGTCATGGCGTAAATTCTCCACTATTGTGTACCTTTGGCAAGGCACGCGGCATAATCTCCCAGGGAGACGGTATTTTGTCAACGATCGAGAGCCGGAAATACGGAAATCCCGGTTTCTTGACGGAAACCCGCAGGACCGGTAAGAAAAAGATTCGACATGCGCTCGACCATTAGAAATATTTGGGACAGGCGGCACCTGTTATGGGTGCTGACATCGTCCAATATCAAGCGTCAGAACAAGAACTCGGTGCTTGGCTACCTGTGGTGGCTGCTCGACCCGATCATGATGACCGGCGTCTACTATTTTTTAGTGGCCGTGCTTTTCAGTAGAGGCGATCCCAAGGCGCCATATTTGCTCTTTTTGTTGATCGGCCTGCTGTGCTGGAAGGCTTTTGCAGATTCGGTCGGTCAATCGACGCTGATGCTTCGCAGTCAGGCTTCGATAATCAAGGCCATCAGCTTTCCCAAGGCGATTCTGCCGCTGTCTGTCGTGGTGTCCAACACTTTCTATTTCGTAACCGCTCTGATAGTGGCCGTCGGGTTGGCTTGCGTCTATGGCCCACACTGGGGCACCTGGCCCAATCTGTACTACCTCTTTCTCCCGGTAATCATCGGCGCCCAGGTTCTCTTTTCCGTTGGTTTGTCTCTGCTGGTTTCCGTCCTGGGCGTTTTCTTCGCGGATACCGCGAACATCATCGGACACCTTTTGAGGATGTGGTTCTTCCTCTCCCCGGGCTTGTACTCGCTCGATCAAGTGCCGCAACATCTAGTGCCGTATTTCAAGCTGAATCCCTTTTCGAGCCTGATGACCAGCTATCGCGACATTCTCATTTTCGGGCGCATGCCATCTGTCGGGGACATGGCTTATGCCATCGGCGCCGGCATTGTCAGCTGCGTTTTGGGCCTTTGGATCTTCAAGCGTCTCGAGGGACGCCTGGTGCAGAAACTATGATCTTCCCGGCACACGCCAAGCAGAAGATGAGCCCCGAAAACGTGATCGAGGTCAGGTCGGCCAGCATGCACTATGTCGCCTATAAGTCACGCAGGCGCTCCTTGCGCGAGGCGGTTTTCCGAACGGCCTTGCGCAAGGACGAGCGGGTCGATGTCTGGGCTCTGAAAGATGTCAGCTTCGAGGTGAAACACGGCGAGTCGCTGGGTATCATTGGAGACAACGGAGCCGGAAAGAGCACCTTGTGCCTGTTGCTGTCGAAGATCATGGAGCCCACGTCGGGTATGGTCGAGGTGGACGGCCGGGTGTCGGCTCTGTTGACGCTCGGCGCGGGATTCCAGGGTGATCTGACCGGGCGCGACAACATGTTTCTAAACGGCGTCTACCTGGGATTCACCGTCGATGAAATGCGCGAAAAAATGGACGAGATAATCGAGTTCGCAGAGATTCGGGAGTTCATCGACATGCCGGTGCGCACTTATTCGAGCGGCATGCGCATGCGGCTGGCTTTCAGCATTGCCGCCTCGGTCAAGCCGGAGATCCTGATCATCGACGAGCTGATGGGAGTGGGCGACCGCAAGTTCCAGAAGAAGAGCACGGCCAGAATGAAAGAACTGATGAGCGAAAGTAAGGCGCTGGTAGTCGTGTCGCACAATATGGGTACCATTCGCGATCTGTGCACCCGGGCCGTGTGGCTCGAGAAGGGCATGCTGATTGCCGCAGGATCGGTGGAAGAAGTCATCGCCAGCTACGAGGCGCGCTAGAATCGGGGAAGGTTGAATGCCGGGCAGGGCCTGCATGCTGGTTCACGAATACTTCCCCCGCGATTTCCGGGTGCGCCGCGAGGCCCGCGCGCTGAGGGACGCCGGCTGGGTGATCGATATCGTCTGCCTGCGCAAGCCGGGTCAGGCCGCCCGCGAAAGAGTAGACCAACTCGATGTCACCCGGCTGGCGGTTCGCCGTCACCGCGGCTCTCCTTTGCCGGTCTACCTGGCCGAATACCTGGCCTTCGCGGCCGCGGCCGGGGCGCTGCTCTCGGCCCGGCAGACATCGAAGCGCTACGATATAGTGCACGTTCATGCCCCGCCCGACTTCCTACTGGGCGCGGGGCTGCCGGCCAGGCTCATGGGCGCCAAACTCGTCGTGGACATCCACGACCTGACGCCTGAGCTATACGGATCGCGCTTCAAGAGCAAAGGCGGAGCACTCGCCCGGACGGCCATGCGGATCGTGGAACGGGGCGCCTGCGAACTTGCCGACCGGGTGATAACTGTCACCGAGGCTTTTGCGAGCCTGCTCAAGGAGCGGGGGATTGATGCCCACAAGATCGTGGTGGTCAGAAACAGCCCCGATCCATCCGCGTTCGATAGGCGCCTGAAGAAGCCGAGAGACAACGGCGACTTTGTCATCATGCATCATGGAACCCTTGTTCACCGTTACGGAATCGACCTGCTGGTCGAGGCCTTTGGAAATGTGGCTCCGCGCGTCCCACGCGCGCGGCTTGAGGTGTACGGAGATGGCGACTGGCTGCCGCGCCTGAAGGCTCGCGCCGACGAGTTGGGATTGGCCGGTAGAGTGACCTTTCACGGTGAGGTACCCCAGGAAGAGGTGGCTCGCGCGCTCGCCAGGGCCGACCTGTGCGTGGTGCCCAACCGGAGTGACGAGTTTACCGACCTGCTGTTGCCCACCAAGCTACTCGAGGCACTGCACATGGGTTGCCCGACGATCTCCTCGGCCACCAGGGTGATAACCGAGAACTTCTCAGACGGCGGCGTCCTGCTCGTGCCGCCCGGTGACGTCAAAGCCCTGTCCGCGGCCATGCTGGAACTGGCGACGGATTCCAAGAAAAGATCAAACCTTGCCGCGGCCGGCAGCAAGCAGTCCCTACGCTTTGCCTGGGAGCGCGAGAAGCAAAAGTTACTAGATCTCTATAATGACTTAAGCCACCAACCCTGAAAAAAGTGCAATGAACCTGCCTCCCGTGTCGTGATCTTGTCTGCTAAATGGGGACGGAGTGGGTCTCAAGTCGCTGATTTTACTTGTTTGGCGTGTGGCATGAGACTTGCTTCATTGGTGGCGGTATGCGTCAAGACTTTGACTTTGTGGTTGATTTCGTATAGGTGGTTGTCGTGCCTCTGAAAAAGGATAGCTCTATCGAGAAAGTCGCACTGGTCTTGATGGACCTTACGGCCCTCTTCCTGGCAGCCAACCTGGCTTTCGATCTGCGCTACTACATTGACTGGCCCGGCATTTTTCCAAAACTCGTCCGCGAGGGTCCGGCGCCCTGGGGCGCTCTCTACCATGCTCTGCCTTACATGCTGCTGAGTTGGTTCGTTATATTTGCCACTTTCGGGCTATACCAGGCGGGCTTGAGGCGCCGCGACGAGATCTCGCGGCTTATCAAGGCGCAGTTGATTTCGTTCACCGGTTTGTTCGCGGTGGCCTTTTTCTACCGCGGGTTCTCCTACTCCCGGCTGGCTGCCTTTTTCATGATGCCGCTGGCGTTTTTGTTTACGCTGGGTTTTCGTACCCTGTTCAGATTGGCCAAGGAGCAACTGCTGAGGCTCAGGGTGGTCAGGGAGACGGTTTTGCTCGTGGGCCGGACCGATAAAAGCACACAGCTTGTACAAAGGCTTGCACGGCCGGACAACTCTTACGAACTCGTCGGCCTGCTGTCGCGCGAAGGCAGCGGGGAGGTTGCGGGAACCACCCGGCTTGGTTTGCCCTCCGAGTTGGGACGGGTGCTGACGCGCAACGGCGGGGTGGATCGAGTGCTCTTGATGAGCGGCGATCTCGGGCGTGACGAGCTGATGGAGGCCGTCGACGCCTGCCAGCGGCACCGGGTTCAGTGGGCCGTGGTGCCCGACCTGTACGACATGCTGGTCGATAACCTGCAGATGGAGCAACTGGCCGGCGTGCCGGTCATGGGTCCCTCGGGTTCCAATATCGTGGGCCTCAACCTGGTGGCCAAGCGCCTGGTGGATTTGCTGGTGGCTACGCTGCTTGTGGCGGCGCTTTCGCCATTCTTGCTGCTGGTGGCCGCGCTGGTCAAGCTGACTTCATCTGGGCCGGTGCTCTTTGTGCAGAAGCGGGTCGGTCGCGGTGGGAGAGTCTTTACGTTCTACAAGTTTCGCTCCATGTACACAGGCGCCCGCGATAAGGCGCATCGCCAACAGATGGACAAACTGATCTCGGACGGCCAGGCGCAAGAGAAAGACAAGCGGGGACCGGTCTACAAGATGAAACACGACCCGCGCATCACCCCGCTGGGACGTCTCTTGAGACGCTTTTCGATCGACGAGCTGCCCCAGCTTCTCAACGTGCTCAGGGGCGACATGAGCCTGGTCGGGCCGCGGCCGGCCATTCCCTACGAGGTTGAAAAGTACCGCGAGAGCCACCGCCGCAGACTGGAGGCCTTGCCCGGCATCACAGGGTTGTGGCAGGTCTCCGGGCGCAACCGGCTCAGCTTCGAAGAGATGGTCAAACTGGACATCCACTACATCGAGAACTGGTCTCCGGGCCTCGATACGCGCATCTTCGTAAAAACAATCGCAGCGGTGCTCTTCTCACGAGGCTACTGAAGGTGCGCGCGGAAATCCCCAAGGCCGCAGAGACATTGGACGTGATCTGCGGCGAGCTTGCCGTCTTCCAGGCCAAGCGTGGCTACCGTTTCGGGGTCGAGACCCTGCTACTGGCAGGTTTCATAAAGTCCCGGGCATCTAACGTGGCAGATTTGGGCACCGGCAGCGGCATCATCCCGCTGGTGCTTACGCGCTTCGGCAAGGCGGACAAGGCCTGCGGCGTGGAGTTACAGCCTGCTCTCGCGGATCGCGCCAGAAGATCGGTGCGTCACAACGGCCTGTCCGACAAGATTGAGATCATCGAGGCCGACCTGCGGGCGCTCGAGGCGACCTTGCCCGCGGCGTCTTTCGATTTAGTGACCGCCAACCCGCCGTACTCCACCGCCAGCTCCGGCAATCACCCGGCCCTTCGCGAGCGGGCGCTTGCCAAACACGAGATCACCTGCACCATCTCAGACGTCACCGCCGCCGCGGCAAGGTTGCTTAGCCCTAAGGGTAAATTCGCCACAGTCTTTCCAACAAGCAGATTGACCGAACTGCTCGCCTGTTGCAAGACGGCCGGGCTGACCCCGTCGAGAATGCGAATGATACATGGAAGAATTGAACTGGCCGCGAAGCACTGCCTGCTCGAGGCGACCCGGGGAGGACGCATGGGATTGTCAGTGGAATCGCCACTTATTGTATATGTAAAATCAGGTGGATACACTGATGAAGTTAATGCTATGCTTTACCCATCTACTACAACGTTCCCGGATACCAGTCGAACGACAGAATTGTGATCGCGTGGGGGAAGATCTTGACGCTGTACTCGCCCAACGGGACTTGGTTGCCGGACGCGTCCTCGGCCAGACAGGAGAGCTTATGGGTTCCCTGGGGAATGCTTATCGCGGCGAAGATCCCGTTGAGGTTGGTGCTGTCCCGTGAATGGTCTGGGCGTGGATCCTCGGCGTTGGTGAAATAGGTCATCACCTCGGGCTCGGCGAATGACCCGCAGCGCACGTTGGCCAGTTCGTGGTAGCCGCAGTCGCGGATGGTGCCGGCTATGGCGCCGTTGTCGGGCGGCAGGGTGATGCCCACAGACATCAGGATGACGCTGTAGGTGGTTTGGCTGATGGCGAACCCCCGCCAGGGTTGCAGCGGGATGTCCTGCCCGGTGCGCGGATCAGCCATACTCGTGCGGGTGTCGAAGACCCAGTTGCCGCCCCCCGAGTCCACCGCCAGGTCGGCCCACAGGATCAGGTTGTACTTGTAGGTGACCACGAAGTCTCCCTGATCGTCGTATGTCTTTAAAATAAGCGGGGTGTTGGTCGGGACGTTGGCGAACTCGAAGGCCCCCCAGTACTCGCAGTTGGTCTTGTCCTCGGTGGTGGCCATGTCCCAGTTGGATGAGCCGGTGGGATCCTGGTTGGCGCGGTAGAGCGCTACCTTCATCTGGTGGGTGGTGTCTCCCAGACCGAAAGCGTCGACGCAGCCGCTGAAGGTGACCGTCTCCGGCAGACCGGCGGTCGTGGGCGCAGGAACGCCGCAGAAGCCGTTGTGACAGCTTAGCCCGGTGCCCGAGGCGTCGGTCGGACAGTCGCCGTCCAGCGAGCACGGCTCGCTGTTGTGACAGCCAAGCTCGGCCGGGCCCAATTCCTTGTAGATGTTGTCGTGGTCTTCCTCGCAGGCCTTGGCGGCCTGGGTCGCCCGCGGGACGCAGACGGTGTCGTTGATGCAATTTTGGCTGGCGGCGCAGGTATGATCACCGCACTTGGTTTGGCCGCCGTCGTTGCCGCCGTCGTTGCCTCCCGAGCAACCGGCGACGGCGATTGCCAAGGCTCCCATGTAGAGCAAACGCACACAGTTTTTCATGATTGCTCCTCGTCGGTTGTTTGGTTCGCCTCTTTCTCTACAGCATCCAAACGCCTGCCGTCAAGGCGTAGCGAAGTGAGCATCGCCTGCCTGATTGACACGGCAAGCTTTGGATCTTCGAGTTCGGGCAGTGCCTCGTCTAAGCGCCTGTGCATCTCGACGGTCGGCTCGGCCAGGCAGGCCCGCGCGGGCCCGGGTCGCGGGTCGGGAGGCGGCATGGGTTCACCCGTGACCGCCTTTATCTCTTCGACCCAGTCGCCGGGCAACAGTTCGCGCAGGCGCTCGAGGATCGTGTCTGTCAGGTAGCTCATCTCGCAAAGCCAGCCGGCGTCATCGACGGCCACCCTGAGAGTCTTTCTGATCAGGCGCACGGGCTGCGTGTGCCCGGCCACGTATTCGCCGGCGGCAAAGGGCCACTTGGCGCGGATGATCTCGAGGCGCTTGAGGTGTTGCAGGCGCCAGCGCCGGGTGCGGTTGTCGATCAGATCGAACAGCTTGACGGGGCGGACGAGCTTCTTGCGAAAACGTGGCGGCATGGAACTGGATACTAACACGCAGGCCGGACAAAAACCATTGTGCTTGTTAGTCGCAGCTTCTATCTGCTATTTTGCCGGAGGGAAAAGGAGCTGTGGATTGAGCGAAGAAAAAATCATCAAGGTGGCAGAAAAGCTTGCCGCGGGCGGCGGGTCGGTTGCCTTCACCGGGGCGGGAATCAGCGTCGAGTCGGGCATTCCCGATTTCCGTTCGGCCGGCGGCCTGTGGGATAAGTTCGACCCCATGGAGTACGCCACCATAGAAGCCTTTCTGCGGGATCCTGAGAGAGTATGGGAGATGCTGCGCGAGATGGATGACTTGCTCAAGGCGGCCGAGCCCAATCCGGCGCATCTGGCTCTGGCCAGGCTCGAGCAACTCGGCGTGCTGGCCGGGGTGATTACCCAGAACGTGGACAACCTGCACCAGCGGGCCGGCTCGCGAGAGGTGATCGAGTTTCACGGCAACGGCAAACGGCTTGTTTGCCTGCGCTGTAAGCGAAGCCTGGATGCCGCCGAGGCGCACCGGCGCCGGGAAGAAGAGTTTCCGCCGCGCTGCCCGGATTGCCGTGATATTCTCAAGCCTGACGTCGTCTTCTTCGGCGAGCCCATTCCCAAGGCGGCCAGCATCGGGGCCATGCGCCTGGCACAGTCCGCGCCTGTGATGTTGGTGGTCGGCACCAGCGCGCTGGTGGCCCCGGCCTCGTACCTGCCGGTTGTGGCCAAGAAGACCGGCGCCTTGATCGTGGAGATCAACCGCGAGCACACCGTGCTCACGGGCGATTTAGCCGATGTCAGCCTGCGGGGCAGGGCGGGAGAGCTGTTGCCGCGCCTGGTGGCGGCTGTGGAAAATGCTTTTGGGCAGGCTTGACATCCTGGTGTATATAGCCTAGAAATACGTGAAAATAGCGAACAAGAGGATAATGACATTTCATACGAATGCTCTTTCGAGAAACTCGAAACAAAGGAGAGGACGATGAAGAAAGTTGGTTTGTCAATTAGCCTGTCTATGGGTATCGTGGCGCTGCTTTTTGCCGCCTGCGGCGGCGGCTCGACCAAGTGCGAGTGGCCCACCCCGCTGAAGTGCGACACCGGCTGCGCCGAGTGCTGCGCCGACACCGCCGACACCGACTGCAACGGTGGCACCTGCAACGCCGGCGTGTGCGAGTGCCCGGCCGGCGCCGAAATGAGCTGCGAAGAGGGCGCATTGTTCTGCGCGGCCTGCTGCCTGGATACCGACTGCGACGATTCGGCCTGCGTCGACAACGTCATCTGCGACGAGGGCGAGTGCTTGTTACTCAAGCTGGCCTCGGGCGAGGACTGCTCGAAGGACGCCACCGCCTGCTGCCCGGGCCTGGCCTGCGACGTCTTCACCAACACCTGCGTCACCGAGTGTGCGGTTGACGGCGACTGCACCAGCCTGGACATGCCTTTCCATGACGACCTCAAGTGCAAAAACGCCGTCTGCGATTTCGACCATTGCCTGAAAGACAGCAATTGTGCCGGCGGCAAGGTGTGCTTCAACGGCGACTGCGTTACCATCCCCGATTGCTCGGAGATCGCCTCCTGCCAGGTCGTGCCCGCCTCGGCGGTCACCCAGGAAGGCACCGCCGTGCAGATAGCCGCCTCGGCCTATTTCACCTCGGGCGCTCTGGCCCCCGGCGTGACCTTCACCTGGGCCTCGGACCAGGCCACCCGGGCCGCGATTGACGCAAACGGCAACGTGACCGGCGGGGTCGACACCGGCGCGGCGCTGATCACCGCAACCGCCGGCGGCTGCACCGTCACCTGCACCGCCGACGTCATGAACTACGGTGCGGTGGACCCGCTCGACAGCCGCATCGTCGTGCTTTCCGAACTCGAGAACGAGCCGATCGAGGGCGCCAGCGTCACCGTCGGCAGCGAGACCCCGGTCACGACCGACGCCGACGGCGTTGCAGTGATCACCGGCGTCGACCTGTCGACAGGCGCGCAGGACGTCACCGTAGTCAAGAAAGAATACAACTACCTGACCATGCGCGGCGTCAACGAAAGAGACGTCATCGCCCACATGGGGCGTCTGTACCAGACCTACAAGTTCTCAGAAACACCGCCTCTGGCCGGCAACTTCGCCGGCGGCATCAAGGGCGCCTTCGACTTCACCCGCATCCCCTGCGAGGCGGGCAACACCTGCGACGTGCTCTTCGGCCTGGGCGGCCTGAGCATTCCCGGCAACCTGGTCAACTTGAACTTCGATCTGCTGATCGGCGGGATGATCAAGACGCACATCGAGCTGGGCGGCTCGACCCAGGACGTGGGCCTGCCCTCCGGCCTGACGCTTTGCTTGAACGCCACCTGCTTCAAGGAGATGTACAAGCCGACCGGCATCCCGGGTAACCGGGCGGCCTGGGGAATCGGCGGCAAGATGAACCTGGCCGACCTGATCGACGTGCTCGGCCCGGTCATCTCCGGCGGCGACATCGATTTCGGCTTGATCCTGGTGGCCTTGTTGCCCGAGTTCGCCAAGTTCTACACCGCCATCAAGCCCAACCTGGACGTCGTACCGATCGACATGGTGGTCGACGTCGACGACATCAACGACGACGGACATTCTGACGACTACGTGCCCGACTATGACGCCTTCCCGCAGCACGACATGACTTTAAAGGTCAAGATGGACCAGGTCATGACCTTCAACGTCGGCACATTGCCTACCAAGGCCGACGGCTGGTGGTACGACGGCGTTATCGTTTTGGGCGGCGTGATCGCCAAGGACGTCGGGCTGATCCCGCTGGGCATCAGCGCCGGCCTGGACGCCGTGACAACGGAAGACTCCCCCGACGGGCATATCGATCCGATCTCGCTTACCGTGGCCGAGGTGGCCGGACGTATTCCCGAAAGCCAGATCCAGCGCGTGGTGATCGCCCTGGCGTTGAACATGGGCGGCCTGATGGGCGGCGGCGACGAGCCGCTGGCCCTGGGCGGCGTAGTGATGTTCGTAGACGACTTTGGTGGCACTCACACCCTGGACGGCTTCCTGACCCCGCCGGGGACGGCCAGCTACGACGCTGCCGGACGCTCGCTTACCATTGCCGGAATCCCGGCCGCCTCGACCTACAACCAGGTCATCTTCACCGGTGATAACGAGGCCAACTGGAACGTGGTCGGTGTGTTCGGCGACGAGAGCTTCACGCTGCCTGCGGCGCCGCCGGACGGCGACCGCGCCAAGAAGGCCAACTTCATCAGCATCAAGCTCAAGGACAGCCTGACCTATCAGAATCTTTTGAGCTTCGACGAGAACAACATGGGCCGCCTGGTGGAACTGGTTGAGTCCTTCTGCTTCTACGAGGTGCCCGCACCGTAACGGGCATAGATTCTGTTGACCAAGCCCCGGGTCGCCATGGCCCGGGGCTTTTTTTATTCTGCCTTGAAAAGCCGCATGACGGCTGATACGATTCCCCGGTCATCAGGAGATCCCGGTTGGACGCCAAGGACGCCAAAAAGAAGACGGTGGTTACGGTGATTTCGAAGATCACCGATCGCCCGGTCGCGCAGGCGGCCTGCCTGGTCGTGATCTACGGCCTGGACATGGGCAAGAAGTACAACATCGAAAAGCCCACGATCATCATCGGGCGTTCGTCAAAATCCGACATCCAGGTCGACCAGGAGTCGATCTCCCGTTCACACGCCAAGCTGGTGAACTCCGGAGAGACGGTGGTCATTCGCGACCTGGGCAGCACCAACGGCACCTACGTCAACGACGAACTGGTCGAGGAGTGTACGCTGCGCGACGCCGACCTGGTCAAGATCGGGCGCACGATATTCAAGTTTCTCACCGGCGGCAACATCGAGAATGCCTACCACGAGGAAATCTACCGGCTGACCACCGTCGACGGGCTGACCCAGATCTTCAACAAGCGCTACTTCATGGAGAACATCGAGCGCGAGCTGTCCCGCTCGCAGCGCTACGGGCGGTCCCTGTCGCTGATAATCTTCGATATCGACCACTTCAAGAACATCAACGACACCTACGGACACCTGGCCGGCGACCACGTCCTGAAGCGCCTGGCCGCCGCCGTCCAGGAGAACATCCGGCGCGAGGATTTCTTGGCCCGTTACGGCGGCGAGGAGTTCGCCATCATCCTGCCGGAGATTGACCACGCCAACGCACTGGTAATGGCCGAAAAGGTCCGGGGCCTGATAGAGGCCCAGAAGTTCGTCTTCGAGAACACTCCCATTCCCACCACCATCTCACTCGGCGTAGCCAGCACCGGTGACGAGGCCATCGACTCGATGGAACTGATCCGCGAGGCCGACCAGTGCCTCTACCGGGCCAAAAAAGCGGGCCGCAACAAAGTCGTTGGCTAAGATCCACTAGATGAATGCGTGTCCGCGTTCCTCGATCAGCTTATCGGTCATCCGCTGGATTGTTGCCCGGATCTTCTCGGCCAGTTCCATGACAATCAGCGGATCGTCAGAGTCGGCGGCCGAATACTTGTCAAAGTTGACGGGCTTGCCGAAGCTGATCAGCCATTTGGAAGGCAGGGGGACCGCGCCCAGCGGGCCCAGCCAGGGGAAGGTCGGAGTGACCGGCAGGTAAGGCAAGCCCAAGGGTCTTGCCAAGAAGCCCATCCGGGCAAGCATTGGGTGGATCTCCTCGGCGCCGACAATGGATACCGGCACGATCGGACTTCTGGTACGCAACGCCAGCTTGAGAAAGCCGCCGCGCCCGAAGCGCTGCAGCTTGTAGCGATTGCGGTAGAGCTTGCCGATGCCCTTGATTCCTTCCGGAAAGACAGCCACCAGCTGTTCGTTTTCGAGCAGCCGGCGGGCGTTGTCCTGGCAGGCGCGCACGCCGCCGATGCGGTTCATGAAGGCGCCCAGGAAAGGGAAGTGAAAGACGAAGTCCTCCACCAGGAAACGCACCGGTCTGCCGGAGGGATGGTGCTCCTCGATGGCCACCTTGAGCATCGCGCCGTCGTAGGGCAGGGTGCCCGAGTGGTTGGCCACCAGTAAGACGCGTCCCTGGGCGGGGATGTTCTCGATGCCCTGCAGCTTCACCCGCCAGTATTTGTCGAACAGGAACTCGAGGAACGGGCTGACCCTGTTCCAGTAAACCGGGTCGAACCCGAATGGATCGACCTCCTCGGCGTGGTGGCGCATATAGGCGTGCCCGAGCTTTTTGCCATAGAAAGAAGGGCGCACGAAACGCGTCGAGGAGTGCAGGATGTTATCGAAAGAGCCTTCCGCCGCGGCGGCCGTTTCGAGCAACTCGATGCGGTCGATCTCCCTGGATTCCGGCTCCCTGGATTCCGGCTTCTTGGATTTCGGCTCCCTGGGTTCCGGCGTCTCGCTGACAAGCGGTTTCTGCACCCGGGCGGGCGCTGCCTTACGGTCGGCCCGCGCCTTTTTCTCGGGCCGCCGGCGCCTCTTCTTCCTTGCCGGCCTTGTGCGGGTTCCCTTGCCCGGAGACGGGCTTGCGGGACGGGAGAAGGGATCACGTCCCAGTACGGACTTGTTCATGGCGCGCCTTTCTCACTCTTGGGACGGGAGACCGGTAGGCTGAAGGCGTCCCTGCCGGTAGAACTCGATCAATATCTCACGGCTGCTGTGGGTGGGGACGAAACCCAACAGCCTGCGGGCCTTCTCTCCGTCGGCCACGAACAGGTAGCGCAGGTAGGGCAGCAGCGAAGGAGGGATGTCCTGCACCTGGAAGGCCCACAGCAGGCTTCCAAAGCGTTCCCAGAGGCAGTGCGGGATCGGCAGACAAAGCCGGCCGCCCATGCGAATGGCCGTAGACAGCGGCAACACGCCCTCAGCCGTGATGTTGTAGGCGCCGGGGTGATCGCCGACCACGGCCAGTTTAATAGCCGCCAGCGCGTCATCATGGTGCAAGAACTGCATTAGCGGATCGTATCCCATCACCACCGGGACGGTCGGACCCGCCAGCAGGCGCGGGATGAAGCCGTCGACCTCGCGGCTGAGGATGTTGCCCATGCGCAACACGGTGCAAATGGCGCGCGGGTGCTTCCTGGCAAATTCGGCCAGCTGCTTTTCGACTTCGACCAAGTCGCTTATCAGCGGGCTGTGAGAGACGCCCCGCAGGGGATCGCTTTCGCTGAGGAAATTGGGATTGTTCGGGCGCGCCCCGTAGCTCTTGGTGTCGCCGAGCATGATGACCTTCATTACCCGGGCGGCCGAGGCGCCGTTGAGCAAGTGCAGCGTTCCGATGACCTGCAGCTCGTGAGCGTAGGAGACGTCCTGCAGCGGGTGAGAGAGGAAGGCCAGGTGAACCAGGATGTCGACCTTGTGTTTTATAAAAATTCCGGCCAGCTCGCGGCCCGCCTCGGGCATGGTCAAATCCACCGGGCAGAAGACGGTTTTGGGTCCGCTGGCGCAGGCCGGTTCGCGGACGTCGATCACGCAAACCTTGCGGTAGTCGGGGTGAGCGCGCAAGTATTCGACCAGGCGGCGACCGAGGTACTCGGAGGCCCCGGTGACGGCAACCACGCGCCCGGCCGGCGATGTTCTCTCTTTTGCCATGCAAGATGCTTATGGCATGCGGGTGCCCAAGTCAACCCCGAATAGAGGGGGACGGCAAGATGAAAACGCGGCGTCCTTCTTGGTAGGTTGTTGGTGTGTCTATCAACAACCACCTATCCAAGGAGGCGCCGCATGAAG
>Ga0307379_10000283_pt1:22500-89934 | contig 89934 bp, 73 predicted proteins | sample UN2MG_FD_202237 | JGI IMG/M metagenome (GOLD analysis project Ga0307379, IMG submission 202237) | Soil microbial communities from Risofladan, Vaasa, Finland - UN-2 | ecosystem: Environmental > Terrestrial > Soil > Coastal area > Acid sulfate soil | place: Finland: Risofladan, Vaasa... | reverse complement strand
GGCTCGATTGCCGCTCGGTCGGCTTCGGCAGGGCGACGACATGCGCGGTGCGCGGATTCATATGCTCGGTGAAGCGTTTGATCGTGCCGCCCTTGCCGGCGGCGTCGCGGCCCTCGAACAGCACGACAATCTTCTGCCCTGTATCCTCCACCCATTTCTGAACCTTGAGCAGCTCGACCTGCAGGGCGGCCTTGCTCTTCTCGTAAGCCGCCCGGCGCATCTTGGTCTTGTAAGGGTAGTCGCCCGACTCGAAGGCGTGCCGGATCGCCTCTGGATCATGGCGCAGCTCGGCGAGCTTATGCTGAGGGCTGTCGTCGGCGCCGTCGCGCTTCTTGCGGGATTTCTGCTTTCCAGATCCTGCCCCATGCCCACTCGTCGATCTCGCCGGGCGGGCTCGCTCAGCGCCGGTGCCGGCCTCTTTGGTGCCCGGAACTGCCTGGTCGGCCGCGCCGGCGCCCGCCACGGCGGCGTCTTTGCCCGAGTTTTCTTGCTTTGCCATATTGCTCGATCCCTTCCGTCACACTTCTCCAGAATAAGAGGACGCCCAATTACGATCCCGCGCCTTGATTCTGGTCAACTCACCCCGGCGCGGCGCGTCTGAGCCCGCGGCGCATATCGTCCATGTCACCCCTCCAGGGGACATGATCGGTCAGGTGTGCCCAAATAGGGGCAAGCTCGCCGGTGCGAGCCGGCGGCGCTGCAAGACACGATAGCAAGATACGATAAAACGACAGGTTAAGAGTTGGGGGAACCGTGCGGCGGAGCGACATTCTGACGGCCATTTTGGTCGCCTGCATCTGGGGCTTTGGCTTTACCCTGGCCAAGGCGGCGCTGGCCGGATTCCCGCCGATCTTCCTGATGGCGCTCCGCTTTACCCTGACGGCGCTGGCGCTGGTCTGGTTCGTGCGCCCCCCGGTCGGCCATATGGGCCGCGTGGCGCTGATCTCGTTGGTCGGCGCCGGCGTCCAGTATTCGATCACCTTCACCGGGCTCAAGGGCCTCGACGCCTCGGCGGCGATCATCATCATCCAGCTCGAGCCGGTCTATGTCTCGTTGTTCGCCGCGATCTTTCTAAAGGACATGATCGGCTGGCGCCGCGCGATCGGCATGGCGCTGGCCTTTGCGGGCGTGCTCATCCTGGCCGGCGAGCCGTCGATCCAGGGCGCCTATCTTTCGGCCGGCATGGTGGTCATAGGATCTATCCTCTTCGCCGCGGGTCAGGTAATGGCCAAGGCGCTGAAGGGCGCGGTCGGCGGCTTCCAGCTCACCGCCTGGGTCGCCGTTTTCGCCGTGCCCCAGCTCTTCCTCGCCACCTTCGTCTTCGAGGCGGATCACTGGGCGCATCTGGTGAATGCCGAACCGGTGGTCTGGATCGCCGTGCTCTACCTCGGGCTCATTATGACCGCGCTCGGCTATGGCCTCTGGTACCGGCTGATCAATAAATACTCGATCAACCTGGTGATGCCGTTCACGCTTCTGTTGCCATTCGTCACGGTGCTCAGCGCCATCGTCCTGCTCGGCGAACGGCCGGCGCCCATCGTCCTTCTTGGCGGGGCGGTGACCATCATCGGCGTGGCGGTGATCATCGTCCGGAACAACCCATTCACGCGAAATGCGCGCGCCGCGGGCGCCCAGGGCGCCGGGCGTATTGAATGACCAAGGGCGCCCGGCCCTTGGGCCGTTCTATCCCGCGATCCGCTCGACCGATCCGTCGGCGGCCCGGCGCTCTTCGCGGTAGAGGCCGACGGCCTTGATCGTCGGCGCGTCGCTCACCGAATAGAGCACGGCATCGGATTTGGCGCTCTTGTTCTCATGGGCGTGCCAGGCCCAGCTCGGCACCACGAAGAGATCGTTGCGGCCCCATTCGAAGACCTCGTCGCCGACCCGCGTGATGCCCTCGCCCTCGATGCAGCAATAGGCCGAGCTCGTGGTGTGGCGGTGGCTCTGCGTCTTCTCGCCCGGCCGCAGCAACTGGGTGTGGAACGACATCGTCGTGGTGACCGGCCCGCCATTCACGGGGTCGGTGTAGTCGAGGATGATGCCGTCGTAAGGGCTGCCGGCGTAGTCGCGCAGGCGCTCCAGCGCCTGCCGGGTCTCCGCCCAGCGATAGACGAACTTGGCCGTCCCCGCGCTCTTGCCGCGTGTGTGCTCGATGAAGCTCGGGGTCAGGCCGGACATGCCGTAAATATTGGCCGAATGCTCGGCCGGCTCGGTGACGGTCTGGAGTTCTTTGCGAATTCGCTCGCCGGAATTCGATGCCGCCTCGACCGGCTCGGTATACTCGAACTCGAAGCTGGTGGCCGACAGCGCTTCGACCAATGGGACGTCGAGCACGTCGACCCACATCACCGGCTCTGTGCCCTCATTGCCGTGATCGTGCCAGGTGCCGTTCGGCGTCACGATCAGATCGCCGCGATGCATGGTGCATTTCTCGCCCTCGATCGTGGTGAAGCCGCCTTCGCCCTCGAGCACGAAGCGGCTGGCATTGGGCGTGTGGCGGTGCACCGGCGCGGTTTCGCCGGGATTGTAGATCGAGCAGGAGACGTAGAGCGTCGAGGTCGAATGATGCTTTGGATAGAGCGCCGGGTTAGCGAGGATGAGGACGCGGCGGTCGGCCTCCTCCAGCGGCACGACGCCGCTGGCGCTGCGCAGCAGGGGTTCGATATCGGCCCAGTTCCACAAGTGCGGCACAGATTTGTCGCGCGGCTCGATCATCTCCACGCCCTTGACGATCTCCCACAATCCGATCAGCGAAAGATCGTCGCTGCGCGTCTTCAGCTCCTTGCGGATCTCCGCGGTCTGGCTGGCATCCATCGCTTCACTCCCTTCTAGCTTAACTTCGGGGTGAGCCAGGCCACCAGCTCGTCGGCGATCTCCTGGTCGACGGTGGCCGGAAAGCAGCCGCTGACGCCGATCGCGCCGACGCAGCGCTCCTTGCCGTCGCGCTCGACCTTGATGGCGAGCCCGCCCTCGGCGAGGAACCAGTCGTGTTTCGAATTCAGGCTGGCGACCGTGGCGCCGTAGAGCGGGCGTTCTTCCTGCACCCGCGCGAACATGGCCCCGGTGTTGTTGCGGAAGGCGCTGGCCAGGCGCGCCTTGCCGACGGCGAATTCGGGCGTCACCCACAGCGCATCGTCGTGCCGGATCACGCCGCGGGTGCGGCCGGCGTCGTCGACCACAGCAACCGCGACCGAAAAGCCGCGCTCCAGGCCGGCGTCGATACCCTTTTGAATAATTTCCTGAACCAGCGTGTGCGACAGTTCCATGCAACTCTCCCCCAATTGCGCGTTTCTTGATGCGCGTTTCTTATGGCGACCGGCTTGCGTTTCCATCAGGCTCGGGCGCGGCGGCTCATATCATACTAGGCCGAAACGGGCCGCGGCGGGAACCCGGCATCGGAACGCCGGCGCCCCGGCTTTCCAGGCGCACCATCCATCCTTCGAGGCTCGCCCCTTGCGGGGCTCGCGCCTCAGGATGAACATCTGCGGGTTGGATAACCAGGATCGGAGGCTCATCCTGAGGTGCACGCACAGCGGGCCTCGAAGGACGAGCCGGTCCGCGCCCCGGCTACCGCTTCGGCCGCTTCTTTCGCCCCCGCGTGTCGATCACGCCGGGCTGGGCGCGCGGATCGGTGCCTTTGGGGAAGATCTCCTGCTTTTGCACCTTCTGGGTCCCCGTGGTCGGCAGGCTGTCGACGAAGAGCCACCAGCCCGGCGCCTTGAAATAGCTGAGCTTCTCCAGCGCCAGTGCCATCAACTCATCGGCCAGCGCCTCGCCGGCCTCGATGCCTTCCTTGGCCACCACGCAGGCCATGACTTCTTCCTCGCGCAGCTCGTCGGGCACGGCGAGTACGGCGATATTGGCGACCCGCTGGTCGCCAGCGAGGCAGGCCTCGATCTCGGCGGCGGCGATGTTCTCGCCTGAGCGGCGGATGATGTTCTTGGAGCGGTCGACGAAGATGAACATGTCGTCCTGGCGCTGGATCACCGTGTCGCCGGTGTGGAAGAAGCCGCCCTTCCAGCTCTCCTCGGTCGCCGCCTCGTTCTTCAAATAGCCGGAGAAAAAACCGTCGCGCGGATCGCCGCCCGGCGTCCAGACTACCAGTTCGCCCGGCGTGCCGCGCGGCACTTCGTTGTCGTTCTCGTCGACGATCTTGCCGGTCATCCATTTGCTGGGCCGGCCGAAGGCGCGGTCTCGATATGGCGCGGCTCGCCCGAGGCGGCGAATACGCGGCCGGTCTCGGTCATGCCCCAGCCTTCCATCAGCGGCAGGCCGAAGCGCTCCTCGAACTTGGCGTGCAGCGCCGGCTCGATGCCCGCGCCCAGACCCCACTTCACCGCGTGGTTTCGCTCGTTCGGGCTTTCCGGCTGGTTGAGCAGCATCGGCGGCACCACGCCCAGATAATGAAAGACGGTGGCGCGCGATTGCGCGAGCTCCGCCCACCAGGTCGAGGGATGAAAGCGGTCGGGCTGGATCTGGCAGTTGGCCGACAGCAGCATGCCGCTGAAACTGATGACGCAGGCATTCACGTGATAGAGCGGCAGCGGATTGAACAGCCGTTCGGCGCCCTCCTCGATGCCGACGTTGCCGGCGCGCAAGGCATCGAGATAGCCGGCCCCGGTCATCAGGAAATAGTGATTGGTGACGACGCAGCCCTTGGGCCGGCCGGTCGTCCCCGAGGTGTAGAAAAGCCCCAGCTCGCTGCCCCGGCCGGGCGCCTCGTTGCGCGGCGGGCGCGGCGCGCGGGGCAAGCTGGCCGGAAGCGTGTCGCCATCGACCACCGCCAGCGGCACCTTGCCGTCCTTGGCCCTATTCTTGGCCCGGTCCGTGGCCACGGCTTCGACATCGGCCATCCGCCCGGTCCGCACGATGGCAAGATCGGCGTCGGAATGCTCCATCTGATAGAGCATCTCGTCGTGGGTGTAGTCGGGGTTGATCGAGACCAGGGAAATGCCGAGCGCCGAGAAGGCCAGCAGGTGCAGGAAATGCTCCGGCCGGTTCTCCAGCAACAGCGCCACCCGGTGCCCCATGCCGTAGCCGGCCGCGCGGTAGAGTTCGATCAGCCGGTCGATTTCCGCGCGCGCCTCGCCGTAGCTAATGTCGCGGCCGTGCGGATCGTAGCCGCGTCCCTCGCGTGCGGGCACGGCCAGAAAGGCATTGTCGGGATGCGCCTCGGCGACAGCGCAGAAAGCGGCATGAAGCGTCTCATAATCTGCCTGGTTCATGGGGCGGCACGGCCTCGATCGATAGCTTGGTGAACAGGCGCAATCTTGCGCGCCGCGCCCCAACTACGCAAGATGCCCCCGACCAAATCGCGGGGCCGAACCCAGATCGTCGGCATAGCCCAATGGAGTGATGCCCATGCACCATCGGATTCTGTTCCCCAATGCCATCGTCGCTATCGCCGCCTTCGTCATAGGTGCCGCCGCCCTGCCATCGCCGTGTGCGGCGGCCGAGCAACCCGTCCTGCTCCGCGCCTCCAAGCCGATCCTCGCGCGCCCGCACGACTTGGCCCTGTCGCAAGACGGGGCACTCCTCTACGTCGCAGATCAGAACAACCACGCGATCACTGTGCTCGACGCCGAAACGCTCGCGGTCAAGGGCGCCTTCGGCAAGGGCGAACTCAGCCTCCCGCATGACGTCGCGTGGGACAAGGCCGGCCAGCTGCTGGTCGCCGACACCGGCAACAACCGCATCGCGATCTTTGCCGTGACGGGCGCGACGGGCCGCCTCGTCGGCGAACACAAGGGTGGCCTGTCGAGCACCGAAGGGGTCGAGGCCGGCACCGATGGCCGCGTCTATGCGACCAGCGTCGGCGACGGCACGCTTGTGGTCTACGAGACCGGCAAGCTGGTGCACACGATCGGCAGCCAGGGTTCGGGCCGCGATCAGTTCGCCAGCCCCCACGACGTCGCCTTCGCGCCTGACGGAACGCTGTGGGTGGCCGATTCGGCCAACGACCGCGTGAAGATCTTCGACCGCTCGCTCAAGCTCGTCCGCATCCTCGACAAGAAGACCTACGGCTTCAGCGGCGTCCGCTATTTCGCCTTTGATCGCGCCGGCCGCGCTTATCTCGCGGACAAATACGCGGGCCGCGTGGTGATCCTGGAACGGTCGCTGAAGATCGCCCGGGTGATCCCCAAGCTCAACAACCCCGAAGGCGTGGTCACCCGCGGCAAGCGCTTCTGGGTCGCCGAGACCTATGCCGACCGGGTGCTGCTGTATGAGTGGAAGTGAGGGAACGCAGACACGTCACTCTCATCCTGAGCAAACCGTCATTCCCGCAAAAGCGGGAATCCATGCTTTGTATGTCCGGGAAAGGTTGCTCCCATGGACTCCCGCTTGCGCGGGAGTGACGGGCGGGTTTCGTCGGCAGCCGTGACTATGTGAGTCGGCAGGCCGTGACTATTTGATATGCCAGCATTCATTCCCGGCCAGGCTCTCAGGATGAGGGCGAGCCTCGAAGGATGGATGACGCTCTCATATGGAGGCGCTCGATGCGACGATGCCGGACATTGATCTCCGCCGCGATGATGGCCGTGCCAGCGGCCGTGGCAGTGACCGTGGGCGCCGCGTTGGCGGCGGAAACCGATCTCCGGATCCAAGGCTTTGGGTGGCGGCTGCCCGAAGGCTGTACGCCGCCGCGGGCGATCCTGGCGCTCGATGTGGGATTGGTCGGCGCCGCGCTTGCGAGCCCCTCCTACGAGGTGCGATATCGTTGGCGCAAGCGGCCAGGGGGCCAGTGGTTCGCGCGCACGCTTGCGTTCACCAACCGGCTCTCGGCGGCGGCGCGCACGCAGCGGCTCCACATTATTCTGCCGGTCGACAGCAGCGGCGCGGTCTGGGATTTCGAGGTCGTGCTCGATCCGCGCGGCCGCATCGCCGAGCGCGACGAGAGCAATAACCGCGCGCGTTTCAGCGGCGCCTGCGGGGGAAGAGGGACTTAGCATTTGTTCCCTCAGGCGCCGGGCGCGGGCCTCCGCCCGCTTGGCTTTATGTTCCCTCACGCGCCGGCGCAGGCGTTCGCCTGCTTGGCTGGCGCCGCATAAGGCGGCGGCCCGCGGTCGCAGGCATTAGGGCGTGTGCTTCGGGCCGGCGCACACAAGCATATTGATGAACCTCAGATGGCTCGAAGCGGTTGGTGCCGTTAGTGCCTGTCCCCGCGGCGGGCTTTCCACCAGGCGTCGAACGACCAATGGTCGCGGTGGCGCAGCAGCCAGAGCGCGATGAAGGCGGCGAGCGCGGCCACGGTGATCGAGAGGTTGCGGTTGCTCGGAAATCCGTCCTTGACGACGAAGGGATCGAGCAGACGCGGCAGCACCGCCCAGGTCGAAACAAGATGCATCGCCAGTCCCGCCGCGTAGGTGAATATCCGCGCCGCGCCGAGCATGATTGCAACGCAAATCACGACCTGCACTGCGGCCAGGTAGTAAACGACGGTCTCGTCGATCTTCCAGCCGTGGATGAAGCCCCAGAGGCGCACATACTGGCCGGGCGCCAGGAACTTGTTGACCGCCCAGACGAGCAGGAACCAGGCGAGCCCCCAGCGCAGGACCACGAGCGCCAGCGCTTCCTGGGTACGGCCTGTGCGTTCACTGGCGAACATTGCCATTGTTCTACCTCCTGCCGCTCACATGTCAGGCCAATCGTCCGACGAAGTGGGGCTCGATTTCTGTCGTCCTAATTTCGGTATTCTCAATTTCGGTATTCGGGGGCCTCGCGGTCGAGAATACGCTTGATGGCGTCCAGATGCGCCATCGACTGGGTGCCGCCTTGCGCGAGCTGCGCCACGGTTTTTTCGATCATGGGCTGGGGAATGCGCTTCAGCGGCCGGCCGGTCGACATCGCCAGCACCTGGATCATCGCCGCGCGCTCCAGATAATAGAGCCGGTCGAAGGCCTCGGCGACCGACGCCCCGGTGACGATGACACCGTGATTGGCGAGGAAGAGCACCTGCTTGTTGCCGAGCGCTGCGCACATGCGCGCGCCTTCGCTCGCATCGAGCGCAAGGCCGCCGTAGTCGTCGTCATAGGCGACGGCGTCATGGAACATGAGCGAGGTCTGGCTGGTCGGCTCCAGCCGCCCGCCCTCGATCGTGGTCAGCGCCGTGGCATAGGGCATGTGGGTGTGCAGCACGCAGGCCGCCTGGGGCGCGCCCGCATGCAGCGGATAGTGGATATAGAGGGCGGTCGCTTCAGGCGCGCATGCGCCCTGAATGAGCGTGCCGTCGAAACCGACAAGCAGCAGCGCGCGCGCCGTCACCTCGCGCCAATGGGTGGCCGGCGGATTGATGAGGAACTTGTCCGGGGCGCTGCCGTCGAGGTTGGCGACGACGACGCTGAAATGATTGCAGATACCCTCCGACAGCCCCAGCCGGTCGGCCCAGCGGAGGGCGGCGGCGAGGTCGATGCGGGCGGTTTCGATCGGATCGGGCATGGGGCGGGAGGATGATGCTTTCACGAAGCCGGTGCAAGCGCGAGAAAGGCCGTGCACCGGCGCTTGCCTCATCGCCCGGCGCGCGGATGTTCGTCCTTGTCGAACCGTTCGGCAGGCTCACCCGATCCGTACCGTGCGCGTGTACCGGCGACGTCACGATTGCCCTGTGCGGTGTGACCGCTCGGCCCGTTGGTAGCGAAATGACGCAGCGGGCGGGCCTTTGAGAACGGCGCCTCCGGCACCGGCGGCGCCTCGGGCCTCAGCGGCCCCTCCGCGCGCATCGCGCCGCCAGCCGGTTGCGGGCGATCGGCACCGCTGGCGCGGTCGGCGGCTGGTTCATCGCGCAGATCGTGGTCGGGGCCGCCGTAGTCCCCGCCGTGATCCCCGCCGTGATCCCCGCCGTGATCCCGGCCGTATTCTTTGACGAATTCCTCCAGCCCCTTGCGAAACGCGGTCCAGCTTTTCGCGGTCCGCGCGAAGGCTTTCATGCTCTCGATCGAGGCGCCGGCGCGCATGCCATCCTCCATCAGCTGCAAACACCGCAGCTCGTTGATATAGTGCAGCCGCCGGCGCAGCAGGCCGCAGATATGTAGGAGCTCGCGAAAATAGGGGTTGTCGCGCGCGGACCGCCGCAACTCGGCGACCCGGGGGACCGCCGCGAAGGCGCGCTCCCACGATGCGATCGTCACCATGCCGTCCTGCCATTCCAGCATCTGGTCGAGCGCGTCCTCCACGGCGTCGAACATATCCGCAAGGCCGTAGCGCCGGACCCAGCGGCGCAGGCGTTGACGGCATTCCTCGTTCATCGCCAGTCCGGTGCGCATCACGATGCGCCGGTCGAGCGCGTCGATGGCTTCGTCCTGAAGGCCGATCACCTCCTCGCGCCACTCGATCATCATCGCAAGCTGCGCGCGCCGTTCCTCGATCGCGCGGGTCTGCTCGCGCCGGCTCGTGAAGGTACCCCTCGTGAAGGTACCCAAGGTGTCGTCAGCGCTGTCCGATGGGTCCTCGGGCCCGCCAGGCTCGCCGGGGGCAAAGTTGCCGGACGCATCGTCACCCGCCCCGCCATCGCCCAGCGCAGTTTCGTCCGGCAGCCCTGGCGGGCCGCTGCCATCAAGGGCACGCGCGCCCTTGCCGAAGTTGCAGGCGGCGCACGCCGTCACGAGATTGGCAAGATCATCGCTGCCACCGTCGATCACCGGAATAATATGGTCGACATGCAGCTGGACGTCGGGCGCGGACGCACCGCAATACTGGCACATAAAGGCGTCGCGCTTGAAAACGTCGAACCTAAGCCTGCTGCTCAACGTAGTACGCGCCATCAGTGCAATATATCAGCCATAAGTCTGTAATCTAGGCAAAAGCGATTGGCTCTCACCTTTGTGTTCGCTTTGCAACTATTGCGTGCTTATGCAACCGTAGGACGCAAACCCATGCCGGCCGACCGGTCGCACTGTTTAGCGAATGCCGCCATAGGGGTTAGAAAATATGTGGCTGATATCATAAGGTTGCTGGCAATGGTGGCGCGTCTCGCCCCGGCCGCCATAGGAAAAGCGCGATGGCACGGCGGGCTCTGCGCGCCGGGATCACGATGCGCCGGGACCAGCGTCGGCGCGCCGTGGCTGTAGCCCCGCCGGCCGGCCGCAACCTTCCAATGCAAACGCCGGCATTTGCCCATCAAACTTCGCCATACTACTTTAACGAGTATGACAAAGCGGCTGTTTTTGACCACTTTCTGCCGCCCGACGACGCTTGCGGCCGCGTTTTCTTCTATGTGAACAGCGGATGGTTCGGTCGACTGCGGTACCGGGTCACGCCTGCAACGGCGAATGCGCGCGCGCGCGCAAGCGGTCGGTCCAGGCCATGAGATTGGGCATATCGTCACCGAATTTTTCGTTTCGTCGGGCGCCGTTGACCGTGTATCCGGCGATAATGTCGGTCACCTGGAAAGTATCGCCCAGCAGGTAGTCTTGCCCGGCCAGCGCATCGTCGAGGACCTTCAGGCCTTTCTTCTGCTCGATATCGTTCTGCGCGATGATGGCGGGCACGCGCTTTTCCTCGGGATAGATCACGGTATTGCGGAAGCTGCTCCAGCCATGCGCCTCGATCTCGGTCTGGACGAAGGCAGTCCACTGCTCGTGCAGCGCGCGCTGGCGCGTGCCTGTTGCGGGGATCAGCCCCCTATCCGGATGACAATCGGCCAAGTGGGTGCAGATCGCGGCCGATTCGTACATCGGCGCATGGTCGAGCAACACAGCGGGGATCTTCGCCATCGGATGAACCTGGGCAACGTCGTCGCTGCCGGGGGGTGTTTCGATTGACTTGAATGGGAGGTCCAATTCCAGAAGAGTCCACCGAACCCGTTGCGACCGCGTGGGTCCGAATTCGTAAAGCGTGATGTCCATGGTGGTGTGCCGCCGTTGTTCAGTTCACTGCTTCGGTGCAGGTTGCCCTTTAATTAACCCATTCGTTAAATAAAGACAAGCCGGCTCTAAAGAAAGCGGCGGAACCCCCTGCGTCCAAAAGAAAGCGGCGGAACCTATGTGCTAGGTCCCGCCGCCACTTCCGCCTGACGTATTCTTTCGGCTTCTTACTGGCCGTCCACCCGGTCTTGTGCCGGGCTCAAGGCCACCTCCCTAAACTTGGGCCTGGGCGCTTTGTGCGCGTCAGCCCGGCTCTCCCCCTAATCCGGTTCGTCCCGTGTTTGATCCGCTATGGCCTGGCGCGGCGGGGTCTTTTGTTGTCCTGTTGCTTGTCTTTTACACCGCGCTTGCGTGCGCGGAACTCTCATCTCTCACGCCGCGCTTGCGCGCGCGGAACTCTCATCTCTCACGCCGCGCTTGCGCGCGCGGAATTCTCATCTCCTACGCCGCGCTTGCACGCGCGGAATTCTCATCTCCTACGCCGCGCTTGCGCGCGCGGCTGCGGCGCGCTTGTCGCGGCGGTTGACCAGATCGTCGTAAGCCTCGACGAGATCGGTGGTGATCTTGCCGACCTTGAAGGTGCGCTCGTCGATCTGGGCGACCGGGGTCACCTCGGCCGCGGTGCCGGTGATGAAGACCTCCGAGGCGTTGGCGAGCTCGCCCGGCATGATCGCGCGCTCGATGATCTCGTGGCCGCGCTCGCGCGCCAGGCCGATCACGGTGCGCCGGGTGATGCCGTCGAGGAAGCAGTCGGGGGTCGGCGTGTGGATCGCGCCGTCGATGACGAGGAAGATATTGGCGCCCGTCGCCTCGGCGATCTGGCCGCGCCAGTCGAGCATCAGCGCATCGTTGCAGCCCGCCTTCTCGGCGGCGTGCTTGGACAGCGTGCAGATCATGTAAAGCCCGGCCGCCTTGGAGTGCACGGGCGCGGTCTCGGGCGACGGCCGCCGCCACGGCGAGGTCTGCATGCGGATGCCCTGCAGACGAGCCTCGGGCGAGAAATAGGCCGGCCATTCCCAGGCCGCGATCGCGAGGTGGATCGTGTTCTTCTGGGCCGAAACCCCCATCATCTCGCTGCCGCGCCAGGACACCGGGCGGACATAGCCGTTGCTAATCTCCATCGCGGCGACCGCGTCGCGGCAGGCCTGGTCGATCGCATCGGCGGAGAAGGGCACGCTGAAATCGAGGATCTCGGCAGAGCGGATCAGACGCTCGGAATGCTGGGTCAGCTCGAAGATCTCGCCGTCATAGACGCGCAAGCCCTCGAACACGCTGGAGGCGTAGTGTAAACCGTGGCTGAGCACGTGAATCTGGGCTTCGCGCCACGGCACCATGGTGCCGTCGAGCCAGATTTCGCCATCGCGGTCGTCAAAGGGTATAAGGCTCATGAGTGTTGCGCCTGCCATGGACGGGATGGTTAACAAAGTTTCGTGAAACAACTCGCCTGAGTAACATTCGGTATCACATGGTGTCAACATGGCCGAGATCTCCCACCGCGTAAATCCGCTGTTTCTGCGCGAGGAGGAGCTGCGTCAGGGCATGGAGCTGATGCTTTTTGCCTACCGGGACGTCATGGCGGCGGCCGACCGGACGCTGGCCGAGCATGGGCTCGGCCGGGCCCATCACCGCGCGGTCTATTTCATCGGCCGGCATCCGCAGGTGGGCGTTTCCGAGCTGCTGGTGATGCTGGGGATCACCAAGCAGAGCCTGTCGCGGGTGCTGAAGGATCTGGGGCAGGCCGGCTTCATCGATACTCGCGAGGCGCCGACCGACCGGCGCCGCCGCTTGCTGACACTGACCGCACAGGGCGAGGCGCTGGAGCGCGCGCTGACCGACGCCCAGCGCCGCCGCTTTGCCCATGCCTATCGCGAGGCCGGGGCGACCGCGGTGGAAGGCTTCCGCCAGGTGCTGCTGGCGCTCACCGCCGAGGACCGGCGCAAGCTGTTGGCGGATAGCGCGGCACCCCTACCATGATGTATGGGCCATGATTTATGGGCCGTGATGTATGCGCCGTGATGGACAGACCATGATCGACGAGGCCCCGCATATCCTGGTGGTCGACGATGACGGGCGGCTGCGCGAGCTGCTGGACCGCTACCTCAGCGAGAACGGCTTCCGCGTCACCACGGCGACCGATGCCGGCAACGCGCGCGCCAAGCTGCGCAGCCTTGCCTTCGACCTCATCGTGCTCGATGTGATGATGCCGGGCGAAGACGGCATGGCGCTGACCGGCAGTTTGCGCCGCACCTCGGACGTGCCGATCCTGCTGCTGACCGCGATGGGCGAGCCCGAGGACCGCATCCACGGGCTTGAGCGCGGCGCCGACGATTACCTCACCAAGCCTTTCGAGCCGCGCGAATTGCTGTTGCGCATCCGCACGATCCTACGGCGCACGCCAAGGCCCGAGCCGCCCAGCACCGAGATCTTTCTGGGCCCGCACCGCTTCGATATGGAGCGGGAAGCGCTTTACCACGGCGACGATCCGGTGTCGCTGACCACCGCCGAGGCGCGGCTGTTGAAGGCGCTGGCGGCGCGGCCGGGCGTCACCATGTCCCGCGACGACCTGACCGAGGCGAGCGGGCTGCAGGCCTCCTCGCGGGTGGTCGACGTGCAGGTGACAAGGCTGCGCCGCAAGATCGAGCCCAACCCCAAGACGCCGCGCTACATACAGACTGTGCGTGGCCGCGGCTATGCGTTATGGCCGGACTAGACCGCATGCCTGCCGCCCGCCCGAACCGTCCTCCTCCCCCCTTGTGGGGGAGGGCTGGGGAGGGGGGTATACCGCCGGGAGGCGGCGTATATGCTTGTCTCGGCGGCCGCCTCAGGCATCCGCGAGGGATGCCTTCATTGCCCGCTCCCCCCTCCCTGACCCTCCCCCACAAGGGGGGAGGGAATGATAGGGTCGATCGCGTCCCGCGATTCGCACTCCGGGTCGGGTTGACGGGAACACCCACGCCATGATGATGATCAAGCGCCTGTTTCCGCGCTCGCTGCTGGGCCGCTCGCTCCTCATCATCGTCACGCCGCTGATCGTGGTGCAGGTGATCTCGACCTGGATCTTCTACGAGCGGCACTGGGATTCGGTGACGCGCTGGCTGGCGCGCAGCCTGGTCGGCGAGATCGACACCATCATCCACCACATGCGCGACTACCCCGAGCCCAAGAACCGCGCTTGGATCCTGGAGACGGCGCGCCTGAAACTGGGATTGGACGTGCAGTTCAAGGCCGGCGCGCTGTTGCCGGCGGGCCCGCCGCCGCGGGCGAGCAACATCCCCGAGCGCGAGCTGATCGCCGAGATGCGCCAAAGCATCAATCGCCGCTTCACCCTCGACACCGCCACCTATCCCCGGCAGATCGAGATCAGGGTGCAGCTGCCGCGCGGCGTGCTGCGCGTGCTCGCCACCGACAAGCGGCTGTCGAGCCCGACCACGCTGGTCTTCGTCGCCTGGTCGTCGGGCAGCGCGCTGGTGCTGTTCGCCGTCGCCACCATCTTCATGCGCAACCAGGTGCGCCCGATCCGCCGCCTTGCCAGCGCCGCCGAAAGCTTCGGCAAGGGCCGCGACGTGCCCAATTTCAAGCCATCAGGCGCCCGGGAGGTGCGCCAGGCCTCCTCGGCCTTCATCCGCATGCGCGCGCGTATCAAGCGCCAGATCGCCCAGCGCACCGAGATGCTGGCGGGTGTCTCCCACGATCTGCGCACGCCGCTCACGCGCATGAAATTGCAGCTCGAAATGCTGAAGGACGCCGAGGGAGCCGAAGGGCTCCGCGCCGACGTCGCCGACATGGAGGAGATGCTCGACGAGTATCTCGCCTTCGCGCGCGGCGAGGGCGGCGAGGCGCCGGTCGACACCGACTTGAAGGCGCTCTTGAGCGAAGTGGTGCGCGGCCATCAGGGCAATGGCAGGGACGTGACGCTGACCGCCAAGGGCGCGCTCACCGTGACGGTGCGGCCGACCGCCTTCAAGCGCGCGGTGACCAACCTGGTCAACAACGCCCTCGCGCACGCCGAACACGTGACGATCGCCGCCGGGCGCTCCGGCGAGACGATCGAGATCACCGTCGACGACGACGGCCCCGGCATCCCGCGCGCCCAGCGCCGCGAGGCCTTCAAAGCCTTCGCCCGCCTCGACCCGGCCCGCAGCCCGGACAAGGGCGGGGTCGGGCTGGGGCTCACCATCGCCCGCGACATCATGCGCGGCCATGGCGGCGAGGTGGCGCTGGAGGACTCGCCGGCGGGGGGCTTGCGGGCGCGGTTGAGCTTGCCGGTTTGAGGGGTGGATAGGGTCCGCGCTCGCCAGGTGCGCAAGCAATTTTCGCGGGACTGAATTTGTCGGCCAAAGCGGCGATGCCCGCCGCACCCTGACCTACTGCCTGCTTTATACGCCGATCACCCACGAGACGGCCGACAGCGAGAAGACCAAGTGGCAGATCGATCTGAATAACAGCCGTTGGCTGTGTGTGTGTAAGCGGGATTGTGGGGAGTAGGGGGGTGTTGGGCCCTAATTATCGGTAGTAGAGCCAACCTTTCTTCAGGCCGGGGTCGATGCATTCTTTGGCTTTGCGAAACCGTTCAAGCGATCCACCGAATAAGCCGGATTCTAGCAGTGGCCAATCCCCGCCTTTCGTCGCGGCTTCCTTGTCGAAGAAGTCGAACACGCTTTTTGTGCCGCTGCGTTCATAGTTCCATACAAAAATGCCGTGCGACCCCCACCGCAACGACTCGCCATCTTGAAGGGTATGGTCGGCCACAATCAGGCGATGTACGTACTCAAACCGGTCGAATAGTCGCTCGAAAAGTAGTTGGTCGGGAACCAATCTGTCTGTTGATTGTCGTAGGATATCTCGTAGCTGAAGGCTCCCAGGTGTTCTCCACTTTTTCCCCGGGTCAGGTAGCTCCCTTACTTCGCCAAAATTGTCATCTTCAAATACGAGACTAGGTGCGAACAACTCGCATGGCGCCGAATCGATACCGTCGCTTTTGTACTCGCCCTCTGACATTAGCCGCGCCAATGTCTCGTAGGCTTCGCCGACAAACGCTGCAAAGGCGCAAGTCTGAAAGACAAGGAGTGACGGGTAGCGTTGGAGGTTGATAAATTTTGTCAGCCCGCCGTGTGGTCGCGGTAGTCCGTCCAGCCTCCGAATAGCGGCGATCTAAATTCGGGCCTGCTCTGGACGGCCCCAAAAGCACCCTGTGGCGAGCATTCCTCGAAGCGTCACTGTCTCGGTCTCAAAGACGCGGGCGCGCCGTCGAAACTCGGCCAGGTCGTTGTCGTTGGGTATGGCGAGAAGATCGTCCTTGTCGATTGCCGCATATGTACGCTCTGCCTCGTCGTGGACAAGATCGTGCAAGTTGATCCGATCCTGGTCGTTCGACAGATAGGCCTTCAGCTGATCGATCTTTTCGGTCGGCGTTTTTGGCGTTTTACCGTCGCCCTCGTCCAGAAGGCCGCTCTCAAGCACTGCTCGAAACTGCTTCACGAGATATCCGACCAGCGCCTTCTTTGCCGCGCTCTTCTCCTCGGCTGTCGCCTTGGGCTTCAACTGGTAAGCGAAAGGATGGCGCAGATGCCGCATGTTGAACGGCAATGTCTCTGCCGTCGGCTCGCCGTAGTGAGCGTTCATGATCGGCACTATCGGGCGATGGGAGACGGTGCTGAGCGCCCAGCCATACTCCACAAGGACATTCGGGTTGGAGATCAAGCGGCCTTTCTCGCTCTTGCCGATAAAGGTTAAGTCGGGGACGAAGATGGCGCAGGCGGTAATCTTGTCGAAAATGACATCGACGATCGGCGGTGATCCGGACACGCCCTGGGTATCCTTATCGAATTTGAGCTCGTTGTCGCGTAGAGCAGACATCAGATCGACGTCGTTGCCGGGGACATCCTCGATCTCTTTGATCGCCGCCTTGATCGCGTTCTCAATGAACGTACGATTGGTCGGATTCGGCAGGTCGTTTTGCCAGGAGTAAAAGACAGTGTTGGTCATGGGCCGGTGGGCTGTCGGAGGCTATTTCGACAACCTATCGCATAGGTTGGTCGCGCGCTCTAGTGCCCGATCTTCCAGATCTCGTAGAGCTTTTTGGCGGCTGAGACCGGCAGCTGGGCCGCCGCCGTGGACCAGAACGACCAATAGCCGCGGAGGACGACCCAGCGGGCTTTCAATAGGCGGCCCTGACTGAGGGCCTCGCTGTGCTCGTCCTGCATGTCACGTAGCGTCTGTACGAACACACGGTCGAACGTTTTGGGTGAATAGACGAACGTTGCGAGTCGGTGCAGACGCCAGCCGGGCGGGCGGTGGATGGGTCGCCTGTTTCGTTGACTTGGCGTGTTTCGTGACTCCAAGAGCTTGCCCAAATCTCCGACTGTCTCGATGAGATCCTGGCAGATCGGCGCGTCTGTCGCCTTGTCTGGAAGACCACCCCGTTCGTGTAGCATTTGCAGTTCGGTTAGCTTTCTTCCAAGCTTTTTCCATACCCAGTATAGTTTGAGCGCCGTGTAGCCTTTGTAGGGCCCTGGCCCGAACCCGAGCATTGGTTTCATCCACGTGCGCAATTCGGCAATATCGGCCATCACGCCATCCCCCCAGCGAGGCTCGCACTAGCCAGCGAGAGCGCCCGAAACACGCGCTCGCCGTGGCCGGTGGTTTGGAACACGCGCTTGGGCAGGCCGGGGCTGCCGTCGTCGTCGATCGTGCGCGAGGTGACATAGCCCTTGTCGGCCATGCGCGCGAGGGTGACATAGACGGTGCCGCGTTTGAGCGCGGGCTCGCGCTTGACCATCTCCAGCCCGTACATCTGGCCCTGGCCGATCAACAGCTCCAGGATCAGATACTCTTTGCGGGAGAGGCGCGGGAGGGAGGGGCTATTCATGGGGGGGCAGGCCCGATCCGTTGGCGAGAACGCACTGCGTGTTTGAGTCTTACAAACTGTCAGTATTATTGGCGATATAGCGAAGCGGGTCAAGTGCATCGCGAGATGGCGGCGTCGCAAGCTGGTCCAAGGGGCACGACACGCGGCGCTACCTACCCACCCGCGCATAGAATGCAGCATCGCAGACCGGCTCGAAGCCGATCTTGATGTAGCAGCGGTTCGAGCGCGGGTTGCGCAGATCGGTGGTGAGGCAGGCGGTGTCACGGCCGCGGGCGAAGGCGTGCTCGGCCACGGCGGCGGTCGCTGACCCCGCATAGCCGCGGCCGCGCTCGGCGGGCGGGGTGTAAACCATCGAGATCGCCGTCGTGCGCGCGGTCTCGCGGACGATGCCCGCCATCGCCACGGGTTGGCCGTCTGCCTCCCAGAAAAACAGCCGGCCCGAGCCGGCCAGCGCCGCGATCTCGGCGTCGGCGGGCGGCGGGTCGTGGGGCACCGCCTCGGCGATGAAGGCGCGCAGCCAGTCGCCGAGCAGGGCCGCATCGTCGGGCGTCACCGGGCGGGCGGCGCCCGGCGCGCCGGGATAGCCGGGCGGCGCGCGCAGCGCGTAGATGCGCTGGGGCATCGGCTCGGCGAAGCGGTGGCCGGCCGCCGCCTCGGTGAACCGCAGGGCGGTTTCGTCGGGGCCGACCACGCCCGGATAAGCGCGGCTTGCGGTGGCTTCGGCGAGGGCGGCGCAGTGCGCCCGGTCGAGCGCGCCCAGGAGAAGCATGCGGCCGGTTCGCTGGATCGCGCAGGCGCCGGGCTCCCCAAGTGACCAGGTCATGAGGTCCGTGGGCCGGCTTGCCGCGGCGACGCTCAGCAGGCCGACGAGCATGTTGTGGCGCACCTCGTCGCGGGCCAGCGCCGGCGCGTGGCGGGCGATGAAGGCGTCGAGCGGCTCGTCCGGCAAAACCTGTCCTCGCTCAGTAGAGCCGGCCGCCATTGGGCACGGGCCGGTCGGGGCCGACCATCACCACCTCGCCCGCGGCGTCGGGAAAGCCGAGCACCAGGATCTCGGACATGAACTTGCCGATCTGGCGCGGCGGGAAGTTGACCACGGCGGCGACCTGGCAGCCGACCAGCGCGTGGAGGTCGTAATGCCTGGTGATCTGGGCGGAGGTTTTCTTGACGCCGAGTTCGTCGCCGAAGTCGACCCAGAGCTTGAAGGCGGGCTTGCGCGCCTCGGGAAACTCCTGGGCGTCGACGATGGTGCCGACGCGGATGTCGACGTTCTGGAAGTCATCGAAGCTGATCTCGGCCATGTCATCGCCTTGCCGCGTTAGGTGCTCGCGGCGGACGCTAACATTGCCGGCGGGACCGGGGAAGGTGGGGTTGCGTGCATCGCGGCCCGGCTCGTCCCCATGGGTCCATTTGGGAGGCCGCCCTGTGGCGGCACGTCAGGATGAGCCGCCAAGATTGGTCACCCACTCAACCGCGTGATTCCCGCGCCCATCGACAAGCTCAGGAGCGGGAATCCAGGGGATCGTGGGGCAAGTCCCGGCGGCCGGCATGGACCCCCGCTTGCGCGGGGGTGACGATCAAAGGATAGGGACGCGAAGCGTCCTAAACCACGAAATGCTTGTAGACGCCGTAGGGCCAGACGAGGGCTGACACGGCAGCCTCTTTTACCGGGAGGTTGGGGGTCTGCAGCGCGAACAGCATGAAAAACAGCACGATGCCGACCAGATAGGCATTGAGGACGAAACGTATCATCGACCTGCTCCCGGTTGGGCCGGCGCCGCCGAATGGGCGTGCGGGCCGGCCATGCTCTGCGGTTTGGGTTCCGCGGGTTACGCGGGGGTTTGCCTCGTGATACGTGGACACCTTCTGTGGCGTTCCTGTGGGCATTCTGTGGCGTTCCTGTGGGCGATCGTGTGGGCATTCCTGAGCGAAACAGTCCCGGCCGGGCTCGACAGCGCCGCTGGCGGCCATATGATGGCGTCATGACGCTCTTTCTTGCCCGCCTGCCGGCCCTGCTGCTTGCTCTGAGCATGATGCTCGCGAGCGCTGGCGGGGCGCTGGCGGCAGCCAAGAAAGAGCCCGGGAAGAACGCCTTCGATTGGGCGAGCCGGTCGTGGTCGCGCGCCGATTACACCGTAGCGCGGCTCAAGCCCTTCGCCGAGAAGGGCTATGCGCGGGCGCAGACGATCCTCGGTTTCGTGCATCTCTACGGTCACGGCACGCCGCGGAGCGTGGCGCGCGCGGCGGAGTGGTTCGCCAAGGCGGCGGCGCAGGACTACCCACCGGCCCAGCACGCCTTGGCGCGGCTCTATCTTGGCGCCAAGGAAGCCGGGCGCCGCGAGCGCGATGAAGGCGTGCGGCTGATGCTTGCCGCGGCGCGCGCAAACCATCCGCTGGCGCAGGTCGAACTCGGCCTCATGCATGAGCGCGGACAGTACGTCAAACGCGACAGCCAGCGTTCGGTCGCCTGGTTCCAGCGCGCGGCCGAGCAGGACTTCGCCCCCGGCCAGTTCCTGCTGGCGCTGGCGCTGGCCAAGGGGCACGGAACCAAGAAGGACGATAAGGCAGCGCATGACTGGGGCAAGCGCGCCGCCGAAAGCGGCTATAGCGAGGCCCAGCTCTGGCTCGGCTATCGCTATCTCAAGGGCGTGGGCGTCAAGCGGAGCCGGGTCGAGGGGCTTGCCTGGCTCTTCATCGCTGCTGCCGGCGGCGAGGCCCGGGCCAAGCAGGTGCTGGCCCGCTACCGGGCGCGTGTCTTTGAGGATGTCTGGGAGCGCGCCAAGGCCAAGGCCGCCGCGTTCAAGCCGCCGGCGAAGCCGAAGCCGATTTTCTAGGCACGGTTCTAGGCACGGTTCTGGGCGCGGTATTGGGTCCGGTAAAACCGCGCCACCAATTCGATATGCGCTGTCCAGGGGAACTGGTCGACGGGCTGGACCCAATCCAGCGTGTAGCCGCCGGCGGCCAGGATATCGGCGTCGCGGGCGAAACTCGCGGGATTGCATGAAACCGCGGCGATGACCGGCACGCGCGATTCCGCGAGCGCCTGGGCCTGCGCCTTGGCACCGGCGCGCGGCGGATCGAACACCACGGCGTCGAAGCGTGCGAGTTCGTCTGCACGCAACGGGCGGCGGTCGAGGTCGCGCCGCTCGCTGGTGATGCGCGTGAGCCCGGCGGCATTGGCGGCCGCGCGGACCGCATCGACCGAGGCCCCGTTGGCGTCGACGGCGTGGATGCCGGGGCTGGGCGAAACATGCGCGGCGAGGGGGAAGGTAAAACTGCCGCAGCCGCAATAGAGATCGGCGATGCGGTTTGCGTCGTTCACGATAGCGACCACGCTCGCGACAAGCGACGCCTCGCCCTCGGCGCTGGCTTGCAGGAAGGCGCCCGGCGGCAGGCGCACCGGGAAGCCGCCGAAGGGCGCCATGGGCGCGCGGCGCTCGGCGACGATCTCAGGGGTTTCGGCCCGCGGATGACGGCGGGAGATGCGGGCGAGGTCATGGGTTTCGGCGAACTGTGCCAGACGCGCGCGGCCGCCGGCGCCCAGTTTCGTTGCGGTGACGAGCATGAGGTCGAGCCCGGTCTCGGTCGCATTGACCACCGCCTCGGCGCGCTCGGCCGGCGCCAAAAGGTCGTGCAGGAACCCGCGCAATGGGGCCAGCAAGGCGACGATCTCCGGAAGCAGCACCGGGCATTCGGCGATATCGACGACGTGGTGGCTGGCCACCGAATTGAAGCCGAGCAACAAGTCGTCGCGGCGGCGGATGGCGGTGAAGTCGGCGCGGCGGCGGGCGCCGGGCTCGATGGCGCTGACCGGACGAACCGCCTCATCCGGCAGGCCGCGGCGGTCCAGCGCTTCTGCGATCAGACGGCGTTTCCAGGCGAGCGCCTGCGCGGAGGCCAGGTGCTGGATCGCGCAGCCGCCGCAGGTCCCGAAATGCCGGCAGGCGGGTGTGATGCGGTCCGGGGAGCTTTCTACGATTTCAATGACGCGGGCGCGCGGCGGGGCGTCCGTTTTGCCGCGCCCTCCACGCCCGGCACGATCAAGCCGGGCCCGCACGCGCTCGCCGGGCAGCGCGCCCGGCACGATAACGCGGCTGCCGCCGACCGAAGCGACGCCGTCGCCGCGCGCGCCGAGCGCAGTGATATCGAGGTCGAAGGTTTCGGCCATCCTGTCAGTTGCCGGCGGCGTCGCGGCGGGCGGCGATGAGGAATTCCTTGTTGCCCTGGGGGCCGAGGATCGGGCTTTCGGTAACACCGAGCACTTGCCAGCCGGGCAGGCTTTCGATCCAGGCAGCGATGCGCTGGCAGACTTCCGCGTGGAGCGCGGGGTCGCGGACGACGCCCTTCTTGCCGACCTGCGATTTGCCGACTTCGAATTGCGGCTTGATGAGCGCGATCAGCGTGGCGGGCGTGGCTGCCAGCGCAAGCGCGGCGGGCAGCACGACCTCCAACCCGATGAAGCTGGCGTCGCAGACGATGAGGTCGACCGGCTCGGGAACCTGCTCGGCGGTCAGATGGCGCGCATTGGTCTTTTCCAGCACGGCGACACGCGGATCGTTGCGCAGGCGCCAGGCGAGCTGGCCATGCCCGACATCGACAGCGATGACCTTGCCGGCGCCGCGCGCCAGCAGCACGTCGGTGAAGCCGCCGGTGGACGCGCCGATGTCGAGCGCGGCCGCGCCCTCGGGGTTGATGGCGAAATGATCGAGCGCGTGCACGAGCTTGAGGCCGCCGCGCGAGACCCACGGGTGATCGGGCAAACGGACGTCGAGATCGGTGCCTACAACGATGGTCTCGCCCGGCTTTTCGATGCGGCGCTCGCCGGCGAAGACCTTGCCGCCGATGATCAGCGCCTGGGCACGGGCGCGGCTGTCGACAAGGCCGCGTTCGACGAGGGCGAGGTCGGCGCGTTGCTTGGCAGGCTTTTTCATCCTCGTGTTAGGCCTCGCCCACTAAGGCGTTCGCGCAGCAGCTCGATGCGGTCGCCGCCGAAGAAGAGCTCGCCGTCGAAGACGAACATCGGCACGCCGAAGATGCCGGCTTCCTCCGCTGCGGCGCGGATGCGGTCGTGCGCGGCCCCGCCGTCGCCGGCGAGAAAGGCGGAGAACTCGGCGCCCGGCGCGCCGGCGGCATCGATGGCGGCGACAACTTCGCTCACGTCCTCGATCTCGATCTCATGCGACCAAAAGCGCTCGAAGACGTCGTCGTGATAGGGGTGGAAGACGCCGTGCATCTTGGCGAACAGCATGCCGGTCTGGGCGGTCCGCGTGTCGTATATCTTGCGCGGGCCTTTCAGCGTCAACCCCTGCTTGTTGGCATATCGCCGCGCGTCCATGTAGGCGTAACGCACCTTGCGCCATTGATGCGCGTCGCGGTTTTCGACCGAGCCGAGATAGGAGGGAATGTCGAGCGTGTAGGGCAGCCAGTCGAGCGCGATGTCGAAGTCGTCCTCCAGCGCATAGGCCGCCGCCTTGGCGACGAAGGCGTAGGGGCTTTTGTAGTCGCTGTAGAGGGTGACGGTGGCGCTTGGCATTCGTTGAGTCTAGCCGATCCAGGACTCTTACGCGAAGCCGCTATCCGGCTTCGCTATTTCCCTCAAGCGCCGGGCGCTCGCGTCCGCTCGCTTGGCTCCCGCCGCATAAGGCGGCGGCCCGCAGTCGCGGGCTTCTCAAGCCAAGCAGCTCACGCAGTTTGGCTTGAGTCCGGCGGCATGTCGGGAATATGGCGGCGGGCGGCGAGGGTGCGAAAGCGCCAGGTCATCACGATCGCGCTTGCGACCAGTGCGATTACGAAACCGATCCACACGCCCACGCCTTCGAGCCCGCCCCAGAAGGCGAGCGCGCCGGCGCTGGTGAACCCGATCGCCCAATAGCAGAGCGCCGCCAGCGCCATCGGCACCGTTGTGTCGTTCAAGCCGCGCAGCGCACCGGCGGCGACGGCCTGCACGCCGTCTGCAGCCTGGAAGATCGCGGCGAAGAGCAGAAACGAGGTCGCGAGCGCCAGCACGGCGGCGCTGTCGGGGCGGCTCTCGTCGAGGAAGACGCTGGCGAGTGAGGCCGGGATCGCCAGGATCACCAGCGATGTCACCGCCATGAAGGCGAGCGACATGACCAGCGCCGTCCAGCCCGCCCGGTAGGCGCCTTCGGGATCGCGGCGCCCGACGGCATGACCGACGCGCACGGTGGCGGCCTGGCTCAGCCCCATCGGCACCATGAATGTAACGTGCGGGATCTGAATGGCGATCATGTGTGCTGCCACCGTGGCGGTTGAGATCCAGCCCATCAGGAAGACGGCGCAGATAAAGAACCCCGCTTCGAGCAGCATGATGGTTGCGATCGGCAAGCCGAGCACGAAAATGCGCCGGAAGGCATCCCAATCGGGCCGCCAGAACCGGCCGAGGATGTTGTAGCGCCGGAAGGGGCGGGCAAAGAGCGCCACCGCCAAAAGGATTGCGAACAGGACCGCGCTGACGCAGGTGGTGGCAAGGCCGGCGCCGAAGAGCTCCAGACGCGGCAGGCCGAAATTTCCAAAGATAAGCGCGTAGTCGAACAAGGCGTTCGCCGGCACGCCGGCCAGCATCACCCACATCGCAAAGGCCGGGCGGTTGAGCGCGGAAACGAAGTTGCGCAGCACCACGAAGGCGATCCCCGGCGCCAGCGACCATTTCAGCGTGTCGATGTATTCGCCGGCCAGCGCGACCGCCTCGGGCGGCTGGCGCAGCGCGGTCAGGATTTCGGGCGTGAAGGCCATCAGCACGATGCTGGGTACGACCAGCAGGATGGTCGCCCACAGCCCCTGGCGGATCACCCGGCGCACCAGCCGCGGCCGGCGCGCGCCATAGGCCTGAGAGGCGAGCGAAGCGGTCGCCATGACCACGCCGAAGGCAAAAACATAGAGTCCGAAATAGACCATCAACACCAGCGTGGCGCCGGCCAACGGCACGGCGCCGAGGCGACCGATCATGGCGGCATCGGTGGTCAGCATCGCAACCCAGCCGAGCTGCGTCAGGACAATCGGCCCCGCCAGCTTCGCCATCGCCGCGGCCTCGCCGCGCCAGGGCTGAGGCAGAGCAGCGGCGGCCGATGTTGTGGGTGCTTGGTTCATTGGACTTTGGACAGCAAAGAACTTTGGACGACAAAAAATCTCTGGGTCGGCGACTTTACGTCAAACGGCAACGGACTTGGGTCCGGCCCGCACAGCCAAGCCGCCAAACAGCAAAGGGGCGGACCGCGGCCCGCCCCTTTTGGGAATGCGGAAGTGCCGTTGGCGTCAGGCTCGGACCGGCTGCTCCATCGCCTCTTCCTGGCCGAGCGCGAGAAGGGCCGTCGTCACGATGTCGGGCGCGCAGAGCCCTGCCATCGCATACTGGGTCTCCGGCTTGTCCTGATCCATGAAGCGGTCGGGCATCACCATGGGGCGGAACTTCAGCCCCTTGTCGAAGGCGCCGTCATGGGCGAGGAACTGCGCCACGAACGAGCCGAAGCCGCCGACCGAGCCTTCCTCGATGGTGATCAGCACCTCGTGGTCGCGCGCCAGGCGGCGAATGAGATCCTCGTCGAGGGGCTTGGCGAAACGGGCATCGGCGACCGTCGTCGTAAAGCCGCGCACCGCCAGCTCGTCGGCCGCCTTCAGACCTTCCTCCAGGCGCGTGCCGTAGCTGAGCACGGCGACCGTGTTGCCTTCGCGGAGCACGCGGCCCTTGCCGATCGGCAGAACCATGCCTTGCTCGGGCATGTCGACGCCGACGCCCTCGCCGCGAGGATAGCGCAGGCCCGTCGGCCCATCATCGATCGCCGCCGCGGTGGCGACCATATGGACGAGTTCGGCCTCGTCGGCCGCCGCCATCAGCGTAAAGCCGGGCAGGCAGCCAAGATAGGCGACATCGAATGCGCCACAATGGGTCGACCCATCGGCGCCGACGAAGCCGGCGCGGTCCATCGCAAAGCGCACCGGCAGGCGTTGGATCGCCACGTCGTGGACGACCTGGTCGTAGGCGCGCTGCAGGAACGTCGAGTAGATCGTGGCGAAGGGCTTCATGCCGTCGGCGGCAAGGCCGGCGGCGAAGGTCACGCCATGCTGCTCAGCGATACCGACGTCAAATGTGCGCTCGGGGAACTCGTCGCCGAAGAGATCGATCCCGGTGCCCGAGGGCATCGCCGCGGTGATCGCGCAGATCTTGTCGTCCTTGCGCGCCTCCTTGATCAACGCCTGGGCGTAGACCTTGGTGTAGCTGGGTGCGTTCGGCGTCGCCTTGACCTGGGTGCCGGTGACGACGTCGAACTTGGAGACGCCGTGATACTTGTCGGCGGAGCTCTCGGCGGGCTGGTAGCCCTTGCCCTTCTGGGTCACCGCATGGATCAGGATTGGCCCGCTGCCGGGATCGTCGCGGACGTTCTTCAGCACCGGGATCAGATGGTCGAGGTTGTGACCATCGATCGGGCCGACGTAATAAAAGCCGAGCTCCTCGAACATGGTGCCGCCGGTGACAAAGCCGCGCGCATATTCCTCGGCGCGCTTCATCGCTTTCTCGATCGAGCGCGGGAAGGCCTTGGCGACCAGATGGCTCAAATGGCGGATCGAGCGGTAGGGCTTCGACGAGACGAGGCGCGAGAGATACGCCGACAGCGCGCCAACCGGCGGGGCGATCGACATGTCGTTGTCGTTCAGGATGACGATGAGCTTGCTGTCCATCGCGCCGGCGTTGTTCATCGCCTCATAGGCCATGCCGGCGCTCATCGCGCCGTCGCCGATCACCGCCACGACGTAGTTGTCGCGGCCCTGCAGGTCGCGCGAGACGGCGAAGCCAAGGCCGGCGGAAATCGAGGTCGAGCTATGCGCGGCGCCGAAGGGATCGTAAGGGCTTTCCGAGCGCTTGGTGAAGCCGGAGAGCCCGCCGCTCTGGCGCAGCGTGCGGATGCGATCGCGCCGCTCGGTGAGGATCTTGTGCGGATAACACTGGTGGCCGACATCCCAGATAAGAATGTCGTCGGGCGTGTTGAATAGGTAATGAATAGCGACGGTCAGCTCGACCACGCCGAGCCCGGCGCCCAAATGGCCGCCCGTCTTGGAGACGGCATCGATGGTTTCCAGGCGCAATTCGTCGGCGAGCTGACGCAGCTGCGACGTCTCAAGTTTGCGCAAGTCAGCCGGACACGTCACCGCATCCAGAAGCGGTGTCTTCGTCGTTTCTGACACGTTATTGCCTCCCCATCAGGTTCGCCGCTCAATGACGAACCTCGCCACGTCGCGTAGAAGGTCTGCTCTTTCACAGTAAAATTCAAGATGCGACGTCGCTTGTTCCACTAATTGTGTTGCTTTATTGCGCGCCTCGTCCACGCCAAGTATGGAAACGAAGGTCGCTTTGCCGGCATCGGCATCCTTGCCAACCTTCTTGCCGACTTCGTCTTCATTGCCTTCAATGTCCAACAAATCGTCGGCAATCTGGAAGGCGAGGCCGAGGTCTTGCGAATACAAAGTAAGTGCGTCCAGTTCCTTTGTTGACGCACCTCCCAATATCGCGCCCGCTGCGCACGAATAATTGAACAGCTGGCCTGTCTTCAGGTTCTGCAGGCGGCTGATTTCTCCAAGACCTAGCGCGCGGTCCTCGGCGGCGAGATCGAACATCTGGCCGCCGACCATGCCTTGCGCCCCGGCGGCGCGTGCGAGCGCCGTGATCAGCGCGCAGCGTATGGCCGGATCGTCGTGGGTCGCGGGGTCGGCGAGCACCTCGAAGGCAAGCGTCAGCAGCCCGTCGCCGGCCAGCACCGCTGTCGCCTCGTCGAACTGGATATGCGTGGTCGGGCGGCCACGGCGCAACGCGTCATCGTCCATGGCGGGCAGATCGTCGTGAACCAGCGAGTAGCAATGCACGAGCTCGACCGCCGCCCCGGCGCGCAGCGCGCGCTCGCGGGGCACGCCATACATGTCCGCGCCCGCAACCACCAAAAACGGGCGCAAGCGCTTGCCGCCGCCGAGGCACGCATAGCGCATCGCCTCATAGACTCGCGCCTCGGGGACTCGCGCCTCGGGGACTCGCGCCTCGGGGACTCGCGCCTCGGGGACTCGCGCCTCGGGGACTCGCGCCTCGGGGATGCGCGCCTCGGGGATGCGCGCCTCGGGGACTCGCGCCTCGGGGACTCGCGCCTCGGGGATGCGCGCCTCCGGCCCGTCGCCCGGCGGCAACAGGCGCTCCAGCGTCGTCTCGACCGCCTGGGCGGTCTCGCTCATTGCGGCCTGCAATCGGTTCAAGGCCGGGTCGCCTCCTATCTTCGATGTGTCGGTTTGCGTTCGTGCCTAATCGCCGTCGGCCGGCACGGCGCGCACCGTGCCGTCGGGCGCCAGGACAATCTTGTCGACCTTTGCCTGCGCCTCGCTCAGCTTGGTTTCACAGTGGCGCTTCAGGAAGGCGCCGCGCTCATATGCCGCGATGGCGTCATCGAGCGCACCCCGGCCGTCCTCGAGCTGGCGCACGATGTTCTCGAGTTCCTCCAATGCGGCTTCAAAACTCATTGCCGCTATGTCCGCCGGCAGTGCCGCCTCGGCCATTTTCCAATTCCCCATTGAGAGAAGGCGTTCTTAAAGCACATGCGCCCTGATGTAGGCAAGATTACGGCCGCCACGCCTCACAGCCCCATCAGCGCGCGGACATGGGCGGCGGCGCTGTCGGCAAGCGCGCGCAAATCATAGCCGCCCTCCAGCGTCGAAACGATCCGCCCACCGGCATACTCGTCGGCCACCGCCATGAGTTTCGCGGTCGCCCAGGCGTAGTCATCCTCGACGAAATTGAGCAGCGCAAGCGGGTCGGCGCGGTGGGCATCGAAACCAGCAGAAATGAAAATCATCTCCGGCGCAAAGCGTGCGAGCTCGGGCAGCACGCGCGCCTCCATCGCCGCGCGAAATTCGGGGCCGCCCGAGTTGGGCGGCAGTGGGCAGTTGACGATATTGCCGACGCCGGTTTCGCTCGCCGCCCCGGTGCCGGGGTAAAGCGGGTACTGGTGGGTCGAGGCAAAAAAGAGGTCCTTGTCGGCTTCGAACATCGCCTGCGTGCCGTTGCCGTGATGGACGTCGAAATCGACCACGGCCACACGCTCCATGCCATGCGCGGCGCGGGCGTGAAGCGCGCCGATGGCGACGTTGTTGAAGAGGCAGAAGCCCATCGCGCGGCTCGGCTCGGCGTGGTGGCCGGGCGGGCGCACGGCGCAAAACGCATTCTTGGCCTCGCCGCCGGCAACCGCGTCAACCGCCGCGGTCAAGGCACCGATGGCGCGAAGGGCGGCTTCGCGCGAGCCCTCGCTGACCACGGTATCGGCATCGATCGGCGCGCGGCCATGGGGCGGGATCGCCGATAGAGTGCGGTCGATGTAATCGGCCGGATGCGCGCGCTCGGCGGCGGCGAGATCACCCAGTGGCGGCTCGCGGCGCTCCAGCCCGGCGAATTCCGGGCGCACCAGCGCGGCCTCCACCGCCCGCAGCCGGGCCGGGCTTTCCGGATGATGGGCGCCCGGATCGTGCTCCTGGCAGGCCGGGTGGCTGTAGAACAGGGTGGTCATCAGGTGTATTTGACGGCAAGGCGAATTGTCGACGAGCGGGCCGGGGTGCATAGCAGGCTTGGCGCGACGCTGTCACGGTTTAACGCCTGCGGCCAGAACCGCTGGATCGCGTGAATTTGCATACGGACGTGGCGGATTTCGATTGACATTCGCATGATTCGAAACATTTTTCAGTTGCTTCGTGCCGCGCGGCGGTCCGATCGGCATAGTGGGCTTTACGCCTGTCGAAGGACCGGTGCGCCGACGGAAGCGGGGCGGGAATTCGTTTCATACTATATTAAGGTGCGCGGGAGTTGCCCTTACGACGCTGCGGGGTTCGCCTCGAAGGACGTCGACCGGGTAGGCGTCAGGGACCTGAGATGAGGCCGTTCGTTCAATCACATCATGGCGCTGCGGTGTTGCTCGCGGTGGCCGCGCTCGCTGTGGCCGCGCCGCTCGGCGCCGCCCAGGCGCAAGGCGGGCAGCCGTCATTGGTGCAGGTCGACAAGGTGAGCCGCGGCCCGCTGGTTCAGACCATACCCGTCGTTGGTCGCCTGGTGGCGCGTCAGTCGGGGACCATCGCCGCGCGCTCGGCCGGCCCGGTCGAGAAAATGTTGGTCGAGGTCGGCGACCGCGTAAAGAATGGCCAGGTGCTCGTGCGTTTGGTGGCGTCGACGCTGGAAGCGCAACGCGACCTTCGTCTCGCGGAGCTGACCAGCGCCCAGCAGGAGCTGGCGCGCCTTGAACGCCTGCGCACTTCGCGCTCGGCCGCTTTCCCGCGCGCCCGCTACGAAATTGCGCTGCAAAACGTCGCCAAGGCCCAGGCGTCGCTCAAGCTGGCCCAGATCGAGCTCAACTACGCCGAGATCCGCGCGCCTTTTCCGGGCGTGATCACGGTCAAGCACACCGAGATCGGCGCCTATGTCCGTGCCGGTGATGCGATCGTGACGCTGGTCAACGACCGGGCGCTGGAGATCGAAGCCGACGTGCCCGCCGACCGGGTCGCCGGGCTGATCCCCGGCCGCACCGTCCGTTTCGAGCTGGCGGGCAAGGAGCACGAAGCGGTCGTGCGCGCCGTGGTTCCGGTCGACAGCGCGCTTACCCGGACCCGTGCCGTGCGCTTCGTGCCGCGCTTCAAGTCCGCGATGCGGGGGATCGCCGTCAACGAGAGCGTGACGGTCGCGGTGCCGATCGGTGCCAGCCGCATGGTAGTCTCGGTCCATAAGGACGCGATCATCCATCGCGGCGAGAACACCATTGTTTTCATCGTTGCCGGCGCCAAAGGCATCAAGCCGCCGATGGTCGTGGGCAAGGCGGTGCCGCGCCCGGTCAAGCTCGGCGATGCCGTCGGCGGCCGCTTCGTCGTGCTTGGCGGGCTGAAGCCCGGCGACATCGTGGTGGTGCGCGGGAACGAACGCTTGCGGCCCGGTCAGCCCGTCATGTTCCGCAACGGCAGTTAGAAAATGAATTGTCACCGCGGCGCCGGCCCACTCCCCCACCCGGCCGCCCACGGAATCGTAAGCTCATGGGCGGCCGGGTGGGGGAGTGGGCCGGACCGACTTAACGGACGTATGTCCAAATGAACCTGATCCGGGCATCGCTGGAGCGCCCCGTCGCCGTGGTCTCGGTGGTGATCATGGTGCTGGTGTTCGGCTTCGTGGCGCTGCAGACCATTCCGATCCAGCTCATCCCCGACGTCCGCAAGCCGACCCTGACGATCGGTACCGTCTGGTTCGGCGCCTCGCCGGCCGAGATCGAGCGCGAGATCATCAACCGCCAGGAGGACGCGCTGCGCGGCCTGGAAGGCGTGGAGCAGATCACCAGCTCGGCGGAGTCAGGGCGCTCGACGGTCACGCTCGAATTCCTGGTCGGGCAGAACATCGACCGCGCGCTGATCCTGGTCTCCAACCGCCTACAGCGGGTGACCGGCTATCCGGCCGAGGTCCAGCAGCCGCAGATCCAGACCCAGGGCTCCGACGACAACCCGATCGCCTGGTTCTACATACGCCGGCTGAAGGACAACACGCGCCCGATCCATACCTATGGCGACTTCGTCGAGGACAACGTCATCGACCGCATGGAGCGGGTGAACGGCGTTTCGGGCACCAACTTCTTCGGCGGCAGCGAGCGCGAGCTGCGGGTGATCGTGGAACCGCAGAAGATGGCGCGCTACGGCCTCACCGTTTCGGCGATCGTCGATGCGCTGAGGCGCGCGAATGCGTTTGGCTCGGCGGGGAATGTCGAAGAGGGCAAGCGCAGCTACCTGGTGCGCACCGAAGGCGAATTGCGCACGACCAATGCCGTGCGCGCGGTATTGCTGCGCAGCGTCGAGGACAAGGCGACCGGCCGCGTCTCGCGGGTCACCGTGGGCGACATCGCCACAGTGGCCTTCGGCTACAAGGTGCCGACCGCGACGATCCGCGCCAATGGCGAGCCGGCGGTGGTCTTCAATGTGCTGCGGACGACCGGCGCCAACGTCATCGAGGTGATGCGCGGCATCAAGTCGACCCTGAAAGAGATCAATGAAAACGTGCTGAAGCCGCGGGGGCTGGTGGCGGTCCAGGTTTTCGACGAGACCGTCTACATCAACTCCGCCATATCGCTGGTGCAGCAGAACATCTTCGTCGGCGGCACGCTGGCGGCGCTGATCCTGCTGCTCTTCCTGCGTTCGGGCCGCGCAACGCTGGTGGTGACGCTGGCGATCCCGGTTTCGGTCATCGGCTCGTTCGTCGCCATGGCGGCGCTGGGGCGCTCGGTCAACGTGATCTCGCTCGCCGGCATCGCCTTTGCGGTCGGCATGGTGGTCGACGCGGCCATCGTCGTGCTGGAGAACATCTTCCGATTGCGCGAGCGCGGCCTCAGCCGGTTCGACGCGGCGTATGAGGGCGCGCGCCAGGTCTGGGGGGCGGTGCTGGTCTCCGCGCTGACGACCGTGATGGTGTTCATCCCGATCCTCATTCTCGAACTCGAGGTCGGTCAGCTCTTCCGCGACATCGCGGTGGCGATCTCGGTCGCGGTACTGTTGTCGCTGGTCGTCGCGGTGACGCTGATCCCGGCGCTCGCCAACCGGCTGCTCGGCCGGACCGTGGCTGAAAAGACCATCGATCCCAAAGGCGCCATCGATGGCGGTGCGAAGAAGGCGGGCGCGGCTGTCGCGAACGGCGTCAAGCGCCTGCGCCTGCCGATCATCGACGATCTCGCCGAGCTGTTCGTGCGCGTGGTGCTCGCCTTTACCCGCGCAGTGATCGGCAACCGGGCGATCGCATTTCTGGTGGTCGCGGTGGTCTGCGGCACGGCGGGCACGGCGACCTGGCTGCTGCTGCCCAAACTCGAATACCTGCCGACCGGCAACCGTAATCTGGTGATCGCGATCGCCTTGCCGCCTCCAGGCTACAATCTGCCGACGACGACCGAGACTGCGCGGAACATCGAAAACTCGATGCGCAAGCACTGGGCGCAGGTCACGGGACCGAAATCCAAACCCGGGGAGCCGCCGAAGATGGCGCGGTTCTTCTTCGTAGCACGTGACGCGCTGACATTTATCGGCGCCTCGGCCGTCGACGAGAGCCGGGCGCGCGAGCTGATCCCGGTGATCCGCGCGGAAATGCGGCGCGATCCGGGCACCTTCGCACGCGTGTTCCAGCCCTCGCTATTCGGCCGTTCGATCGGCGGCGGGCGTGTCATCAACCTCGACATCGCCGGTCCCAATCTGGAGCGCAACCTGCAGGTGGCCTTGCGCGCCTTCATCCTCGCCAACCAATTCCTGCCGCGCAACCAGGGCAACCAGTTCCGGCCGCGGCCGGGGCTCGAGCTCGGCTCACCGGAATTGCGCGTGCTGCCCAACCGGGTGCGCCTGGCCGATGCCGGCGTCACCGCGCGCGAGCTGACCGACACGGTCGATACCTACAATCAAGGCTTGCGTGTGGTCGAGATCACCGTCGGCGGGCGGCGCATGGACCTGACGCTGATGGGCCCGGAAAGCAAGATCAAGCGCATCCAGGGCATCGGCGACATTCCCGTCGTCACCAGCTCGGGCACCATCGTGCCGGTGCGCTCGCTGGCGGAGGTGAAGCTGACCGCGGGCGCGGTCGAGATCCGCCATCTGGAGCGCACCCGCACCGTGACGCTCGAGATCAGTCCGTCGCCGAACATCCCGCTGGAAACGGCGATGGATATTCTGCGCAATAAGGTGATCGCCACCTTGAAAAAGCAGGGGCTGCCGCCCGGCGTGACGATGGGCCTGTCGGGCGAGGCCGACCAGCTGACCAAGACCTGGAACGCGATGGTGTGGCAGCTCATCCTCGCGGTGGTGATCGTCTATCTGGTGATGGCGGTGCTCTTCGAGAGCTTCGTCTTCCCCTTCATCATCATCTTCTCGGTGCCGCTGGCGACCGCGGGCGGCGTGCTCGGACTGGCGGTGCTCAACATCTTCACGCGCCAGTCGCTCGACATGCTGACGTTGCTCGGCTTCGTGATCCTGATCGGCACGGTGGTGAACAACGCCATCCTGCTGGTTCACCAGACGCTGCTGCATGTCCGCGAAGAGGCGATGGAAGTGGGCGATGCGATCCTGGAGGCGACACGCAACCGGATCCGGCCGATCTTCATGTCGACGCTGACCAGCGTCTGCGGCATGACGCCGCTGGTGATCTTCCCCGGCGCCGGCTCCGAACTCTATCGCGGCCTCGGCTCAGTGGTGCTGGGCGGGCTGCTGCTGTCGGCGATCCTGACGCTGCTGATCATCCCGCCGCTGCTTTCCATCATCGGCAGCGTCGTGGCGCGGCCGGCGCGCGGCAAGGCCCCGGCCAAGGGCGACGGCACGGGCGATCCGGCGCCGGCCCCGGCGGAGTAGGCGACGCGGCGGGGGCCCGTCATCCATCCTTCGAGGCGCCCCTTCGGGGCTCCTCAGAGCCTGGCCGGGAATGAATGCTGGCATATCAAATAGTCACGGCCTGCCGACGAAACCCGCCCGTCACTCCCGCGCAAGCGGGAGTCCAGACTTCTTGGGGTCTTCTGGATTCCCGCTTTCGCGGGAATGACGCGAAGAGAGTATCCAGCTCAACGTAACCGGTTGCAATCACTGCATTCATTTCCGGTCAGACCCTCAGGATGAGCAATTGGAAACTGGAAAAACCGGAGGCTCATCCCGAGGTGTGCGTGCTTCAAGCACGCGCCTCGAAGGGTGCGCCGGGGCCTATCCGGGAACCTGCTCCGCGAACCAGTCGATAGCGGCCTGCGCGCCGCCGGCGCCGTGCGGGATGCCGAGGGCTTTGAGCGCCGTCTCCACGACGCCCAGTGTGCCCAGCAGCATCGGCGCGTTGACATGGCCCATATGGGCGATGCGGAAGGCGCGGCCGTCGAGCGCGCCGATGCCGATGCCCAGGACCACCCCGCATTTCGTGTTGCAGTAGTCGAGCAGTTCGGCGGGGTCGCGGCCGTCGGTAAGCAGCACGGTTGTGACCGAGACCGCGCGGTGGTCGGGATCGGCGACGTTGAAGGCGAGTGATCCGCCCGCCGCCCAGCGCGCGACCGCACGGTGGGTGGCGCCGGCCAGGATGCGGTGGCGCTCGAAGGCGGCGTCGAGCCCTTCTTCGAGCAGAATGTCGAGCGCCTTGCGCAGCGCGAACAGCATGTGCTCGGGCGGCGTGCCGCAATATTTCTGGTAGTGCAGCGGGCCTTCGCGGAAGGTCCAGTCCCAATAGCGGGTGCGCAGATCGGCGGTTTCGTGCGCGGCGCGCGCCTTCTCGCCGGCGGCGACGAAGGCGAGGCCCGGCGGCGTCATCAGGCCCTTCTGCGAGCCCGTTACCACGACGTCGACCCCCCATTCGTCCATTTCCAGCGGCATGGTGCCGAGCGAGGCAATGGCGTCGACCAGCAACAGCGCGTCGTGTCCGGCGGCATCGATCGCCCGGCGCAGCGCCGGCACATCGTTGACGACGCCCGAGGAAGTGTCGATCTGGACCGCGAGGACCGCCTTGATCGCGCCGTCGGTGTCGTCGCGCAGGCGTGCCTCGAGCGCGTCCGGATCGACCGCGCTGATATCGTCGCCAGGCAGCACCTCGACCTCGATCCCCAGCATCTTCGCCGACTCGCCCCATATCAGCGCGAAGCGGCCGCTTTCCAGCGCCAGCACCTTGTCGCCGCGCGACAGCGTGTTGGTGAGCGCCGCCTCCCAGCCGCCATGACCGTTGGCGGCGTAGATGTAGACACGGCCTTCGGTGCGAAAGATGCGCGGCAGATCGGCAAGGCAGGCGTCGGTGATGCCGATCATCTCGCCGGAATAGATGTCGATCGCCGGGCGGTGCATCGCCGCGAGCACTTCGTCAGGCACCGTGGTCGGGCCGGGCAGGGCCAGGAACTCGCGGCCGTATCTGAGCGTCATGGGATGGTTTCCCTGTCTTATCGGTGCGGCGCCTGCCGCAACCAAGGTCCTATCGTTGCGGCACGCGCCGCAGCCAAGCCCCTACAGGTCCGGGCCCGTTCGGGCAAGTCGGCAATGCGGCAGGGAAGGGTCTCGCGCGCGCGCCCGGCCGGGCTAAGATGCGAGGGATCATATACGACCCGGAACGGGCAAGACCAAGAACGGCGAGTACCTCACGTAACGACTTTCACCATCGGGGAGAACTGACCATGACATATCCCAAGGCGATCGTGATCGCGGCCGGCCTGCTGGCCGGCGCGGTCTTGCTGAGCGGCACGGCGACGACCCATGAAGGGGGCAATCGCTTCGCCATCGCTTCTGGCGGGACGGCGGCGGGCGAGGGCGCGTGGCGCGTCGATGCTTATACCGGACGCATGGTTTGGTGCCATACGATGACCCCGCAGGTGGCGGCCGAAGGCCCGGCCGTGCTGCGCGGCAGTGGCGGCCGGCGCGTTGTCTGCTACGACGCCGACGGCAAGGTGGACGTGAAGCTGTTCTAGATCGACGTCATGGGATTCCCTCTCCCGCTTGCGGGAGAGGGGACGCGGCCGGGTGCGTATCACACCTTCACCGTCTCCATGGCGCTGCGCAGAAAAATCTCGTCGAGCATTGCCGGCGCGGGGCTGAGGCCCTGTTCGTGGTGATACTTTAGGAACGCATCGAGCGTCGGCCGGTTGTCCGCGATGCCGTAGGGCCAGTAATCCGTGCCCATCAGCGCCACGGTCTCCTCGTATTCCTGGGTGACCCAGGGCAGTGTCGCCTTCAGGGCGGCGACCTCGCGGAGGTCGGCGTAGGCAAGGCGCTTGGCGGCCTCGAAGGCTTTCATCAGGCTGGCGCCGAGCCAGGGCTCGGCCGCGGCCAGTTCCTTGCGGATGCCGATCACATGCATGATCGGGAAGATTTGCGTCTTCGCAAACCAGGCGCGCTCGAGCGTCCGGAAATCAGGGAAAAGGCGGGCGACATGCGCGGCGCCGCGATCAAAGCACGAGGGCGAACGCGGGCTCACGAGCGCGTCGATCTCGCCGGCTTCGAGCATGGCCGACAGCGTCTTGCCCTCGGCGATCGCCTCGATCTTCACATCGTCGGGCAGCTCGATCGGCAGCTTTTCGTGGCGGCCGGGGTCCTCGATGCCGCCGGAGCGCCATTCGACGTCCGCTGGCCGGAGCCCGTATTCGTGCTGCAACACACCGCGGATCCAGACTGCGGCCGTCACCTGGTATTCGGGCACGCCGACGAGGCGGCCCTTCAGGTCGGCGGGCGCCTCGATGCCGCGGTCGGTGCGGATGTAGATGCCCGAGTGACGGAAGGCGCGCGATATGAAGACCGGGATCGCGATGTAAGGACAGCTGCCGCGCGCGGTCGCCATCAGATAGCTGGAGAAGGAAAGCTCGGAGACGTCGAACTCGCCGTGCCGAAAGGCGCGGAAGAAGACCTCCTCGGGGCCCAGCGATATGAACCGGGGATCGCAGCCCTCGACGGGCACGCGGCCATCCATCAGCGCGCGGGTGCGGTCGTAGTTCCAGCAGGCGACGGTGACGGGAAGGTCGCTCATGCCGCGAGCTTCGCACGGTCCCAGTCGAAGGACAGCGGCTCGATCTCGCCGCGCTCGATCGCCACGATGCGCTCGTCCAAGAGTGGCCCGCCAAACTGCTCGTTGCGCATGCGGATACGCAGCTTGAGCTGGGCCGTTGTAAGCTCGCCCAGGAGCGACCAGTCGGCCTCGGAGAGGCTTTCGTCGTCGAGGCCGATGACGCCCTTCAGCATGTGATCGAACTCGTCGTCGTAGACGCGGGCGCAGGCAGCGGCGATCAGCTCGTCGCGCCCGCCATTGCCTTTGAGCCTCATGCCCTCGGCGAAGAGAGTGCAGTATCCGCCCTCGGTGAACTGGCCGGCGCGCCAGCCGATCGCGCCGTGGCGCTGGCGGTGCTCGTGACGCAGCGCGCCGAGGCGGTCGTCGCCGGGCCAGCTTGCGAGCGCGCCAGGGACAAGCTTGGGCTCGCCCGGCTCGCGCATGGCATCGTAAGCATCGGCGAAGGCGCAGTAATGTGCGAATTCCGAATGCAGGGTCTCGGCCAGGTCGAGCACCTCGTGGCGGTCGAATTCGGTGTCGATCTTGGGGAACATGGCCTCGAGCTTCTTCAGCGGCTCCATGAAGAGGCCGCGGCCGTAGCCGACGCTGGAGCCCCACATCTCCTTGAAGCATTGGTAAGCCAGCCATTGGCGGTCGGTCTCGCGGCTGCGTCCCTCCCAGCTCCAATAGCTGCGGACGACCTCGGCTTCGCCCGCCCATAGGGGCGCGTTCAGGTCGATCAGCGCGCGCAGCTTTCGGCTTGCGTTCATGACTGCCTCATCGATTCAGTTCCCGCCATTGGCGGCAGAATACGCGTCGATTCTGAAGAGTGATAGTCCCGCGGTGTCAGATCATAAGGCCGACGATGGCCCCTGTCAGCGCGGTGGCCATGAGGCCGGCAAGCAGCGACTTGAGGCCGAGCGCGACGATCTCGGCGCGGCGTTCGGGCACCAGCGTGCCGAGCCCGCCCAGCATGATGCCGAGGCTGCCGAGATTGGCAAAGCCGCACAGCGCGTAAACCATGATGAGCCGCGCCCGCGCCGACAGCGCGCCGGCGTCGAGCTTGGCAAGGTCGGCGTAGGCCAAGAGCTCGTTCAGGACGACCTTCTTGCCGAGCAGCGCGCCGGCGGTGGCGGCCTCGTCCCAGGGCACGCCGATCAGCCAGGCCAGCGGCGCGAAGACCCAGCCGAAGATGCGTTCCAGCGTCAGCGGGGCGCCGCCAAGATCGGGAACGAGGCCGAGGATCATGTTGGCCAGCGCGACCAGTGCCACCAGCACAATCAGCATCGCCGCGACGTTGAGGACGAGCTGGATGCCCTGGGTGGTGCCGTTGGCGATCGCCTCCATCGAGGATTTGGCCTCGCGCTCGGGCGCAAAGCCGCCCACGGTCGCCGTCTCGCCCGGCGGCACCATCAGACCGGCGATCAGCAGCGCGCCCGGGACATTAATCAGCGAGGCCGAAAGGATATGGCCAAGCGCACCCGGGATCGTGTCGCCGAGGATGATCGAATAGAGCACCATCACCGTGCCGGCGATGGTCGCCATGCCGCAGACCATGAGCGCGAAGAGCTCGCCCCGGCTCATGCGCGCAACGTAGGGGCGCACCAGCACCGGGGCCTCGACCATGCCGACGAAGACGTTGGCCGCCGCCGAAACGCCGAGCGCGCCGCCGATGCCGAGCGTGCGGCCAAGCGCCCAGGAAAAAGCGTTCACGATGACCGGCAGGATGCGCCAATGGAAGAGCAGCGCCGAGAGCGCGCTCATCACCAGGATCAGCGGCAGCGCCTGGAAGGCGAGGACGAAGGTGGCTTTGGCTTCGGTAATGGCGAAGGGCGGTTTGCCGCCGCCGAGATAGCCGAAGACGAAGCCGGTGCCGGCGCGGGTCGCCTTGTCGAGCGCCTGGACGACGCCGTTCAGCTCCAGCACCGCGTCCTTGACGCCGGGCAGTTTGAGCAGGATCAGGGCGAGGATAATTTGCAGCGCGAGGCCGCCCGCGACGAGCCGTAGCGGCGGTTTGCCACGATCCTCGCTCAGTGCCCAGGCGAGCGCGATGAGCACGGCGATGCCGAGGAGACCCTGAGGGTTCATGTGCGGGGGTCTATCGTTCTCCCTCCCCCCTTGAGGGGGAGGGTCGGGGTGGGGGGGTGTAGTGCAGCTTGGGCTGCGCTCAATGAGCACTATCAAAACGCTATGGTCTTTGGCGTTCGCCTCGGGCACCCCTGGTGGGGTGCCCTCGTTGGTCGCACCCCCCTCCCTAACCCTCCCCCTCAAGGGGGGAGGGGATTCAAAATGTGGCAAGAAACAGCGCCGCGCCACGCTCACCCGGTCTTTTCGATGGCGAAGCGGTAGACGTCGCCCGCTTCCGACGAGCTCATCAGGCGGTAGCCCGTGGTCTGGCAGAAATGAGCGAAGTCTTTCACCGAGCCCGGATCGGTCGCCTCGATCTCGAGGATATCGCCGACCGCCAGCGCCTTCATCGCGCGGCGCGCCTTCAGGACAGGCAGTGGGCAGATGAGGCCCTTGGCGTCGAGTTGATCGGTGGCCATGTCGTTCCCCCAACGCGGCCGTTTCTACAGGAATTCCTGCCGCTAGGGCAAAGCTTTGCGCGTGAACGCCATGTAGTTGACGTCGAGGTCGCGCGAGGTCGTCCATTTGTCGTTGAGCGGATTGTAGACGAGCCCGGTCAGGTCCTCGATGGCCAGGCCGTGGTCGCGGAGCGCCCAGCCGAGCTCGGAGGGCTTCACGAATTTTCGCCAATTATGCGTGCCGCGCGGCAGCCAGCGGAGCACGTATTCGGCGCCGACGATGGCGAGCGCAAAGGATTTGGGCGTCCGGTTCAAGGTCGCGACCACCATCGCACCGCCGGGCTTGAGCACCGCGGCGCAGCCGCCGATGAAGGCGCCGAGATCGGCGACATGCTCGACGACCTCCATATTGAGCACCACATCGAAGCGCTCTTGCGACGCCGCCAGGGCTTCGACCGTGGTGTGGCGGTAGTCGATCTCAAGGCCGCTTTCGGCCGCATGGGCGCGGGCGACGTCGATGTTGGTCTGCGCGGCATCGACGCCGACGACATCGGCGCCCAGACGGCGCATCGGTTCGGCCAGCAGACCGCCGCCGCAGCCGACATCGAGCAGACGCAGGCCCGCGAACGGTCGGATCGCCGCCGCGTCGCGTTCGAAATGGGCGACCAGGCGCTCGCGGATATAGGCAAGCCGGGCGGGATTGAGTTTGTGGATCGGGGCCATCTTGCCCTTGGGGTCCCACCAGGTCTCTGCAATCGCTGCGAAACGCGCCACTTCCGCCGCATCGACCGAGGCCGCATCGGCGATTGTCTCGCTATCGCCGCCGGAAAATGTCTCGGACATTATTGCGCCTGCTAAATTGCGCCTGCTTGTCGCCTTGGCTTCGCCGCGCGCTTGCGCCGGAAATGCCACAACCAGTATGTATAGCCTAGCAGCCGGCCGGCAACCGAAACCGGCCGCGCCCGTTTTCGTCTTACATTCGGTAGCGCGCCTCAAAGCCGTCCATCGGCGGTCGGGCGCGCAAGTTAACCGCCCCCGTCGGGGCTTTGCTGGGGGCTTCAGCGCATGGCGCGCATCGTCCAGAAATATGGCGGGACTTCGGTCGCCGACCTGGAGCGCATCCGGCATGTGGCGGAACTGGTGAAGCGCTCCCATGATGCCGGCGACGAGGTCGCCGTCGTGGTCTCGGCGATGGCGGGCGTGACCGATCAGCTCGAAGCCTGGGCGATGGAAGCGTCGCGCGAGCACGGCAAGAAAGAGCACGACGTGGTGCTCTCCACCGGCGAGCAGGTCACCAGCGGGCTCCTGGCGATCGCGCTGCAGGGCCTTGGCGTAGAGGCGCGGTCTTTCATGGGCTGGCAGATCCCGGTGCACACCGACGACAGCCACACCAAGGCGCGGATCCTGGAGATCGAAACAGCCGGCGTCGAGGCCTTCATGAAGGATGGCGGCGTCGTGGTGGTGCCGGGCTTTCAGGGGCTCGCTCCGGGCAATCGGATATCGACGTTGGGGCGCGGCGGCTCGGATACGTCGGCGGTTGCGCTCGCGGCGGCGCTGCATGCCGATCGCTGCGATATCTACACGGATGTCGACGGCGTCTATACTTGCGATCCGCGCATCGTTGCGAAGGCGCGCAAGCTGGATAAAATCACCTACGAAGAGATGCTCGAAATGGCTTCGCTGGGCGCGAAGGTTCTGCAGACGCGCTCGGTTTCGATGGCAATGCGCCACAATGTGCGCCTGCAGGTCCGCTCCGCCTTCGAGGACGCGGAAGGCACGCTGGTGATCGGCGAGGATGAAATCGTGGAACAATCGGTCGTAAGCGGCATTGCCTACAATCGCGACGAAGCCAAGATCATGCTGGTCAAGGTTCCCGACCAGCCGGGCGTGGCCGCCGCGATCTTCGGACCCCTGGCCGACGCCAACGTCAATGTCGACATGATCGTCCAGAACGTGTCCGAGGACGGCAAGTCGACCAACCTGACATTTACCGTCGCCAAGGGCGATCTCGATGCGGCGGTCAAGGTGTTGGAGGGCCGGCGCGCCGATCTCGATTTCGGCGACATCGTCAGCGACGCCGACGTGACCAAGGTCTCGGTCATCGGTGTCGGCATGCGCAGCCATGCCGGCGTGGCCGGGCGCATGTTCGCCACGCTCGCCGAGAAGGGGATCAACATCCAGGTGATCTCGACCTCGGAGATCAAGGTAAGCGTGCTTATTGCCGAGGAGTACACGGAGCTCGCGCTGCGTGCGCTCCACACCGCCTACGGGCTCGACGCCGACTGATCCGATGCAAGCGAGATCGAACTGGAGCGGGCCCGAGCGAGACCAAGACCGGGCCCCGCCGCCCGGCGTTGCGGTTCATCAGCGTGCCCGCGGCCATCCTTCGAGGCGCGGGCCGCTGGTCCTCGTACCTCGGGATGAGCAACGGTGTTGGTCGAAATATCATGGGCTCACCCCGAGGCGCCCGCGTAAGCGGGCCTCGAAGGGCAAGCCGGCCTCAGGCCCTTTGGGGCGCGCTACTCTGGATTGGGCTATGATCGATCATGCCTGAGACCGGCGCCATAAGCGCCTCGCGGCGCCTGCTGCAACGCCTTCGCGATCTGATGGCGTCGACGGGCAACGTCCAGGAGCGCCTCGACCAGGTGGTCCGGCTGATCGCCGCGAACATGGTGGCCGAAGTGTGCTCGGTCTACGTCATGCGCGCGGGCGAGGTGTTGGAGCTCTTCGCCAGCGAGGGCCTTAAGGCCGAGGCCGTGCACCAGACGCGGCTTCAGCTGGGCGAAGGCATCGTTGGTGACATCGCCGCGCGCGCCCGGCCGCTGGCGCTCTCCGACGCCCAATCGCATCCCAGTTTCGCCTATCGGCCGGAAACCGGCGAAGAGGTCTACCAGTCGCTGATGGGCGTGCCGATCCTGCGCGGCGGGCGCGTGATGGGCGTGTTGGTGATCCAGAACCGTACCCACCGCGCCTATACCGAGGAGGAGGTCGAGACCCTTCAGACGATCGCCATGGTGCTGGCCGAGCTGGTCGCCGGCGGCGAAGTCGTGAGCCCCGACGAGCTTGCGCCGGCCGGCAGCCACCCGGCCTCGCCAATGCGGCTGACCGGGGCCTCCTTCAACGAGGGTATCGCCATAGGCCATGCGGTGATGCACCAGCCGCGCGCCGTCGCCCATCGCCTCGTGGCCGAGGATGCCGAGGCCGAGCTCACGCGCTTCGCGGCCGCGCTCGAAGGCATGCACACCGCCATCGACGATCTGATCGCCGCCACCGACATCGCCCAGCCCGGCGAGCATCGCGAGGTTTTGGAGACGTTCCGGCTGATCGCCGAGGACCGCGGCTGGATCGGCCGCATCCGCGAGGCGGTCCGCGGCGGTCTCACTGCCGAGGCCGCGGTCCAGCGGGTTCAGAACGATACCCGCGCGCGCATGCGACAGATCAGCGATCCTTACCTGCGTGAACGATTGGTCGATTTCGAGGATCTGACCAACCGGCTGTTGCTGCATCTGACGGGCGAAAATGGCGAGACTGCCGGCCTTACGGGTGATCTGCCCGACGATATCGTGCTGGTGTCGCGCGCCATGGGTCCGGCCGAGCTGCTCGATTACGACCGCAGCCGGTTGCGCGCGGTGCTGCTGGAAGAAGGCGCGGTTCATTCGCACGTCTCGATTGTCGCGCGCGCCCTCGATATCCCGATGATCGGGCGGATGAGCGGAGCGCTCGACCGCATCGAGGCGGGCGACACCGTGATTGTCGATGGCGACAACGCAACCGCCTTCATCCGTCCGGGCGAAGACGTGCAGGCGGCCTTCACCCAAAGTATGGCGGCGGCGGCGCGCCGACGCGAGGCCTATGCCGCGTTGCGCGACAAGCCGGCAAAGACCCGCGACGGGGTGGCGATTTCGCTCAACATCAATGCCGGCCTGCTGGTCGACGTCCAGCATCTGGACGATACCGGCGCGGAGGGGGTCGGGCTCTACCGCACCGAGATACCCTTCATGGTGCGGCCGTCCTTTCCCGGTGTCGACGATCAGGTCGAGATCTACGCCCGTGCCCTCAAGGTGGCCGGTGACCGGCCGGTGGTCTTCCGCACCCTCGATGTTGGCGGCGACAAGATACTGCCTTACGTCTCCGGGCCGGGGGCGGGATCTGCCTCGGCCTCGGCGGAGGAAAACCCGGCGATGGGCTGGCGGGCGATCCGCATCGCGCTCGACCGGCCGGCGATCCTGCGCCAGCAGCTGCGCGCCATGATCCGGGCGGCGCGCGGCCGCGACCTTCATGTCATGTTCCCGATGGTTGCCGAGGTCGCCGAGTTCGATGCGGCCAAGGAGATCGTCGCCCGCGAGATCGCGCGCGCCCGGTCCGATCGGCGCAAGCAGCCGCGGTCGATCAAGATCGGCGTCATGCTCGAAGTGCCGGCGCTGCTATTTCAGCTACCGGCCCTTCTGGAGCGGGTCGATTTCCTCTCCATCGGCAGCAACGATCTCATGCAGTTCCTGTTCGCCGCCGACCGGGGCAATCCGCGCATCGCCGACCGCTACGACGCGCTTTCGCCGCCGGTTTTGTCATTGATGGGCGACCTGGTAGCGAAATGCGATGCCGCCGGGATTCCACTGACCCTGTGCGGCGAGATGGGCGGCCGCCCGTTGGAGGCGATGGCCCTCATAGGCCTTGGAATCCGCCGGTTTTCAATGGCTCCAGCAGCCCTGGGCCCGGTCAAGGCGATGATCCTCAGCCTCGATGTGGGCGAGCTTGCCGAATACATGGCCCAGCTCGCCGGCAGCGCCGCGCACAGTGTTCGACCAAAATTACGATTTTTTGCCAAGGATCATGGGGTCGTTATCTAAATCCTAATCCTATTTCGATTGCATGGGCAACCGAGCGGCTGATATACCCATTGGCAGGCGAAGACGAATACAACAATGGGGCCGGCGGCGAGTTTGCCCTACCGAAGACCCTAAGCGTCTTCGCCGAAAAGGGTGGCGCGCGTCTGGCCTGAGTAAAGGGCACGAGAGATGGCGACAGCGAGTCGGAACCGAGGAACAAGTCAAGAAGATGCGGCCAGCGAGATGGCCGAAACTGCGGTCCGCGAGGAGCGTATCGGCTTGCAGCTGAAAAATGCCAGGCGTAACAAGAACTTAAGCCTGACCGACGTCGCCGAAGAACTGAAAATCCGCAAAAGCTATATCGAGGCGATCGAGAAGGGGCTGTTCTCCGATCTGCCCGGACCGACCTATGCGATCGGCTTCGTGCGCTCCTATGCCCAGATGCTGGACCTCGACCAGGCCGCGATCGTCGATCGCTTCCGCAGCGAGATCGCCGGGCTCGAAAAAGAGACCAAGCTCCATTTCCTGGTTCCGAGCGCCGAGAAGCGCTTCCCCAGCATGGCCGTTTTCGGCGCCTCGGTTGCCCTCGCCGTGGCCGTCTATGGCGGCTGGTACCTGATGGGCGGCCAGTCCGGCGGCGAAAGCGCGATCGCCAGCGCTTCCGGCGCAAAATCCGGCAAGATCAAGGCCGCCGGCAAATCCTCCAAATCCCCCAAGTCCGCCAAAACCAGTGGCAAAGGAACCGCCAATGCGGCGATCAAGCCGCCGGTATCGAAGACCAAGCCGGCCGCCAGGCCCATCCCGGGCAAGGAAGCCGAGGCTGGCAAGTTCCCGGTGAAACAGGCGGTCGCCACCGGCCCCGGCGTGATTAGCGAGGCGGCTATGCGTGCCGCCGCCGACCGCGAGGCGCGGGAACGCAAACGAATTGCCAAGGCCAAGGCCGCGGTAGCCGCGCGTGCCGCGGCAACGCTCGGGGCGCGTCGCAAGGCCGCCGAGGCGGCCAAGCGGGCCCAGGCGTCCGGACCGGTCTCGGGCAAGGCCCGGATCGTGCTCAAGGCGACCGAGACCACCTGGGTCAAGCTGCAGCTCACCGACGGCACGCTGGTCTTCTCGCGCATCTTGAAGGCGGGCGAGGTTTTCCCGGTGGTTCAGAACCGTGTGCTCTTGCTCACCGCCGGCAATGCCGGGGGCTTGCGCATCATCGTCGATGGCCGCGTGCTTCCGGCGCTCGGCCCCGCCGGCGCCGTGCGTCAGAACATCCGTCTCGACGCCGACGCGCTCTTGGCGAGCCGCTAGATCAAGATCGTCTCAGATTGCAGCAATCTGAGACGTGAATCTTGATCTACCTCATATATTTGGAGCACGGGTCACGCGTCACACCAAATCACTGTGACCCGATCGTGCTCTCGAAACATCATAGCTGCTTGCCGTCGGTAGCGCTGCGCATTACCTACACTCGTTGAGAGGCCTGTCGTTGTGAACCGGAGCGCCGGTGTGTGCGCGCCGGCGCCATTGCGCCGATAGGCTCCGGAGTTCATACGAAACGGGTGATGACGAGATGAGCCTGCGGCCCTGGCGCGACATCTACAGACGCAAATCCCGGCAAATCATGGTCGGATCGGTGCCGGTCGGCGGCGATGCCCCGATCACGGTCCAGTCGATGACCAACACGCTCACGTCGGACGCGCAGGCGACGATCGCACAGGTGCGCGCGCTTGAAGAGGCCGGCGCCGATATCGTGCGCGTCTCCTGCCCGGACGAAGCCTCGACCAAGGCGCTGAAAACCATCGTCGCCGCGACGACCGCCCCGATCGTCGCCGACATCCATTTCCATTACAAACGCGCCATCGAAGCGGCCGAAGCGGGCGCTGCTTGCCTGCGCATCAATCCGGGCAATATCGGCTCGGCGGCGCGCGTCGCCGAGGTGGTCAAGGCGGCCAAGGACCATGGATGCTCGATGCGCATCGGCGTCAATGCCGGCTCGCTGGAACGCGATCTGCTGGAGAAGTATGGCGAGCCCTGTCCCGAGGCGATGATCGAGAGCGCGCTCAACCACATTCAAATTTTGGAAGATCACGACTTCCACGAGTTCAAGATCAGCTGCAAGGCCTCCGATCCGTTCCTCGCGGTGGCGGCCTATCAGGGGCTGGCCGAGGCCTGCGATTATCCGCTGCATCTCGGCGTGACCGAGGCGGGCGGGCTGACCAGCGGCACGATCAAATCCTCGATCGGCATGGGCTCGCTGCTCTGGGCCGGCATCGGCGATACGATCCGGGTCTCGCTTTCGGCCGATCCGGTGGAGGAGATCAAGGTCGGTTTTGAGATCCTGAAGTCGCTGGGCCTGCGCCATCGCGGCGTCAACGTGATCTCGTGTCCATCTTGTGCGCGCCAAGAATACCAGGTGATCCCGACTGTCGAGGAGCTGGAAAAGCGCCTGGCGCATATCTCGACGCCGATGTCGCTTTCGGTGATCGGCTGCGTGGTCAACGGGCCGGGCGAAGCGCGGGAAACCGATTTGGGCCTCACCGGCGGCGGCTCGGGGCACCAAATCTATATCAATGGCGAGAAGCACCACGTGCTGCGCGACGGCGACATCGTCGACCACCTTGTCGAGCTGGTGGAAAAGAAAGCCGCCGAGATCGAGGCAGCGGAAGTGGCCGAGGCCACGGCGGCGGAGTAGCCGGCGAGGATTTGGCCTGGCATCCATCCTTCGAGGCTCGCTCTCATCCTGAGGAGCCGCCGCAAGGCGGCGTCTCGAAGGGCGCTCGCACCTCCGGATGAGCTTTGGAATGCCGGCTAAGACTGAAGGCTCACCCTGAGGTGCCCGCGAAGCGGGCCTCGAAGGGCGAGCCGGGACGTCGCACGCGTACGCCCCTCTTGGTGACATCGTGGCTAAATGGTAAGTCACCGCTTCGCACCCGGCATCGATGACCGGCCGGGCCGCGACGAGCCCACAAGCGGAGACCTCGAGCCCCTTGTCATCCCTGCAGCCGGTTCGCGGCACCCATGATCACCTGCCCGAGGATGCGCGGCGCCATCGCGACGTCGTGGACACCGCGCGCGCGGTCGTGGCGCTTTACGGCTACCAGGAGATGTCGACGCCGATCTTCGAGTTTTCCGAGGTCTTCAAGCGCACCCTGGGCGACACCTCCGATATCGTCACCAAGGAGATGTACACCTTCGAGGACCGCGGCGGCGACACCGTCACGCTGCGGCCCGAGGGCACGGCGGCGGTGGCGCGGGCCTTCATCTCGGGCGGCCTGCAGCAGCAACTGCCGCTGAAATTCTTCCTTTGGGGTCCGATGTTCCGCTACGAGCGGCCGCAGAAGGGTCGCCTGCGCCAGTTCCACCAGATCGATATCGAGCTGCTCGGCATTGCCGAGCCCATGGGCGACGTCGAGATCGTCGCCGCCGGCGCGCATGTGCTGGAGGCGCTGGGCGTCCTCGACAAGACCACGCTGGAGCTCAACACCCTGGGCGACACCGAAAGCCGCGACGCTTACCGTGCGGCGCTGGTTGCGTATTTCGAGGGCCATATCGACAGGCTTTCGGCTGACAGCCGCGAGCGCCTTGGGCGCAACCCCTTGCGCATCCTCGATTCAAAGGACGAGGGCGACCGTGAGATCGTGAAGGACGCGCCGGTCTTCGCCGATCATCTGACGCAGGCGGCAACGGATTACTTTGCCCGGGTCCGCGAGGGGCTCGAGCGGATCGGCGTTTCCTACGCGCTCAATCCGCGCCTCGTGCGCGGGCTCGATTACTATTGCCACACGGCGTTCGAGTTCACGACCACCGAGCTCGGCGCCCAGGGCGCGGTGATCGCCGGTGGACGCTATGACGGGCTGATCCAGCAGATGGGTGGGCCGCCGACACCGGGGATCGGCTGGGCCGGCGGCATCGAGCGCCTAGCGCTGCTGGCCGACAAATCCCTCGACGCGCCGCGGCCGGTGGCGCTGGTGCCGATCGGCGAGGCGGCCGAGGCGACGGCGGAGATCCTGGCGGCCAAGCTGCGCCATGCCGGCTTTGCCATCGATCTGGGGTTTCGCGGCGGCCTGAAGCGGCGCATGAAGGATGCGAACAAAGCCAATGCGCGGGTCGCCGTGCTGCTGGGCGAGGACGAGCTTGCCCGCGACGGCGCCACCTTGCGCGACCTCGATACGGGCGAGCAGAGCGAGGTCAGCCTCGCGTCGCTTGAAGACGCGCTCGTCCCCTACCGTTAGCGAGACGTCAATGGTGGGCCGCAACGACACGCCGGCCCAGCTTTTCGTGGTCGGCGCCAATCATCATTCGAGCAGCATCATGTTGCGCGACGAGCTCTTCGTGCCGGACGGCGCCGTGCCGGAAGTGTTGCGCGCGCTCAAAGCCAAGGGCGTGCCGCAAGCCATCGTGCTTTCGACCTGCGACCGGGTGGAGGTGCAGGCCGCCGCTCCGGAGCCGGCCAAGGCCGCCGAGGCTGCGATCGCGGTGCTGACCGGCCGGGTCGCCGGGCTCGACGCCGATGCGGGCCGGCAGTTCTACACGCTTGCCGGCGACGATGCGGCGCGCCACATCTTTGCCGTCGCCGCCTCGCTCGACAGCCAGGTGATCGGCGAGCCCCAGGTGCTGGGACAGGTCAAGGCCGGACATAAAATGGCCAAGTCGGCGGGCATGGTCGGGTCCGAGCTCGATAGCGCGGTGCAGGCGGCCTTCGCGGTCGCCAAGCAGATCCGCACCGAGACCGCGATCGGCGAAGCGCCGGTCTCGATGGCCGCCGCCGCGGTCCAGGTCGCGCGCGATCTGCACGGCGCGCTCACCAAGCGCAGCGCGCTGTTGCTGGGCGACGGCGAGATGGGCGAGCTTACGGCCGCGCAGCTCCGGAGCGCCGGGCTCGGGCGGCTCACGGTCAGCCTACCCTCGGCGGCGCGCGGCCAGGCCGCGGCGCGCCGGCTCGACTGCCACGAGGCGGCGTTCGAGACCCTGCCTGACTTGCTCGCCGAGAACGATATCGTGCTCGCCGCGCTTGGTGGCCGCAGCTATACGATCGGCGCTGACATGATCGAGGCCGCCCTCGATCGGCGCCGGCGGCGGCCCATGCTGCTCATCGATGCGGGCGTGCCGGGGGATATCGATCCGGCGGTGGAGCGCATCGACGATGCCTTCCGCTTCAGCCTCGACGACCTTGAGCGGGTGGCGCTGAGCGGCCGCGCGCGCCGCGAGGACGCCGCCCATGAAGCCTGGTCGATCCTCGAAACGGGGCTGGCGGACTATCGGCGCGGGCGTTTGGAGCGCGCCGCCGTGCCGGCGATCGAAGGTTTGCGCGCCCATTTCGAGGCAGTGCGCCGGGAGGTGCTTAACGAGCCGGGCGGCGATGATGCCGATGCGGTCAGCCGGCGGCTCGTCAACCGGCTGCTGCACGAACCATCGAGCGAATTGCGCGCGATCGCGGCCGAGGACGGCAACGCGCGGGCCCAGGAAACCGCCTCGCTGCTCGACCGGTTGTTCGGGATCGGGCGCAGCGGCGGTATATCCAGATCACCCAAATCAGCTGCCAAAGTGAAGAAAGGGCGCGAAGAATGAGCATCGATGCCAAGCTCGACCGGGTGGCCACGCGCCACAAGGAACTGAGCGACCGGCTGGCCAGCGGCGAGGCGATGGACCACCAGGAGATGACCAGGCTGTCCAAGGAATACTCCGACCTTACGCCGGTCGTGGAGAAGATCGTGGCGCTGCGCAAGGCCCAGGCCGAGATGGGCGATCTGGCGGAGCTGATCGCCGATCCGGAGGGTGACGCCGAGATGCGCGAGCTCGCCGAATCCGAATTCGTCGAGCTGAAGGAACGCCTGCCCGATCTGGAGGGCGAGCTCAAGGTCCTGTTGCTGCCCAGGGACGAGGCCGACGCCAAGAACGCGATCCTGGAAGTCCGGGCCGGAACCGGCGGCGACGAGGCTGCACTGTTCGCAGCCGACCTCTTCCGCATGTATCAGCGCTATGCCGATACGCATCGCTGGAAGTTCGAGGTGATGGTTGTGAGCGAGACCGGGATCGGCGGCTACAAGGAAGCGATTGCCAGTATCAGCGGCCGCGATGTTTTCGCGCGGCTCAAGTTTGAGTCCGGCGTGCACCGGGTTCAGCGCGTGCCGGCGACCGAGTCCGGCGGGCGCATCCACACCTCGGCGGCGACCGTGGCGGTACTGCCCGAAGCCGAGGAGGTCGATCTCGATCTCGACGAGAACGATCTGCGCATCGACGTTTATCGCGCCAGCGGGCCCGGCGGCCAATCGGTCAACACCACCGACAGTGCCGTGCGGATCACGCATGTGCCGACGGGGATCGTGGTCACGATCCAGGACGAGAAATCCCAGCACAAGAACAAGGCCAAGGCGATGAAGGTACTGCGCGCGCGGCTCTACGAGGCGCAGCGGGCAGCCCGCGATGCCGAGCGCGCCGCCGACCGGCGCAGCCAGGTCGGCTCGGGCGACCGGTCCGAACGCATCCGCACCTACAATTTTCCGCAAGGCCGGGTGACCGACCACCGCATCAACATGACCCTGCACAAGATCGACGCGATCCTTGAAGGCGAGGGGCTCGACGAGATGATCGACGCGCTGACCACCGAGGATCAGGCGGCACGGCTGGCGGCGGTCGAGTGAGCGGCGAGGCGGCCACGATGGCGGCGGCGTCGACGCTGCGCGAGGCAATCGGGCAGGCGGCGCGGCGGCTCGCGGCGGCCGGGGTCGCCGATCCACGTCTGGACGCGCGCTTGCTGGCGGGCGCGGCGCTTGCGCTGAGCCGCGAGGCGGTTGTCGCCGATCCGGACCGCGCCGTTAGCGCGAGGGAGCACGCGGCGATCGATGCCATGGTGGCGCGCCGGCAGGCACGCGAACCGGTTGCGCGCATCATCGGCACCCGCGAATTCTGGAGCCTTGAATTCAAGGTCACACCGGCAACCTTGGAGCCGCGTCCGGACAGCGAGACGGTGATCGAGGCGGCGCTTGACGCCTTCCCCGACCGCGACCAGCCGCTGACCGTCGTTGATCTCGGCGCCGGGACCGGCTGCCTGTTGCTGGCCTTCTTGAGCGAATATCCGAACACGACCGGAATTGGCGTCGATATTTCCCCGCAGGCAGTCGATGCCGCAACAGCGAATGCCGAGCGGCTGGGACTTGGCGCGCGGGCGCGGTTCATCGTCGACGATTGGGGATGCGGCCTTGCCGGACCCGTCGATTGTATTCTCGCAAATCCACCTTATATTCCCTCCAGCGACCTCATCGGCCTCGCGCCGGAGGTTGGCTACGATCCGCAAGTGGCGCTCGATGGCGGGCCGGATGGATTTTCCGGGATCGAAAGCGTGATGGACGCCGCGGCTCGGCTATTGGGCCCGAACGGATGGGCATTCGTTGAAATCGGCGCCGGACAGAGCAATGCGGCGCGCCGTCTGGCGAAGCGAATAGGCCTGCGATTTGCCGGTATGCGGGCCGATATGGGGCAAATCCCGCGCGTCATGGCGCTAAATCGCTAGGTTTCACGTTTCGTTGAAAGATTATGTGGTATTTGCGGCTGGCAAGGCCCCGATGTTTTTGTTAAGACTGGGAAAAGGTCCAATAGAGCCGGCACGGGCCGGCGCGGGACCCCCCGATCTGCATTATGTTTCGATGTCTTCGGAGCGCACGTTAAGGCGCGCCGCGGAGACGAATTGGAAGCCTGTGTGCAAGGGAACCTTCACCGAACGATGAGACAACCTACAAATCCCAAGCGTGGTCGTGGCCGCAACAACAACGGCCGCAAGCCGGGAAACACCCGGAACCAGACCTTCGACTCCAATGGGCCCAGCATCCGGGTTCGCGGCAACGCCTACCAGGTCATGGAGAAGTACCTCACGCTCGCGCGCGATGCTTCGGCCAGTGGCGACCGCATCGCTGCTGAGAATTATTACCAGCACGCCGAGCACTACTATCGGATCCTGAATCTCAACAACGCTCAGGATCGCCCGGCGGTGGCGATGCAGCCCAACGGCAAGGACGACAACGGCGCGGCGGAAACCGCCGAGGCCGATGAGGCCGGCGAAAACCCGTCAGAGACGGCCCCCGACGGCACCGAACCGCCGCCGGTCTGAGACTTTTCTGAGATTTTTTGTTTGGTTGCTGCCTCGGCCGGACGCGTGCGACGACGCCTACCCGGATAGGGCATTGCAAGGCGCCCATCCTTCGAGCCGCTCGCGAGTGCTCGCCCCTCAGGATGACGCTGTTGCATGGCTCCGAACCTGCTCTGTCGACACAGTAGCTTCATGGTGAGGAGCGCAGCGTGAGCGGTGCGTCTCGAACCATGAGGGGGCGAGACGGGCCGGCCCATCCCCCCTTCAAACAAGCGCCACCGGGTCGCCGGCCTTGATGCCGGCGCCCTCTACCACCTCGGCGTAGACGCCCATATTGGTGTGGTCGAAGCCGCGGGTCAGCGCCATCAAGATCTGCATGTCGCGCTCGGCGGTTGCCGGGTTCACTTCCGTGGCGGCGCAGCGGCCGATGCGCTCATGCACCTTCAGCCGGGCATCGCCGACCGTGATCTCCTGGCCGACCCATATGTGCTCCGACCAGGGATGGCCGCCCGCCACGATGAGATTGCCGCGAAAGCGCACCGGGTCGACCGGCGCGCCGGTGACGCGCTCCAGATCGCGCACGCTTTCCAGATTGATGATCGAGACCCAGGCCTCCGGCACATCGGAAAACATGAAGCCGCCGGCCTCGACCAGACGCACGCCGCCGCGCGCTTCATCTCCCATGAAGGCGGCGAAGAACTGCTCGATGAGCGCGCGGCCGAGCGGGCTGGTCGCATCGCCCTCGACGACCTTGCCGCCGCCGCGGTGGATTGCGAGCGTGCCGGTTTCGCCGTCGAAGCGGGTCTCAAGCTTGGCGAGGCGGGCATTGCGCACCAGGGTGAGGAAATCCGATTTGGGCCGCCATTCGGGCGCGCCGGCATCGATCCGCGCGCTGCCATGGGCGAGCGCGAAGCGCCGGTCGTCCGGCACGCCCGCGCCGGATGTGAGCGTGACCGCCTCGATCCGGTCGGCCGACAGCCCCTTCACCGGATAGCGGCAGATCTCTTTCAGTGTGGCGGTCATGCTTGCCTGGGCCTTTCGTTGCCTGGCGGCATCATAACCGGCGGCGGCCATATGCCAACGACTGCGGAAGATTGCGGCGGTATCGCCTCGCCGCAAGCTGGACAGCGGCGGTGTTTGCCGCTTCCATGGTCAGCGGTTCGGTTGCCGCCCCGAAGGAAACGCCCCGCAATGACGCTAGATCCGCAATCGGCCTGGGTGCTCGGACTTGTCGAGAAGGCCGCCAATCCGACGCTGGACAGCTTGAGCGTGGCCGACGCGCGCGCGCTGTTCCAGGACACGGCCTGGCGGCTCGATTTCGAGCCGGTCGCGATGGCGCAGATCGACACATATGAAGTGCCGGTAGCGGGTGAAGTGCCGGTAGCGGGTGAAGAGCCGGTAGCGGGCGGCGCCATTGGCGCGCGGGCCTATACGCCCGAGGGTTTGGACGATGGTATCGCCCCGGCGCTGGTCTTCTTCCATGGCGGCGGCTGGGTGGTGGGCAGCCTCGACACCCATGACCGGCTTTGTCGCGCCTTGGCCGACCGCGCGCGTTGCAAAGTAATCTCGGTCGACTACCGCCTGGCGCCCGAGCACCCGTTTCCCACGCCCGTTGAGGACGCGGTTGCGGCGTTCCGCTGGGTTGCCGGGAACGCCGGTGGGCTGGGGATCGACCCGGCGCGCATCGCGGTCGGCGGCGACAGCGCCGGCGGCAATCTTTCCGCCGTGCTCTGCCAGACCGCACGCGATGCGGGGGATCGGGTGCGGCCGTGCTTTCAGCTTCTTATCTACCCCGCGACCGATTTCGCCGGTGACTACGCCTCGCGCCGGGAGAATGCCAAGGGCTACATGCTGACCGGAGATTTGATCGCCTGGTTCGGCGGCCACTACATGGGGGGCTGGACGAAGCCGGATGACCCGCGCCTGTCGCCGCTGCGCGCGCCGTCGCTCGAGGGGTTGCCGCCGGCTTTGCTGGTGACGGCGGGCTACGACCCGCTGCAGGGCGAGGGCGCCGCCTATGCCGACGCGCTGAAGGCCGCGGGGGTGGCGGTCATCTACCGCGATTACCCCGGCATGCTGCACGGCTTCTTCAATTTCGGCGGCGTGGTGAAGGTGGCCGAGGCGGCGGTGGGCGAAGCTGCGGCGGATTTGCGGCGCGCGTTTGGGGAGGGGTAAGGCGCAAACCGAATTTCCAATCCCGTCATTTCGACCGAGGGAGCGTCAGCGACCGAGCGGAGAAATCTGACCGGAGATCATCCGGGTTGCAGCCAGATTTCTCCCTCGCTTACGCTCATTCGAAATAACGGTTAAGCCGTTCGGAAACTTCTCTAGCCGACGGGGGCCACCAGCTTCGCCTCCAGCAGCGCGCGCAAGGCTTCAGGTACAGGCGCGGAGGTACCGGTCGACTGGTCGGCGTTGACCCAGATGATCTCGGCCATCGAAACAGGCTCGCTCGCGCCCTTGACGAAGATCGCCCCGGCCCAGGTGATCGACTTCTCGCCCAGCCGGGCGATCCGCACCCCGACCTCGATCTCGTCGTCGTAGCGCAGCGGCGCGAAGAACTCGACGGTCGATTTGACGATGTGGAAGTCGGTGCCGGTGTCGCGCTCCTGGTTCTTGTAGTCGTGGCCGGCCCAGCGCAGGAACTCGCTGAGCGAGGTGTCGTAGTAGATCGAATAATTGCCGTAGAACACCACGCCCTGCTGGTCGGTCTCATTGTAGCGGACCCGGAAGGGGTGGAAGAAGGGGAAGTCGGTGCGGATCGGCGGGCTGGTCATGGCGGCGCAGTCGGGCGGTTGCTGGGCGTCAGCGCAGGCGGGTAGCAGGCTTTCCGGAACTTGGCAACCGGCGGTTCGTGAAAGCTCCACCGCCCAATCGTGGGTCATGCTCAGGCCAGATGCGCGCCGATCCAGCTGCCGGCGAGGACCAACGCCAGCGCAAGCCCTGCGAGATGGGCAAGCAGCCACGGCCAATACCGCCCTATGCCGTGCCGGATCACGCTGACGGTCCCGGCGATTGTTGCGATCAGCGCTGCCGCCAGCGCCACAAAACCGACAATGCCGAGATAGAGGACGGGGAGGGTCCGGTTCGTGCCGACGCTGAACAACCATGCGAAGGCCGCAGCGAAACACGCGGCCGAGATGGCATGTGGCAGAAGAAACCAGAGTTGCGTCGAGCGTTTCATGGGTTTCCCCTCCACTGGCCGGAAAGCATCATGTCCGACATGGAAGCAACATCACGGGTTAGATGGGATTCGATGCGGGGCGGGCAAAGGGACATTCGGTCCGCAGCCGGTCAATGACCGGATCCGGTTTGAGCTCGTTGCGCGTTGTTGCGGATAAAGTCGGACAGACCGCGGCGGGTTGGTCATGGCGGCGCAGTCGGGCGGTTGTTGGACGTCAGTGCAGGCGGGTAGCAGGCTTTCCGAAGCTTGGCAACCTGCGGCCCGTGCAAGCTCCGCTGAGCAGCCGTGGGTCATGCTCTGGCCAGATGCGCGCCGATCCAGCTGCCGGCCAGGACCAACGTCAGCGCAAGCCCGGCGAGATGGGCAAGCAGCCACGGCCAATACCGCCCTACGCCGTGCCGGATCACGCTGACGATCCCGGCGATGGTCGTGATCAGTGCCACCGCTAGCGCCACAAAACCGGCAATGCCGAGATAGAGGTCGGGGAGGGTCCGGTTCGTGCCGACGGCGAAAATCCATGCGAAGGCCGCGGCGAAACACGCGGCCGAGATGGCGTGCGGCAAAAGAAACCAGAGTTGCGTCGAGCGTTTCATGGGTTTCCTCTCCACGGACCAAAAGCGTCATTTTGTGCGGTGGCGCCGACATCACGGCTAAGATGGGCTCCAATGCCGGCCGGGCAAAGGGAGACGGGCCCCGCCGCCGGTCCACTGCCGGTCAATGGCCGGGTCCGGTGTGGGCGGGTTGCCCGCATCGATGGGAATAAAGACGGACAGATCGCGGTGGGTTGTCCGCCTGCCTTAGATTGCTGAGTTGGTGCAGCATAAGATCTTGATTTAAAAGAGAAACTTATAGGAGCCGCGCGACGTTGCGGGCTTCTCCGGCAATTCCCATATCTAATGAGGATGCCTCGTTCGAGGGTCCGCCAACCTGTCCCGCCTCTTGCAGGGGGACGCCAAATGGGGATTGGTGACGATGGATTTCGAAAAATATACCGAGCGTTCGCGTGGGCTCATCCAGGCGGCGCAGACTTTGGCGTTGCGCAACGGCCACCAGCGCCTGACGCCCGAACATTTCCTGAAAGTCCTGCTCGACGACAAGGAAGGCCTGGCGGCCAACCTGATCCGGGCCGCGGGCGGCGATCCGGCCGGCGCCAAGCGCCGCGTTGAGGAAGCGCTCGCCAAGCTGCCCGAGGTCGAGGGCGCTGGCGCGGGCCAGCTTCATCTGGCGCCGGAGACCGCGCGGCTCTTCGAGAGCGCCGAAAAGCTGGCCGAGAAATCGGGCGACGCTTACGTGACCAGCGAGCGTTTGTTGCAGGCGCTCGCCATGGCGCGCGGCACGCCCTCGGCGGATCTCCTGAAGGATTCGGCCGTCACCGCGCAGGCCCTCAACAACGCCATCAACGAGATGCGCAAGGGCCGCACCGCCGACAGCGCCACGGCCGAAGAAGGCTATGACGCGCTGAAGAAATACGCCCGCGATCTGACCGCCGATGCCCGCGAGGGCAAGCTCGATCCCGTCATCGGACGCGACGAGGAGATCCGGCGGACCATCCAGGTGATCTCGCGGCGGACCAAGAACAACCCGGTGCTGATCGGCGAGCCGGGCGTCGGCAAGACCGCGATCCTGGAGGGCCTCGCCCAGCGCATCGCCAATGGCGACGTGCCCGAGGGCTTGAAGAACAAACGCCTGATGGCGCTCGATCTGGGCGCGCTTATTGCTGGCTCGAAGTTCCGCGGCGAGTTCGAGGAGCGGTTGAAAGCTCTGCTCGAAGAGGTCAAGGGCGCGGCCGGCGAAGTCGTCCTATTCATCGACGAGCTGCACACGCTGGTCGGAGCGGGCGCGGCCGAGGGCGCGATGGACGCCTCCAACATGCTGAAGCCTGCCCTGGCACGCGGCGAGCTGCACTGTGTCGGCGCCACCACGCTGAACGAGTACCGCAAGCACGTCGAGAAGGATGCGGCGTTGGCGCGGCGCTTCCAGCCGGTCTTCGTCTCCGAGCCGACGGTGGAGGACACGATCTCGATCCTGCGCGGCCTCAAGGAGAAATACGAGCTGCACCACGGCGTGCGCATCGCCGATGCCGCGCTGGTTTCCGCGGCGACGCTGTCCAACCGTTACATCACCGACCGTTTCCTGCCCGACAAGGCGATCGACCTGATGGACGAGGCCGCATCGCGCGTGCGCATGGCGGTCGACAGCAAGCCCGAGGCGATCGACGAGCTCGACCGGCGCATCATCCAGCTCAAGATCGAGCGCGAGGCGCTGAAAAAGGAGAAGGACGATGCCTCCAAGGAGCGCCTCGGGAACGTGGAGAAGGAACTCGCCGATCTCGAGGAGAAGTCGAACGAGCTGACCGCCCAGTGGCGCGCGGAAAAGGACAAGCTCGAGGGCTCGACCAAGATCAAGGAAGCGCTCGACCAGGCCCGCATCGAGGCCGAGAACGCCGAGCGTACCGGCGATCTGGCCAAGGCGAGCGAGCTCAAATATGGCCGCATCCCCGAGCTTGAAAGGCAGCTTGGGGACGCCGCCGAGAGCGGTGGCCCGTCGCGCATGCTGAAGGAGGAGGTAACCGAAAACGAGATCGCCGGCATCGTCTCGCGCTGGACCGGCGTCCCGGTCGACAAGATGCTCGAAGGCGAACGCGAGAAGCTGCTCGATATGGAAGCGGAGATCGGCAAGCGGGTGATCGGCCAGGACGAGGCGGTCACCGCAATCTCGAATGCCGTACGCCGGGCGCGCGCAGGGCTGCAGGATCCCAACCGGCCGATCGGCACATTCCTCTTCCTGGGCCCCACCGGTGTCGGCAAGACCGAGCTGACCAAGGCCTTGGCCCAGTTCCTCTTCGACGACGAGCACGCGATGGTGCGCGTCGATATGTCGGAATATATGGAGAAGCATTCGGTGGCGCGGCTCATCGGCGCGCCTCCGGGCTATGTCGGCTACGAGGAGGGCGGCGCGCTGACCGAGGCGGTGCGGCGCCGGCCCTACCAGGTGATCCTGTTCGACGAGGTCGAGAAGGCGCATCCCGACGTCTTCAACGTGCTGCTGCAGGTCTTCGACGATGGCCGCCTGACCGACGGCCAGGGCCGCACGGTCGATTTCAAGAACACGTTGATCATCATGACCTCGAACCTCGGCTCCGAGGTGCTGGCCGAGCAGAAGGACGGCGAGGATGTCGATCTGGTGCGCGGCCGGGTGATGGATGTCGTGCGCGGTGCCTTCCGGCCGGAGTTTCTGAATCGGATCGACGAGATGCTGCTCTTCCACCGGCTGACGCGCGAGCAGATGAACGGCATCGTGGCGATCCAGCTCGACTACCTGCGCGCCATCCTGGAGAGCCGCAAGATCGGGCTCGAGCTCGACGAGGCGGCGCTCGAGTGGCTGGGCGATGCCGGCTACGACCCGGCCTATGGGGCGCGGCCGCTCAAACGCGTGATCCAGCGCCATCTGCAGAACCCGCTCGCCGGGCTGATCCTCGAAGGCAAGATCAAGGATGGCGAGAGCGTGCGGGTGAGTGCGGGCGAGGCCGGCCTGGTGATCAATGGCGAGACGGTGCAAGCCGAGGCGGCGTAGCGCCCGGGAACGACGTTCGGACCTTTCGTAGGGGCGGGTTTCAAACCCGCCCCTTTTTCGTTTCACCACAGAGGCACAGAGACACAGAGACGCACCGACCTGTCTGTCCGACCCGCTGTCATTCCCGCGAAAGCGGAAATCCAGGGCGAGCGAAAGCTGGACCCCCGCTTTCGCGGGGATGACGAGTTGGAGTGAGTTCTAGAATCTTCTTCCTTTGTGTCTCTGTGTCTCTGTGCCCCCTGTGGTTCAACCCTGCTCTGCGCGCCCAGGGTTGCTCCGCAGCACGACATTATGCAGGATCGCAGGCTGAATGAGCGCCTGCCCGACCGAGCCCAGAGGCCACCCCATGTCCGATCCCTTCGCAGACTTGCCCGCGACAACGCGCGACGACATCCGTGCCGCGCTTCCCATCGCCCGCCAACGCCTGGCCGAGCCGGGCGCCTGGCTCACGGGCGCCGAGCGGGTGGCGATCGCAGCCGAGGTGCGCCGAGCCTGGGACTGCGCGCTGTGCAAAGAGCGCAACGCGGCGTTGTCGCCCTACGCGGTGGCGGGCGAGCACGATCATCTGGGCGCGCTGCCGGCAGCCTGGCTGGATATCGTCCACCCGCTCACCACTGATTCGGGCCGCCTCACGCGGGGCTGGTATCAGGGCATCCGTGATGCCGGCGTCGGCGAAGACGAGTTCGTTGAGATCGTAAGCGTCGCCATCATTGCGGTGACAATGGACAGCTTTTGCGTCGGCGTCGGCATGGAGCCGTCGGCCTTGCCGGAGCCTGTCGCGGGCGAGCCGAAGCGGGTGCGCGCCGAAGAAGCGACGCCGGGGCCGGGCTGGGTCTCCACGATCGCGCCGGAGGATGTGCGGCCGCATATGGCCGAATACTATGCCAACGAGTCCTATTTCTACATTCGGCGCTCGCTCACCCTGGTTCCCGAGGAATTGCCGAAGTTTTGGGACCTGATGACCCCGCTCTACATGTCCGACCCGCGTATTGAGGAGCTTGGCGACCTACAGCGCTCGATCAACCGCGGGCAGATCGAATTCCTGGCGGCGCGAAGTTCGGCCTTGCTCGGGTGCTACTACTGAACCACCAGCCATGCAGCGCGGCTCCGTGTGAGCGGCGATCACAGCGGCAATGAGTACGATCTATCCGTGGTCATGGAGGGCCGGGACACCGATGGCGGCTTGCCCAATGGCGCAATCCTCAGCCGCTTTGCCGAAGGGGTCTGCGAGCGCGATCTGGCCAAGGCGGCGGCGGCGCGCGCGGCGATCGTGGCGCAAATGGGCGAGGCGGCGATGGTTGACGCCGCGGCCGTGATCGCCGCCTTCAACGCCTATCCGCGCGCGGCCGATGCCACCGGCATTCCGCTGGAGGACGCCAAGGAAGAAATGACCGTGGGCCTGCGCGAGGATCTGGGCCTGGAGGCGCTCAACACCGGCGGCGTTTAACGCTTATGCGTCACGTCAGCAGGCGCGGCAGGAAGAGCACGATCCCCGGCACCAGCACGAAGACCGCCAGCCGCACCACATCGGCCACGATGAAGGGCGCCACGCCGCGGAAGATCGTCGTCGCTTTGACATCGGGGATGATGCTTTTCAGCATGTAGACGTTGAGCCCGATGGGCGGCGTGATCAGGCTGATCTCGATCGCCACCACCACGACGATGCCGAACCAGATCGGATCGTAACCGAGCTTGGTCACCACCGGATAGAACAGCGGCACGGTGAGCAGCATCATCGAAATGCTCTCCAGCACGCAGCCGAGCGCCAGATAAATCAGCAGGATGATGCCGATGACGACGAGCGGCGCCACGTCGAGCCCGCTGATCCATTCGTGCAGCATCGCCGGCGTGCGCGCGGCATCGAGGAAATTGGAAAAAATCAGCGCGCCGATCAGGATGAAGAACATCGTCGCCGTCGTGCGCGCGGTTTCCAGCAGCGCCTCGATTGTGGTGGCGAATGTGAGCGAGCGCCGCAGCAGTGCGAAGAGGAAGGCGCCGCTGGCGCCGATACCGGCGGCCTCGGTCGGCGTGAACCAGCCGAGATAGATGCCGCCCAGCACCACGACGAAAAGCACCGCCACGCCCCAGACCTTGGACAGCGCCTTCATCCGCCCGCGCCAGGCGGTGCGCTCGCCCCGGGGACCGCGCTCGGGATGGAAATGCACGACCCCGGCCACGGCGGCGACATAGAGCGCGATGCCGATCATCCCGGGGATGAAGCCGGCGATGAACAGTTTGTTGATGTCGTTCTCGGTGATGATGCCGTAGAGGATCAGCACCACGCTGGGCGGGATCAGAATGCCGAGCGTGCCGCCCGCGGCGATTGCGCCGGTGGCCAGGCTGTCGGCATAGCCGAAGCGGCGCATCGAGGGCATGGCGACGCGGCTCATTGTGCCGGCGGTGGCCAGGCTTGAGCCGCAGACCGCGCTGAAGCCGCCGCAGGCGAGCACGGTGGCGTAAGCCAGACCGCCGCGCCGGTGCCCGACAAAGGCGTTGCAGGCATCGTAGAGCTCTTCTGACAGCCGCGAGCGGGCAACGAAGGTGCCCATCAGCACGAAGAGCGGCAGCACCGAGAACTCGTAAGTAACGACCGTGTCGTAGGCGATCTGGCCGATCATCGCGAGCGCGGCCTTGGAATTGACGACGATCGCATAGCCGATCCCGCCGACCAGACCCATGCCGAGCGCGATCGGCAGGCCGAGGAAGACGATGGCGAAGAGGGCGGCGAAGGCGGCGAGGGTCAGAAGCATCGGCGTCAGGCGCCGCTGGCGCGCCAGCGCGATATGGCGAGTCCCAGCGCGATCACGCAGGACAACGCCGCGGCCGCGACCATGAACCAGGCGAATGGCGCGATCGGCGCACCCAGGAACATCGTGCGGTCGTCGTATTCACCGAACCGAAGTGCGGTCAAAGCCAAGCGCCAGGCAAGCACGCCAAGGAGGACGGCGCTGGCGACGTCGATCACGATCAAGCGGATCCGGTTCATTGCCTTTGGGAAGACACCGTCGAACAACGAGATGACCAGATGCTCGCGCCGCGCCGCGAGCAGCGGAAGCGCCGCGAAGATGAGTACGCCGAGCGAGAGCTTGGTCAGCTCGTCGGCAGCCGGGAAGGTGCCGGGCAGGACCTTGCGCATGATCACGTCGGCGAAGGTCACGCACATCATGAAGAAAAGCGTGGCGGCGGCAAGGAGCCCGAGCGCGCGGTCGCATGCCGCGGCGCTTCGCGCCCACACTCCTTGCCCGCCAGTATTGGCCATCGCGGCGGTATGCGCTGACCGGCGCCGGTCGACCCGCCGACGCTACTTGATCTTATAGGCGGCGACCTCGGCGCGAAGCATCTTCAGCGCTGCCGCACCGTCGATCCCGCGCGCCTTGACCTTTTGGATCCAGGCTTGCTCAAAGCCCGCGAGCTTGGCCTTCACCAGCTTCATCTCGGCCGCCGACGGCCGCGTGATCTTGGTGCCGTTCTTCTCCATCAGCGCTTCGCCCTTGCGCTGGGAGAGGTCCCACATGGCGCCCATGATGCGGGCGAAATTCTCGCCGGAGACGCTCGTGATCGCCTTCTGGTCGGCCGCGGGTAATTTATTCCAGGTGTCGAGATTGACGGCCAGGAAGAAACTGGAGTTGTAGAGGCCGTCACGAAAGCGCAGCCAGTTCTTGATCTTGCCGCCGAGGCGGAAGGCGCTGATCGCATCGGCGGTGAAGAAGGTGCCGTCGACGACACCCTTGGCGAGCAGCTGGCTGACCTTGGGCGCGGGCTCGCGCACCGGGGCGCCGCCATAGACCTTGAGGATCTCGCTCGTTGCCCGATTGGCGATGCGGATCTTGAGGCCCTTCAGGTCGGCCATCCTGTTCAGCGGCTTGGTCGCGGTGAAGACGTCGCCCGGGCTGTGCGTGTGCAGACCAAGAAGGTGGACGCCCTTATACTCGGCCGCCTTCTCGAAATGCTTCTTGTAGACGCGCCAGAAGGCGACGGAGAGCGCCTCGCCCGTCGGGCTGAGGAAGGGCAGCTCGATCACTTCGGCGGAGGTAAACCGTCCCGGCGTGTAGCCCTGGACGCCCCATCCGACATCGGCCACGCCGTCGCGCGTGAGGTCGAAGACCCGCGGCAGGATGCCGAGCGGCTTGGTGGTGAACTCGATGCGGACCCGGTTATTGGTCGCCTTGGCGACCTGCTTAGCCCAGACCTCCCAGCCGCCGGTGCGGATGATGTGCTTGGGCGGCAGGACATTGTTGAAGCGCAGGACCGTTTCCGCGCCGGCCATGTTGGCGCCGTTCGCGACCATGATCGCCGCCAGCGCCGCCGCCCCAATGATTGATCTGGAAACTCGCATCCGCTCTCTCCCCAGTTTGTCGTTATGTCTCGGCCGGTGGCCCGAGCGATTTGTCATCGACGGGGCCCAGGCGCTGCGCGCGCTGCCGTGCACAAATGTTGGTGACAAAACAATATTCCCAAACAGGGCGGCGCGCCAGACCGGCAGAGGGTTGAAGTTACCTGGCGAATTACAATCGATCAGATTGGCCTCTGTGGTTCATCTTCGTCTCTCGCGCCCCCACGTCTATGCTGGGCGCAGCAACAGTTCGGACAACGGTGGCTGGGAATGTGGATCGAAACGGTCGAATACGACGATGCCGAGGGACGGCTGAAAACGCTCTACGACCGGGTGCGCGCGCCCGATGGCCAGATCGACAACATCATGAAGGCCCACGCGCTGCGGCCGCACACGATGGAAGGCCATATGACGCTGTACAAATACGTGCTGCACCATTCGGCCAACAAAGTGCCGAAGTGGCAGCTCGAAATGTTGGGCGTCACTGTGAGCGTGCTGAACGGCTGTGCCTATTGCGTGGAACATCATTTCGCCGGCATGAAGCGGTTGCTGAAAGACGATGCGCGGGCCGATCTGATCCGCGCGGCGCTGGAGGCCGGAACGCCCGAGGACGTGCTCGACGGGACACTCTTGGCGATGGCGCGCTATGCCGAGGCGCTGACGCGCGATCCCGCGGACATCGACGAGACCTACGTTGCGGCGATGCGCGAGGCGGGCTTGGATGACGGCATGATCCTGGAGGTCAACCAGGTGGTTGCCTATTTTGCCTATGCCAACCGCACGGTGCTGGGGCTGGGGGTCAGCCATGTCGGAGAAGCCCTCGGGCTCTCGCCAAGCGAAAGCGACGATCCGGACAACTGGACACATGCGTAAGCGTGGAGCAATACCACACGGTGTAACCCCGGCCGCAGCGGAGCGGAGAGCCGGGGTCCAACGGGCCGAAAGGCGGAAGCATCCATGGATCCCGGATCACAACGCTCACACTCCAAGAACCTGTCGGTTCTTGGGCTCGCCTAGCGTCCGGGATGACAAGCATGGTTGGCTTGTGTCCAGCCTCTACGGCTTGGCGACATGATAAATTAGCCAATGCCTTCGAATCGCCCAAATTCCGGCAAGACTAGGGGCCCCAAAGACGGCGCCCGCGACAAGACGGTTTCGGGTGCGGATACCGCTCCAGGCAAAACGATGCACGTGCAGACCAGCACGAGACCCGACGAAAGAACCGCGCCGGCCATGACGCCCGCCGCGGTGCCGGCGGCGTGGGACGAGGTCGCCGCGCGCGCGGTGATCGAGGCGGCGGCGCGGCGCTACGTCGATGGCTGCCGCGCGCGGCTCGATCCCTTCATCGACCGGCATTTCTCGCTGCGCGGCTCGCTGCGGCTGCATCGCTACGCGGTCGGCTGGGACCTGCTGCGGGCGCCTTTCAACGTGGTGATCGCGGTGCCGCAGCTGGCCGCGCGGATCCTTGCCGCTGGCGGGCGGCGGTTGAAGCTGACGCGGCCGGTGGCCGAACGCCTGGCGCGGCTAAACCTGTTTCTGGGCACACGGGTAGGCCGCGAAATCGGCTGGCTGATCATGACCGAGTTGTTGCGCCTGCCGGCGTCGGACGGCAAACGCGTGAGCGAGACCGACGCCTTCGCCGAGGAGGTAATGAAGGATCCGGAGGTCGCGCGGTCGGTCGAGCGCGTTGCCGCTGTGCTGGACAGCCATGCCGGGGACAAGGATTTCCTCGGCCGGCTCGATGAAAAACTGCGCGTCTACACCGACACCCGCGCCGCTGCCGCCGATATGGTGAGCGTGCTGACGATGGTCAGCGCGGGGGCCGGCGCGATGAACCAGTTCACACCGGGCGCGATGACCCTGGTGCCGGCGCTGTCGGCGGCGCTGGCCCAGCATCTGGCGATCTCCAATTTCTTTCTCGGCTCGTTTCTCGGCAGCGGCTATTACGCGCTCTTCCCCGCCGCCGCCTCGCCGATGCTGGTCGCCGGCGCGGCCGGGACGGTGCTCGCCGTGGCGGCGGTGCTGACCGCTTTTGCGGGCGTGCTCACCGATCCCTTGCAGCGCCGCACGGGGCTTCACAGGCGGCGCCTTGATAAACTTCTCAATGTGCTGGAGCGCGAGCTTGCCGGCAGCATCCCCGAGCGCATGGCGCTGCACGATCACTACGTCGCGCGGGTGCTCGACCTGGTCGACATGCTGATCATGGCCTCGCGCTTCGGGGGGCGGTGATGGCGCATCGCAGCCGCCGCGGCCGTACACCGCGAAGAAATTCCCGAGTTCATGCACGGCTGGCGCCGGTGCGCTTGCCGCGTTTGTTGAGCCCCGCGATACTGCCGCCACCCTCCAAACCGGGAGACCATCCCTTGACCCTGACTGCCCGCCTTGCCGGCGCCGCGCTTGCGGCGTTCGTTGGTTTCGTCCTGTCGTTCGCATCCGCCGCTGGCGCCCAGAGTCGCAGTTACCGCGTCATCGGCGCCGGCGACATCATGATGGGATCGAACTTTCCGAGCCCGGTCATGCACCCCAAGCTCAATTTTGGCGTCAAGCCGGCGACCTTGATCGGCGCGCCGCTGGCCGCGCTGCTGCGCTCGGGCGACGTCGTCTTCGGCAATATGGAGGGCACCATCCACACCCGCCAGAAACCAAGCAAGACCTGCCAGAACCCCAAGCTTTGCTATGTTTTCCGCTCGCCGCCCTTTCACGCCGACATTCTGAAGTCGATCGGCTTCAACATGGTCTCGATGGCAAACAACCATGCCGGCGACTTCTTCGGTCCGGGCCGCGATGCGACCTGGAAGAACCTCAAACGCGTGGGTCTGATCGTCGCCGGCTACGACGAGCCGGATCGGCGCTATGACATATTGACCCTCAACGACGGCACGCGCGTCGGCATCATCGGCTTTGGTCACAATCCGGGGCTGTTGCTGCTGACTGATATCCGGCGCGCCAAACGGCTGGTCGGCGCGCTCGCCAAACAAACCGATTTCACCATCGTGTCCTTCCATGGCGGGGCGGAAGGCAGCAAGGCAACGCGGGTGCCGCGGCAAATGGAAATCGCCTGGGGCGAGCGCCGGGGCGATGTCTGGCGGTTCAGCCATGCGGTCGTCGATGCCGGGGCCGATATCGTCTTCGGCCATGGGCCCCACGTGCCGCGCGCGGTGGAAGTCTACAAGGGCCGTTTCATCGCGTATTCGCTGGGCAACTTCTGGACCTATGGGCGTTTCAATCTGCGCGGTCTTGGCGGCGTCGCCCCGGTCGCAGATTTGCGGGTCGACAAGACTGGGCGGCTTTTGAGCGCGCGCATCCATTCGGTGCGCCAGCCGATGCCCGGGGTGCCGCAGATCGACCCCTCGGGCCGCGCGGCGCGCATCATCGCGGACCTGACCGCCAAGGATTTCCCCGAGCGGCGGCTGCGTTTCACGCCTAATGGGATTATCTCGGGGCCCGGGATCGGCGCGGAACGTTAGCAAAACGTCCGGCCGGGTTCGAGCCGCCGGCCCAGCAATGGCGGCGCGTCTGCCCAGGACCCGGCGGGCCCGGATCAGGTTGGGGTCTGGCTGCGAGCGGAGTGACGACGGAGCCGTAGGGGGCAAACCCCAACGGGACTTCGACAGCTAATTCGCGGGCTGGCCGGTCCGGCGCCGCGGCGCGCTGGCGAGGCGCACATCCTTGGCAT
>Ga0307379_10000283_pt1:0-17500 | contig 89934 bp, 73 predicted proteins | sample UN2MG_FD_202237 | JGI IMG/M metagenome (GOLD analysis project Ga0307379, IMG submission 202237) | Soil microbial communities from Risofladan, Vaasa, Finland - UN-2 | ecosystem: Environmental > Terrestrial > Soil > Coastal area > Acid sulfate soil | place: Finland: Risofladan, Vaasa... | reverse complement strand
AGTCGGGCCATAGTGGGTGATAGCCCCGTACGGGTAGAAAGCGCGTATATCCTCGAGTAAGGCGGGACACGAGAAATCCTGTCTGAACGTGGGGGGACCACCCTCCAAGGCTAAGTACTCCTCGATGACCGATAGTGAACCAGTACCGTGAGGGAAAGGTGAAAAGCACCCCGATAAGGGGAGTGAAACAGTTCCTGAAACCGGATGCCTACAAGCAGTGGGAGCACCCTTGAGGTGTGACCGCGTACCTCTTGCATAATGGGTCAGCGACTTAATCTCTCGAGCAAGCTTAAGCCGGTAGGTGTAGGCGTAGCGAAAGCGAGTCTTAATAGGGCGACTTAGTTCGTGGGATTAGACCCGAAACCTGGTGATCTAGCTATGGGCAGGTTGAAGGTCGGGTAACACCGACTGGAGGACCGAACCCACCTATGTTGAAAAATGGGGGGATGACCTGTGGCTAGGGGTGAAAGGCCAATCAAACCAGGAGATAGCTGGTTCTCCGCGAAAGCTATTTAGGTAGCGCGTCGAGCGAATACCTGCGGGGGTAGAGCACTGGATGGGCTAGGGGGGCGCGAGCCTTACCAAACCTAACCAAACTCCGAATACCGTAGAGTAATACTCGGCAGACAGACTGCGGGTGCTAAGGTCCGTAGTCGAAAGGGAAACAGCCCAGACCGCCAGCTAAGGTCCCCAAGTCACGGCTAAGTGTGAAAGGAAGTGGGACGACCAAGACAGCCAGGAGGTTGGCTTAGAAGCAGCCATCCTTTAAAGAAAGCGTAACAGCTCACTGGTCTAGATAAGTTGTCCTGCGCCGAAAATGTATCGGGGCTCAAGCCGTGCACCGAAGCTGCGGATGCGTGCTTGCACGCGTGGTAGCGGAGCGTTCCGTAAGCCTGTGAAGCCGGACCCGTGAGGGCTGGTGGAGGTATCGGAAGTGAGAATGCTGACATGAGTAGCGATAAAGAGTGTGAGAAACACTCTCGCCGAAAGCCCAAGGGTTCCTGCGCAAGGCTAATCCGCGCAGGGTGAGCCGGCTCCTAAGGCGAGGCCGAAAGGCGTAGCCGATGGGAACGAGGTTAATATTCCTCGGCCTGCTGGGATGTGACGAAGGCCGGAAGCTGTCTATCCTTATTGGATTGGGTAGGCAGCCTAGGACTTCCAGGAAATAGCCCCAGCTTATAGACCGTACCCCAAACCGACACAGGTGGGCTGGTAGAGTATACCAAGGCGCTTGAGAGAACGGTGTTGAAGGAACTCGGCAAATTGCCCTCGTAACTTCGGGAGAAGAGGGACCCCGCCTGGGCAACCAGGTTGGGGTGGCACAGACCAGGGGGTGGCGACTGTTTACTAAAAACACAGGGCTCTGCTAAGCCGCAAGGCGACGTATAGGGTCTGACGCCTGCCCGGTGCCGGAAGGTTAAGGAGAGGGGTGCAAGCTCTGAACCGAAGCCCCGGTAAACGGCGGCCGTAACTATAACGGTCCTAAGGTAGCGAAATTCCTTGTCGGGTAAGTTCCGACCTGCACGAATGGCGTAACGACTTCCCCGCTGTCTCCAACACCGACTCAGCGAAATTGAACTCTCCGTGCAGATGCGGAGTACCCGCGGTCAGACGGAAAGACCCCGTGCACCTTTACTACAGCTTCACAGTGGCAATGGGATTTATATGTGTAGGATAGGCGGGAGCCTTTGAAGCGTTGGCGCCAGCTAGCGTGGAGGCAACCTTGAAATACCGCCCTTGTGAGTTCTATTGTCTAACCGAGGTCCGTGAATCCGGATCCGGGACCCTGTGTGGCGGGTAGTTTGACTGGGGCGGTCGCCTCCTAAAGAGTAACGGAGGCGCGCGAAGGTAGGCTCATGCTGGTCGGAAATCAGCAGCGGAGTGTAATGGCACAAGCCTGCTTGACTGCGAGATCGACGGATCGAGCAGAGACGAAAGTCGGCCATAGTGATCCGATGGTGCCGTGTGGAAGGGCCATCGCTCAACGGATAAAAGGTACGCCGGGGATAACAGGCTGATGATTCCCAAGAGTCCAGATCGACGGAATCGTTTGGCACCTCGATGTCGGCTCATCACATCCTGGGGCTGTAGCAGGTCCCAAGGGTTTGGCTGTTCGCCAATTAAAGTGGTACGTGAGCTGGGTTTAGAACGTCGTGAGACAGTTCGGTCCCTATCTGCCGTGGGTGTTGGAGACTTGAGAGGAGCTGCCCCTAGTACGAGAGGACCGGGGTGGACACACCTCTGGTGTACCAGTTGTTCCGCCAGGAGCACCGCTGGGTAGCTATGTGTGGACGGGATAACCGCTGAAAGCATCTAAGCGGGAAGCCTCCCTCAAAACCAGGTCTCCCTGAGAGCCGTGGAAGACCACCACGTTGATAGGCCAGGTGTGGAAGCGCAGCAATGTGTGAAGCTAACTGGTCCTAATCGCTCGATCGGCTTGTTCGGAATTCCGTCATGCGCAGCATCTCCCGAAAGGGAAATGCCAAAAAGCGCGGCGGCTTCTCTTCAAGATACGGTAAAACTCGGTTGTCTCGTTTCGTCTCGGACATCTGTCCTTGCACGACCTGGTGGCTATTGCGAAGGGGCCACACCCGATCCCATTCCGAACTCGGCCGTGAAGACCTTCAGCGCCGATGGTACTGCGTCTTAAGGCGTGGGAGAGTAGGTCGTCGCCAGGTCTTGCAAGGGCAGTTGTGCGCGATCGGGGAAAATCCTCAGAGTTCAGGAGAATATCAGCGGGACGAAATATCCGGGATCGGTCGAAACGTAGTTCGCGATGATTGAGCAAGCGCTTATCCGAACACGACGAACACAAAGCGGAGTGCCGGCGTCGGGGCGCACATTGCCTCGGGGCATATCTGTCGAACAGGGATTTTCGAGATCGGCCCTGCTTGACAGGCTTGTTACGGCACCCAAGGGTCTTGCCGCGGGGTGGAGCAGTCCGGTAGCTCGTCAGGCTCATAACCTGAAGGTCGTAGGTTCGAATCCTACCCCCGCAACCACTTAAAATCTATGCATATCAACAGGATGGCCCGCCGACAGGCGGGCTTTTTCTGTGTTTGCATGTTGCAATTCGTTGCCCCTGAATCGCGGCGATTTCCTTGCATTACGAGATGCTGCCGGGAATTCCTTGCAACATCGATGCAACACGCGGCAATACCTGTTCAATTCCTGTTCAACAGATTGGTTTTGGATTAATCGTTGTCTCCTAATCAGCGGGTCCGCGGCTCGAGTTACCGGTCAAAGGAGTGAAGAGCTTGGCGGGGTGAACGTGACGTAATGCAAGACCGGTCGTACCGGGGATCGGGGAAACCCGTTTGGGCCACGGCGCTTCGAGCGCGTGCTTTTGATTGGGACCCGATCCCGCGTATCGCATTAGGGCCTGCGGCGATGACAGGCCGCATCAACAGGCCGAACACATGACTGCACCCGACTAACTTGCAGCAACGTCACATAACCCAACGGATGCGTGCACACCTGAACTTCAACGCAAAGCCGGGGCGTGGCTTCCCCTGAGATCAATCGGCTGCCAGGGGATCAGGCATTTCGTCTCGAAAACGCGGTGCCTGTCCCTTTCCGCCTATCTTGATCCCGGCCACCCAACAGTCACTGGCCACAGACCCAACAACCTTGCCGGCAGCGTCGTTAGCGTCACACGCAACTTTATTGCGTTTTTCATGCTGCCCGCCGGAGTCGCTTGCGAAGGGCGTTAATCGCAGTACATAGCTGCACTTGGCGCATGTTTGGGCGCCTCTTGTTCCGGAAAAAAGACAATGTCGTTTAGACGCTTGGGCGTTTGGACGGTGGCCGCCGTTGCGATTGTCGCGGCCGGCTACGGATTCGTCCGCTGGACCAGCGGCGCGAGCACCGTTCGGGCCGGCCGGGTTCTGCCACCGGCGCCGGTAACGGTAGCGCGCGTCACCACCGCCGACGTGCCCGTGAGACTGCGGGTCGTCGGCACCGTGCAACCCGTCGAGACCGTCGCCATTAAATCGCGGGTCGACGGCCAGATCGTCATGGTGCACTTCACCGAGGGCCAGATGGTCAAGAAGGGCGACCGGCTCTTCTCGATCGATGCGCGGCCGTTCGAGTGGCAGTTGCGCCAGGCCGAAGCCAACCTCGCGCGCGACAGGGCGCAGCTCGTGAAAGCGCGGGCGGATCTGGAGCGCATCCAGCCCCTATGGCAGCGCGGCGTGGCGCCGAAGCAGAATTACGATGCGGCGGTTGCCGGCGTGAATTCGCTGCTGGCCACCATCCAGGCCAGCCAGGCGACCATCGAGCAGATCAAGCTGCAGATCGAGTTCGCCGCCATCCGCGCGCCGATCGACGGCAAGACCGGCGCGGTGCTGGTCCATGCCGGCAATCTGGTCAAGGCGAACGATACCGGGGCGCTGGTTGTCATCAACAAGCTGCGGCCGATCGATGTGACCTTCGCCATTCCCGAGCGCCACGTCGAAGCGCTGCGCACGGCCAGGCAGGCCGGCGCGGTCGCGGTCAACGTGACGCGCCCGGATGAGCCGACGCCGTTCGCCACCGGCAAGCTCATCTTCGTGAACAACGCGATCGACGCCGCCACCGGCACAATCCGGCTGAAAGCGCGCTTCGCGAATGTGGAAGGTAATCTTGTGCCGGGCCGCTTTGTCGGCGTGCAGGTGACGCTCGCGGTCCGCCGTAACGCGTTGGTCGTTCCTTCGGAAGCGGTCCAGGTCGGCCAACGCGGCCGATATGTTTTCGTCGTCAAGGCCGATCGCACGGTCGAGCAGCGCATGGTGCGCGACAGTGTTACCGAAGGTGGGCGCACCGTGATCGAGTCGGGCCTCAAGCTCGGCGAGACGGTGGTAACGGACGGCCAGCTGCGCCTGTTCCCGGGCATCAAGGTGATGCCGCGCCCGCCGGCGACGCGTGGCGGCGTCCGGACCGGGCCTGCGGTGCGGAGGGAAGGCGGCAGCAGCCTGGCCAAGGACGACCACTGATGACCCTGCCAGAACTCTGCATCCGCCGGCCGGTGATGACGACGTTGCTGATGGCGACGCTCTTGATCTTCGGCCTGGTATCCTACCGCTCGCTGCCGGTGAGCGAGCTGCCCAACATCGATTTCCCGACCATCTTGGTGACCGCGGCGCTGCCCGGCGCGAGTCCCGAGACCATGGCCGCGACGGTCGCCAAGCCGCTCGAGGCGCAGTTCTCGACCATCGCCTCGGTGGCCTCGATGAACTCCTCGAGCGCGCTGGGCCTCTCGCAGATCACGCTCCAGTTCACCCTCGACCGCGATATCGACGCGGCCGCGCAGGACGTGCTCGCGGCGATCGCGGCGGCGGGGCGCAACCTGCCCTCGGGCATGCCCAGCCCGCCGACGATCCGCAAGGTGAACCCGGCCGAACAACCCGTCCTCTATCTCGCCATGTCCTCGGCGACGCTGCCGCTTTCGACGGTCGACGAATACGCCCAGACTGTGTTCGCCCAGAGCCTCTCGATGGTGCCGGGCGTGGCGCTGGTGCAGGTCTACGGCTCGCAGAAATATGCGCTTCGCGTCCAGGTCGATCCGGGCAAGCTTGCCGTGCGCGGCATCGGCATCGACGAGGTCGAGCGCGCGGTGCGCGGCGTCAACTCGAACCTGCCGACGGGCACGCTCGACGGCGCCAAGAAATCGATGACGATCAGAACCACCGGCAAGATCGAAGGGGCCGCGACCTACGGCCGGCAGATCGTCGCCTACCGCAATGGCGCGGCGGTGCGCCTGGCCGAGCTCGGCCGGGTGATCGACGGCGTGGAGAACGAGCGCGTGGCGAGCTGGTTCAGCGGCAAGCGCGCCATCATCCTGGCGATCCAGCGCCAGCCCGGCTCGAATACGGTCAAAGTGGTCGGCGACATCAAGGCCTCGATCAATCGGATCAAGCGGCTTCTGCCGGCCTCCGTGCAGTTCAACGTGATCTACGACCGCTCGCTCTCGATCAAGGAGTCGATCCACGACGTCCAGTTCACGCTGCTGCTGGCCGCGTTGCTGGTGATCATGGTGATCTTCCTCTTCCTGCGGCGGCTCTGGGCGACGGTGATCCCGGCGGTCGCCCTGCCGCTTTCGGCGATCGGCACCTTCACCGTTATGGCGATGTTCGGCTTCAGCCTCGACAATCTGTCGCTGATGGCGCTGACGCTTTCGGTCGGCTTTGTGGTCGACGATGCGATCGTCATGCTGGAGAACATCGTCCGCCACATCGAGAAGGGCGAGACACCGATGGCCGCGGCCCTCAAGGGCTCGCGCGAGATCGGCTTCACCATCATCTCAATGACCATCTCGCTTGCGGCCGTGTTCATCCCGGTGGTGTTCCTGGGCGGCGTGGTCGGGCGCCTCTTGAACGAGTTCGCGGTGACCATCGTCGCGGCGATCCTGATCTCGGGCTTCGTCTCGCTGACGCTGACGCCGATGATGTGCGCGCGCTTGCTCAAGGACGACCGCGAGGTCAAGCACGGCGCCCTCTTCCGCGCGATCGAGTGTGGTTTCGATTCCATGCTCCGGGGTTACGAGCGTAGCCTACGTTGGTGCGTAAACCATGGACCGGTGATGCTGCTCGTATTCGCGTTCTCGGTCGCGGCGACGGTGCATCTTTTCCGCGTCACCCCGCGCGACTTCCTGCCGAGCGAGGATACCGGGCGCATCGTCGCCTTCACTTCGGGCGGCCAGGACATCTCCTTCACGGCGATGAAGGTGCACCAGCAGCGCATCGCGGCCATCATCGCGCGCAATCCCAATGTCGAGGCTTACATGTCGTCGGTCGGCGCCGGCGGCCCGCGCGCGACCTCGAACTCGGGCACCATCTTCATCCGCCTGAAGCCGCGCGATCAGCGCAAGGCGCATGTCGACCAGATCATGCAGCAACTCCGCCGCCAGGTCGCGAACGTGCCAGGGATCCGCGTCTTCTTCCAAAACCCGCCGCCGGTCCGCTTCGGCGCCTACATCACAAAGGGCAGCTACCAGTACGTGATGGAGAGCCTCGATATCGAGGAGCTTTACCGCACGGCCTCGGCGATGCAGCTGGCACTGCGACGCCTGCCGGGTCTGCAGGACGTCTCCAGCGACATGGATATTTCCAGCCCTCAGGCGGTGGTCGTGATCGACCGCAACCAGGCGGCGGCGCTGGGCGTCTCGCCCGAGCAGATCGAAAGCGCGCTCGCCAGCGCCTTCGGCATGCGCCAGATCTCGACTATCTCGACCTCGTCCAACCAGTACCAGGTGATCCTCGAGGTGCGCCCGCAGGATCGCGAAAACCTCGATGCGCTATCGCAATTGTATGTGCGCTCAAGCGCGGGGCCGCTGATCCCACTCTCGGCGGTAGTCACGATCAAGCAGGGCGTCGGGCCGCTGACCGTGAACCACCGCGGCCAGCTTCCGTCGGTGACGCTCTCCTTCAACCTGCGGCCGGGTGTATCGGTCGGCACGGCGCTCGCCAGCGTGCGCGCGCTCGAACGCCAGATCCGCCTGCCCGCCACCGTCGCCACCAGCTTCCAGGGCGCCGCCGAAGCCTTCGCCAGCTCGACGGAAAGCCTCGGCATCCTGATCATCCTGGCGCTGGTCGTCGTCTACATCGTGCTCGGCATCCTCTACGAGAGCTTCATCCACCCGTTGACTATCCTCTCGGGCCTGCCCTCGGCGAGCTTCGGCGCGCTCTTGATGCTGCAGATCTTCAACGTGCCGCTCAGCTTGTATGCCTTCGTCGGCGTGATCATGCTGATCGGCATCGTCAAGAAGAACGCAATCATGATGATCGACTTTGCCCTCGCCCGCCAACGCGCCGACAATCTGCCGGCGAACGAAGCCATCTTCGAGGCCTGTCTGGTGCGGTTCCGGCCGATTATGATGACGACTATGGCGGCATTGCTCGGCACGCTGCCGATCGCCATCGCCTTCGGCGCGGGCGCGGAGGCGCGCCAGCCGCTCGGTCTCGCGGTCGTGGGCGGGCTGCTGGTCTCGCAGCTGCTGACGCTCTATCTGACGCCGGTGATCTACGTCTATCTCGATCGGCTGTCGCACTGGCGGCCGCTGCGCCGCGGCAGCGCGATAATGGTCCCTGCCGAATAGCGACAGATCCAAAAAAAGGCGGCACAGGAAGCGATGACCTTGAGCGGGGACGCGCCCACACAGCCCAATTTCCCCGACGTCACCGTACTGCTCGGCGATCCGCGGATCGCCGACGGCTCCAAACGTGAAGGCGCCTTCCATGAGGAGGACTTCGCGACGCGCGATGCGATGAAGGCGGCCTTCGCCACCCTCGACGGCTACACCTTCCGCTATCTCGACGACCACACCACGATCCTCGAAGAGCTGCGCCGCGAGCCGCCGCAATTCGTGATCAACTTCTGCGACACGGGCTTCCGCAACGATCCCACCAGGGAGCTCAACCTGCCCGCCTATCTGGAGATGCTGGGCGTGCCCTATTCGGGCGCCCCGCCGGCGGCGATGGTGCTCGCCTGGGACAAATCGGTCGTGCGCGCGATGGCGCTCGCCTGCGGCATCGACGTGCCCGACGAGGTCTATGTGGCACCGGACGACGATGTCGAAGCATGCATGCCCGCGCGCTATCCCGCTTTCATCAAACCGTCCTGCGCCGATGGCAGCGTCGGCATCACGGTGGATGCGATCGTCCAGGACCGCGCGGCGGCGATCAAGCGCGTGCGAGCCGTGCAGGCGGAGCTTCCGGGCCGGGCTATCCTGGTGCAGGAGTTCCTGTCGGGCACCGAATACGGTGTCGGCGTGATCGGAAACCCCGATCGCGGCTTCACCGCGCTGCCGCCGCTCGAGGTCGACTACGCGAGCCTCGATCCGGCCCTGCCGCGCCTGCTCGGCTTCGAATCGAAAGCGATGCCGGACTCTCCCTATTGGAGCGATATCCATTTCCGCGAGGCGCAGCTCTCGCGCCAGGAGCGGACAGCGATCGAAGCGGCGGCGACCACCATGTTCGAGCGCTTGAGCCTGCGCGATTACGGCCGCTTCGACTTCCGCGCCGACGCCGACGGCCGCATCAAGTTCATGGAATGCAATCCCAATCCGGCCTGGTCGAACGACGGCAAACTTGCCTACATGGCGGGGTTCGCGGGGATGGAGTACCGCGACATGCTGCGGCTGATCCTGGAGACCGCGCAGGCGCGCGCGGCCGCAGAGATGGGATTGGTCTAGCCCACGCCGCTATACCAGGTCCCGTGGGATCGTCTCGCGCCATTCGCGGGCGAAAACCTCGTTCAGGCCCTCATTGGCGCTGACCTTCGCAGTGACGATGAAGGCGTCCTTCGTGGCGCGAAGCTCGATGCGGCCCCGCAGCTCGGGCGCCCAGGCGCCACGGCGCAGCAGCGCGTGGGCGACGATCTCGCCGCTCGCAGCGGCGGGGTCCGCTTCGCCGATGCTGTACTTCTGGAACAGTGCAAACCCCGCCTCGAGATCGATATCCTCAAGATGGATTAGCGCAGCGCCATCGAACTCGCCGCCGTCGTCATAAATCCGGTAGATCACGTCGCCGGTCGGCAGGTCGCGCTCGATGGTGCGACGGAGCGTGGAGTTGCGCAGCACTTTGCCTTCGGTGGAGGGTCCAGTTTCGGGCGGCGGAAAAGCGGGCAGTGCTGCGTCATCCGCGCGCGGCGCGCGCACCGGCAGAACCAGCGAACTGGATCCGGTGTGGATGCCGAGCGTCGCCGGTTCGGGCGCCGGCCAGACGATCGGCCAATAAGCGGTGGATATCGCGACCCGCAATCGGTTCCCGGCAGCGAAACGGTGCGCGATGTCGTTGAGCCGGACCACGGCCTCGCTGCGCTTGCCGGGCTGAAGCGGGCTGGGATGCTCGTGGCTCTCGCGGTGTGTCAGGTTGAGCACGCCATAGCTGACCCGCGCCGAGCTGCCGTCGGGGAAAAGGTCGTTCAGGCGCACGATGACCTGCGCCACCGGGCGGTCGGAATCGAAGACGAGGTGCAAGACCGGCGCGCCCATGATCTCCAACGGCGCTTCCAGCGCTTCGCCGTCGAAGACGAGCGAGCGGCCGTCGTCCTGCCGCTGGTCGATGGGCATCTCGCCGTCGCTGCCGAAGGCGCACCAGTTTCCCGAGGTCATGCCGGTTTCGGGCGGCGAGGCGATCTCCAGACGCGCCGCCGCGCCGTCACCCTCGACGAGACGCCCGGACGCATCCAGAGCGAGCGTGATCGGTGTGATATTCGATGAGGGCCAGCCGGGTTCGCCGACCCAGCGCCCAGGCCGCTCATCATACTGCGGCTGGGGGGCCAGGCTGTCCTGCATCCAGACGCGGTAGACGGGCTCGTCCATGATGCCCGTTTCGATGTCCTTTAACCAATGGTCCCACCAGCGCAGCGCCTCCTGCAGGAAACCGATGGCGGGGCCAGGCACGCCGTTATGCGGAAAAACATGCGCCCAGGGCCCGATCAGCCCTTTGCACGGAACGGAGAGCCCTTCGAGCAGGCGTGGCACCGCGTTCGAATAGCCGTCGGCCCAGCCGCCGATGGCATAGACCGGGCAACGCACCGCGGCGTAGTCCTCACAGACCGAGCCGTGCTTCCAGTAGTCGTCGCGATGCTGGTGGCGCAGCCAGTGGGCGGGAAACAGCACGGCGTTCTCCAGCCGCTCGAGCCACATCTCGCGCCAGCGCTCGCCGACGATTTCGGGGTCGGGCGGCAGCAGGTGGTACATGAAAAACGAGCTGCCCCAGATCAGGTTCTCGTTGAGCAGGCAGCCGCCCATGTAGTGTGCGTCGTCGGCGTAGCGGTCGTCGGCGGCGCAGAGGGTGAGGATGGCCTTGAGCGCTGGGGGCTGTCGGGCGGCGACCTGAAGCGCATTGAAGCCGCCCCAGGAGATGCCGAACATGCCGACCGCCCCCGTGCACCAGGGCCGGGCCGCCAGCCACTCGATCACCGCAGTCGCGTCATCGTGCTCGGTCTCGGTGTATTCGTCGAGCGTGAGGCCATCGCTGTCTCCGGAGCCGCGGACATCGACGCGCACGCTTGCGTAGCCGTGGCCGGCGAAATAGTGGTGCATGGGCTCGTCGCGGGCGCGCATGAAGTCGCGCTTGCGGTATGGCAGGAGCTCGAGCAGCGCCGGCACCGGATCGGCCTCGGCGTCCTCCGGCAGCCAGATGCGCGCGGCAAGCCGGGTGCCGTCGGGCATCGGAATCCAGGTGTTCTCGATGACGCTAACATTGCGCGGAAACTTGGTGACCGTCTTCAAGCGCGGCTCCAGGCCAGAATCACGTTGCCGAACTGGCGCCGTGGCGTCGCCCGCGTGCGGTCCGGCTATGGTCGGTCGACCAGAATCGCAGTGCCAGGCGGTCACGTACGTCGAAGCCGACCTCCAGATCCCAGCAGTTCACGATCGCAAGGCGAAAGCCGCCCGGCGGCATGGCGTGCGTTTCGGCCGGCCGGTCCTGGTGGAATGTGATCTGGATGCTGGTGACCTCGTCGTACTCGTCGAGCAGTTCCGGGATACAGGCCCGGTCGAGTTCGTAGTCGATGCCGTGCGCGCCAAAGAGGACGACGCTGTAACCGGTCTGCCGGTCTGCGTCTGCGAAGTCCCAGACCCCTTCGCCATAAAGGCGCACTACGGCTTCGATCCAGCCGTCGCCATAGAGATCCGGCCACTGATCGCTGAAGCGCAGGTGGCATTCGATGATGCGGCCGCCGATGGTCTCGAAGTTGACCATGCCCGAATATCCATTGAGGTTGCGGGCCAGCCACTCGCCGCAATAGCTCTCGATCGCCTTTCGCGGCTCGGCATGTATGGTCCAGTAGTCGAACATGCCGCCTTTGAGCGGCTCGCCGGTGACGTGGCGCCAACAGCGCGCGTCGCCGTCGACCACGGCGACATCGGTGCTGACATGCTCGCCCTCAAGCAGCTCGCTCCACATATGACCGGGCGCCTGGCGGCGGCGCCATTGCTCGAGCGAGCGGATGACGCGGCTGCCGGTGCCCATGCCGCGCATGTTGTAGATCGGCTTGGAGAAGACGGGGAATTGCGGTGGTACCAGGCCGTGCGGGGCGCATTCGATGCCCTGGCTCTCGGCGATGAGGAGCTTGTTGTAGACCCAGCGGTGATCGGGAAAGAGCTCATAGGCGTCACCGTCGTCTGTCGGCACGACGACGTCGTCGGGGCAAGGGATGCCCTCGAAGTACTGTAGGCGCCAGGGATCGGTTTCGTTGATTGGCATGGCAGCGATCATTGGTGCAGTTCTGCACGTGGGATTGAGCGGTGGCGCAGTCTGCCGCGAAGCGCCAGCCGAGGCAAACGCGCGTTGTCGGTAAGCGTCCATTGCTGACACGCCGGTCAGGATTCGATGTTCGAGGCCATCCAGTTCCAGGGGCATTGACACGAAAAGTAACTGGCCGAGTCGGACAGGTGTCGCTACCGTCAGTGAATGACACCCATATCCTTCAAGCGGCATCGCTTTTCGCCTGCAATCATCCAACACGCGGTCTGGCTCTAGGCTCGGTTCACGCTGTCGTTTCGCGATGTCGAAGAATTGCTGGCAGAGCGTGGCATCGACGTTTCGAATGAGACAATACGGCGATGGTTTCTGAAGTTCGGGCGTCTGATCGCCTGCAATCTTCGTCGCAGCCGTCCGCGTGCCAGTGCTCGCTGGCATATCGACGAGATGGTCATCAAAATCCGTGATCGAAAATACCGGCTGTGGCGCGCGGTCGACGATGAAGGAGAGGTGCTCGACTTCCTAGTCCAGCGTCGACGCTGCGCTCGATCGGCGAGGCGATTGCTGCGAAAGCTGCTGAAGAAGCAGGGCTTTGCGCCGAGGCGCATTACCACGGACAAGCTCAAATCCTACCCCATTGCCATTCGAAAAGAGCGGATTTTGGCGTTCCATGATCCGGTCTACCGTGTGGTAAAGACGGCGAGCTTGCATGCAGGGGGCAATGACAACTTGAAAAAGCGGCGATTAATCATCTCAGAATTGGTCGTCGAGTGGCCGATGGCGACGGTGCTTGTCTCGGTCGTCGCCGTCCTTGTGATTGGTGATCGACGGTTCTCGACCATACTCGATCCGGCTGTCCTCGCGGTCTTCTTCGTCTGGCTGTTCGCGGTAATCCTGGCCGGGGTGATCTGCGTCGCGCGGCACGCCGAGGCCCTGGCCGAACTGTACGGCGAGCCGCTCGGCACGATCATACTCACGCTCACTTTGGTCGGTATCGAGGTTGTCATGATCGCCTCGATCCTGTTCCACGACGACCCCACGCCAGAGATCGCGCGCGACACTCTGTATTCCAGCCTCATGATAATCGTAAACGGGTTCCTGGGTCTGGCCGTGCTGGTGGGTGGGCTCAAGCACGGCGTCCAGCGCTACAACCTCCAGAGCTCTCGTATCTACCTGTCGATGCTGCTCGCGTTGTGGGGAATTGCCTTTTTCATCCCGAGCTATCTGCCGGCCGCGGCACTCAACTCGTTCAAGGGCTTCCTTATTCTGCTGTGTGTCGTCCTTTATGGGCTCTTTCTGCGCGTTCAATTCATCCAGCATCGCTACTTTTTTTCAAGTGGGCCCGGAAGCAACAGGCGCACTATCAAATCGAAAAACAAACCAACGAACGCCCGCCAGAGAATGAACATGCGCAGGTTCCATTTCGCCGCGGTCATTATCACGTTTGCTGCGGTTGCGTTCCTATCAAAGTTCATGGCCGAGGTGATGGACGAGGGTGTCCAGTTGCTGCGTTTGCCACCGATGTTGGCTCCGCTCGCGGTTGCAATCCTTGTGCTGTCGCCTAAAGCGATTGAGGCCGTGAATGCGGCTCTCGCTAACGACGTCCAGCGCGCAGTGAATATCGGCCTCGGTGCCGCGCTAGGCACTGTCGCTTTAACTGTTCCGGTGATGCTTACGATCGGATTTGTGGTCGGTCAGCCGATCACGCTCGCGCTGACGACAGTTCAGCAGGTGATTGTCGCTCTGACAATCATGATTGCGATCAACAATTACAAAGACGGGGACGTGAATATCATGGCGGGTACGGTGCAGTTTGCCCTCTTCTCGGCCTTTATAGCCACGATCCTGATAACTGGATAATGCACTCACGAAAATCTCGGGCGACATGTTCGGTTGGCGTTTCGGCCTCGGAGAGCCATCCCTAAAGACCAATCAAGTCCAGCCAAGCAGCGTTGTCGGCAATGACGCTCGTCCCTTAACGGTTGTCAGACTAAGCGCCATTCTTGCCGGAATGTCGGCTGTCTTGCGATCGCAGGCGGCTGTGGCGAGATGCTGAAAGTATGTACCCGGTTACGATTCCAACAACGAGCACAACAAACAACAGCACGGCGCGCCTTAGGGAGAACGACCAGAAAAGGAACTCCACGTTCAGCAATTCGGTGTTCTGCAGAGTAAAGATGATCACAATGCCGACAAGGGCAATGATCAGGCCGGATTTAACATGTTCCATGAGCGCTACGCTCCCTTTGTTTTGGCTTATGGTATTACCTGAACCGGCGGTGCTGTGGTCCGGCCATCGCACGAATAGTTGGATCTGGCGCACATGATCGAGGCGACGCCGCAGAAATGACCGCATTGCTTCTCGTGGGCGGGCTTGCGCTGCTTTTGATCGGCGGTGAGGCACTTGTCCGAGGCGCGGTTGCGATCGGAGAGCGGTACAAGCTGTCACCGCTGTTGGTCGGCATGGTGATTGCGGGGTTCGGCACCTCGATGCCGGAACTTGTGGTCAGCGTACGGGCAACGGTAGGCGGATCTCCGGCAATTGCGGCCGGCAATGTCATCGGCAGCAACATCTCCAACATCCTCCTGATCCTCGGCGTTGCAGCGTTGATCCGGCCGATCGGTCGACCGCCCCGTCTATTCGTGCCCGACGGTTTCATCCTCGTGGCGGTGTCCATTTGTGTCGTTTTGCTTGGTCTGCAAGGGCGGGTTCCGGCCTGGCAGGGCGGCGTTATGGTCGCGGTGCTCATCGGGTTCATTGCGTTCCAGTATGTCCGGGATCGCAGTGACAGCGCTGCGAAGCTCGTTGCATCCGATCAGCCGCCGGTCGCGCTCCCGTCCGAAATGCCGCGGCGAGTGTCGGTCTCGGTCCTGCTGATCCTGGCCGGGCTCGGAGGCCTGATCGCCGGCGCCGACTGGTTTGTCGACGGTGCGGTCAAACTTGCGCGAACGCTGGGTGTGAGCGAGGGGCTGATCGGTCTCACCATCGTCGCAATCGGAACGTCGCTGCCGGAACTCGCCACCTCCGCGATCGCGTCGATCCGCGGGCAATCCGAGATCGCCTACGGCAATGTGCTGGGCAGCAATATGTTCAATCTGCTGGGGATATTCGGATGTGCCGCAATCGCCGGGCCAATGGACGTCCCGCGTTTGATGGTGCTGATCGACGGGCCTGTCATGATCGGTGCGACCGCCCTTATGCTTGTGTTCCTGGCGACCGGCATGCGTCTGGTGCGGTGGGAGGGTGCGGCGATGCTGATATGTTACGCTCTGTACATCGCCGCACGCGCAGGCTTGGCGTAAGAGACGGACGTGGGAATGCTTGCCGTCGCAAGGATCACGTGGGGTGCTACACGATGAAAAAACAGGCTCGCAATGCGATGTGCTTAGGTGTCACCGCTGGCCTGGGTGCCGCATTGGTTGTCGGGGATCCCGTCCTTGGAGTTGCGGCCGAACGCATGATCACTGTTGGTGCCGCGGAGACTGTCAAGGTCTATCCAGGCGGTATTGCGTTCAAGGCGCGCATCGATACGGGCGCAAATACCACGTCGATCAACGCACGCAGGATTGAGCCGTTCCGACGCGGCGGCAAGCGCTGGGTGCGTTTCGAGGTGGCCGGCAAGCGCGGCCAGGGGATGGCAATGGAACGCCAGGTCGTCCGCGTTGTCCGGATCAAGCAGTTCGGTGCGGAGAGCAAGCGACGCTTCGTCGTGCGTATCGGTATCTGCCTCGGTAACCATTACAAGGACGCCCAGGTCACGTTGCAGGATCGCCGGCGGCGCGAGTACCCGTTGTTGATCGGCCGCCGTTACATGGCCGGCGCCATCCTTGTTGATTCGGGACGCGAATACGTGGTGGGGCCGACCTGTCCGGGTCGTCACTGACGGAACGGCCGCCGGTTGCCGTTCAATCCATGACCACATTTCGGTATAACCGCGTTTGGCGACGATCAACCCGCGCCGCCGGGTGACACGAAGGGCTCCAAGGTGTTCGACAAAATCGTCAAAGACATTCCCCGAATTCTGGCTGAATACGGCGCTCACGTCGCCGGCGGCCTGCTTTTCCTACTGCTTGCCTGGCTGTTCGCGCGCATCGTTGACAAGGTGCTGCGTCGGGTACTGACCGAGCGCACTGGACTCGATCCGTCCTATATCCGCGTGATTGCGCGGACCGTGCGCTTCGTCATCATCGGCGTTGCCGGCATCGCCGTGTTGGAGGAGCTCGGCGTTGACATCTCCAGCCTTATTGCGGCGCTCGGTATTTTCGGTTTTGCGATCGCACTCGGCTTGCGCACATCACTGTCCAATTTCTTCACCGGCATGATGATCTATATCCTCAAGCCCTACGTGGTCGGCGATCATGTTGAGGGTGAGCGCGTCGAGGGCGCGGTGGACAGCGTCGGGGCCTTTCATACGGTCGTCGTCACCGGCGATGGCACCCATGTTTCAGTGCCGAATTCGGCGATGTGGTCGCGCTCGATCAAGAACTTTTCGCGTCCCAATCCGTTTCGCGTAGATATGACGTTGACGGTCGGGCGCGAGCTGCCCTTCGCCGAGCTCCGACCGATGATCGACAAGATCGTCCGCGCCGATCCTGTGTTTTTCAAAGCGTACCCACCGGAGGTCCGCATCGTCGACACGACCGCGCAAACGATCATTATTCGGGTGGCCGCCTGGTGTGCAGCCGAGGAGGCTTGGGCTTTTGGCGATCGGCTGAAGTTGCAGATTGGTGCGGCATTGGCAGAGGCAGGCGCAACAGTCCAGAAAATGATCGTTGTTCGCAAACGGCCCCGGACAACACAAGAGCCGAAGTCGCCGCCGAAGGATAAAGGCGAGGACTTCATTTAACGCGTACCGGATTGCGCTGGCAAAAGCATTGTGGCCGGTACCACACTCGGCCGGGCCGTGATGGCCGATCCTCCAGCGCCTCCGGTCCACCGGTCTGATAGAGATCGTACCAGTGATAGAAGGTGGCGCGGGGAATGCCGATCTGATCCAGGGTCCGCCGGACCGACAGATGCGAGCGCTCGACCTCCCGGATTATCTCCAGCTTCTCGGAGGCTGCGTATCTCATCCCTCCTCGCCCCCATCCCCGGTCATGCTTTTTTTGAGCAGCCGGTTCTCCAGCGTCAGCTCGGCGACAACCTCCTTGAGCTCCCCCGCCTCCCGGCGCAGGCCCTTCACCTTGAGCTGCTGCTGGTTTCGTGGACACCGAGATAAGGTGTTTTTGGAACTGGGAGGCAGAGGATGCAACGAAGGAAGTTCAGCCGGGAGTTCAAGCTCGAGGCAGTCAGGTTGGTGCGTGAACGCGGG
>Ga0307379_10000282_pt1 | contig 90048 bp, 74 predicted proteins | sample UN2MG_FD_202237 | JGI IMG/M metagenome (GOLD analysis project Ga0307379, IMG submission 202237) | Soil microbial communities from Risofladan, Vaasa, Finland - UN-2 | ecosystem: Environmental > Terrestrial > Soil > Coastal area > Acid sulfate soil | place: Finland: Risofladan, Vaasa | collected... | reverse complement strand
GTATTTCTGATTCTCCCACCCTTTGAGCAACATCCGCTGTGAGGTCTTTCAGCAGGTATCCGGTCAAGCTGAGTTCCGGGAAAACTATTAGAGAAGCACCCAGCTCTTTTGCATATTCTATTTCCCGGAGGTGCTTGTCCGCATTGCTTTCAAGTTCCCCTAGTATCGGCGAGATCTGCGCTATCGCCACGAGAGGTTTGTCCTTCGCCATGCGTTCCCTCCCCTCCCCCAAGAGGACTTCTCCCAATTATAACACAGCTACTGATTTAACCTCCGTGCTGGAACTTTACAATCGCACCATATTTTGTATGTGACGGTCGGCATTTTTCTCTTGCCCTGCCAACTCCTCCATGCTAGCTTTGACATTCAAGCTTCGGTTTTTTTGGCAGGTAGCATGGGGGGCTAAATTTTGATAAGCCCTTCCCCAAGCTGCGGCGAATGAGTTTTCCACATCTGTTGATACAATTGTGGAAAACTCGTTGTTACTTGATGGTTTTTAGTGCTAAAGCATTTAATTTAAACAAGTTAAAGCCATTATTGCCGTGGATAACCTTTTCGATAACGATGTCAGTAACGTCTCGTTTTTTCGGCATTTCAGCTGTGAATCTGTGATTAATTTCTCGCTGAACTGGTTAAATTAAAATGAATCCTTGGGACTCTGTACTATTAAAATTGGAAAATAATCTCCCTTCGGAGGAGTACGGCACTTGGTTTCAACCCGCTACGTATGTTCGACATACAAGCGACAGCTTGACGATTAAGGTTCCGAATAAATTGTTTTCGAGCGTCATCCGTGAGCGCTATTACGATGACATCATCTCAGCTCTCAGCGATATCGGTTATGAGCGTACCGCAATCGAAATACTTGACAGCGATGAGAGCGCCGACGTCGGTAATTATCCTCAGAAGCAGTACGATGAAAAACCCACACTTAACCCACGCTACACTTTCGGAAGCTTCGTCGTAGGCAACAGCAACGAGTTGGCTCATGCCGCTATTGCGTCTGTCGCCGAGAATCCCGGCAAACGTTACAACCCTCTATTCATCTACGGCGGCGTCGGCCTGGGGAAGACCCATTTAATGCAGGCTGCCGGCAACGAAATAATCAAGAGCCGCCCTGGCTTGCGAGTCGCCTACATGAGCAGCGAGTCTTTCATCAACGATTTGATCAGCTCAATCCGCTTTGACAGAACCTACCAGTTCCGTAGTCGTTACAGAAACATCGATGTGCTGATGATCGACGACATTCAGTTTCTCGCCGGAAAAGAGCGAACACAGGAAGAGTTCTTCCACACGTTCAACGCACTTCACGACGCTCATAAACAGATTATCATCTCCTCTGACAGGCAGCCGCGTGAGATACCCACTCTTGAGGAACGTCTCCGCAGCCGTTTCGAATGGGGGCTCATCGCCGACATCCAACCCCCCGAGTTCGAGACCAAGATTGCCATTCTGCAACGCAAGGCCGAGGAGGAGGGGGCTTCTCTTCCCGAGGACGTAGCGGCGCTGATTGCCAGACGCGTGCGCAGCAATATAAGGGAGCTCGAGGGGTGCCTGATACGTCTTGTTTTTTACAGCTCACTAACTGGCAGGGAAATAGGTCTTAAGATGGCTGAAGATGCTCTCGCCGATCTCCTTGAGCCGAGCGACAGGGTTATTACCATCGACGAGATCCAGGCAAGAGTTGCTGAGTACTACAGCATTTCAACCCGTGAGCTTACCAGCAGCATTCGCACAAAGAACCTCACCCGACCTCGCCAGGTTGCGATGTATCTCTGCAAGCAGCTAACCCCTCATTCCCTGCCTGAAATCGGCGGTCGATTCGGCGGCAAGCACCACAGCACCGTAATACACTCCTTAAGGAAGATCGAGGGCCTCCGTAAAGAGGACGAATCACTGAACTCCCTGATCAACAACCTCGTTAGCGTGCTTTCCTGAGCATGCATCCGTTCCTAATCGCCCGTCATCCCCTGTTGAAAAAATTGTCTACTCGTTGTGGATAGCCTGTTCATCACATGTTAATTCAACAATCCTTTGATGAAAAACTGTTGATGGAGTTGTGGATACTGTTGATAACTCGCCTGTGCACTTTCCTGTTGAAATGCTGTCGGAAGGTCGGACTAAAACTGTTGAGTAACGTTATTGCAAGCCGGTGATTCTTGCGCTCGACAATCCTTCCACGTTAATATACACAGGTATTCAACAGCAACTCCGTTCGTCCTTTCTAAATGTGAGGGGATCGAAACCGCCGTTGCAGAACACTATGGGAAGATACGGTTTGATGAAGGGCTTGCCAATCCGCAATTCCACAGCACCTACTACTACTACGAGTTTGTACTCTCCTTCTAAAAAACCTTCTCCCCGGTAGCAGTGGTTTCAGCCTTCTTGTAAGAGGTGTGCCAAAATGCAGTTTGTCGCCAAGAAACAAAATATCCTGAATGAGATATCCCTGGTCCAGGGAATCGTGGAAAAACGCAGTACGCGTCCGATTCTGGCAAACACGCTCCTAGAGACCGATGATAACAGCATCAAGGTATATGCCACCGATCTGGAGGTTGGGCTAAGTTCCAATTTCGAGGCGGTAATTGGCACGGCCGGCTCAATCACCTCACCGGCGAGGAAGCTTGCCGACATCGTGAGGCTGTTGCCCGAGGATGTCGAGATCAGCGTTGAGGTGACTGAGAACAACTACCTTCGGATAACATGCGGTAAGATTGAGTATAAGCTTGCTGGCGCACCGAAAGCCGATTTCCCCTCAGTTCCAAAGTACGACTTCGCCGATGGGATCAAGATCCCCGCGCAGACTCTCAAGGAGATGATAAACCGGACGATTTACGCTATAACGACGGAGGAGACTCGCTATGCGCTCAATGGCGCTCAGCTGTCGTTCGAAGCCGGAAAGATAAGGATGGTCTCCACAGATGCGCATAGGCTCTCGTTCGTTGAGTACCCTTTCAAAGAGTACGAAGGCGAGCCGATGGATATCTTGGTGCCGCGAAAGACAGTGGCTGAGCTGCGTACGTTGATAGGTGAAAAGCCCGAGAACGTAGAATTCGGCCATAGTGAAAATCACCTGTTTTTCCGTGTTGGAGGACGCACGCTCGACAGCCGCATGCTGGAAGGGCAGTTCCCCAACTACGAAAAGGTAATACCGAAAGGCAATGACAAAAGGGTAACCATCAACCGTGAAGTCCTTGCAGAGGCGATTAATCGCGTTGCACTTCTTAGCCATGAGACATCGAGGGCGGTCCGCCTCCAGTTTATGCCAGGAAGCATGTTGCTTTCCTCATCGAACCCTGAGATGGGTGAAGCTAAAGAAGAGATCGAGGCGATCTACGACGGAACGGACATGCACATTGGTTTTAACGCGAAGTACCTCAGCGAATTCATTTCGTCGCTGGATTCTGATGAAGTGATCATGGAATTACGCGATGAGGCAGGTGCTGGTTTGATGCTGCCGGCTGGTGAGGACAAGGGTATTTACAAGTATGTAATCATGCCCATGCGTATATAAAAAGTTAGCTTTGAGATATCAAAACGGCTAACTGGCAAGAGAATTTTTCAGCTTGATGTTAACACATTATCTTGCGCTGGGCCGGATATAATGGTCTACCAGGCGAGGCGGCAACGTCACGGGACGCCAGAATCGAGCACCTTTCGCCGGGGCTAATTCTGTAATAAAATGAATTGAATGTTTGAACATTGAGATAAGACAACATGTGCGCAAAGAAGAAAAAATCTGAAACAGAGTACACGGGCGAGAGCATCCAGATTCTCAAGGGTCTGAGTGCTGTCCGCAAGCGTCCCGCAATGTACATTGGCTCGACCGGACCGCTGGGGCTTCATCAGTTGGTCTATGAGGTTGTTGACAACAGCATAGATGAGTCGATGGCAGGCCACTGCGATCACATCGAGGCGGTGATACACATTGATAACTCGGTGACAGTCAGGGACAACGGACGCGGAATACCAGTTGATAAGCATGCCACCGAGAAGATTCCGGCAGCGACGGTGGTGATGACTTACCTTCATGCCGGCGGCAAGTTCGACAACAAGAGTTATAAGATATCTGGAGGGCTGCACGGCGTCGGTGTCAGCGTCGTTAACGCGCTGAGTGAGTGGCTCGAAATGGAGATCCGCCGCGACGGTGCGGTCTGGCACCAGCGTTTCGAGCGCGGTGAGCCGGTTGATAAGCTGACCAAGACCGGTAATATGAAGAGAAGCGGCCACAGCGGTACAGTAATCACATTCAGGCCCGATAGGGAAATCTTCGGGGAAATCGAATACTCATTCGAGACACTGAGCGAGCGCCTGCGCGAGCTGAGCTTCCTCAACTCCGGATTAAAGATAAAGATTACGGACGAGCGCCAGGAGGGCAAGGAAAACGAGTTCCAATACAAGGGTGGGATAGCCAGCTTCGTCAGCCACCTTGGCCGTAACAAGCGAGTTCTACATAAAAAACCGATTTACATTTCCAAGGAAACAGACGGCATAGTTGTTGAGTGCGCTATTCAGTATAACGAGGGTTATCAGGAAACGGTTTTCTCATTTGCCAACAATATCAATACAAAAGATGGCGGTAGCCACCTCGCCGGATTCCGCTCGGCGTTGACGCGTACGATAAACAGCTACGGGAAGAGTTCGGGCCTCTTCAACAAGGCTAAGTCGCTGCCCAGCGGCGATGACGTGCGCGAAGGAATCATGGCTGTTGTATCAGTAAAGCTGCCCAATCCGCAGTTCGAGGGCCAGACCAAGACGAAGCTCAATAACGACATTAAGGGCTTGGTAGAGTCTGCGATAATCGATGGCGTCGGAACACATTTTGAGGAAAACCCGACGGTTGCTCGAAAAATCGTAACCAAGTGTCTTGATGGCGCTAGAGCCCGGGAAGCGGCGCGCAAAGCGCGCGACCTGACACGGCGCAAGGGATTGCTCGAGGTCAGCGCACTGCCTGGCAAACTTGCCGACTGCCAGGAGCGGGACGCGACGGCAGCCGAGTTGTTCCTGGTAGAGGGAGACAGCGCTGGCGGTAGTGCAAAGCAAGGCCGCGACCGTCGCTTCCAGGCGATCCTACCTCTGCGTGGAAAGATCATCAATGTCGAGAAGGCGCGTTTCGACAAGATACTCGCCCACGAAGAAATACGCACGATAATCACTGCCCTTGGAACAAGCGTCGGCAAGGATGATTTCGACATAAACAAGGTGCGCTATCACAAAGTGATCATCATGACTGATGCTGACGTGGATGGCTCCCACATCCGTACACTGCTGCTCACTTTTTTCTACAGGCAGATGCCCGAGCTGATCGAGAACGGTTATATCTACATAGCCCAGCCGCCGCTATACCGCGTCAAGCGCGGAAAGAAGGTTGATTATATCGATAACGAGGTGAAGCTCGAAAGCTTCCTGATGGATATCGCCGCCGACGAGATAACGGTTGTGATCGAGAGCACCGGCGAGGAGATTCGCGGGGCGATGCTGAGAAAGAAACTGGAGAAACTTACGGAGTACCGCCGGTTGTTCGATATCGCAATGATGCGCGGCGTCCATCCGCGCGCGATCAAACTTCTGCTCAAGGGTGATGTGCGCTATAAAACAACTTTCGCTGAACTCGATAAAGCGAAGGAACTAAGTGACATGCTTAATGCCGACCCCGAGTTGCGACTGATCGAGATGCGCATCGACGAGGAACACGGCTTGCATGAGCTGCTGGTAACCGAAGCACTGAATGGCAAGCGTCCTTTCGTAGTAAATTACGAGTTCATCGGGGCAGCGGAATACCAAGCGCTTTTGAGGATTTACAAAGAGACCGAGGAATTCGATAACCCGCCATATCTGGTTACCGACGGCAAGGCGAATCTGCATAGCAAAAGCAAGGCAGACCTGCTGAACCATGTGTTCGAGCTGGCGAAGAAGGGAATGGTTATCCAACGCTACAAGGGTCTCGGAGAGATGAACCCGGAACAGCTATGGGAGACAACGATGAATCCGGAGGTACGCACTCTCTTGCAGGTGAACATCGAGGATGCGGTCGCTGCCGACGAGATATTCACAATACTGATGGGCGACGAGGTGGAGCCGCGACGCAGTTTCATCGTTAAAAACGCGCTTTACGCTTCTAACATAGATATTTGATCACAGCGGACGGTTTCCTTTTCCAGAAACGACATCGCCATTCATCTTGACGTTCCTAAGCGGACGGGCAACCAGACCGCTGCGGCTGAACTTTTCAATCAGTTCTTCATTACGCAGGACTATCTGAAGTAGCGCTTCGAAAACATCCGGAGCGAACCAATTGACGTCAGTCGACATTTCGATCAGTGCCGGGACCGACTCCTTCATTTTGCCGTAGTTGCGATCAGATGTAATGGCGTCGTAGATTTCGGCAGCTGCAACGATGCGAGCGAAAGGATGAATCTCCTCGCCCTTAAGGCCATCGGGATAGCCGCTGCCATCGTAGCGCTCATGGTGGCATTTCACCATCAGCTGCACCTCCTCAGGCAGACCATGCGCGCGCGCAATTTTATAGCCGAGGACAGGATGTACCTGAACGGTTTCATACTCTTTATCTGTTAGCGGGCCCTCTCTGTTAATGAGCCCGGGATCGATCTGCGTCAGGCCGATATCGTGCAGCAGGCCGCCGAGGCCGAGAAGCACCAACTTGTCGCGCTCATTCCCCAAAAGCTTTTTGCCGAGCAGAAGGCAGAAGGTAGCAACATTGATGTGGTGAGAGAAGGCGTATGCGTCAGTGGATGAGATGGCGAAGAGGCAGCCGGCGGCGTTGGCCGAGCTAAGGATAAGATCGGTATGTGACTCGATGAAACGCTTCGAGTGCTTTACAGCGTTACCGTTGCGCGGCTCTGACAGCAGTCGCTGGATAATGCGTTTTCCCACACCATGAACTATCTTGGCCTTCTCCTCGTTGGAAATCCGCCAGTTGGCGACTAACCGGTTGAGATGCTCGAAGGCGTAATCGTAATAACTGTCCATATCATCGCTGCTGATGTAGAAGAGCCTGTTGGTTCCCCGCAGCAGTTTCTTGTGGTGTTCAGTGAGCTCAAATCCTGAGCGACAGAACAGAACAAGACGGTTGTTCCTGTCGGTTGCGTAGAGGTCGAACGGCACAACCCCTTGCTCGATGGAATCGGCCGAGATGGTTCTGGCGTAGCGCTGGGCCAAGGTTGACACTCCAGTTTATTGCGGTGACAGTATGCTACAGACGCGAAAGGTATTTAAAGCGCATTTTTCACGCACCCGGGGAGAAGCGTACCTGAGGGGCTGTTCAAAGAAGGTTGGTACAGCCAGCAAGCTTGTTAGCCTGGAAGTCATGGACAAGATCCATGTTGCGCAAGACGCTCTGCAACAGCGCATTAAATGCTTCCTGATCGATGTGGGGTTCGGTTGCTGCGATTTCGTGAAGCGCCTCGAGCGGCATCATTTTTGATTTGTACGGCCTGTCTGAAGTGAGGGCGTCGTAGATATCGGCAACGGCGACGATGCGAGCAGTCGGGTGGATGCGCCAACCCGAGAGGCTATCTGGATAGCCGCTGCCGTCGAGGCGCTCGTGGTGGTGGTGTCCCGCATCGGCTATCGGCCTCGGCAGCGAATGTTCTTTGATGATTTCGTAGCTGTAGTAAGCGTGGCGCTTCATTACCTCCCACTCCTCGGCGTCAAGGCAGGTGTCCTTCTCCAGAATATTCTGATCTATGCGTGACTTACCCACGTCATGCAGCAGGCCTGACATACCGAGCTCCCAGAGCTTCTTCTTGTCATTGCCGAAGAGCTTTTCGCCGAGCATGATGCAGAAAGTGCAGACGTTGATGCTGTGCGAAAAGGTGTAAGAATCGAATGCGGAGAGTTCGAACATGTTGGCGGCCGCCTCGGGCGAGGAAAAAATCAGCGCTACTTGGCTCTCCACGAGGCGGCGTGAACTGTTCATTACAGAGCCGCTGCGGGGATCTTCCATTAGGGACTTAACGGTACGCTTGCCAACGCCGTATACGATCATCGCTTTGTCGCTTACACGAATTTCCGGATTGTTGACTATTTTCTCGATTCTGTCGGAGGCGTACTCAAGGTACTTGTCCTTGTCTTCGGAGGCGATATAGAAGACCCGCCCCAGATCCTTGAGGATCCCCTTGCGCTTGGGTGTGTAGGCGAGCCCCTTGCGGAGGTAGAGGGTGGCGTGCCCCTCCTTATCCTTGGTGAAGAGAGTGAACGGGACAAGCCCGGGTTCGATCGAGGCAGCTGCTATTACCGTGAAACGTTGCTTCTTCATTAGTCCAACCAAAGCGCGCTACTGGATAATTAGCGATTATTTGACGGCGGAATATCGTCAGTCGGCTTTCGATTCCCCGTGATCAGGCCTATCCGACGTCTGTCTCCTTATGTGGGCACCTGGTTGTAAAACCGCTCTCTTTACTGTTCCTTCATGGGCCGAGAGGCTTGCGTGTCTCTCTCGGCGGCGGCACCAATCGTTGGCATCGAACCCCCCTTTTCCTTTATTGCGAGCAGTGATGCAGTGATTTTTCCCTCGCCGGGGAGACCTTCTCCGTTTTTAGCGGAGACGGCCCGCTCGGATGCTTCGTAGACCTCTTGCCGGAAGTCTGGCGGGACGTGTTGGTCGCAGAAAGTGCTGATTAATTGCTCGTTGCGTAGGACGATTTCCAAGAGCGCCCCGAACACCTCGAGATCGTAGATCTGAATATCCTTGGCTATCGTCGTGAGGGCATGTAGATGCGAGGTTTGCCTACGGTAAATGCGGTCGCTGGTGAGGGCGTCGTAAACGTCTGAGATGGCGGCGATGCGGGCAAAGGGGTGTATCTCATCGCCCTTGAGGCCATCGGGATAGCCGCTGCCGTCAAGGCGTTCGTGGTGGCTGCGGCAAATTGCGAGAATCGGCTCAGGCATCCCCATCTCCGAGACGATTTCACAACCATAGACGGTGTGCATTCTGACCTCCTTGATTTCTTTATCGGTCAGTTTTGCAGGCTTGAACATGATACGGGGATCAATCCTCGACTTGCCGATGTCCAGCAGAAGCCCGCCCATTCCGAGCATAAAAAGCAGTTCATCTTCCGCCCCGATGAGTTTCTCGCCCAGCAGCACGCAGAAGATGCTGGTGTTGATGCTGTGAGAGAAGGTGTAAGGATCGAGCGACGAGAAAGTGAACAGGCTGCTGGCAGCCTCTGCTGAGAAGAGAAGGAGATCCCTGAACGTGTTGACAACCTTTTCAGTCTCCCGCAGGCTCACAGCACTGCCGGGATTGTCGAGAAGGTTGCGAACGGTGCGCTTTGCGATTCCGTGTGTAATATTCGCCTTATCGCTGATGCGGATTTCGGGATCTTTGATGATGGTATCGAGGCGACCGTGAACGTAATCGAGGTAAGCTTCGTAGTCGTTACCGCCGATGTAGAACCCGCGGTCGCGACTCGCGAGCACCACCATGTGTTTCTCGGTGATCGGATAACCGGCCTTGCAGAAGAGCACAAGGTGACCCTTGTGGTCAGGCGCGTAAATATTGAAAGGGATGGTGCCAAGCTCGATTGAGCCTGCTGCGATGGTTGTCATAAATTGTTTGTACACCACGTTTTCCCTGGCAGAACGTCAGTCCCTGACCTTGAATGCAAGAACAATCAAGAAAAAGCATGTTTGTAGCATAATTATATGTAATTTTTATAGATTTCTCAACTATTTTGACCCAGTGAGTGGACAACAACAGAGCAAATTCCTAAACGAGAAACCATGACAACAAGGGAAAGGGATTTTGTTTATAGATGGGGGTCGACTACTAGAAGCCGGCTCTCGGTGCGGCAGTGTTGGTGCTTATGTGCCGCGTGGCGGCGGAGATATCCCGCGTCTTTAATCTTTTCGCCAGGAAGCCCTCGATAAGCCTCTCGTCCCGCAGCACGATGCGCAGGAGCGCGTGAAAAACCTTGGTGTCGTAGCGCTTGATTTTCTGAGCCATGATCGAAAGGGCCTGTAGGTGAGGCATCTTTGCGTGCTGCTCGCGGTCAGAGGTCATGAAGTCGTAGTCGTTTGCGACGGAGGCGATGCGTGCGAACGGATGTATCGCGTCGCCGCGGAGGCCGTCGGGGTAGCCCGTCCCGTCGGCCATCTCGTGGTGGCTGCGTGCGATCGCAATGACCGAGCTCGGCATCTTGTGTCCCCCTATAAGTTCGGCGCTGAGGGCGGGATGGCGTTTTATCTCTGTGACTTCTCGCTCCGTAAGAGGGGTGCGTTTGAGCAGCAAGCTAGCGTCGAGCTGTGTCTTCCCGAGGTCGTGCAGGAGGCCGCCAAGGCCGAGCTGATGCAGGTCCTCCTTGGATTGTCCGAACAACTGCTGCCCAAGGAGGATGCAGAAAGTGCTTACGTTGATGCTATGGGAAAGTGCATAGGGGTCGGCGGCGGAGAGGGCGAAGAGGTGCACGGCCGCATTAGGAGAGCCGATGATCAGCTCAATCTGGGAATCAATAAAGCGCCCGGAACGTTTTACCGCTTCTCCGCTGCGCGGGTCGTCAAGTAGTTTTCTTACTATGCGTTTGCCCACACCGCGCACGATCCGCGCTTTCTCACCCGGCTGGATCGTCTCGCTGGCGATAACATCCTCGATGCGTTCGAATGTGTAATCGAGATAAGCATCGATTTCGGCGCTACTGATATAGAAAATTCGGTCGTTGCGCTTTAACGCCTCCATGTGGCGGGGCGTGATGGCGAAGCCGGAACGGCAGAACAGCACCATGCCTCCCAAGCCGCCTTTGGCATATAGATCGAACGGGATTTCTCCGAGCTCGATCGAGCCGCCGACAATGGTAGTCAAAACTATCTTTGACAAAGCGAAAAACCCCTGCCGTCATGGCGTTCAAGAAGAATTATTACATCAATTTCCAGGTGTTTTCGTGCGCTTTTTCACTTTGATTGACACAAATGGACTTGCCCGGGCGGAAGTTAACGAGGTTCGTAGACAGCGTAGTCAAGCGGAGACCAAAGAGGCTATAATGTTCTGATCGAAGGAATGGAGAATATGCCGGAATACATGCATGGCACAAAGGTGCCGGTCAACATCGAAGACGAGATGCGCAAGTCCTACATGGACTATGCGATGAGCGTAATTATCGGCCGCGCCCTGCCCGATGTGCGCGACGGCCTAAAGCCCGTACACCGCCGCGTTCTTTACTCAATGCAGGAATCGGGCGTTACCTATAACCGACCTTTTCGCAAGAGCGCACGCATCGTGGGCGACGTAATGGGTCGCTATCACCCTCACGGCAACGACGCCATCTATGACGCAGTGGTCAGGATGGCGCAGGGCTTTTCGTTACGCTACCCGCTGATAGACGGGCAGGGAAACTTCGGGAGCATCGACGGCGACGAAGCCGCGGCGATGCGCTACACCGAAGTCCGTATGCAACGCATCGCGGGAGAACTGCTGAGCGACATAGAAAAGGACACCGTCAGCTTCGAGCCGAACTACGACGACAGCCTTCGGGAGCCAACCGTCCTGCCGTCGTCTTTCCCAAACTTGTTGTGCAACGGCTCCAGCGGAATCGCAGTCGGAATGGCCACCAACATACCGCCGCATAATCTCAACGAGATTGTAGCCGCGCTGGTGACGTTGGCGAACAATCCCGACATCTCTATCGAAGAGATGATCAAGATCGTTCCCGGGCCGGACTTCCCTACCGCTGGATTCATCTGCGGTTCCGAGGGCATCAGGTCGGCTTACAAAACCGGTAGGGGTACGATTCAGATCAGAGCGCGTGCCGCGATCGAGAAGGATGCCAAGCGCGATCGCATGAGCATCCTGGTCACAGAACTGCCCTACCAGGTTAACAAAGCGCGCCTGATGGAGCGCATAGCCGAGCTGGTGCGCAGCAGGAAAATCGAAGGGATCTCCGACCTGCGTGACGAGAGCGACCGCGACGGCATGCGCGTCGTCATCGAGCTGAAGCGTGGCGAGGTACCGGAGGTCATCCTCAACCAGCTCTACAAGCACACACAATTGCAGGTTTCTTTCGGGATCATCCTGCTCGCCATCGACGGTCGGCAGCCGAGGGTGTTCAACCTCAAAACGGCGCTCGAGGCTTTCCTTGGCCACAGGCGCGAGGTGCTCATCCGCCGAACACTATTTGATCTCCGCAAAGCCGAGGAAAAGCTGCACATTCTCGCAGGGCTGATGATCGCGGTTGACAACATCGATGAGGTAATAGGGCTGATTCGGAACTCACCCGACCCCGATGCAGCGCGGGCAGGGTTGATGCAGCACTTCGAACTCAGCGAGATCCAAGCCCAGGCCATCCTCGACATGCGGCTGCAGCGCTTGACCGGACTCGAGCGCGAAAAGATCGCAGCCGACTACCGCGAGACAAAGCAGCTCATTGCCGACTTGGAAGAGTTGCTGGCCAGCGAGAAGAAGCAGCGCGCGGTAATCATCGGCGAACTGCAAGACCTGGCGAAGCGCTACGGAGATCCCCGCCGGACTGAGATAGTGGGCGCGGCAAGCGACCTGAGCATCGAGGATCTGATCAAGGAAGAGCCGATGGTCATCACCATCACCAACAGCGATTACATCAAGCGCACCGCCGTGACGACCTATCGTAAACAACGCCGCGGCGGCAAGGGCCGCATCGGCATGGTAACCAAGGGTGAGGATTTGGTGAAGCACCTGTTCATCGCCTCGACCCACGACTACATACTGATCTTCACCCAGCAAGGCCAGGTCTACTGGCTCAAGGTTCACGAACTTCCAGAGGTGGGCGCAGCTGGCAAGGGCAAACCGATTATTAACCTCATTAATATCGAAAAGGGCGACAACGTTGCCTCGGTCATCAGCGTTCAGGAATTTAATGAGGGACGCAATGTCGTAATCGTTACCCACAGCGGGCAAATAAAGAAGACACCACTTAGCGCCTTCTCCAACCCTCGAGCCAAAGGCATAATTGCCATCGGATTGCGCAAGGGCGACAGTATGCTCGACGCCAGGTTGTCAGACGGCAAGAGCTATGTCGTGCTCTCCACACGGCAAGGCAAGGCAATCCGCTTCAAGGAAAGCGACGTGCGGGAGATGGGCCGCACAGCCCAGGGCGTGCGGGGCATTTCACTGCGCGGCAAGGACAAGCTTGTCGGGATGCTTGTCGTCGGTGATGTGGGCACGCTGCTGACTGTATCCGAAAACGGCTTCGGCAAGCGCACGGCAATCGAGGGCTACCGTGTCACCGGGCGAGGCGGGCTCGGCGTAGTTAACCTCAAGACGTCGAAGAAAACCGGCATGGTAGTCGGTGTGGAGTTCGTGAACGATGATGACGAGGTGATTCTCATCAGCGCGGCAGGCAAAATCCTGCGCACGCGCGTAGGCGACATCAGAAAGATCGGACGCGCAACGCAGGGCGTGAGAGTACTTGATTTGGAAAAAGGAGATATTGTTGTCGCAATCGCCAAAGTGGTTGAACGCGATTAGGAGCCCGGGGTTGTGCGAAGCAGATTAATTCTTGCGGCGGTGATCGGGAGTATTGCCGTTGTGGTGGTGTTGTTTCTGCTGTTGGGCCTCGACGGCGTCGGCAGCCTGATGCGGCAAGCGGCCGAGCTGAGGGAGGCGGGGGATTATGAGAAAGCGGCAGATTTGTACTGGCAGGCGGCGATGATGAACCCCGATTTACCCGGGGCGGCAGAGGCCCTTTTCGAGGCCGGTTTCACATATTACGTCGTCGGCAAACCCAAGGCAGTCGGCGAACGAAAGCAGTCCGAGCTCTCGAAAGCTGCCGAGCAGGCCTTTACCAGATTGATAGAGAAATATCCCGAGAGCAGCTATGTCAAACAAACTAGGCTCGAGCTCGGAAAACTCTACATGGACAGCGATGATTACGGCAAAGCGATAGAGCAGCTTGAAGCGGTGGTCGGGAGCATCAAAGAACCCCGGGAGCGCCAAAGCGTGTGCCTCGACATGGCCACGTGTTACGAGAGATTAGGCCGCGTCGAGCTGGCAATAGGCCGCCTGAAGGATATCATCAACCTTAGCCAGGCCGGCGAGACGTTTGAGCAGGCGCATCTGATTCTCGCGCGCTTCTACCATCAAGCGGGGCTGCATGAGCAGGCAGTCGTCCTGCTCAATCAGCTATTGCACGGCCCGATTTCCTATCACACCAAGCAAGCCTCCTACACCAGGCTCGCGGGCTACCTGCTGGAGTTGCACCGCTTTGAGGAAGCAATGGCCGCCCTCGACCAGGTTGAGGTGAATTCGTCGAACCGAGCGATGATTAACGACCTTCGCGACAGGATAAGGCGCCGGAGCAATCCCGGCCCTGCGCGTTGACAATCCGGCAGTTCTCTGGCGGAGTGTAACTTTGATTACTGTTGCATCCTCTCTCGCAATGGATAAAATGGCGGCGGGATGATTCTGAATGGAAGCCCTGTAAACTGCTCCGGGGGAAATAATCATGAGAAAATGTTTAATTTTCGCAGCACTTGCCGGACTGACTTTGGCGGCGGGTTGCGGAGGTGAAGGCCCTGTCGAAAGCCGCGAATTCCTTGTTGGTGCGGTGCTCTCATTAGACGGCACGTACAACCACTACGGAACCTCGATCCAGAAGGGTATCGAGATGGCGATCGACGAAATCAACAGCGACGGCGGCATCAACAGCGTGCCATTCAAGGTCGAAATCAAGAACTCGCAGAGCACCAGGAACGGCGCCGCCGCTGTGATGAACGAACTTATCGACGCTGGATATGAAATCGTCATCGGCGCTGAAACCACCGATCTGACCGCCGAGCTGATACCACTGGCTGCCAGCAAAAAGGTCATACTGATGACGCCCTCGGCCACCTCACCCAGCCTGCGCCGGATCAAGTCCAATGGCTACTTCTTCAGAATGTGCCCGACCGACGACAACGAGGCGCAGAAGCTTTATGAAGAATTGACCCGTGCCCATCCGCGTTTTCCATTCATCAAGCGCTCCGTCAAGCGGGTGCTGGCGCTGGTGCTGCGCAACAATGCCTATAGCGACGGGTTGTGGGACGCATTCGGCCGCGATCTGGTTCGAAATGAAAAGTTGCAGTACGAGCATATCTACTTCGATCAAAACGTGGCGCAGGAAGAGCCCGGCGAGGGCGGCTACAACGATCAGATGAAGGGGATCATCGCGAAGGTTGCCGAGTACCAGATATCTGACGAGAACGTGGAGGAAACCCCAGCAGTTGTGATTTTTGCGTTTGCCGACGACGTTCAGAAGATGCTGCGCGCCTTTAAGCGCGAGGGCTTCAATCTGAACCTCTACTGTTCTTCCTCGGTTGACACCGTCTCGTTCCTAAGCGGGGCGGCCGAGTACGCCGAAGGGCTCGTCTTCCCGCGCATTTTCGATCCGAAGAGCACAGACAACCCGAAGATTGTCGACTTCGTCGGCAAGTACAAGGCCATTCACGGCACCGAACCTGACCTCTACGCAGCCTATGGCTACGACTGCGCGAAACTCATCGCGCTTACCCTGAGGCGCGAATTCATAGACGAATATATTGAGGAGCCGCGTAACTTCCGTCTGCAGATGAATGACGAGCGCTTTGACGGCCTCACTGGCCGGGTCGACTTCAGCCAGCAGGACAACGAAGTCATCAAAAACTTCCTGCTCTACAAGATCATCGAAGGCGTTCCCGTGTTCATCGATGAGTACGAAAACCAGCAGGAGACGGAGAAGTACCGCGAGATGCGCGAACTTCGTAACAGGCGGGGCGTGGGCGAATAGGCGCGAAATTACCTCATCGCAACTCGGATGAACAGCGACGCAGGGAGAGAATTCCCTGCGTTTTCTATTTTGATGTCTTTTTCGTATGAGCGTAAACAACAAGGCACTCTTCGATCTCCTAGCCGGCGGATGGCGCTTACCGCGACTTCTTGACCGGCGCTTGAGAGAATCCGGCATTGCCCGCGCCGTAGGCGACGGGAGGCCGGCGGCGGTGCTGCTGACCGCTTCCTTCTTTGGGCTTGGCTGGCGGAAGCTGTTGCTGGTAGTACCCGAATCGCGCGGCCTTCAGGAATGTGCGGCTGAACTGCGGACGATGCTCGATCTAATGGGTCAGGGCGGCGTCGCGGTTGCAACCCTACCAGAGCCCGCGCGCTCGCCCGCGGATGAGTTGCCGATTCACCCGCGCATCGGGATTGCCCGCGCGGAGGCCGCGGCCAGGCTTTACGGCGAAGGGCCGGCGGTATTAATCGTACCGGCGGGAGCGCTGCGGTGGGGAATTGTGGCGCCGGCGCGTTTCCGCAGCATGCTTGTCACGCTCAGTGATGGCACCGAGGTCGATCGCGATGGCCTGGGAACCGAGTTGGTGCGCCTCGGTTACGTTCGGCGGCAACTGGTCGCTGAGCCGGGGGAGTTCGCATTACGCGGTTACGTTGTCGATGTTTACTCGCCCGACCGTAGCCTGCCCGTGAGGGCGGAGCTAATCGGAGATAGGATCGAAACCCTCAAGCTTTTCAATCCCGCCGACCAGCGTTCGCAGGCTCCGGTTAACGAATACCGGATAGCACCGTTACGAAGCATGCCGCTCGAAGCCGGCGAGGAAGCGGCTCTGCGTGCTGGCCTGAAGGCACGCGACGGCATCGACGACGAAACGAGGGCGTTGCGCCACGAGACGCTGCACCGCGGCGAGGAAGGTCCGTGGCTATGGCTTGAACCCACGGCCCGAGCGGCTGCGGCGGGTTTCGAGGAAGCATTGCCCGACGGCGGCCTGGTCCTCTTGGCAGGAACAGAAAGAATAGAGGGCGCCCTGAAGGAGCAGGAGATCTATTGGCCGCATGATGCGACGGTTGCGGCTGGCGAACTGCTGGAAAGCCTAAAACGGAAACCGACAGTCGAAGTCGCATCGCTGGCTCTTGGCGATGGATCCGACTATCTGCCGACCGGCATTAAGACGAATGTATTGACATTAAAGCGGGAAGAACACTTCGGCCGATTTGTCGAGGAGGTCAGGGAACTGGGAAGGGGGCGGATCACCGCAGCGATTGCCGTAATGCAAAGCGAAGGCGTTGCCCGCAGGCTCGTTGATCGTCTGCTCGACGGGGGTGTAAGGGCGATGACTGCCCCTGATCCGCCCGCGGTGCCTGAAGATGTGATAGAGGCTTTAAGCCGGGGAAGGGAGGGAGCAGTAGTTGTCACCGCAGGTTCGCTGCGCGAAGGGATGCTGATCGAGGAAGTCGGCCTGCGTTTCTATTCCCACAGCGACATCTACGGAGAGCTGCCTAAACCGGCGCGCCGCCAGAAAAGCTCCTCGGCTTTCTACACCCCTCTCGAGGATCTCAAACAGGGCGATTTCGTCGTTCACATAGATCATGGCATAGGCCTATTCGACGGCTTGCACACAATCCGCAGGGGCGAGGAGGTGCTGGATGTCGTCAGGATAATATACCGCGGCGGCGACCGCTTGCTCATGCCGGTCGATAAGCTGACGCTGCTGCAGAAATACAGTGTGCTGGAGAGCAGCGAAGAAGGGCACAAGCCGCGCCTGGATAAGCTGGGCGGGGCCAGCTGGGAGAGGGTCAAAAGCAGGGTCAAAAGTTCGATCAGGAAGATGGCCGGCGAGCTTCTCAACCTCTACGCGGTGCGCAACACCGTGAGAGGGATAAGCCACCTCCCCGACGACGAGACGGTGGAGGAATTCGAGCGCTCATTTCCCCATCCCGAAACTCCCGATCAACTCAGGGCGATGGAGGAGATCAAGTCTGATATGGAGAGGTCCCTGCCGATGGACCGACTTCTGTGCGGCGATGTCGGTTACGGCAAGACGGAGTTGGCGCTTAGAGCAGCGATAAAGGCTGCCGCCGGGGGGCGGCAGACGGCGTTGCTCGCCCCGACGACCGTGCTGGCACAACAGCATTTCGAGACCTTCAGGCGCAGGATCGAAAGCGGAGGATTCCGCTTCAAGGTCGAGCTGTTGAGCCGATTCCGCAGTCCTGCGGAACAGCGAGAAACGGTGGAGCGGCTAAAAAGCGGCGATGTTGACATCGTGGTCGGCACCCACCGCCTGCTCAGCAGCGATATCGGCTTTCGCGACCTGGGGCTGCTGATCGTCGATGAAGAACAGCGTTTTGGTGTCACCCACAAGGAAAGGATCAAGAGACTGCGCCAGCGGGTGGACGTTCTTGCAATGACTGCCACACCCATACCGCGCACGCTGAATATGTCGCTCATGGGCATCCGCGACATCAGCGTCATCGAAACACCTCCACGGAACCGGCTGGCGATACACACCGAGGTAATGGCCTTCAACCCGGAGCGAGTGCGGCAGGCGGTCGAAGCCGAACTCGCGCGCGAAGGACAGGTTTTTTATATTCACAACAGGATCGAGCGGATCGAACACGTGGCATCGATGCTGAGGAAACTTGTGCCGGAATCCCGCATCGCGGTTGCCCACGCCAAAATGTCCCCCGCCGCCCTGGAGGGGACAATGGCGGCGTTCGTAGCCGGCGACTACGATCTGCTGGTTTCCACGGCAATCATAGAGAACGGCCTCGACATCCCCCGAGCGAACACAATCATCGTCGACCGCGCAGACCGCTTCGGTCTGGCGCAACTCTACCAGCTCCGTGGCAGAGTGGGCCGTTCCGACAGGCTCGCCTATGCCTTCCTGCTTGTGCCCGGCCCGTTGGCGATGAGTGCCGACGCCCGCAGAAGGCTCGAGGCAATTAGGGAATTCAGCGAGCTGGGTAGCGGGTTCCGCATCGCCGCGATGGACCTGGAGATCCGCGGCGCCGGGAACCTGCTCGGAGCGGAGCAGAGCGGCCACATCGAAGCCATTGGATTCGAGCTGTATAACCGTTTGCTGGAAAAGACCGTGCGCGAGATGCGGGGGCGCGGTGGCGAGTCCGACGAGGAGGACTTCGAGACCACGATGAATCTAAAGCTGGACCTTCACATCCCCGAAGATTACATTTCTGATGCCGGTGGCCGCATGCGCGTTTACCGCCGGGTCGCGGGGGCGTCTTCTGAAGAGGAGCTGGTAGCGCTCGAGGAAGAACTTCGAGACGTGTTCGGCCCGGTGCCGCCCTCGGTGGATGTGCTTATGCACTTTGCGGGGCTCAAGCTGCTGGCGTCGGAACTCAAGATTGAGAAGATCGAGCGCGAGGGCGGAAGCCTTGCTGTAAAATTTTCTCGCGATTCAAAGATTTCACCGGAATCGCTGGCGGAATTGGTCGCCATGCGACCCAAGGCGCGCTTCAGCAAGACCGGAGTGCTCTTCTGGCGTGTAGGAGACAGCAGCCCGACTGCAGTGCTTGACGAAATTTCAAAGCTCTTGCATTCGTTGGCGGGCTAGGACAGAATGCTTTACTCGTTGAAGGAAAAGGAGTTGTTCATGCGCTATACGGGCGCGGCTCTGGCTGTTTTACTACTGATCCTGGCGGTTTCATGTGCTGAAGAGGCCAAGCAAGAGCCATTGCTGCGCATTGAGGAACAGGAACTTAGCGTCAACGACTTCATCGAGTACATGAGCGAAGTGCACCCCGAAGTGAAGGCTCCGATCGAAGAAGAGGTGCTGCAAACATTCCTCCAGGAGTTTGAAGAGCGGAAGCTGCTTGCATATGGTGCGGCTCTCGCAGGAGTGGTCCCGCCACGCGATGCCGACACCGAGATCGGGCGCGAGAGCGGTATGATCGCTCGCTTCTTGACGGAGGAGGCTAACAGGTCGGGAGCGCTGGAAATTAGCGAGGAGAGCATTCTGGAGCTTTACCGCAAGCGCTACGGAGAGCCGAGGGTGAGGATCAGGAGCATATTTTTCGATGACGAGGCTACCGCGCGCAGGGTTCACAACACCGTTAGACGTTATCCGGACCGCTTCGAGCGCTACATGCAGGAGCACAATACCGAGAGAATTACGGCCGAGGGCATCGGCCAGGGAGTCATGACACGCCATAACATGCCCGAATGGCTTAGCGAAAAGGTCTTCGCCATTCGCGAAGGGCGGGTGAGCGAGCTGATAAACTTCGGCGACGGCTATGTCATAGTTCAAGTGCAGGAGTACCTGTCGCCACAGCCGTTGGACGAGGTGCGCAGTATTCTATATGACGAGTTGGCGGCGGTGATGCGCGTAGAGACACGCAGGAGCATCGCGACGGGATTGCGCAGCCAGCTGGAAATCGAGTTCAATCCGCAATTGGTTGTGGCTATCCTCACGGATTCCAAGGACAAAGAAGAGAGGCAGCAATGAGAATGGAAAGGTTCATTCCCATAATCTGGCTTGTTGCGATCGCGGCAGCCTCAGCAGTGGCGCAGGACGCCGACCAGATAGTGGTGGAGGAAGTGATTGCGAGGGTGAACGGTGACATAGTGACCGTAAGCCAATTCGATAAACTGTTCGGGCCGATGCAGAACGAGATCTCGATACGCTTCAGCGGCGAGCGCCTGCAGGAGGAACTGCGTAACGCCCGCCGCTACTCCCTGAACCTGATCATCAACCAGACGGTGGTCAAGCAGCAGGCGCGGGAAAAGGGGATCACTTTTCCCGATGATGTCTTCAACCGCCAGGTCGAGTCGATTAAGCAGAGGATCGGCGCCCAGAGCGACGAGGATTTCATCCGGGCGCTTGCCGATCAGGGCATGACGATGGAAGAGTTCCGCAGCCAGTTCGAATATCAGTATTACATTGAAGTGCTCTTCGGAAACGACGTGGGGCGAGATCTATACCAGTCGGAAAGCCGCCTCCAGAACTTCTACGAGGAGAACATAGACCAATACACCGAGACGGCGAAAATCCGCCTCTCGCAGTTAGTGCTGCCGTTCTCGCTCGCTGACGAGGAGACAGCCAAGGCGGCTGCGGAACAGGCTTTGAGCCGCCTCGAGGCCGGTGAGGATTTTGGCGAAGTCTACCGTAGCCTCACACCAGGTGCGGCCGAGGATGCCGTTGGCGATATCGGCCAGGTCGACCTCCAGTCATTCCGCCGGGATCTGGCCGAGGAGGTGGGGCCGCTCGCCGCTGGCGAGCACACCGGCATCATCAGAACAGATGCGGCCTTCCTCATTCTGCAGGTTACCGAGAGGCAGGAGTCGGAGACGATACCGCTGGAGAAGATCAAGGACCGCGTGATGGAAGACATGAGAATTGACACCTACACTCGCGAGGTCGGAAAGTACATCACACAACTCAAGAAAAACAGCCTGATAAACATTATTGCGGACAGGTTCGAAGGCCTTTACGAAGAGACCTTTTTCGAGGGGCAACGGGGAAGAAACTGAGCGACGTAGCACGCGGCGCGTCGGAACGCAGGGGGGTTGCATGGATAAGGTCTACGTTCGCGACATGGTTGTCGACCAGGCTATCGATAGCCCGTTTCTGATCAGGCAGCTTGAAAAGCATGATAAGAAAAACGGCGAAGCGTTTCTCAGGCTGGTGCTGGGGGACAAGACGGGGGAAATCCGTGCCGTGATGTGGGACGGCGTCCGGCAAGCGCTCGAAGAAATCTCGCAAGGCGACTACGCGCAGGTCACCGGCACCGTCGGCCTCTACCAGGATCAACCTCAACTGCGTGTGGACCGCATCCGTCGCATTGAGCCCTCTCAGGTAGACGAGGCCGAATTCGTCGCCAGCACAGCCCAAGACATCGAGCGCATGTGGAAGGAACTCTTGGATGCGGTAGCCCTGATCCGCCAACCGAAACTGCGCGAGCTGCTCGATAGCATACTGGGGGAGAAGGATTTCGCAGAGAGTTTCCGGCGTTGCCCTGCCGCCAAAAGCTATCATCACGTTTTCCGTGGCGGGTTGCTCGAACACACCCTCTCGATAGTCAAGTTGTGCGCGGCCGTGGCGGCGCACTACGCCCTTCTCGACCGGGACATGTTGATCGCCGGGGCGGTCCTGCACGACATCGGCAAGGTCGAGGAACTTCGCTACGACCGCGACTTCGACTACACGGACGAGGGGCAACTGGTTGGCCACATCGTGATGGCCGCTTCCTCCCTTGACAGACGGATGAGAGAGCTGCAATTCGACAATTCCCTGCGAGCGAAGGTGCTTCACCTGATCGTCAGCCACCACGGCGAAGAGCAGTTCGGTTCCCCGCGAAAGCCGATGACCCCGGAGGCTCTCGCGTTGCACTACCTCGACATGCTCGACTCGCGTATGGAGATGGCACGCGCCGCGCTGGAACAAGAGGCCGACAGCGAAGGTACATTTACATCTTGGGTTCGCAGTCTGGACCGGCGCCTTTACAAGGGTTGAGATGCGGCTGCTGACTGGAAGCTGAAGGCCGTCTGGCGTCGTTCGGCTTTCTCTTGACATAGCGGGCGAGATTGGGCTAAATTCTTCGGTCCGCGCTAAGCGCTTGAAAAGCAGTTAATTGCAGTGACGACGGAACGATACAATGAAAAGGACATTTCAGCCGAACAACCGGCGCCGGAAGAAGACGCACGGCTTCCGCACCCGGATGAAGACCAGGGGCGGCCGCGCGGTGATCAACCGTCGTCGGCGCAAGGGGAGGAAACGTCTGACCGCTTGAGAGCGGGCGCAGCCAAGGGCGCTGCGAGAAGGTTCTCGTTCATGCCCTCGCAGCGAATCAGACGACAACGTGATTTCGAGAGAGTCTACCGCGCCGGCAGGAAAATCGACGCGGTCGACTTTATCGTTTATTATCGCGCCAACGGACGCGAGTGTGACAGGCTTGGGCTCAGTGTCGCAAAGCGCCGGATCGGAAGAGCAATCCGGCGGAACCGAACGAAACGACTGCTGAGGGAGTTGTTCAGGAGGAATCCTCATACTGCGGTATCGGGAGATCGATGCAGGCCGGCGGTGGACATTGTCGTTGTGCCGCGAGCTTCCATGCTTGATGCGGGTTTCCGAGAATTGACGCAGCACTGGCTGGACGCCCTGAGGAAGATCGAGGCACGGCTGAACAGATAAAGCCATGATCACAAGGATGCTCATCGGAATCGTCAGGATATATAAGCGGTTTGTTTCTCCCCTTCTTCCAAACCGTTGCAGATTCCATCCGACCTGTGCCGATTACGCAGCGGAGGCTCTGAGCCGCCATGGTTTGCTGCGCGGCGGCGCCCTGGCCCTGGGAAGATTGATTCGCTGCAATCCCCTGAGCAAAGGGGGTTTTGATCCAGTTCCTGAAGCGAAGGAAAGCTACCTGCTCGAGAGCGACAAGTGGGGAATTAGGAATGAGTGTTGAAAAAAGAATGATCATCGCGGTGATCGTCTCCGCGGTCGTCATTGTTGTCTGGAATTTAGTCTTTGTTCCACCGCCGGTGGAAAGACCGGTTGGCGAAGAGCAGGAACAGGCTGCGGGGGCGGCAGCCGAGCCGGACGGAACCGGCGAGGTGGCAGAGACGGAGAGCGACGAGACGGCCCCAACCGGCGAAGCCGACCAAAGAGCATCGCTGGAGGGTAAGCCCGAACAGGAGATCAGTGCCGCCGAGCGCCAGACGGTATCAATCGAGTCGCCCCTTTACCGTATCGAGCTGAGCAACAACTCTGGAGGTTCGGCTTCGAGCTGGCAGCTGAAGGGCTTCAAGCCTAGCTTCGAAGAGGGTGTGCTGGATCTGGTTGCCCCCGAACGCTACCGCCCTGAGGGACTCTTGCCTCTGGCAACGATGGTGCGCACTGGCGAAAGCAAATATGCGCCGCTCGAGGGCAGACCCGTCCTTTTGGTGGGGGGCGCCGAGCCCGGAGGGACGGTCAATCTGGATGGCGAGGAAAAGATCACTGTCAGTTTCGAATATAACGTCGAGGATGTCGGCTGGATCCGCAAAGCGCTCACTTTTCATGCAGACAGCTACCTCGTGGACGTCGAGTTCACCTCGGAGTTGAAGGAGGGCGAGGCGGTAATCATCTGGGGTCCCGGAGTCGGAGAGCTGCTGAAACCCGAGGGGGCGAAGCTACGCAAGGGGATGGAAGGCAACGGGCTGCTCTATCGCAAGGCCGGCGGCGCGTTGCAACGGCTGCAGTCACCGGTGGCGGACCAGGGCGAAGCCGGCGAACCTTTCACTGAGCAGAGCGTGCCCGAGATCGTTGAATGGGTCGGCATCGAGAACCGCTACTTCATGGCGTTGGCCGACGGCGACATCGATAATCTGTTCAAGCGAGTCTACCGCCTGACCGCCTCCAAGCAAATCGACGACGCCGAGGAAAGCCCCACTTTTTTCTACCCCTACGTTGGTATCCGGCCTGAGGACGCTTCGTCGACGTTCAGGCTCTATGTCGGACCGAAGGACCTCGAGCTTCTGGAGAACCCGCGCTACGGCAACCTCAAGGACGTCGTTCAGTTCGGTTGGTTCTCCTTCGTCTCGCGCCCGGCGTTGTGGCTGATGAAGCAGATATCAAGCGTAACGAATAATTACGGCTGGGCGATTATTATTCTCACCGTACTTATCAATACTCTGCTGTTGCCGCTGATAATCAAACAGCGGAAGTCGATGGGCGAGATGCAGCGGCTCCAACCGCAGATCAAGCAGATCCAGGCCAAATACAAGGTTGAGAAAGGCGACAGCGTCGACACACGCAATCGTAAGAAGAAGGAACTCAACGAAGAGCTGATGGCCCTCTACAAGGTTGAGGGCGTAAACCCGATGGGAGGCTGCCTGCCGTTGCTCCTGCAGATTCCGATTCTATTTGCACTCTTCGACATGTTCAGGGTGGCGATCGAGCTGCGAAAAGCACCTTTCATTTTCTGGATAACCGACCTGTCAGCACCAGACCCCACATATATCGCACCGATTATGATGGGGGCGGCGATGTATTTTTCGCAGATGTTGACGCCGACTTCGGCGGAGGCAGGTGGCGCTTCGATGAAGCTGCTGCCGTTCGTATTCGTTATCTTCTTTCTCGCGGCACCCAGCGGACTTGTGATCTACTGGCTGACTTCGAGCCTCTATAACATGGGTGTTCAGGCTGTGATGAAGCAGGTCAGCCCGCCTCCACAGGCTGACAAGAAGAAGGCGATCCCGGCTAAGGCTGGCAGGAAGTCGAAGAAGAGCAGGAGAAAGTGATGCTCGACGATTTGGTCTTCAAGGGTAAGAATCTGAATGAAGCGCTGGCCAAAGCGAGTAATTTCTTCGGGGCACAAGCAAGCGATCTGTCTTACCAGAAGGTTGATGATGCCCCGGACGGAGAGATTTGGATCAAGCTGACCGAATTCCCGGAATCTCAGACGACATTTGAGGAGAACGATGTTCAACCGGAGGTTGACCCTCAGGCACAAAAGCTCGGGATGATCCATTCCCGGCGGCCCTACCCCGACAAGAAGCCGAAGCAGCAGTCCAGAACGCGAAAAGCTCGCCCGCAGGAACGAAAAGGGAAGCAGCACGACAGGAATAACTGGAATCAGCGGAACCAAAAACAGCCGCAGATAAAAGTGGAAAGCCTCGGCCAGGACGAAAAGGAGGCCTACAAGCTTGTTGCGGACATACTGAAACACGCGAAGCTACGGATTAATATCGACGTGCTGCAGGATCAGTCGAGGGCAGTTTTTAACCTGGATGGCCCCGACCGGGACATACTGGTGGCAAAGAAGGGGGCCGTGTTAACTTCGATACAATACCTGGTTAATAAAATAATATACAACAAAAGGGAAAAACCGCAGAAGATATTCATCGACAGCCTGGGATACAGGGTCTTCAGAGAAGAAGAGCTGCGAGAAATAGCATTGCTGAGCGCGGCGAAAGTCCGATCGACGAAGAAGGAATATGTTTTGAATCCGATGAATCCCTATGAACGCCGGCTGATCCACCTCGCGCTGAAAGACGAGGATGACATCATCACGGAGAGCCGCGGAGACGGATTCATCAAGCAGGTCACGATAATTCCCAAGTGAGAGTGCATCGCCTCTCTATTTAGCAATCGAGCGTGAAAGCCTTTCGAGAGGAAGGCTTTTTTATTTTCCTGGATAACGGGATAATTGCATCTGGAAAGCCAATGGTAAAGGGAGACACTATCGCAGCGATCAGCACGCCGCATGGCCACGGCGGCATTGGCGTAGTTCGACTCTCCGGACCGGAATCGTTGAGGATTTCCGAGGAGATCTTTCGTCCTGTGGGAGATTCTCTCAGGCCGAGAGTGGCGACGCTGGGCGATATCGAGGACGGCGAGAGGGGCACCCTGCTCGACCGCTGCCTCGCAACCTTTTTCCCGGGCCCGAACTCTTACACGGGTGAAGACGTTGTCGAATTTTCCTGCCACGGCAGCGTGCCGGTACTGACGAGGATGCTGCAGATACTCGCGGAAAAGGGAGTCAGACCCGCCGGGAGAGGCGAGTTTACCTTGAGAGCGGTGCTCAATGGGCGGATGGATTTGACGCAGGCCGAAGCCGTCAACAGGCTGGTACGGGCAAGGACGCTCCTGCAGGCGGAGAGAGCCGTGACACAACTTGAGGGCTCGGTGGCGAGGAGGGTGCAGAGGATAGAAGAGGCGCTGCTCGATGCAGTTGCGCGGATGGCGGCGTCGGTTGATTTCGCTGATGAGGATGAAGAGTTCATCTCGCGACGGGAAGCGGAGAAATCTGTAGGTCAGATAAAGACCGAGTTGCATGAATTGATCTCCGGTTTCGACAGGGCGGATCTGCTGCGCGAAGGTGCGGTAGTGGTTATTGCTGGAGCGGCAAACACAGGAAAGTCAACGCTCTTCAATGCGATTCTAAAGCGCGATAGATCTATCGTGGACAAGCAACCCGGCACAACGCTGGATTACATAACCGAGACGGTGGATATCGGCGGTCTGCCGCTCACCCTGGTGGACACGGCGGGCTTGAGAAGCACGGGGGGGGACGTCGAGATTAAGGGTATGCGCCGCACGGAAGAACGCTTGGGCGTTGCGGACCTGGTGCTTCTCGTGACGGAGTGCGGGAGGCCGTTGAACAACGAGGAGAGAGCTATCCTGGCGGGTCTGGAGAGAAAAGACAAGGATGTGCTGGTCGTCGGCAACAAATGCGATCTGGGAATAGCAACATCAAGAGGTGAAGACGCCCTAGAGATCTCAGCGCTGAAAGGCGACGGGGTGAGCAACCTACTGAAGGTAGTCTCTGAGAGGATAATCGGCGAGGGGCTGGATAGTTCCACCCAGGGGGAGCTGATAACGGAGCTAAGGCAACAGCAGCTTTTCAGGCAAGCAAACGAGGCTGTAGGAAGAGCCTCAGCGTTATTGAATGACGCTGCGTTTAATGAGCTTGTGCTTGAAGAGTTAAATGATGCAATGCGGTTACTCGGAGAGATAACCGGAGGCAAGACGGTCGACGACGTTCTGGAGAGGATATTCAGCAACTTCTGCATCGGGAAATAATCTATGGGTTTTTCTGAAAGGAAAGATTACGAAGTAGTCGTGGTCGGAGGAGGCCACGCCGGGTGCGAGGCGGCCGCAGCTGCGGCGAGGCTGGGAGCGCGGACCCTGATGATTACGCTGAATAAACGAATGATTGGCGAGATGAGCTGCAATCCGGCGATAGGTGGTCTCGCCAAGGGTCAGATTGTGCGGGAAGTAGACGCGCTGGGCGGCCTGATGGGAGTTGTCGCGGACCGCTGCGGGATACAGTTCAGGCTGCTTAACCGGAGCAGGGGACCAGCGGTGCGTGCACCGAGGGCGCAACAGGACAAGAGACGATACAGAAACGAGATGCTCAGGAAGCTTGAGGCAAAACAAAACCTGGGTCTTGAGATCCTCGAAGCTGAGGTAACGAGCATCCGCATTGATGGGCACAGAGCTGTAGGGCTCGAAACGACGGAAGGCGAAATTACAGCAAGGTGTGTGGTGCTGACGAGCGGGACGTTTCTAAACGGTCTTATCCACATCGGAATGAATAGCTTCAACGCCGGCAGGATGGGAGAGCCGGCCAGCAAGGGCTTGAGCGATTCGCTAAAGAGAATTGGTTTGGAGTTGGGCAGGCTTAAAACCGGGACACCCCCACGGCTCGCGAAAGACAGTATAGACTTCAGCGTGTTCAGGTTGCAGCCGGGCGATGAAAAGCCAACACCGTTTTCCTTCCTGACGCAGAAGATCGTTACGGAACAGGTGACCTGCTACCAGGGATATACAAACGAAGCGACTCACCGGATCATACGCGACAACATGGACAAATCTCCGCTCTACTCCGGGAGGATAATGGGGATCGGACCGCGTTATTGTCCTTCGATTGAGGACAAAGTGGTCAAGTTTCCCGAGCGAAAGCGTCACCAGCTTTTCCTCGAGCCGGAGGAGAGAGAGGGAGACAGCATCTACGTCAACGGTATCAGTTCATCGATGCCTGAAGAGGTGCAGGTAAAGGTAATACGTTCGATTGAGGGTTTGGAGAAGGCGGAATTCCTCAAACCGGGATATGCGATCGAATACGATATCGTCAAACCTACTCAATTGCGGGCGACGCTGGAGGCAAAGGAGATAGAAGGGCTTTTCTTCGCGGGCCAGATTAACGGCACCTCCGGATATGAGGAGGCTGCCGGGCAGGGGATAGTTGCGGGAGCGAATGCGGCAATCCTGGCAATGGAAAAAGAAGGCATGAAACCCTTCACACTTGATCGCGAGACGTCATATATCGGAGTGATGATCGACGATCTGATCACTAAAGGCGTCGACGAACCTTACAGGATGTTTACCTCCAGAGCTGAGAACAGGCTTCAATTAAGGGCCGACAATGCCGACAGGCGACTCACTCCGGTAGGGAGGCTGGTGGGTCTGGTTGATGACCATCGCTGGCAGTTATTCCAGGAAAAAATGGAGAGGCTGGAAAAGGCGCGTGATGTCCTCAAGACAGATCATTTGACGTCAGCGATAGAAGCGGAAAAGTTGGGCGTGGAATTGAGGGGCGAACTGACAGGTAAGACCTCCCTGTTCGACCTGGCAAGGAGGGCCGAGGTCTCAATAAGCCAGTTTGTTATTGCGCACGAAGAAATTGAGGCGCTCTCGGAGGAAGAGCAACTGACCATCGAGACCGACATCAAGTACGAAGGGTATATCAAACGCCAGGAGGTTTTGAATGAGCGCCTTTTACAGCAGGAGAAATTAAGAATTCCTGCTGATATTGATTACGGATCGGTACACGGATTGTCTAAAGAATCGGCGCAGCGCTTGAATAAAGTGCAGCCGGAGACTTTGGGGCAGGCATCGAGAGTGCGGGGAATGACGCCTGCGGCGGTAGCAGCGTTGGCGATTGAATTGATGAAACGGCGGAGAGGCTGATTTGGGCTCTGATGCGGGTTTCGAAGAGGCATTGATTCGTTACAAAGATCTTGTGCTGCGTTGGAACAAGAGAATAGCCCTAGTGAGTCGCAAAACGCCGAGGGAATCCCTCAACCGGCTGATCAGGCATTCGCTCGAAGGAGAGGCAATGCTGCCGAAGGGAATCGAAAGGGTTATGGATGTGGGCTCCGGAGCAGGCTTTCCCGGGGTTCTGATTGCGATGAAGCGGCCGGAAACGCGGGTTGAGTTGGTGGAACGCAGCGAAAGAAAGAGCATATTTCTCAGGGAGGTAAAGCGAACGCTGGGCTTGCGCAATGCCGAAGTTATCCAGGAGAGCTTTGTGCCTTCAATGATGGAAGGAACAAATCGCACTGCTCTGACCGCAATGGCCGTGGGAGAATATGGAAAGCTGGCGTTGTCCGTGGCGGAACGGATGAAAGAGGGGCAAGGCCTGCTGCTGTTTGTCGCTGAGAAAGTGGCTCTACGGATTGCGGAAGAGGCTGGGTTTAGCGTGAAGAGATGGGAAAAACTGAGCGGAAGGGATCGGACCGGCGTGGCCTGGCTGGAAAAAATGGCTGCTATATAGTATCGAAGCCATCCCACTGCCCCAAATGTTCCACGTGGAACGAATTCGCTTCCCCTTGTTCCCCTTTTTCTTGTCTCTCAAGTCCCTCACCTGCTACCATTGTCATGTCCGCAAGGTGATTATCAATGGGTAGAATTATCACTATCGCCAACCAGAAGGGTGGTGTTGCCAAGACCACCACAGCGATAAATCTCGGCGCCGCCCTGTCGATGTCGGAAATCTCCGTCCTGCTCGTCGACATGGACCCGCAGGGAAACTCGACTTCCGGCCTGGGACTGGATAAAAACACTTTGGAATCAGGTGTCTATAATTCCTTGCTCGGCTTCGTCCCGATGGCCGATATCGTGCGCCCGTCGTCTCTCGAGTGGCTCAAGGTTGCCCCTTCAAACAGAGATCTTGTCGGTGCCGAGCTCGAGATGATTGATATCGATCGGCGCGAATACCGCTTGGCAGATGCGCTGGCCCCGCTTACCGAGAGCTTCGAGTACATCCTTGTCGATTGCCCCCCTTCGCTCGGCTTGCTGACCGTCAACGCGATGGTCGCTGCGGATGAACTGCTGATCCCGATTCAGGCCGAGTATTTCGCTCTCGAGGGAGTGAGCGATCTGTTGGATACGGTGAGCCGTGTTCGCGAGTCGCTCAACCCCGGTCTCCGGATCCGCGGCGTGCTGCTGACGATGGCCGACGACAGAACCAACCTATCGCAACAGGTTTCCGATGAAGTCAATTCATATTTCGGGGACCTCGTTTTCCGCACGGTAATCCCCAGGAACGTGCGCGTTGCCGAGGCCCCCAGCTTTGGCCTTCCGGTGATGCTTTACGATATAGCCAGCAAGGGTGCGAAGGCATATTTGCAGCTTGCCAGGGAGTTTCTGAATGACGGCAAAGAGAAAAGCTCTCGGTAAGGGTATCGGTGCCCTGATCCCCGAGTCCCGGCTGACCCCTGAGGAGGCCGGTGGCAAGCTTCTGGAGATTGATATCGGTAGGATCTCACCCAATCCCGGCCAGCCGCGCAAGAGTTTTGATGATGATTCTTTGCGGGAACTTGCCGATTCGATAATAGCCCAGGGTATCATTCAGCCGATCGTGGTACGCGTGTCTGGGCACGATTACCAGATAGTTGTCGGAGAACGGCGTTGGCGGGCAGCCCAATTAGCGGGCTTGCGGAAAGTTCCGGCCCTGCTGCACGACACCGACGACGCCGCGGCGTTGGAGATAGCCCTGGTAGAGAACATCCACCGCGAGGACCTCAACCCGGTTGAAGAAGCAAACGCCTACAAGATGCTTATCAATCGCCTCGGCATGACGCAGGATGAGGTTGCCGAGCGTGTCGGCCGCAAGCGTTCGACGATTGCGAACACGCTGAGGCTGTTGAAGTTGCACGACGACGTAAAGAACCTACTGGCCGCCGGCGAGATCGACATGGGTCATGCCCGGGCCCTCCTCGCTGTCGATGATCCATTTCGTCAGCGTGAGCTATGTGACGAGGTCATTCGAAAAGGGCTCAACGTCCGCCAAGTTGAGTTCCTCGTTCGCCGGGAGTTGAAGCCGGGAGGGTCAAAGAAGAAATCCGAGAAGCGCAAGGACGTTTTCCTCCGCGATGCGGGGGAGCGCCTTTCACGTCGCCTGGAAGCGCCCGTCACCATCAAACCGGGTTCAAGAGGCGGCAGAATTGAGATTTCATACTTCTCCGAGGACGATCTGCAACGCCTTTTCGAGACCCTAATGGGCGCCGCAGGCACCTCGGGGAAAGACATCCATTGATGGGGGATATAAATGAAAGAAAGAGGATTTGATTCTGGAGAAATCAGCGGATTCCTGGATGAAGGCACCGAATTCGAGGGTACGCTGAAATTCCGCGAGACGATGCGTATCGATGGCAAGTTCAGCGGAAAAATATCGAGTTCCAGCGTTCTGATTGTCGGAGAGGCAGCCGAAATCAACGGCGAGGTCCACGTCTCCAACGTCAGCATCAATGGCAAGGTTACCGGTAAGATCACCGCCGACAAGAAGATCGAGATCCACTCCAAGGGACGCGTCTATTGCGACATCGCTACGTCTAATCTGGTGATTGAGGACGGCGCCTTCTTCGAGGGTAACTGCAATATGGACACCTCCGCCGGCAAAGGTGCAGCCCCCGCTGCAGCCGCCAAGCCGGTCGAGCCCGCAAGGCCGGCCGTTCCGATAGGTGAGCCGAAGAGCTTTGAGAAATCGCCTTCCACCGAAGTCGAAAAGAAGGGGTTTGAGAAGGACTCGCCCTTGTTGAAAGAGAAGAAGTAGCTTGATGCGTGCTGACAGTCGAGCGCACGATGAGCTGCGCCCAGTCACGATTCTGACGGGTTTTCAGCGCTACGCTGAGGGATCCGTGCTGATAGAATTCGGCGATACCAGGGTTCTCTGCTCTGCGAGCGTGGAGGACTCCGTGCCTCCCTTCCGAAAGGGTACCGGCTCCGGCTGGATCACTGCGGAGTACTCCCTGTTGCCGCGCTCGACGCTCGTTCGTGGCTCTCGGGAGTCGAGCAGGGGGAAAGTTGGTGGCCGCACACACGAGATTCAGCGTGTCATCGGCCGTTGCTTGCGCTCCATAGCAAACCTCGACGCATTCGGCGAGCGGACTGTCTGGATAGATTGCGATGTGATCCAGGCCGACGGCGGCACTCGCTCGGCCGCCATCACGGGTGGTTACGTGGCACTGGCTCTTGCGGTACGCAGGCTGCGCGAGGCGGGCCTGATAGCCGATGATCCTCTTCTCTCCCAAGTGGCGGCGGTCTCTGTGGGTGTAGTCGATCGTGAAGTTATGCTTGATCTGGTTTACTCCGAGGACTTCGTTGCGGATGTTGACTTCAACGTAGCGATGACTGGTGACGGACGCTATGTCGAAATCCAGGGGAACGCCGAGGGCGCTCCCTTCGGCCGGGAGCGGCTCAACGAGATGCTTTCCCTGGCCGGCGTCGGCATCGAGCAGCTTCTGGAATACCAACAGCAAGCGCTGGAAAAGTGAGCCCTCAACGCATACTTCTCATTGCATCCACCAATCCCGGCAAGATTCTGGAGATCGTGCCTCTGCTGTTCCACCTCTCCCTCAGGCTGGTCGGCCTCGATGAGCTCGGATCGGATCCTGGCTTTGTCGAGGACGGAGAAACCTTCGCGGATAACTCGGCCTCCAAGGCTCTTCATTATCACCTGCTTCATGGCCTCCCAACCGTTGCCGACGACTCCGGCTTGGTGGTCAGTGCTCTCGGTGGGGAACCCGGGGTTCGCTCAAGCCGCTTTTTAGGGGAGGAAACCTCCTATCCGGAGAAGATGGCGCGCATCCTCGAGATGTTGAGGAAAGCCGAGAAAGCCGGCGGCACCCGCGCTGCTCGCTTCACTTGCGCCCTCTCATTGGCGGTTGGAGGCCGGGTCGCCGCCACCATCGAGAAACACGTTTTCGGCAACATCGCCGAGCAGCCGAGGGGTGATCACGGCTTCGGCTACGATCCGATCTTCTACAGCCCCGCGCTTGGCAAGACCTTCGGCGAATCCGTTGCCGCCGAAAAAGACAGGATTTCCCATCGGGCTCAAGCCCTCCGCAGCCTTGCCGCCCTGCTCGAATCTCACGAAAAGCTCCGGGGCGAATTAGGGATCTCAAGCTGCGCGTAATGGCGTAGACCCCATAGACGCTTGGATACTCTGCCTTCGGCGGAATATTCTCGCCTTGACTTTCGTCTACCAAGGGAATATATTAGTCGTGCGCACTCACATTATATGATGCATGGAAGATAAGCGGTAAACCCTGGCGCGCCAACGCCAGCTTCGGAGTTGATGATTATGAGATTTGACAAACTGACTATTAAGGCTCAGGAGGCTTTCAGCGACGCGCAAAGGCTGGCCTCGGAGAGCGGCAACCAGTCGCTCGAGCCCGAGCACCTCTTACTGGCGCTGTTGAGACAACCGGAGGGTGTCGTCAAGCCGATTTTCGAGAAGATCGGCATCGAGGACTCACTGCTGATAGCGGAGCTTGAGGACCGTATTTCGAAACTTCCACAAGTTGGCGGCGCCGCTGCGGGTTCCTATCTCGGTCCCGCGCTGCGCAACGTCCTCGACAATGCTTTCGCCGCAGCTGAGCAGTTCAAGGACACGTATATCTCTACCGAGCACGTGCTCATCGGTTTGCTTGAATTCAAAGAATGCTATGCTTCCAAACTGCTTACCGATCGTGGCATCACCGTCGACAAGGTCAGGGAAGCGCTCAAGGATATCCGCGGCTCGCAGCAAGTGACCGACCAGAATCCCGAGGACAAGTATCAAGCGCTCAAGCGCTATGCTCGCGACCTTACTGCCGAGGCCGGCGAGAACAAGCTCGATCCGGTGATCGGTCGCAACGAAGAAATCCGCCGCGTTATCCAGGTTCTCAGCCGCCGCACCAAGAACAATCCGGTTCTGATCGGTGAGCCGGGGGTGGGTAAAACCGCGATCGCCGAGGGCCTTGCCCAGCGGATCGTCGACGGCGATGTTCCCGAAAGCCTCAAAGATAAAAAGCTGCTTGCTCTCGATCTCGGCGCGCTTGTTGCGGGTACCAAGTTCCGCGGCGAGTTCGAGGATCGGCTCAAGGCCATGCTGCGCGAGATCCACGACAGCGGGGGCCAGATCGTGCTGTTCATCGATGAACTTCATACCCTTGTCGGGGCAGGCGGGGCGGAGGGAGCAGTCGACGCCTCGAACATGCTCAAGCCCGCCCTGGCCCGCGGCGAGTTGCGCGCGATCGGCGCCACCACGCTGAATGAGTACCAGAAGCACATTGAGAAGGACGCCGCGCTCGAGCGCCGCTTCCAGCCTGTGTACATCGGCGAACCCGACGTTGATTACACGGTCGCCATACTACGCGGCCTGAAGGAGCGCTACGAAGTCCATCACGGCGTGCGCATCTCCGACGCAGCGGTTGTGGCTGCGGCCACGCTCAGCCACCGTTACATCACCGACCGCTTCCTGCCCGACAAGGCTATCGATCTGATCGACGAAGCTGCTGCACGGCTGCGCATCGCCATCGACAGCATGCCGGCCAACATCGATGAGGTGGAACGTCGCGTAATCCAGCTCAGGATTGAAGAAAAGGCGTTGCTGAAAGAGAAGGACGAGACAAGCCGCGAACGCCTCCAGAAAATTCAGGCCGAACTAGCCGACCTCGGAGAGAGTTCCAGCGCCCTCAAGGCCCGTTGGAGTAACGAGAAGGAAGCGATAGTCAGGATTCAGCAGATCAAATCGGAGATCGATCACGTCAAGACCGAAATGGCGGCCGCCGAGAGGAACCAGGATCTCAACAAATTGGCTGAACTGCGCCACGGCGCCATGCCCAAACTCGAGCATGAAATGGCCGAAGCCCAATTGCGACTGCAAGAAGTCCAGGGCGACGATCCGATGCTGAAGCAGGAGGTTGACGATGAGGACATCGCCCTTATCGTCAGCAGTTGGACCGGTATACCCGTCAGCCGCATGCTCGAGGGCGAGATGCAAAAGCTTCTGAAAATGGAGGAGCGTCTGCAGTGCCGGGTCATAGGCCAGGACGAGGCGTTGGCTTGCGTTTCCGATGCTCTGCGCCGCGCCCGCGCCGGCATCTCCGATCCGCACCGCCCGATCGGATCGTTCATCTTCATGGGCCCGACCGGCGTCGGCAAGACCGAGCTGGCCCGCGCTCTGGCGGAGTTCATGTTCGACGACGAGCGCGCAGTGGTACGCATTGACATGAGCGAATATATGGAACGCCATACCGTGTCGCGCCTTATCGGCGCCCCGCCGGGCTACGTCGGCTACGAGGAGGGCGGCCAACTGACCGAGAAGATCCGCCGCCGCCCTTACGCAGTGATCCTGCTCGACGAGATCGAGAAGGCACACCCCGACGTCTTCAACACACTGCTGCAGATAATGGACGAGGGCCGCCTGACCGACGGCAAGGGCCGCGCCGTCAATTTCCAGAACACCGTGCTGATCATGACCTCCAACCTTGGTGCGCAGTACATGATGGGTGCCACCAAGGCAATCGGCTTCCGCACCGGTGCGCCTGATTCCGACGGCACTGACGTGCGCGACAAGGTCGATGTCCTACTGAAGCAGACCTTCAAACCGGAGTTCCTCAACCGCGTTGACGAGATCATCTTCTTCCGCGGCCTTCACCGCGACGACATGGCCCGCATCCTCGACATACAACTCCGCTACCTGCAGAAACGCCTAGCCGATCGCAAGGTCACTATCGAGCTGACAGAGGCCGCCAAGCAGAAGGTCGCCGATGAGGGCTACGATCCAGCTTTCGGCGCGCGGCCGCTCAAGCGCGCGATCACGCGCTTGGTCGAAAACCCGATCAGCAAACTGCTATTGGAAGGCAAAATCGAAGACGGCGACGAGGTCCGGGTGGAAACCGACAAGGACGGCGAGCTCAGCTTCAGCGTCAAATGATCTAAGATTATTTATTCGGACAAATAACTTAGCTTGGGTGTTGAATGTTCATCCAAGCTCTTTGCCTCGCGCCAAATCATCAAAGAGAATAGGGTCCTGGATACCCTTAAGACCACTCTTGATTATCAGGCGAAAGAATCAGGTCGTATGAATTCTCAAGCTTCCGTAACGCCGGCGGTGCATACTAACTCATCGTATTTATTTGATGGGATCGGATAGGTTTTAACAGTAATCAACACTTTCTGTTTCTCTTGTCGGCCGGCAGGAATCATAGGTGCTTCACCTCCAGGCCGGTTTCCTGGGATACGGCATCAGCTAACCTGCTCCGATGGCAGCACCGAATGTCTTTCTCTACGCACACCAAGACGGAGGGAGTTTTTTGCATGAGCTGCCCGACATTCTCCACTTCAGTTCCAAGCTGAGGGAGCATCTCTTTTTTGTATTTCTCTAACAGCCGTTGATATGAATCAAAATCGGCAAGGCTTTTCCGATGCTTGCTCGGAACACCGAGGGAAGGAAAATGGTTATAATCCAGCCCGAGGTGGTTCGCGATTTCGCAAAATCTTTTCTTCGAGAAACCGAACTGGCGCGAATTTGGATTTGCACGTACATCGATGATCTGTTTGATCCCATGCTTCAGAAGATGATTAAAAAAGGCGTCTACCGACTTTCCCTCATAGCCGGCCGTATAGACTGCGAGACCGGCCTTCTTAACATCAGCCTTGCGCTTCGGTAGCAAGTCTATCAGTTCACTTTTGGTTGCATACCAGGGGTAGCGGGAAATTACATCCTTTATAAGCTCCGTTTGGCTCTGTCCAATATAATGTTTGACTATTGTATCTACGGCATCTTTGATCTCATTGGGTAATTTATCAATTTTTTCAGTCGCTAGGTTGGCGGTTTGCTCGCACAGGGTAATCCTTTCCTCATCGGGAATTACGTATCCATCTCGCCTTAGATTATTTAGCTCCTGGTGAAGGGAAAAAGAAAAGGGGCCGTTCTTGTACGGAACGAAATCATAGAAAGAAAGATCTCTTCCTGGTTCTGTCTCATGACGGAAGAGAAAAGCAAATATTGCCAACATTGTTGGGTGCAAGGGCGTGTTTGCCTGCGATATGAGTGCAAGTAGTGTTTTCTGCCGTATTAGCATTCTTGTGTCCTTAATGGGTTATGATTCTACACACAAATAAAATAATCTAAACGCAGAGCAAGGGCAAACATCAAGGGCAAGCAGGTCGAGCCCGCGGAAGCAACTCGCAGGCGTGAGGATTGAACGATACCGGGGAGGCAATCTGGTGCGCTCCCCTGAGAGCCGGTCAGAATCTGGTGAAATATAAAAAGGTCTCAAATGACCAGTCGGCATAGAGCATATCCGCATCTTGCAGGATGCAGTAGCGCCCACCCATCACCATCACACCCATTTGGAAGAAAAGTCCCGGGTAAGTGGAATCTCGGCGTGCAAGCACGGTCAGAATACCAGTCTCGGGATCAATCGAGTAGAACTCGAAGTTGTTTTCGTGAAGCATGGTTCCACCCGCGGTCATCCACCTGGCACTGCGGCACAACGAAATCAGGAGCGTGCCGTCGTCGAGCTGAGTGGGGTACGAGAGCGCCTTAATCGAGGCAGACAGCGAGCCGTCCGGATCATAAGTGATGCTGTGATTCCACTTGGGGAACTCGATTAACGAAACAGGTCCCGACTTTTTTCCTCTATCGCTAATAGGCTGCAGACGGTATTCGATGTCGTATGTCTCCAGTTGCCGCCGAGATTCGGCTATCGCCCTGCCAAAGCCGTAAGCTAGCAAAAGATTGTTGCCGGCCTTTGGGGCTCCACCTTGCAGTGCTCCCGGCAGGATGGCGACGCGGGTGAAATTGAGCATTTCTCCGTTGTCGATCCTGGCGATTTCCATTAACCGGAGTTTCACCAACGAGCCGTTTTTCGGTTGGGCATTCAGCACCAAAAGGCGGCAGCCCGCGACCTCAGCCCTTTCACCACCCCAAGGCGCCGCTACTACCGTGAACCTAAGGATGCTGACCGGCAGCAGCCACCTTTTTCCAGTCCAGTAAGGCCTGAATGGAATACACTCCTGAAGTTTGCCGTTGGCGTTAAGCCGCAATTGATGTGCGGCGGGGCTCCTCCCGGTGCTGACGCTCTTCGGTTGGCCGTCGAGGCCAACCTCCATGAAAAAGGCCTCCGTTCCCCTCTGGCCAATGTAGGTACCGTAATCGTACAAGTAATAAGAAGCGCAGTAGAGCAGGGCAATGCTCTCTTCTCCCTGAGAGGCGGCCAGATAACAATCCGCGACTTCTTCCCCGTCCGGCGCATTGATATGAGCGATTTCGGAGAAGGGTGAGAGCAACTCCCCGTTTGAATCGAATTGAGCGACGGCAACCTTAGCGGCCCCACGGCCGGGATCGGTATTGTAAGAAACAAATACAAGGCCCTTGTCTTCTGGTGCCGGAGCTGCGGAGTTGTTATTGAGCCAGACTGCTTTGATGTCCAGCAAATTCATCTTTTCGCCGGTCCAGAGCTTTTTCGGTTTGGATGCCCTGCCTTTATGCGTGATTGCGATACTGTAGAGACTCGAGAACCATGTCGGATCGGAACGGTTCTTGGGATAGGCGATCAGAAAAGCGACGCTTTTCTTGTTTCCTGTTTTGAGCCAGGCTTCTCCAATGAATGGCGACGAATCCGCGAAGGGTTTGATCTTCTTGAGACTATACAACCAGACTGATGGATCGCCGTCCTGCCCAAGGGCTGTTGCCGCCTGCGTTGCCCAAATCAGGACGAGCGAAATGATAAGGATAGAGATCCGGGTCTTGTAAGGCATCATTCTCCTCCCCTTCGTTTTACCGACTTTGCCAGGTGCGCGCTGCTTAGTGTTTGATAGTATTATCAGCGAATTCTTAACATAGTGCCAACCAATATGTTCTTTTCAGTTATTTGCCCGCGGGGAAGATCATTCTTTGTCATTAATCAGACCGCAAGCTACGCCGTGGGTAATAGTGAGGACTTAACATTCACCAAATCCATTGTTGTCCCTCAGAACAGAGGGCTGGAGGGTCTGCACACTGCGATATCCACCGTCTCCAGAGCCGCCGAATAGCTAATACGTTCACGGTTGGCATCTTCCGGCGTTCTCTCAGTCGTGTGCACCGAGGCCGGAGCGCAAGTCTCCGCGCTTGAGTAACGGCCGGAAATATATGCTCCAGTGTTATCCTCCCTGCGCATCCCTGGAGCGCGTTTGAATGGGGAAGAGCTTGGAACAGTCGGTCTATTTGTTGCGTTCCCAGTGTTTTGTCTTTATTGAGCTTGAGTGGGCGATCCTTGACACTCGACGCCGGTGGATGATACCTTTTTGTGCAAGGTATCAGCCGTACTTGACGGCAATTTTCAATACCCGGTTTCCCAAAAAAGAGGAAATAGTGAATCCGCTCACAATCAGAATATAGGAGGCTCTCGTGGCAGAGAAGATGAATGCAGTAGTAAAGGTCAGGCCCGAGCTGGGAGCAGTCTATCAGCAGGTTGATATTCCCAGGATCGCTCCCGACGAGGTGCTGGTGAAGGTCCGCGCCACATCCATTTGCGGCACCGACGTTCACATCTACAAGTGGGATCCCTGGAGCCAGGGTCGCATCGGCGAAAAAGCTCTGCCGCAGACACTCGGTCACGAGGTGGCCGGCGAGGTCGTCGAGATTGGCCCCGAGGTCAAGCGGATCAGCGTGGGAGACTACATCAGCGCCGAGACTCACATCCCGCACCCCGGCGATCTCCAGGCACTTTTGTGCCAGATGCACATCGGCGAGCGGATGAGAATCCTCGGTGTCGACTGCAACGGCGCCTTTGCGGAATACATCGCGGTGCCGGAAGTTGTGTGCTGGACCAACGACAAGGCCATTCCGCCGGAATTCGCCTCTGTTCAGGAGCCGTTGGGCAACGCGACATACGCGGTGCTGGGCGAGGATAACGACGTCGCCGGCAAATCGATGGTGCTCATCGGCGACGGCCCGATCTCGCTGTTCGCCGTCGGCGTGGCACGGGTTTGCGGCGTCACACAGATTTTCCTTGTCGGCAAATATGACTTCAACATGGAGATTGGCAGGAAGATGGGCGCCGACCACCTACTCTACGCCAACAAGGACGACATCGACCGCGTTGCCTACATCAAGGACCACACCGGCGGCTACGGCGCAGACCTCGTGCTCGAGATGGCCGGCAGCCCGCAGGCGTTGGACGAGGGCTTCAAGTTCCTCCGCAAGGGTGGCCGCTTCACAGCATTCGGCATCAGCTCAGAAACGCCGGCTGCAATCGACTACAACAACGGCATCGTCTTCAAGGGCTCCCAGGTGCACGGCATCAGCGGTCGCAAGATGTTCGACACTTGGTACCGCGTGCGCAACTTCCTCTCCTCCGGCCGGCTCGACATCGCGCCGGTCATCACACACATGTTCACCCTTGAAGAATATGAAACCGGCTTTAACGAGATGATCAAGCGGCCGCGTGCAAGTGCCAAGGTCGTCCTCTTCCCCGATCCCGCGGAGCTGGAAGCGGCAAAGAAGCGGCGCGGAATCTGAAGAAACCGGAAACCAAACAACCCTCAGAAGGGAGCGAAGGAATGTACGGAAAGATCAAAGGCGATCTCCAGAAGGAGTTGCAGGAGATCCGCGACGCCGGCCTTTACAAGTCCGAGCGCATCATCATGGGTCCCCAGGGACCGGTGATCAAGGTCAAGAGCGGCCAGGAGGTTCTCAACTTCTGCGCCAACAACTACCTCGGCCTCTCCAGCCACCCCAAGCTGATCGAAGCCGCGCACAAGACCCTCGACAAGTGGGGCTACGGCCTCTCATCGGTCCGCTTTATCTGCGGCACCCAGGACATCCACAAAACGCTGGAGGCGAAGGCTGCAAAATTCCTCGGCAAGGAAGACGCAATTCTCTTCGTGGCCTGCTTCGACGCCAACGGCGGCGTCTTCGAGCCTTTCCTTGGCAAGGACGACGCCATCATCACTGACGCCCTCAATCACGCCTCGATCATCGACGGCATCCGCCTCTGCAAAGCCCAGCGCTTCATCTTCCAGCACGCCGACATGGCCGACCTCGAGGCCAAGCTGAAGGAAGCTCAAGGCTGCCGTTACCGCATGGTCGCCACCGATGGCGTTTTCTCCATGGACGGCGACATCGCCAAGCTGCCCGAGATCTGCGATCTGGCCGAGAAGTACGACGCAATGGTGATGGTCGACGACTCCCACGCCACCGGCTTCATGGGCAAGACCGGCCGCGGCACCCACGAGCACCACAATGTCATGGACCGCGTCGACATCATCACCACCACCTTCGGCAAGGCCCTCGGCGGCGCCTCTGGCGGCTGCATCGCCGGCCCGAAGGAGATGATCGAGATGTCGCGCCAGCGCAGCCGCCCATACCTCTTCTCCAACACGCTCTGTCCCGCCGTCGCCGGCGGCACCATCCAGGTTCTCGACCTGCTGAGCGAGACCACGGAGTTGCGCGACAAGCTCGAGAACAGCACCAAGTACTTCCGCGACAAGATGACCGCAGCCGGCTTCGACATCAGGCCGGGCGTCCACCCGATCGTGCCGATCATGTTTGGCAAGTTCGAGAACGACGCCCCTCTAGCGCAGGAGTTCGCCGAAAAGCTGCTGGCCGAGGGTATCTACGTAATCGGCTTCTTCTATCCCGTCGTGCCCAAGGGTCAGGCGCGCATCCGCGTTCAGATCTCTGCGGGCCACGAGATCGAGCACATCGACCGCGCCGTCGCCGCCTTTACCAAGGTCGGCAAAGAGCTGAAAGTGATCAAGTAGTCATCGTAGCTTCATTCGAGACAGCCAACGGGCGGGCCGCTAAGGCCCGCCCGTTTTGATTAAGGCTAGTAGTCCGTTTCTAATGTCGTGTCTGACGTTTTTTCTATCAATAAAGATTAGCCGCTAATCGACAGCGTTGAAGACCAGACCCCTGAGTTCGTTATTATTGGATCCTTGGGAAAGTGAATAGGCGACGAATACCGTGTTTGATCCCGGCAAACAAGCGGCACTTGGTTCACCCAAAAGATATTCCTCTTGTTTCAGTAATTGCGCTTCACCGAAGAAATTACCACTGGTATCAATCAACCGATAATACATCATCGAGGTTCCAACACGTATGATCTGCACGACGTAATCGCTGTTATTCAATTTAACCAGACAACATTCCCTGCTCCATCCTTCCCCAAGCGGTTCGAAAGGTCCTTTCATCCGTTTCAGATTACTCTTGAATAACTGGTTCTGGACGTAATAGTTGTTGTCCGGATCGTTGAACGTTGCCAGAAAGAGCTTTTTAAAAAGTTGGACGATCTCGATGTTTCCGGTATCCGTCGTTCCCACTCTCGATTCCTTGATCAAGCTGCCGTTGGCCCTGACGCGAGCTACATGCGCAACGTCGCCGTAAGTCTTGTCTTCCTTGATGTGAGCGATGAGATAGGTGCCGTCGTCGTCGCGGAGGATGCCGGTGGGGTAATCAGCCTGTGTGGCGTAGCCCCCCGAGATTAGCTTCGCTTGTCCAAACATAATGCCGTCGGCGTCAAGCACACAGGTATAAAGACCCCTGTCTGCCGTATCGCGATAGGCATAGGCGAGTAAGTACCGTCCAGCCGAAGAAACCGGCGCCGGATGAACCACGGGTATATGGGCGATCACAGGACGGCTGTCAGCACCCGCAGTGAAAGTGTTGATGCCCGCTGCCGCCCGGCCTGTTTTGCTGACCTTGCGGATCCTGATGTTCGGGTAGGACGACCAGACGACAAGGTAGCTGTCATCATCGGGATTGTAGGCGGCTTTAGGATGCCACTCGCAGATGTCTCCGGGAGCAGAAATGAGCCTGGCCTTCTTCGCCTTGTACTTCCCGGCCTTGTTCTTCACACAGAGCGCACCGTAGATCTTCGCATTGGAAATGTCGTCATCATCCTTCTTTACCCAGACGACGAGTATGTCCCCCGTCTCTGTGTTCATTGAGACGCTTGGAAAGCGATTCTCCAGGTCAAGCTTCTTACTGATCGAGAAGCTCTGGTCGATGTCTGCTGCGTGCAGGCCGGCCGTAAGAAGCGCAACCAGCAGTAGGGATATAGTAAGACTCTTGAGCCTGGATGCCATGATTTCCCCCGTGGATAGGATAATATTCGTGATGCGATTATAGTATGCCCGCCGGCAATTTGGCGAGAATAATATTCATCGACCGGGCACGCTCTGCTATCGCGAGTGTGCGCCCTCCGTAACGAGCGGATTTCGATGTGGTAGCATGTTTGTGATGAATGGCCCGGCAAAGAAGCGCATACGCCTCATCCATTGGAAGGAGGTGAAGGCAGCGGAGCGCATAGCCGTCCTAGAGGACGCCGGTTATGCCGTTGACTACTGCGCGGTCACGCCTGCGATGCTGAAGCAATTGCGCTCCGAGCCGCCGGACGCCTTCGTCATCGACCTGACGCGCGCGCCGTCGCAGGGGCGTGATATCGGTGTAATGCTGCGTAAGTTCAGTGAAACGCGCAGTGTGCCGCTCGTTTTCGTCGGGGGCGAAGCGGAGAAGGTTGCGCGAGTGAAAAAACTCCTGCCCGACGCGGTCTATTCGAACTGGGAGCGCATTGGCCCGGGCCTCGAAACTGCCTTAGCGCATCCGCCCGCCGATCCCGTCGTGCACGATTCCGTCTTCGCCGCATATTCAGGCACGCCGCTGGCGAAGAAACTCGGTATAAAAGCCGAGTCATTGGTTACTCTCATCGGCGCGCCCGAAGGCTTCGAGAAGACTATCGAGGGCTTGCCCGGGGGCGTTGTTTTTCGCCGAAGCATGTCCACCGATCCCGGCCTCATCGTCTGGTTTGTCAAATCCCAGAAGAAACTGGAGCGCAAAATCGCTGAAATGAGCGGGCAAGTCCGCAAAGAAGGCATGTGGATAACCTGGCCCAAGAAAGCCTCCGGCATCCCCTCCGATCTGACACAGGTAATCGTCCGCAAAACCGGACTCGCCAACGGCCTCGTCGACTATAAAATCTGCGCCGTCGATCAAACATGGTCAGCCCTGAAATTCTCACGGCGATAGTCTCCCTGCCAGCTAGCGGTCGAGCTGATTTGACAAGCCGGAATCGCGTTTTATAATGTAGCCAAACGTTAATGATGGAGATCAGCCATGCGAAGGTCGTTTTATATCTCGGCAGCAGTCTGCCTTCTGCTTTGTATATCTTTCGCGCTAAGTGCGTCGGCCAGAGATGATCCACCCATTTTGAATGTTTTCAAAGTCAAGAAGATCAAATTTCCGTCACAACTGTATAGACCGTGGGCTATTCAAGACATACACATGCTCAGCAGCAAAAAGGGCATAGCGATTCTCGAGGAACTTGTTGCAGATGGGTCCCGCCGACTTCACACGCTGCTGCTGAAGAAGAACGGTATAACCAAGCTAATAGATACGGCATCGATGGAGGAGACGATCTACACGCTGACTACGTCTCTGGTTTGGATAGATGGAGCGGGTGCTCCTGGCGCCGCCCCGGCAGCCAAGGGTCACTTTCTGCTTTTCCTGGGTGGCTCCCCGGCCGACGAAATGCACTCGACTGTCTACATGGCAAAGCTCAATGCAGCCGGAAAAATCACGCAACAACCCACGAAAATATTCGAGGTTCCGTGTCCGCACGAGAAAGGCGAGATCAGTTTGTACGGGCTCGGCGCGACACGCGGCCCGGCTTCGGTCGCCGTCGCCGCGACTATGTCGATATACGACGGTAGCAAATCGAAGAGCTACCTGGAAGGCAGGTTCTTCGAGACCGATTTCGAGGGGAACCTGCTGGGCACCCTCAGGGACGTCCCTTTCGATCAGAAGATCGACCAGTGGGGTGGAAACATGCGTCCGGCGTGGAGCGGCAAGAAATGGCTCTCCCCGATCTGGGCCAAGGCTAAAACGCCCGGTTGCTGCCGATGCTATATAGCGGCCGCTGAAAGCATGGTGGGGGCGGCCCCGGCGGACATCTCTCCGATTAAAGTATCGCTGGTTTTCAAGGGGGGAACAAAAGACTCGATCGAGGGCGACTCCTGCTTCCTGCCAGACGTGTTGGTTCCGAAAACGTTGGGCGGCATTCCCGCAGCGGTTAAGGGCCCTAACTTATTGCTGAATATCTCGACTGAGTACGAAAAGTACAAGGAAGCCCTCAGCGAGCCGGTTTACCGGTCATTCATCCAGCCTTTTAAACGCCAAGGCAGGAAAACAAAGCAGACCACGCCTGTTCCCTTCGAAGCCTGGAATATCGCTTTCCAGTCAGATCAGAACTGGAAGATCAGGAGATATAACGAGTACCTCTCGAATTTCCTGGCAAGTGATTCCGGCGGCTACGTCGTCGCCAGGGCCGATTCCATCGGGAGGTACATCCCTGGGTCAGCCCCGCCGGAAGAGTCGAAGTTCAACGGAAGAATCGGCTTGTTGAATGTCGATGCGGATTTCAAGAAGGTCACTCCGATCCTCTGGCAGGAGTTATTAAACGACGAGTACATCGATGCCTCTCCGGTTCTGCGCAGGCTCGGTGATGTGTGTTGGATTATCGTCCGAACCAAGCGTGGAATCGAAGCTCAGGAATACTTCTTCATAGCCACCTACTCTCTGTAGTCAAGGAGCGGCAAAGATAACGATTACGAAATAGTCAAAATCGACCGTGTCGGCACCGCTGCACAGGTCAGAATCGACTTTATCCTCGATTCAAAGACGCACGTGACGGACTTTCTACATATGTTGAAGATTAATGGCGGCTGGCGGATAGTGAACATCATCGATTATTGAGTGAAATACCGCTGTGCATTTTTTTTAACAGTGACAGCTCCCTGTTTCAGGGGTTTTCGCTGGCATTCGGTCGAGAAGGCCGAGGCCAATAATCCCTTTTTGTATTACTTGTTGTCCCAGTCCAAAACTTGCTGTGGGTTTTCTTCGTCTTAATAATCAGTCACGAATTTCTTTTATGCAGGCACCTGCTGAGGAGGGGTGGATGAGAAGGCTATTTTTCAGTTTTATTCCTGTAATAATGGCAGCGGTGCTGCTTACTCTGGCGCCTGCGGTCGCGCAGGAAAAGACCGATCCGGTTGAGTCGATCACGATTGCCGAGATGCGCGACCACATTTTTTACCTGGCATCGGACGCACTGGAGGGGCGCGACACGGCCTCGGCAGGCTACAAGCTGGCTGCGCAGTACGCAGCGAGCCAGTTCCATGCCGCGGGTCTGCAGCCGTTGATCGGAGATGCCGAGGGTAACAAGTCGTTCCTGCAGCCGGTTAAACTGATGTGGAGCCAACTTGCTGAAGGCACGGCATTGGTCGTCTCCTCGGACGGAGAGGAGAGGACCTATGGGTATCCTGAAATGATGGTGCCTGCCGGTTTGGCGCAGGAACACGCGGATGGTTTCAATGACGTGAGACCAGTCTTCCTCGGCCACGGAATCGAGGAGCCGGACCTCGGCTGGGACGATTTCGAGGGCCTCGATGTGGAGGGCCGGATCGGGATTATGCTCGAAGGCGCGCCGCTTCGCGAAGGCAAACCAGTCCTGCCGGAAGATAAGCACCAGTTCTACATGAACATCGGCCGCAGCGCCAACCAGCGGCTCATGAGCGTCTTCAATCACAAGATGGCGGGCGTTATCGTGGTCCTCAGCCCGCAGTCCGACGCTCTTTGGAACATAATTGTCAATCAGTCAAAGGGCGAGCAAATGGTGCTGGCGCCGGAGAGCGGCGAGGGTGGCTTCGCCTCTTTGCCTGCCACAGTTATTGCGATGCGCCCGGAGACGATGGCCGATGAGATCAGGGCTATGGGTGTCGATCCGTCAACCGGCGAGGGCGAGTACCGGCGTGGTGAGATGGAGGGAGTGCGGCTCGGATTCAAGCTGGCGACCGAAACAAGACCGGTCGAGTGCCGCAATGTCGTGGCCCTGCTTGAGGGCTGCGACCCGGAGTTGAAGGACGAGTATGTAGTGGTCAGCGCGCACCTGGACCACCTCGGGGTTCGGGACAACGGCGACATCATGAACGGCGCCGACGACAATGCCAGTGGCTCGGCCGCGGTGATCGAGGCGGCGGAGGCGGCGGCGCTCGATCCGCCTAAGCGCTCGGTCATCTTTGTGCTCTACACGGCGGAGGAAAAAGGCTTGCTCGGCTCGCGCCACTTTGTCGAACGAACAGGCATCCCTCCAGAGAAAATAGTGCTCAACATCAACGCCGACATGGTCGGACGCAACTCGCCGGAGTTCCCTGACTCGATTCTGGTGCTCACCTCCGAGAAGCGCAGGCAGGAACTGTTGGAGATGGTCAAAAAGGTTGCCAAGGAGATCGGCTGCGAAAACCTCGATCTGCGGCTGCACGATGAAGATCAGTGGAGCCACGGCATACGTAGCGACCAGAGCTGCTTCGAGCAAAAGGATATCCCCTACGTGCTTGTCACGCGCGGTTTCATGCAGCCCGACTACCACCGCCCCAGCGATGATCCGGAAACAATCAACTACGAGAAGGTTGCTTGGTCGTCAAAGCTGATGTACGCGATGCTGATGGCGGAGGGGAATCGGAATTAGGGCTTCTAAGTGGGGACAGTTCCCTGTTAACGGCCCTCACCGATAAACTGCTGCATGAATTGGAGCGCGACTTCCTGACAATGAAAAGGGCGGGTTTGCAACCCACCCTGAATTGTCGCTCGTATTGCCCCGGCTTAGTTATTTCTTCACCAACTCGACACGGCGGTTCTTCGCTTTGCCCTCTTCGGTATCGTTGGGAGCGACCGGCTTGGACGCACCGAAGCCGGCGGCCGTCAACCGCGCGCCGTCAACGCCGAAGAGCACTAGGTAGGAACGCACGGTTTCCGCTCGCTGCTGCGAGAGCCTGTTGTTGACCTCGTCGGTGCCGGTGTTGTCGGTGTGCCCCTGAATCTCGAGTTTCAGATCCGAGTAGTTAATCATCGCTTTGACGATGCCATCGAGCGCCGTAATGGATTCCGGTTTGAGCGATGCCTTGTTGGTATCGAAGTAAATGCCGTAAATGGCGACTCGTCCGGAAGCGTCGAGCTCCTTCTTCAACTCCTCGGCGCCGAAGCTGAGCTTCTGCTTGAAGCCTTCTTCCTCAACAATATAGAGGTAATACATGCCGTGGTCGTAAGCCTCGACGTAGGCCCATAGTGTGCTGCCGTCGCTCAGCGGGATCGTGAATATCGCCTCGCCGTTCTGGGCGTTGTCCCAAACCACCTTGCCGCCACGCTCCCGCGCTGCGGCCGAATAGTTCTCGACGACCTCGAAAGCAGAGTAGCCCTCGAGCGGCTCACCATTTTCATCTTGCATTGAATAGCAGAGCTGCCAGTACTCGCCCTTAACAACCTTGTCGAGGGTGTCATCGGTTACCGGGTCGTAATATCTATACTCGTAGAAATGGTAGTTCTTATACTCCGATTCATCGGCAACGAACTTCGAGCCGGGGAACGGCTTGATCAGGGGGTGCTCCTTCTGAATCGCCGCGCCAACTGCGGCTGCGGCTGCGACGGCGAGTGCAAGGATAACCGTGGCCAATATCGTTTTCTTCATACATTCCTCCTTTATGAAGTCCACCGAAGGTGATGTTGTTACGGCGGAAATTACACCCGCTCATGATGGCAGTCAAGCGGTTTGTTCAGGGTTTATAGTCAGCGTAACCTATTTATTATCTATGAGTTTCGCCAGTTCATCAGGTACGCTCCACAACCCAAGCTGTCCGGAGCAGGGAATCGGTTCCGGGAGCGGCGTGACATTGTCCAGTGACCATCCGACGGGTCCCTGCCACCAGATATCGTCTATCGGCTTTTCGATCACCCCGGTTATCCTCATCGAACCGGCGATCACTCCGCGCGGCAGATCATCCGGCACTGCGAAACCACGTCGGCGCAGCCAGACAACTCCACTCTCATCGAGACTTTGGCCGGCGTGGAGTGCTATTACCGTGCCTATAGCCCACTCCGGCGGTTTTCTGGAGCGGTTCTCGATCCGTTTGCCGGCATGGAGAATAGCCCAGGCCCACGGCTGCTTTACAGTAAGCGCGCGCATTTATTACTCCCGCAGCGTGTTTTGTATTATGCATTATACATGTTTTGTGTGCGAGATCCCGCTGGTCTACTTTTCCATGCCACAGACGTCATTTATATGCCGTTGGACGGCAGAACTTGAACAACGGACCGGCATGTCATAGGCTGTTCCATTGCGGAACGACGATATTAGCCAATGAGTTGCAAGTGACGGCAACTCATCGATAATTATTTCGGTTTTCGAGGGGGAAGAGAGATGAAAGAGAGGCTGATTACGGCTGCGGCATTTTTGGTCTTGGTGTCGGTCCTGGCGGCGGCGCAGGCGGATGATTTGTCGGCCCAGCAGGCGGCGTTGAAGAAGATCGATTACCTCGTCGGCGAATGGAGGACGCTAAGCACATTCGTGGCTACCGGCGTCGAGGCTCCCGGTTACCTGGTCTATCGCTGGATTCTGGGCGGCAATTGGATTCACTGCGAGTTCCACGGCCAAGCCCCGGGGAGAGACTATTGGGAAGCCTACGCGATGATCAGCTTCGATCTCGCGTCGGGGAAGTACCGCAGTTACGCCTTCTTCGGCGGCAACGCCCCGGCGAGCTACACCGGCGTCTGGAATGGCGTTGACACAGTAACGTTCACTACCGACGAGCCTGATGCGCGGGGGCGCCTGAACCGCATCAGCTACAAGCGCATGCCCGACGATACGGTTTTCCAGCTCAACGAGATGACCGACGAGGGTGGCGAGTGGGTACCGACTCTCAAGACAAATTACAAACATGCTCCGGCGCGCTGAATTAGGTGCTGGTGTAGCGTGGAATACAGTGAACTAGCTCTGTTATGATAGAATTCTTATCGACTCCAAGAGTGGGAGGCAACAATAACGATGAGACGAATCAAGAAATCCTCTGATACAGCTTTCAGCTGGGCTGTTTCCTTTACTTTGATGCTCATACTGGCTGCCGTGACAATCTCCGCTGCACAGGAGAAGTGGGTTGAGCGCGACTCTCCCTTCGTTCCGGCCGGTCGCGACGACCACATGATGGCTTTCGACTCCGAGCGCGGTTGGGTGGTGATGTTCGGCGGCGACAATGCCGGCAGCGCCACCTGGGTGTGGGATGGAAAAGGCTGGAGAGACCTCGGCATCGAGGGACCGCCGTTGACGCGCGAGGCCGCAATGGCCTTCGACAGCGTGCGCAAGGTAATCGTAATGTTCGGCGGTTACGATTTCTACGCTAACAGCAGCGCCACATACGAATTCGACGGCGAGCAGTGGATCGGTTACGCCCTTGACAGCGCTCCCGATGGGCGCAGTGATCATGCCATGGCCTTCGATGAAGAGCGCGGCGTGATGATCATGTTCGGCGGCGAGGGTGTGGACACGAACACTTGGGCTTACGACGGCGAAAACTGGTCAAAGGTCAACCAAGACGACAATACTCCCGGCGAACGCGGCAGTCACCGGATGGTCTACGACAGCGAGCGCAAGGTAATCGTACTGTTCGGCGGCGCTTCCGGAGAGACACTGTTCAACGACACCTGGGAGTGGGACGGCGAGCAGTGGGTTGATGTGACACCGGCAGAGGGCAGCCCTCCGGCGATGCGCGACTTTGCGATGGTCTACGATTCGTTGCGCAAGAAAACGGTTGTCTTCGGGGGACGGGACAACACCCTCGACGGCTTCGACAGCACTTGGGAGTGGGACGGGACCACCTGGCTGGAGGTCAACGCACTTGTCAAGCCCCCCAGACGTCATGAGTGCGCTGCCGCCTATGATTCGTGGCGCAACCGCATGGTGCTGTTCGGCGGGAGCAGCGGTAACACCGAGGAGAACCGCTACAAGTCCGATACCTGGTGGTACCCCAACAACCCGCCGGATATCATCCACGACCTGGTCCTCGGGATCATACCGGGGAAGGATCTGGCTGTGAGGACCGCCATTTTCGATTACGACGGGGACGCCTTCGAAGCCTATGCCTACTACCGCGACACCGGCGAGACTGATTACCAGAGGGTGCTGATGGAGCAGACCTCGACCAACACTTACGCCGCGATTATCCCGTCCGATCAGTTCTCTGAACAGGGTGTTGAATATTATATCGCCACCTTCGACGAGCAAGGCAGCGGTCGCTGGGGTTATTTAGGCACCGCTGAGAGCCCGAACGTAGTCACGATCGGCGATACTGGTTCCTTGAGCATTTTTATTAAACCTCTCGATGCCCGCAAAGCCGGCGCGGCCTGGAGACCAATCGGCACAAAGGAATGGATCAAGTCGGGCAATACACTACGCGGCCTTAAGCCGGGTAAACTTACGATTCAGTTCAAGTCGATCTGGCAGCAAGTTTGGTACAAGCCCGTGGACATGGTTATCGAAGTGATTCCGGGACGAAAGGTCGACTATATCGCTGAGTACCAACGCAGGGACCTGGAACAATAGATGGTTCCAGCGTTTTAAGAAAGTAATACCAGGGCGTTCCGGAGCACGGATCGCCCTTTTTAATATGCCGAGGGAGGGGATTCCATGAAACGTCTGTCTTGTATTGCCGCGATTTGCCTGTGTCTCGTGCTTGGCGCCCAATCCGAGGCGCCGGCCCAGACCGTTGGAAAAAAGGAATCGGCAAAACGGGACTTGCTTGCCCCGGTGCGTGCCATCAGAGAGCAGATAAGGGCGCGCCTGGCTCGACCCGCGGAGCTACTCGACCTCGACCTGATTATGGAGGGGCCCGGCTTCTATGGAGCGCAGCCGCGCCGCGTCCGGTGGGACAGCGACGGCAACCGCCTGTGGTTCGAATGGAAGAAGTGGGACGAGGAGGAAACCGGTACCTTCGAATACATTGTCACCGACGGCAGCTTGAGACGCCTGAGCGAGGATGAGGCCGAGCTGGTACCGCCGGCCTTTGCGGCCTGGGACAAGGAGCATCGGCGCGCGCTGTGGACGGTTCGCAGGGACGTGATGCTTTACGACGGCAAAACGAAAACCGCGGCTCCGTTACTCGGGGCCTTCGGCGGAGTTCAGCCCCTGGGATTTTCTGAGGACGGCACCGAAGCGCTTCTTTTGATGAACAATAACCTTGTGGCAGTGAGCATCAACGCTGAGGAAGGCACGCCGGTTATCCGGCAGCTCACCGATATCAGGTCGGGCCGCCCCGGGAAAGATGAGACAGCGACGGAAGCGCAGGAGTGGTTGAAAGAGCAGCAACTCGAACTTTTCGATTTTCTAGAACGCCGTCACGAGAGGTTGGAGCGAGACAAGAAAAGGGAGGAGAGTCTCTCTCCTGAGCCGTTCTTTCTCGGCGACTGGCGCGTCGACAGGATAGTTCCCTCGCCGGGTCTGAACTATGTGGCCGTACAACAGAGGCTCAACGACCAGAAGGCCCGCAGGGCTATCGTAGCCAATTACGTCACCGAGAGCGGTTACACCGAGGACATCCCGGCTCGCACCAAGGTCGGCGACACCACCGGCGGCCGCCGCCTTCACATCATCAGATTAAGCGACGGAGCTGCCGCCGAGGTGGAATTCGGTATCGAGGATCGCGAAATAATGGTTTTTAGCGGCGAATGGAGCCCCGGCGGTGAGCGCCTGCTCGTCGGCGTCCGCGCCGCCGATAATAAGGATAACTGGCTTTTCGCCGTTCAGCCGTCCTTGAAAGGCGGCGAGGGAGAAGAGGGGGGTGGCTCCCTCAAGTTGGATCTGACCGAACTTGCCTCGGATCACGACGACGCCTGGGTTGGAGGCATGCGATGGGGCGCCGGCAGTGGTTGGTTGCCAGACGGCAGCACTGCGTGGTTCGTTTCCGAGCGCAAAGGCAAGATGCATCTCTATACCGTTCTCGCAGATGGCGGTGAGGCTGTTCCTCTGACGAAGGGCGACGATATCGTCTCTGGTCCTCGCCTGTCGCCCGACAAGAGCGCCTTCGTTTTCTCGGCGACGATCCCTGATCCATTCGAATCACAGACTTTCATCCTTCCTCTTAAGGGAGGTGATCCGCGCCCGCTGACAAGCGGCATGGGCCGCGCCGATGCCACCTTCAGCCCCGATGGCGGACGCCTAGCGGTGGTCGCCTCCGGCTCGAACGCGCCATGGGAACTGTATGTCAAGGATACCGGTGAACCGGGCGTCGGCGAAAAGGTGACCGACTCCCCGAGTCCCGCGTTCAAGTCGTACAGGTGGGTCGAGCCGCAAATCATACATTTCAAAGCGGAAGACGGCACGATGATTCCCGCCAGGCTCTACCTTCCGCAACGGCCGCACAACGACCGCCCGGCGGTGATCTTTGTCCACGGCGCCGGCTACATGCACAACGTCCACCGCTGGTGGTCGTCGTACGAGCGCGAGTACTGCTTTCACCACCTGCTGATGGAGCGCGGCTACACAGTGCTCGACATCGATTACCGCGGCTCCGCCGGCTACGGGCGCGACTGGCGCACCGCCATCTACCGCCACATGGGCGGCAAGGACCTCAGCGACCAGGTCGACGGTGCGCGCTACCTCGTCGAGAACCACCGTATCGATCCAGAGCGGATCGGCATTTACGGTGGCTCCTACGGCGGCTTCATCACGCTGATGGCCTTGTTCACCGCCGGGGATCATTTTGCCGCAGGTGCCGCACTGCGGCCGGTGACCGATTGGGCGGCCTACAGCCATTGGTACACCGGGAGCATTCTCAATCTTCCGGCGGACGACCCCGAGGCGTACTACCGCTCATCGCCGATATACTTTGCCGAGGGGCTCGACGACCCGCTGCTCATCTGCCACGGCGTGGTCGACACCAATGTCCACTTCCAGGGTGTTGTGCGCCTGGCGCAGCGGCTGATCGAGCTGCGCAAGAAGAACTGGGAGGTTGCGATCTTCCCGGTTGAAAACCACGGCTTCCGCGAGCCGGCCTCGTGGGTCGATGAGTACCGCCGCATATTCGATCTCTTTGAGGAGAACTTGAAGGGCAATAAGTAACTCCACCAGAAACTGTGGCTGCAAAAGACAGGCTCAGCAACCAATCAACAACCGGATTCCAGGCGGGGTCCTGGAATCAGGACCCTTACAGCTTATTTGCGTATGAAGATCGCAGAGGTGTCGTTGCGGACTTTGTCCGCCGTGTCAGCGATATGCGACAGCGCTGCGGCATTCTGGATGGCGACAGATGCCATTTCCCCCAGCGCTACAGCTGTTTCCAGATCCTTCCTGGCAAAGCTCCCTGAAGATCTGGCAAGTAACATCACTCCCAGTTTCCTGTAGATAAAATTCAGCGGCACACACATCACTGATTTGATTTCACCGGCGATATCCAAGCACCGCTTGTCCTGCTTCGTGTCTTCTATCAACACCGCTTCTCCGAGTTCGATGACAGTACATGCAAATTCGCAACTCGTGAGTGATTCACTCAGAAGACCATCCCCGGCCCCCGACGAGGCTGCGACAGCCGGATCCTTGCCGTCCTCGCCGGTGAGCAGGGTTAAACCGTGATCGGCGTCCACGAGTCGTCGAGCCTGCCTCAGGACCACCTCGCAGGTGGCGTCCATGCCAAGATGATCCATGGTGTCGCTGCCGCTGTGTTTCTGCAGACTCAAAAGGCCCTCATCCAGCTCCCTGATCCGCTGACTCATCGATTCCAGTATTCTCAGCACGATCGTCGGATCGCGACCGATCGTCGTGAGCAATTTCCCCTTGTCGATCGTCAGGACGCGTGTCTCCCCGGTGGCGACCACCGAGGCCGATCGGGGTTTTCGGTCGAACAAAGCCATCTCGCCAAAAATATCACCCTCGCGTAATTCGGCGAGAGTGGTATCGCCGGAAGGCGCCGCCTTGATCACTTTAGCTCCGCCGGATTGAATCGAGAACATTTCTTCACCGATGCTGCCTTCGGCGATGATTACTTCGCCGTCCGCGAAGATTTTTCCAAGTTCGCCCATTCTCACTACACCTCCACCTGGTCAGGAAATCAGTATCCTTTCAAGCTCGGCCAGCATGTCTCTGTGCATTCTGAAGCTGAAAGCCCTGGGAAAGATCTTCTTAAAACGTTCGTTGCCGGTGAACATGTCCCACATCATGGAACTGAGGATCCTCGGGTCCTCCGGATTTGCCTGCTCCTTTTCGATGACGCCCAGCATCCCCTTGGTCAGCAGCGGAATCTTCTTGAACAGCTCGGTAGCGAGGTAGAGGAACCGGCCGTAGCGATTGTCGTCGATCAGGCTTCTGTATGAGGGTAGGTAGTGCTCTTTCCAGTCGGAGTCGCCGACGCCGTGTAACACGGCGGTTTTGGCGGCTTCCTTGCCAAGGAAATAGGCGGCGCCGAGACCGTCCTTGAGCAACCGTGTCGAGCCCGCATCGCCGCAGGCTACTATCCGGTCGCAGAAAGGGCGTGCCGGTGCCCCGACATTCATCTTCGGCAGGCAACGGCAGCAGATTTTGTAATTCGTCTCTGCAAGGATTTTCTGGACAACAGGCTGAGCAAGGAACGAATTGACCGTCCCGGCGTTGATCCCCTTGCCGAGGATACAGACCGTTACGAAAGTGGTCTTGGGGATCATTGCCGCAAATTTCAGGTCCTTCATCGGCAGCAGGAACAGATGGATGGAATTGCCAAACCGCTCCTTGATTACCTCGGTATCGAGAGCGATTTCGGCAATTGCCGTAGTTTGCATCCTGGGTCGCTTGTAGCCGAAGCCGAGTTTTTCGAACAGTTCCCAGGAATGGCTGTTAGCACCAAAGGCCCCTACAACCAGATCGGCTTCCTGCAAAGCCGTCTTCCTGGAGAAGAGAATGGGTCTATCTCTATGAAGGCTGATGTCGTCCACATGAATCGGCCTGATCTTCGCGCCCATTTTCTCAGCCAGCGACAGGAGGAATCTGTCGAAGCTCTCTTTCCGGTCGCTGATAACACTTTTAGGCCCGCCGCCGCGATAAACTGTGGCAATCGTCTTTTCAAGCATTGGAGTTTCAATACGCACGCTGCCATGCGAAGTGTGGAGCAGGTAGGTATTGATTCCCCGCTGAACTACAGAATCGGGCAGGTTGATTCCTTCCAAAGACAGCATTTGCACCAGAATTTCCGAGATGATACCGCCGCAGTGGTTACAGCCTGCAGGACCCTGCCTGGTAAAGTCGCTGCGCTCGTAGACCGTGATGTTGAGATCTTTGCCGGTAAAGCGGGCCATGTTGAGGGCGCTTATCGCAAAGAACGAGCCCGCGGGACCTCCTCCGATTACAGCTATCTTTGCTCCATCGTTCAGATTCATAAAACCCCAGCGAGTTGTCGCTCGATTTTGGCGATATTTAATGAATATAATACAATATTAGCTTGTTAGGCTTTTGGAATCCACCGTGTAGTCACGATTTTCTGCCGGACGTGACCAACGCGACCACCCGGTGCATCAGCACAGCAAACAACGCAGCATGCGGGCAAGAGAAATACCGTTCATTTATGGTTTGACAGAAATGACGGCGTGAACGTTGCGCTCGGGGTCTGATCGACGTGGCCGGCAGAATTTTTATCGGGGGGCGGTAAACAGGCGAAAGGGCGACATCGGCCGCCCTTTTAATCATGTCATTGCGTCGGAGCCCTTACGCTATCAGCCTATTTTTTCTCTTGGTCATGCTTCTGGTCAAATTTCTCGAACACCTTCGCAGCGCCGAGCAAGAACTTCAGCGTGTTGAGCTGGCGCTCGCCGAAGGTGATCACAGTCTTGACCACGGTGCCCTCGACGGTCGTCTCCTGGCTTTCCAGCAAGTTGTCGGCGAAACCCATCGCGCGGTTGACCATGCGCGTGGCAAGCTGCTTCTGTTCCTCGCTAAGCTTCTGCCCCTCCTCGCTCTGGTCGATGTTCTGAACCTGTTGCCGCGCCTCCTTCATCCCCGATTTAATCCCCTGCCTGGCCTGTTCCATCTCTCCGGAAACTCTCACCGCCTCCTGCTCGGCAAGCTCCTCATCGCCGAAGATTTTCATCTGAATGGCCTTGAGCACGTCGGTTAATTCGAAAGTTGAGATCTCGTATTGGACATCGGTATTCAGCTTCTCTTCGAGCTCGCGCACCTTATCATCCATGTCGGGATTACGGCTCCAGAGGTCGATCTGCTCCCTGATCTGCACGCGGTTGGGCCTGATGCGCCAGGTTTGTCCTAGATCCTGGACGTAAGGGAGGAGGTCCTGGTAGTCGGAATCATCGAGAAGGCTCAGCCCGGCGCCGTAGCCGGCCTTGATCATCAGCTCAAGCTGTTCCATCTCCTCGGCTACCAGCAACTCGTTGGTCGCGGTGGCGTAGGCGAAGTAATCGGCTTGCGATTCCTCGGCACCGCGGGCCACCAGCTTATAGACCGGGAGTTTGTTGATGCGCATACCAGCGCGCGAGAGCCAGCCGTCCTTCACTGCCTGCTTGACCAATCCCGGCGTGTCCTCAAAGGTGAAAACCCAAAGCTTGCCGCCGGTGTTCTCGGTCGTGCGCAAAACCGGCTTGCCCTCGGCGTTCGTGGTCGCCTGGCTCAACATGCTGTCATGCGAATGGCCGCCTTTCTTGCCCTCCTCGACAACAGTCTCGCGGATCCTGAGCTTCATCAGTTGGGCATAGGTCAGCTTTTCAACTGCGTCAGCAACTGATTCCGGCAGCGGAATCGAATCCGTAGACTCGTCCACGCCCAGATCGCCGAACAGTTCCTTAAAGATGCCGAAGTTCTCGTTATTCTTGATCAAGCTGTAATCGATGTGGGCCAGGGTCCTGTACGAGCCCTCGGGAAACCAGTTGAAGACTTCTCCTGCTGTCACCCGCTCCTGGGCGGTGCCCGCAGTTGCAAAAGCAAATACCAGGAAAAGAAGAGCTGAAGCTTTTAATCTTGCCATTGCCCGATCCTCCTCAGAAATGCAAATCCGCCGACGCGAACTGCTGTACCAACCATTTTCCCGGGGGAAAAGCAGTCGGTGACGGAGTAATTCCTACTCGCATATTAATAGACGGTAATAATCGGTAAAAAGTTGGATTGTGCTCGGTCCCAGCCGGATAATTCACTTCCAGGTCCTGCCTATGACTATGTCTGTGAGGTAGCGCAGTGCGCCAAGCTCCCTCTTGTTGATTGTAAAAACGGTTCGGACAACGTTGCCTTCGACAGAGGTTTTGAACGATTCAGTCAACCCCGAAAGCCGTTCTGCGGCGCGACGGATCAGCTTTCTGCGTTGCTCGCTCTCTTCGCTGCCCGAAAGCGTTCTCGCCTCGTTCAGGTTGCTGAGGAAACCCCACCGTTCCTCATCCATCTCCGCCTTTAGCCTGCTTGCATCCGCCGCCGCAGATTCGTCGCTTCCATAAATCCTTATCGTGGTTTCAGTGGTTGAGTCTTCAGCAAATTCGTTGCTTGCGATCTCGAAAAGCGGACCGCTCTCGATGCGCGCCTCCAGATTTTTGATGTTCTTTTCGGGGCCGCCTGCCCTGTTCAGCTGCTCCAACACTGCCTGATCATGCAGCGTTTTTGGCGCAATCGACCAGCTCTGGCCAAGCTCGGGGATTATATGGAATAACAAGGCATAGTCGGGATTATCAAGCAGCCCCGGGTCCGCGCTGTGGCCGGTTCTGATCATCCTCGTTAGCGTTAAAAACTCGTTTGCCACGAGCAACTCGTTGGAGGTGGTGGCGTACGCATAGAAACTCTTACTCTCATTACCTCCACTACCACACAGTCTGAATACGGGACGGCTTGTCATTCTCAAACCGGGCCGGGTCAACCACCCTGCCTTGAGGCCCTCCCTGACGATGTTGACCGTGTCTTCGAAGCCGAACACCCAGAACATCGCCCCCGCGTCCACCGAATCGCGGACGGCCAGCCTTCCTGAGTCATCGACGCTGAGCTGTTCCTCCTTGTCTTCGAGCAGAGCGAGTTGCGCCTCGTTTTCCAGTGTGTCGAGCGGTGTGAGATTGTCCTTGTAAACAACCAGGTGACCGAAAGCGATTTTCGTCAATTGCTGCTTGGCCTCGTCGGGTAGCGGGTTCCACGACCGCGTCAGGTACTCTCCGGTGTCCGAGTACATGCGGGAGTAATAACTGTAGGAATTGCTCGCTCTCAATGTGCCCAGATCGGCGTAAGCCAGAGTCTTGTAAGTGCCATCGGGGAACCAGTAGAAGACGCCGCCGGCGGTTGGTCTCTCCTGTGCGGCGCAGATTGTGTGTACAAGAAGGATTAAAAGGACGGCGAAGCACACCTTCCGCATCATATTCTGTAACCCCCGACCGGCATCCTTAAGGAATAGTAAGAACTGTTTGATTTGCTTGAGCCGCCTGAAACTGATTTGTGTAAACGGATGCCTGTTGACTCACCTATCTACTTAGACGTATTTGTTTGGAAAAAGTTGGCCGGATTTTGGATAAAACCATTTCTAAGTTGACCGGAGTGGCCGGCGGTGCCCTCAGTGAAAATTATGACACGTGTGCCACGAGCCCAAAGCGCCGTTATTTCTTCTCGGTTTTGGAATCGATGACAATGATCATCTGACCTTTTTTCCCGCCTTCCTTCTGGGCCTGGTCGATCATCTTCTGCAGCGCATCGTTGGAAGCCTTGGCGCTCTCCAGCAGCTTGCGGTCGTAGACGATGGTGGTGACGACGAGGTTGTCCACCTGCTCGATCTTGCGGGCCGCCTTGACGTTCTGCTGGTGCTCTTTCATTTCATCAGGTGTGTTGCCGATCGCGATCTCGCGCCGTATGCTTATGTCCAGCGTCGCTTTTGCGGTCTCCTCGTCGAGGTAGACTTCGATGTCGCGCTCGGTGATCTGCTCGCCGACATCGGTGGTGTTAATACTGAGCCGAGAACCCCTTTCCAGGGATTCTCTTCTTTGCTCAATCGTGTCTTGGTCCCCCCCCTTTCTTTCCATCTCTTCGAGCATCGATTTTTGCATTGCGCGGTGGCAAATGGCGCGCCATTGCTGGCCAAGCTCCGGTACCAATACGATCAGATCGAGGTAGTCCTCGCTGTCCAGAATGTTCATCTCCTGCCCGGTACCGGCGGCGACCATCAAGGCAAGGTTGCGCAACCGGCCCGCGGTCAGCAACTCACCGCCAGCCGTGGCGTAGGCGAAGGCTCCCTTGTCGCCCGATTCGTCCCGGCTGCTGAAGCGGTAGATCGGGCGTTCGTTGATGCGTCGCCCCATATCTACGATTTCACTTGCTCTCAGCGCCTCTTCGATCTGCGGATCCAGAAGTTCATAACGGTAGACACCAAGCCGGTCGCCGACATTCTCCATGAAGGTGAACGTCATGCCTTCGGGGATGCTTGATGGCCTCTCCTTCTCACCGGCTTCTTTTTCCTCGCCGGCCTCTTCGTTCTTCTCCTCGGGCTCGTCCTCTTCAGTAAATAAATCCTCAAGATCCGAGGAATTCAGCATACGCTGCTTCAAGCGCAGAAGTTGCGCCGTCGTCCTCGCTTCGATGCCATCCTTAAGCGATGGCGGCAGAGCGGCTGCCCCAGAGAACGGATCGGGGCGGTCCAGAAAGTCCTTGAAGAGCTGCCAGGCCTCGCCCTGTTGCATCAGCGTGTCGTCTCGATGCTCAATGTGGCTGTAATAGCCGTAGGGAAACCAGCGAAGAATATTATCCGCCCTCGGCCGCTCCTGCCCAGCCACAGCCATGCCGAATGAAACCACAAGGGCCAGCGCGAGACATGAAATCCGCGCATTGTTCATTACATTTCCCTCTCTCAGCTTGACGTTACCACAGACGGCTCGGATCCCGTTTTGTCAACGACATTAGAGGAGGTGGTGCGTAATGGATCCTGTTATAAGGAATCGGCTGCCGTCGAAGACCCAGCGCAGGGCGCGCGGTTCGCCGAGCGCTTCGGCGGCGCCGTCGGCGAGGATTGTCAAAGCCTCGGCCTGAGCTGATGTCAGCGGGGAACCGGTTTTGTCTGTCTTTTCCTTCTGGACGGCGATTTCCCGCTCGCTCGGCAGCCGCGGCTCCACCCTGATTACCCAGGAGTCGGCGTCCTGGGTATCGGCGGGAACGACAACTCCCCGCATCGGAGTCGCCTTGGCAGCGGAGACGATCACGGCCGCACCCCACAGCGCATCGGAACCAGGCTCTATGCCGGCCCGCATGCGGAAAGTGACTTGCCGCTCGCCCCACATCGCCGCCCAGCATTCCGCCGCGGCATCGGCCGCCGCCTCGGGGGGCAGGAAGCTTGCACTCCAGGCAAGCCCGGCGATCGCCGCGGCGTCATAGCTGGCCACAATCGGGGAGAGAGTCACATCGATCATTTGCGCTCCCAGACTGGCTGCGGCTTTAGAAATATCAGCGCGCAAGATGTCGTCGAGGCCACGCTCGAGGATCTCAGAACTTGCTTTGGCCGCAAATTCCGCAACATCCGCGACCGCATTTCTCGAATTCCACAACGCTCGAAGGCGCTCTTCCAGCCCGAGTTCGTTCATCCTTTTCGAATAGGCGTCGGCACTGACGACAAATGTTTCAGGCACTGGAATGCCTGCAGCGTAAAGCAACGCCGCGTCGCGTGCGATAAGGCCAGCCTTGGTTACATCGTCTCTGCCGATCTTTTCCATAAACAGCAAGAAATCCTTCATTATTTTCCCTCAGTCGGTGGCCCTTGTGGCTGCTGTTCCGGGTCCCGCTTCCCGCAAACTGCTCACCGCCCAGCCGATCGGTCCCAGCGACGCGGCGGTCAGACCCCAGACGCCGAAAATAGTGTTGGCGCCAATGGTTGCCGCAATGAAACCTGTTGCCCCGATGCTCAGCGCCGTCACTCCCTTTACCGTCATGTTAATCAGCGCAAATGCGCGACCCTGGTACTCCTTCGGCACCATCTCCTGCACCATCGTCGTGCGCGTCACCAATATCGCCGGGATCGATAGGCCGTGCGCGAACATCGTCAGAAAGACCAGCTCAGGTTCCCTCAGAAACATCAATGGCACATGCGTGATGCCGTCGAAAAAAATCCCCAGCAATAGCACACGTCCCCGATTGAGTCGCAGGTGGAGATGGTGGATAAACATGTTGCCGACGATGAATCCTGCGGCCATGAACGCGGTTGTCAGCGCAAATATCTGCGCAACGCCGACCTGGATACCGAAGACAGCGTGAGGACCGCCGATCACCTCCCGCACGAGAATCGGCATGCCGATTATCGCCGGGCCCATGATGAACCAGTTGTCGACGGCGGTAATCACCAGCAGCCAGCGGAAGATGTTGTCTCGCGAAGCGTAGCGCAGCCCTGCTTTCACCTCGTCGTAGAGCCGTTTCCCAGGGCGGTCCGCCTCCAGCCTGCGCGGCGTTTTCGTTATTCCCACCAACAGCAGCAGCGAGACCACGAATGTCGCCGCGTCGACGGTGAACAGGTGGGCGATGCCGACATAAGGCAGCAGCAGACCGGCGGCCGCAGGACCCATGATCATCGCGATCGGCAACGCGCTCTGCACCAATGCATTCGCCTTTGTAAGCTGTGCCTTGGGGGTCAGCTCGCCGACAAGCACGTCGCGGGCCGGCAGGAAAATACTGCTGAAGCTCTCCACGGAGAATGCCAGGACGGCGATCAGCAGCGCGGTCAGGTGCCCGCTGAAGAAAAGCAACGGGAATAGCAACACCAGCAGGCAGCGCGCCGCGTCCGATAAAATCATCGTGCGGCGACGATCCCAGCGGTCGACCAGTGAGCCGCCCGCCAACCCGACGACGATCATCGGCAGGTATAGACTCATCACCACCAGCCCGGCGGCGCCGTTGTTGCCAGTGACCTCCAGTGCCAGCCAGATGACTGAGAGATAGAAGATGCTGTCGCCAAAGAGGCTGATCAGCTGCGACAGCCACAGCAGCACCACATTGCGGTTGCCCCAGATCGAAGGGGGCTGCGCGGCAATCAGGATGTGGCTGTCGCTCGACATTTTCTTTCCCCAAGAGCGCAACTTTAGCAATGCCGTGCTGCGCTTACAATAGTATCCGGCAATGGAATGCCGGTTGCCGTGAGGCGCCGCTCCGTTTAGATTGTCGCCGGGAGGTTTGCAGATGGATGCAAAGATTGCAGTGATTGCGAGGGTCGGCGCCCACCGAGTCTTTGCCGGCGCCGGACTTGCCGAGATTTCGATGCTGGTGCCCAAAACGCCGTTCGGCTCGTCGAATCCCATCCACCTGTTCGAACACGGGAGCGTGCAATTCGCGGTGCTGTCGCGCCACGGCGAGGAGGGCTACGCGGTCAGCGCTCCGTTCGTTAACGATCGCGCCAACTTGTGGGCCCTAAAGAACCTCGGTATCGAGAAGATCATCTCGTGGTCCGCGCCTGGTTCTATAGATCCGAACATTTCCCCCGGCGACCTGGTTGTGCCCGAAGACATGCTCGACTGGGGCCAGGGGGCGCGCCGCGAGCTGGCAACCTTTTTCGACGGACACGGCCAGGGCGTGATCCGCTCAAATCCCGCGTTCTGCCCCGAGCTGAGATCGGCGTTCCTCGAAGTGCTGCAGGAGAAGCCTTTCAGGACCCACGAAGGGGGCGTTTACGCTGCCACAGCCGGGCCGCGGATGGAGACAGCCGCTGAGGTAAGCGCGATGGCCGGAATGGGTGCATCGCTGGTCGGCATGACCCTCTCGCCTGAGCTATGGTTGGCGCGTGAGCTGGAACTCTGCTACGCGGCGGTTTGTTACAGCGTTAATTACGCCGAGGGCATCGCCGACAGGCCCTTCCGCGGAGGGATTCTCTTCGAGGGCCTGGCGACGGAGGAGGAGATGGAACGGGTGAGCACGGTCGAGGCCGCTTTCGCCGACATCGTTCTTTCATTGCTTCCCGCCGTGGCGGCCACGTCCCGAGAGTGTCCTTGCCCGAACCTGCTCGAGCGCTACTACCGCCGCGGCGATCTCACAAGCGACTGGTGGCGCGTGCTATGAACAATTCGTCTCAGGTCATCCACCGGGCGCGCTGGATTATTCCGATCGACAAGCCTTTGCTTGAGGACGGCGCGGTTGCCGTTTCGGCGGGCCGCATAGTCGACGTCGGCCGGTTTGCTGATATGAAATCAGCTTTTACCGGATTCTCGGTGGAGGATCACGGCGATGCTGTCTTGCTGCCGGGACTGGTCAATGCTCACACCCACCTCGACAACTCCGCTGTGGCAGGCGCGACCCCGCGAGGCAGCGGCGACTTCGTCGTCTGGGCCGAGGCCTTCCTGAGCGCGAAGGATTCCATCTCCGTCGAGAAAAAGAGGGAGGCAATCGCCGTTGCCTGCCGCGATCTCGTCGATTACGGCACTATCGCAGTCGGAGACATCTGCCCCACGCTGCTTTCGCCGCCTTTTCTGGTCGAGCTGCCGGTCTGGGGATCGATCTTTATCGAGATGACTGGCATCGGTCGTGAGCGCGGAGAACACTTGTTATTGGAAGCTAAAGAGAAACTCTCCCTTGCTGAGGCCGGCTTCGCCCGGAGCAGGCTTGGTTTCTCGCTTGCGCCTCATGCACCGTACTCGACTGATCCCTCGCTGATTGAGAGAGTTATTGCCGAGAACTCCTCGGCGGGACGCCTGACGTCGTTTCATCTGGCCGAATCGCCGCAGGAAGAGGCAATCCTTATGGGCGAGCACGATGGATTCGGGCATGCGATGAGAAAATGGGACTTCATGGGAGAGGGCTTCCGGCCGCCGCGGATGCGTCCCGTCGCATATCTGGAGAGCCTTGGCGGCCTGGCGATCGGCCGGGGAATGATTGCCGTCCACTGCGTCCAACTCGACGACAGCGAAATCGAGAAGTTGGCGCGTTCCGGCTGTTCGATCTGCCTCTGCCCGCGCAGCAACGACTATATCGGTTTCAGGCAACCGCGCATCGCCGACATGCTTGCTGCCGGCATTGAGCCATGCCTGGGCACCGACGGCCTCGGCAGCGTCGACACTCTGAGCGTTTGGGACGAGATGTCATTCATCCGACAACGGCATCCCGCAATCCAGCCCGAGAGCCTCCTGCGCATGGCGACGCTCAATGGTGCACGAGCATTGCGCCTCGATGCTGATCTGGGTAGCCTTGCGCCGGGAAAGATAGCCCGTTTCCTGGCATATTGGGGAGAGATCGGCGGCGAACCGATCGAGGTACTGACTTCGGGCATCGAGCGGGCGAAGCTGGATTGGATAGATGGCGATTAACTCAAACGCGGTGAAAGCGCTCGGGCGCTATGGGAAACTAGTGCGCTTCTCCCACTCGGTCTTCGCGCTGCCGTTCGCGCTCTCGGGGCTCGCGCTGGCAACGCTCGAGACGCCGTTCCGCTGGGAGGTGCTGCTCTGGGTCGCGGTAGCGATGGTTGCCGCGCGGAGCGCGGCCATGGGCTTCAACCGTATCGTCGACCGCCACTACGACGCCCGTAATCCGCGCACCATCACGCGGCAGCTACCATCAGGAGGGGTCACACTTCCAGGAGCGTGGGTATTGGTCTTCTTCAGCAGCGCCATTTTTTTCGGCGCCGCCTGGATGCTCAACCCGCTCTGCGGCTGGCTCAGCCCGTTCGCCTTGGCGATCCTCCTCTTCTACTCGGTGACCAAACGCTTCACCTGGACCAGCCAATTCTGGCTCGGCCTCAGCCTCGGCATCTCACCTATCGGCGCCTGGATGGCACTCACCGGCGCTTTTGACGCCCGCATACTACCGATGTCGGCGGCCGTGCTGTTGTGGGTAGCCGGTTTCGACATCTTCTACTCCTGCCTGGACTTCGAGTTCGACCGCGCGGAAAAACTGCATTCCGTACCTCAGCGTTGGGGAATTACCGGCGGTATTTGGATCGCGCGCGTCATGCACCTGTTAACAGCAGTGCTGCTGATCGCTACCCATTGGCTCTACCCCTTCGGCCCCGGCTACCTAATCGGTGTCATTGTTGTGATAGCCATCCTTACGGTCGAGGATTTGATGGTTCGCCCGCACGATCTCAGTAGAGTGATGACCGCCTTCAACCTCAATGGTCCAGTATCGATTGTCTATTACTTTGCAGTTCTGGTGGGCATCATTTGGAGGTAAGAACGATTGGCTCTTCGTGTATACAATAGATCATATTTCACGATTTTTCTTGCCTATTCGTGCCCTTTGCCCGAAAATCGATTAACAAAAACCGAAGGAGGTTCCGATGTCAAACAAACTCGGATGTTCTTCTATGCTAATGCTTCTGTTGGTTCTCCTCTCGAATCCTGTCTTTGCCACGGATGGAGAAACGTTCGATTTTGATGTCGGTATCAAAACCGTAGTTTTCTTTTACAACGACGTAGAGGGAGTAAGGCTGTCGGTAGACCACGGCTGGTCGCTGGGCGGCGAAGTTATTGTGTGGTTCCCGGCAGGTTTCGGTATAGGCGCGGAACTTGAGTATTACACGATGAGCGAGGAGTTCTCGCTGATGCCCGGCGTTGACGTCGCCGCTGATTATTCGCAGATGCCTATCTGCCTCAACGGCTACTATCGCTTCAAGCGCGGCGGCGGTCTTGTACCCTTCGTCGGAGGCGGGATAGCTTTCGTCAAAACCGAGGTCGCAACCTCCACCAACGCCTTCGGCATGACAATCGACCTCAGCCTGTCGGACACCTTCACCGGCTGGACGGCCTTCGCCGGGCTGGAATGGGGTCATTTTTATTTAGAGGCGCAGTGGTTGCAGGTAGGTTCCGATCTCGGGATCGATCCCGGCTTGCTCGGCGACAACGACCACAGCGAGGCGAGCGGTCTCAGCTTCTGGCTCGGCGCAAGGTTCTGATTCTACTCAGCGCAGGTGACACGCGAATTTAGCTTATACCAGGGAGCGGTCCGACATTCCGCTCCTTCCTGTATAATTAGTTCCAGACGAACTCGATGTCGACGGGTATATCCTTCATCTCCGCCAGTCTATATTTGAGTTCCGCCGGCAGCACACCGTATTTTGTCACCAGTTCTTCGGCGCGGGCGAAGTCGCCGCTCATCTGGGTCATCAACAACTCTGTCAACAGGCTCTCGATACTCGCGGCGAACTTCTCCGGATCGATGCTGTAATGCCCTTCTCCGTCGAAAACGATGCCGCCGTTCTCGAGTAACCAGTTGATCTGGATTGCATTGGCGGTACCGTGTGCCGAGGCAGCGCCGAAGCGCACCGAGCGGAAAACACCCGCCAGGAAAGTTGCATAAACTGAAGGAAGTTTATCCTCAGTGATGATGCCGCGCTCAATCAGGACGCCATAGGAGTAGAGACCTCCGATGTCGGCCTTGCACTCCTCGAGAGGCGTCGAGAGGTTCTTCAGCGCCACGTCCCCCTTGGTGCCGGTCGAGTTACCCTCCGCGTCGAGCACGAAGTCGTTGCCGAAGCTGTGGGCGATCTCGTGCAGCAGGATATTGCTGAAGAAGATGTCGCCGTCGACCAACTCATAATCCGCCGGCGTCAGCAGGCGTTTGGAGATCGGCAACAAAGTGTTTTCGAACTTGGCCTGGATGGCGTTGCGCAGCATGATCTTGCGTGAGCCCTTCTGCTCGCGCACCTGCTCGTCGTTAGGCAGCGAGATGGCGATCGTCTTGATCCCCGCATCGCCGTCGCCGGCGCCGTAAACCAGAGTGAAGACACCGACCGACGAGCCGAGGCGGATCTCGTTCCGCTTGAACTGTTCCTCTACAGGTAGCGCTTTCTGCATCGCGTCCATCGCCTCGATGTAAGCTTCCAGAGCCCGGCCGGCCTCCTCGTCCTTTACCAGCACGAACGACTCATAAGCAGCCTTGAGGTTCATCAGGCGGTCCTCGTAGGGCTCGATCGCACCGATTACGATGTCCAGCATGTTGCCCTCGAGGTCCATCCACGCCATGTCGCTGGCGAGGTAGTCGTCGGTAACCAGCGCTTCAGCACGGAGATTCAGGTAGTTCTTCAGAGTCTCGTTTTCAACCAATTCCGCCGCTTCACGCAACAACCCTGCGGCTTTCTGCAGATCCTCGGTATATGCTTTGTGATAGGGAATCGCCACCAGCCTGTCATATTCACGGCGAACCAGCGTCAGCAGGCCGTAAAGCGCGTCCTTCTCGTCGGGAAACTCGGTGATGTAGGCTTCAAGTTCGGCAACCGAAAGATCCTCGGGCCAGAACGTCGCACCAGCCGGTTTCGGTTCATTACTGATGAAAGGCTCGTCATTTGCCTGGCGGTCGAAGCGGCCCTTGTTGATCCTCAGGAAATGCAGCAGCTTTTGATCGAGCTCGCTGTCGCTCGCTGCCAGCTTTTCGCGCAGTGCGAGTCCGTCGGCGCTGGCCTGCTTCCAAAACAGCTCATCCATGATTCTCGCCGCCTCGATCAGCTTCGCCAGCGCGGCCTTTTGCTTATCGTGGAGGCCGGGCACATCGCTGCTCACCTCGACCTGGGCGTACTTGGCAAGGCGGGTGTCGATGTCGGCCATCGCTTCATCCTCTTCCTGCGGCGCGGTGCATGCAAACATCGCCGCTGCAATTAATATCATCAGTATCACTGCCAGGGAGCGCATCCAACCACCTCCGTTACTAAAGTGCAGGCAGAAGCTTATCCCAGCCGGAAATAGCACGCAAGAACACTAAAAATGCCGCAGTCGGTAATGAATGCCGTCTTTCCGCCAAGTTGCTCGGCAGTTATCTGCGGGTGGATTTTAGTCTTTGTCTCTAACCTGCCGGTTCATCTCTTCGATGAATCCGGCGCCGAGTATGCCGGCGGGCAAGGCAAACAGCCCGATGCCGAGGATGGCCATCACAGCCGCGATCAGCTTGCCGAGCACAGTGATTGGATAAATGTCGCCGTAGCCGACTGTCGTGAGCGTGACAACACCCCACCACATCGCTGCGGGTATGTTGGGGAAGACATCCGGCTGGGCTTCGTTCTCGGCATAGAACATCAGGCAGGAGGCGAGGATCAGGAGGACGAAGATCGCGAACATGGTTATGCCCAGCTCACCCCTCTTGCTTCGCAGAACGTTGGTAAGGGTTTGCAGCGACCTCGAGTAACGCCCGAGTTTGAGGATGCGCAGCATGCGGAACAGCCGCAAGATGCGCACGAAGCGCAGGTCGGCGCCGATGATCATCGGCAGGTAGAATGGCAGCACTGCCACCAGGTCGACAATCGCCAGCGGTGTGAGCGCGAAGATAAAACGTCCGATGACTGGGCGGGCGTAGCGCGGATCGACCGTGCAAACCCAGAGGCGGAGGAGGTACTCGATCGAAAAAACGATAACCGAGAGCAGCTCGAAGCCGTCGAAGAAAGGTTGCCAGGCCAGGTATATTTGAGCTACCGATTCGGTAATAACCGAGATGACGTTTAGGATTATCAGCGAATAAATGAAGGTCCTAAACCAGGCTCTGTTAAGCTGGCCATAGACCTTTTGCTTGATGGCGCTCACAGCCGCCCTCCGTCGGGTTTTTAAATGTGCGAATATTTGTAGTGCAACTTATCCAGATGCGGCAAGACTGTCAATGGCAGGCTGCTGCAAGCCTGATGGGTAGGGAATCAAGCCGGGGCTGGTGGATTTGGCCCTTTGGCGAGAGAAAAGACAATCGGCGCCGTGGTCGAACTTCACCGGCGCCGATCGACTATATAATATAGGGTACTGACAAATCGCAGCAAAGAGTCAGCGTTTAGCAGGTCAAACACTCAAAAGAACACCAACGTCCTTTTCTTCACTACGTTTGAAGCTTCTATTCGCTCAAGGTTAAATTTCGACACGACTATCAGCTAAAGAACTTGACCTCGGTAGTCGGGCACGATGTTCTATCCATAATGGATGTAACCAATGTGGAGACAGCAGAGGTGAGTCCAACGCGTCGAGAACAAAAAGATCAAAGGGCAGCGATACTGCTTACTCCGGCGATCTTCCACATTATGTCCGTACTCGCCGATGGGCTGGGCCATCGTTGGTCTGTCGCCAGCCGTATTGAGGACCTCTCGCCAGAGGAGATCCAGGAACGTGCGAGGGGATTTTTTTCGAATCCCGGTAACAAGTGTTAGACAAAAAGGAAGCGAACATGACAGAGAAGCGCAAGAGATTTAACTACAGCCTCCATCCCGGCTTTGAGATGCAGGCGAAGATGACAGCCAACATGAAGGAAAAAACGGGCCGAACGCTGGAGGAGTGGGCTGATTTAATTAAAGAGGCCGGCTTCAAGAACTCGAAGGAAGCCGCTTTGCGGGTAAAAGAAGACCATGGCGTCGGCACCAACTTTGCCAAGTTGATCGGCACGACCGCCTTTGGCGAGCTTGAGGAGTACGATCCGGATGCCCTGGTCGAGGCGCAGTACGAAGGCCCGAAGGCGAAGCTGCGGCCGGTCTACGATCGCCTGCTGGAGTTGGGTTTCAGCCTCGGCGAGGACGTCAAGGCCTGCCCGGCAAAAACCATCGTGCCGCTCTACCGCAATCATGTCTTCGCGCAAATCAGGCCGACGACGCAAACCCGCATCGATCTTGGCCTGGCACTCGGGGATACAAAAGCCACCGGCCGCTTGATCGACACCGGCGGCCTCCAGAAAGGCGACCGCATTACCCACCGCATACCGGTGGTGTCTATGGAAGAAATTGATGAGGAAGTTATCGAGTGGTTGAAAAAAGCCTACGCTCTTGACGCCGGAAAGAAGAAGTCGGGGTGTTGCTGAACCGGCTGTGCGCTAAGTCTTCGGGATCAGGCAGATGAAGCGCAGCACCTCGTCGCCGGTGTTGCGAAACTGGTGCAGATCGTCCGGCGCCACGTAAGCTACAACGCCCGGCTTGAGTTCGAAAGGCTTGCCGTCGGGGTCCAGTAGTTCTCCCTGCCCTGCCAGCACGAAGACCTCATGTTCGTAGGGATGCTGGTGGTGCGGTGTGTTACCGCCTGGCTTCACCTCCACCACGCGCAGGTAGAAATTCGGCATCTCGTCGGCGGGACCGAGCACCCAGCGGATGTTTGCACCCTGCGCGCCGTCTATGTTTGCGTCTTCGTTAGCGACTTCGGTGAAATGTTTTACCTTCATCACTTCATCCTCTTCGAAACGGGCTCAATCCTCCGCACTCGCGGTAAAGATGTACATCAGTGGCAGCCAGAGGGTCCGGCCATAGGGCGGGCGCTTGCCGTCGACCAGTACCACGACGTCGTCGCGTTGGCCGAGGAGTTCGTTCAACCTTTTCAGCTCGATCGCCTCGTCGGCACCGTAGCGCGCAGCAAACCATAGGCGTCCGCCGATTTCCTCGACGCGGTTCTCAGCTACCGAGCCGGCTGCGCTTTCCGCCTCCTCAAAGCCCTCGAGTTGCGGGAAAATGACGGTAATGCTGTGCCCCTCGTGCGGCGGGAAGTCGGCTATCGTCGCCGGATCGAAAACCTCTTGCTGTTCGGGCTCCGGCGCGGGTTCAGCAGGCTGCTCTTCTGCTACGCTCTCATCTGCCATTGCTTCTGCAGGAGTCTCTTCCGGATGCCTCTCTTCGGGCTCTTCCTGTTCCTCGATTCCGAAAAGCACCTTCTTCATCTGCGGGTCCAACGAGGCCAGCTCTTCCTCGGTGATCTCGTAGGGAATCGGCTCGAGTTCGTCGAGGAATGTCCGCTGCGACGCCGGCTTGGTGTGCTTGATTCGGTCAACTGCCATTTTGTTCTTCCTGATTTCCTTGCGAGGCAGTCCTATTTTAACCCGACTGGTGAATGCGTCAAGACGATGTGAATTGCGGCTTCGGGCTTCAACCCACGCTCAGGATTTTTTTAAGGAACGGGAAGTCCGCTTGCGGCCCTTCTTACCGACCTTTTTCGCCGGCTTCTTTTCGGTTGCGCCACCGCCCTTCTCGGCGCAAAGCTCACCCTTGGCTTTCTCCCAGGCGATCGTGCCGTCCTTTTTGACCGGCACGGTATAGCGGCATTTGGGGAAGCGGCTGCAGCCGAGGAAGAATCCGTAGCGGCCGCGACGCAACACCAGAGGGGTGCCGCAGGCGTCGCTTGCCTGGTCGCCGATCTTGGCGGCCATTTCTTCCAACTCTTGCTGTTTCTTCGCAGCGTCTGAGTCGGGCAGCGGCTTGGCGTTTTTGCATTCAGGATAACGGCTGCAGGAAAGGAACTTACCGTAGCGGCCCCAGCGCATCACCATTTCGGCGCCGCACAGATCACACTCAATGTCTGTCGGCGTGACCTCGCGGCGAAGATTGCGCATCTTCTCTTCGGCCGCTGCAAGATCGCGGGAAAACCGCTTGTTAAAACGCGTCAGTGCTTCAACCCAGTTTACATCGCCCTCCTCGATCTTATCGAGAGTGCCTTCCAAGCGGGCTGTGTAGTCGTAATCGAGGATATCGTTGAAATTGTCGACCAGCAGCTCAGTGACCACCTCCCCCAAGTCCGTCGGCTTAAGACGCCTTTCCGCGCGTGTGACGTATTCCCGCGCCTGTATTGTGGAGATTGTGGCGGCGTAGGTACTCGGGCGGCCGATGCCGCGCTCTTCGAGCTCGCGCACCAGGCTCGCCTCGCTGTATCGCGGCGGCGGCTGGGTGAAATTCTGAGTCGGCGTCAGACCGAGCAGCTTGAGTTCCTCGCCTTCTTGGAGAGCAGGCAGCAGCTTTTCCTCTTCGTCTTCGGGCCGGCCGGTGACTGCCAGCCAACCGTCGAACAGCAGCCGGTTGCCTGTGGCCCTTAGCGAATAACGCCCGGCGGTGACATCAATCGTCGTCGCCTCGAACGCCGCAGCCTGCATCTGGCTGGCGACGAAGCGGTTCCAGATCAGCCGATAGAGCCTCAGCAGGGCGGGATCTAGCTTGCCTTCCAGGCTTTCCGGCGTGCGCTCGATGCGCGTCGGCCTGATCGCTTCATGCGCTTCCTGAGCCGCCTTCACCTTCTTCGGCTTCGGTGGCGAAGCCGGCAGGTAGTCGGCGCCGAAGCGATCCGTGATGAATCCTCGCGCGGCCTGCTGAGCCTCGGCGGCAATGCGGTTGGAGTCGGTGCGCATGTAGGTTATAAGCCCCATAGAGCCCTGCTGGCCGATGCTGACACCCTCGTAGAGTTTCTGCGCCAGCGACATTGTGCGCTTGACGGAATAATTCAGGCGCCGGAATGCTTCCTGCTGCAGGGTGCTGGTGATGTACGGCTGCGGCGGGTTGCGCTTGCGGGGCTTTATCGTGATGCTTGAAACCCGGTGGCGTGAGGCTTTCAGTTCCTCGACCGCCTCAGTGGCTTCCTGTTCGTTATGAAGCTCGAGTTTCTCTCCATCGCGCTTGGCAACAGAGGCGATAAACGAGGGCTCGTTGCGGCCCAGAAGCGCGGCCGTAATCTTCCAATATTCCTCGCTGACGAACGCGCGAATTTCTTTCTCGCGGTCGACGATCAGCCGCAGAGCGACGCTCTGCACGCGGCCGGCACTGAGGCCGGTCTTCACCCGCCGCCAGAGCAGCGGGCTGATCTGGTAGCCGACCAGCCTGTCGAGGATGCGGCGCGCCTGCTGCGCTTCCACCTTCTTCGTGTCGATGGTACCCGGATGCTCGAAAGCTCGTTTGATCGCAGGTGTGGTGATCTCGTTGAAGACGACGCGATAGAAGGGCACCGAGTTGCCATCGAGCAGTTTTTCAAGGTGGAAACAAATGCTTTCGCCTTCGCGGTCCTGGTCGGCGGCGAGGTAAACAGCCTCGGCATCCTTAACCGACTTCTTCAGCTCGCTGACAACCTTTTTCTTGTCCTTCAGGATCTCGTACGTCGGTTCGAAGTCGTTCTCAATGTCCACGCTCAGCTTGTTTTTCGGCAGGTCGCGGACATGGCCCATCGAGGCCCTGACCTCGTATTCTTTCCCGAGTATTCGATTGATAGTGCGCGCCTTTGCCGGCGACTCCACTATGACTAGCTTCTTACCCATTGGTTTTCAGAAAATCCTTACGTATTCGGCGCCCGGCAATTGCCGCACCAGCGATTTCATCTCCAGGCTCAGAAGGGTTAACGAAAGATCGCCCGTCGCCATTCCGGCGAGGCGCGCGATTATATCAATGTGCTGCGGTGTGTCAACGCTCAGCAACTCAAGCACTTGCGCCTCGGCGTCGTTTAGCTCGGGCGGCGGCCCCTTGTCCGTGGGCTGCATCAATGCCCTTCGGGCTTCGGCGGGTAACTCATCGATGATGTCGTCGACCCGCTGTACCAGCTTCGCCCCTTTTTTGATCATGTAGTTAGTGGCGATACTCATCCGTCCCGATATCGGCCCCGGCACGGCGAGCAACTCGCGGTTCTGCTCCAGCGCAAAGCGAGCGGTGATTAGCGCGCCGCTGCGCTCGCCCGCTTCCACGACCACCGTCGCGTGGCAAAGCCCGCTGATGATACGGTTGCGCTGGGGGAAGGTTCCCTTGCTCGGCGGCGTGTCGAAGGGGAATTCGCTGATTACCGCGCCGCTCTCCGCGATTGCCTCGACGAGTTTTTCACTGCGGGGAGGATAGATGTTACCCAGTCCGCTGCCGATGACGGCGATAGTCCGGCCGCCCGCTTCCAAGGCCCCTATGTGGGCCTTCTGATCGATACCACGCGCCATACCGCTTACCACGGCTACTCCCCGCGCCGCGAGGTCGCCGGCCAGGCGTTGGGCAACCTGCTCGCCGTAGGCCGTCGACTGACGGCTGCCCACCATCGCTACTGCAGGTTTTTCTGCCAGGTCCAGCCTACCCCTGCAATAGAGGACGGGCGGCGGATCGGAGATCTCCTTCAGCAGATGTGGGTAATCCTCGGACTCGAAGGAAACCAGGCCGATTCCCTCTCTCTCCAGTATTTCGGCTTCCCTCTCCGCGGCCTCCCTGCCTGCCCGGGCGGTGATGCCGTTGGCTGCCCCGCTCCCGATCTCGCACTCACCCAGCGTGAGCAGGTCGGCGCAAAATACCTCTTCAACGCTGCCGAATCTTTCGAACAGCACGGGAACATACCTGAGTGCGAACTCAGGCGTATGCACCAGCTCAAGCCAGAGAAGATCTTTATCGCAGAAAATCATTGCCCCGGAAACCTAATCTTCATGGACCTCCAATGTCAACAATTAGTCGCTTTGCACCAGCCTGTTAATTAGTTACAATGGCCGCCCGTTTTGGAGGTGGAAATGGCAGTCAAGAAAGCTGTTATACCGGTTGCCGGACTCGGCACCCGATTCCTGCCGGCGACGAAGGCGGTGCCCAAGGAGATGCTTCCGATAGTCGATACTCCGGCGATACAGATCATCCTTGAAGAAGCCGATGCTGCCGGGATAGAGACGGTAATTTTCATCACCGCGCGCGGTAAGGGGGCAATAGAGGATCATTTCGACAAGTACATGAAACTCGAGGCTCTTCTCGAGGCGCGCGGCAGAACCAGCGAGCTACAGGCGGTTCGCCATGTCAACGAATTGGCAAAAATCGCTTACGTGCGCCAGCCGGAGGCGCTGGGTGTGGGCCACGCGATCCTCCAGGCGCGCGAGCTGATCGGCAACGAGCCGTTTGCCGTGTTCTTCGGTGACGACCTGGTGCGCAGCAGCGTGCCCTGCATCCGGCAGCTAATCGATGTGTACAACGAGAAGAAGGCTTCCGTGTTGGCGTTGGAGCCCGTGCCGCTCGAGGATGTCCATAAGTACGGCATTATTCGTGGCAAGAGGGACGGCGACCGGCTGTACAAACTCGAAGAAATGGTCGAAAAGCCGCTGCGCGAGGACGCCCCTTCAAACCTGGCCATCATCGGCCGTTACGTGCTCACTCCGGAGATCTTCGAAGAACTGGAAAGGACGCCGCCCGGCATCGGCGGTGAGATACAATTGACCGACGCGATGCGTACCCTGCTCAACAAGCAGGAGTTCTACGGCCTGGTGTTCGAGGGCAAGCGTTTCGACACCGGCAACAGGCTTGGCTTTCTGAAAGCCACTGTCGAGTACGCCCTCGCGCGAGAAGACGTCGGACGGGACTTCCGAAACTTCCTGAAAGACATCATCTTTAAGGAGTAGCATCCCCGCATCGAAGCGGGGGGCTCGTTTCGCATTCTTCCTATCTGATTGTAGATAAACAAATGGCCGGCTGTGACACCGGCCGTTTGTTTCGCTGCGCATCATTAGAAGCGGTAGCTGACCCCGAACATGGCTGTCAATCCGCCGAGATCGAGGGGTTCGAAACCGAGGAAATCCTCGCTCAGGTCGCCTTTGACCACTGAGTAGCGGACCTCGCCGAAAGCATCCCAGTCAAAGCCTACGGGTACGACCACACCGCCGGCCACGTGGAAGCCGAACGCGACATCTTCAGTAATGAAATCACCCTCGATGATTGACATGTCAGAGAAATCGATGAACTCACCGAACTCCTCGTAGTGGTAAGAGTAGATACCGACTCCGCCGCCGACCCAAGGAACGATCGAAGAGCCTCGGCCGCCGCGGTAGCCGGGCGAGCCATTGCCCAGCGGAGTTAACTTGACGGTCGCTGTCATCGGCACCAGTTCCAGGGTGATGTCCTGGTAAAGTTCGTTGCCTTCCATGTCGGTGTAGTCGATGTAGTTGGAAGAGTTTGTCTTCTTGTAATAATCGATTGCTACTCCGACGGTAATCAAGCGGGAGGCGAACCAGTTGAATTCCACGCCGACCATGTAGCTGTTGAAGTCTGCTTTCTCAATTGTCAGATCGGCGAAGTTGGTTTCCCAGAGGTCACTGTCGGCATTAGGCCAGAAACCGCCGATGCGGAAACTAATCGATCCCATCTTCAAGGGGACGTAGTCGTCTTGTGCGGCCGCCGTGAGCGGCAGCAGCATCAGCACCGCAACGCTCAACACCATGATATTCTTCATTTTTTACCTCCATCGGTAGCGTGCCGACAATCCTTGGAGCAAGCTTCATGCCAGCGTAAAAGCACACTTTCTTACCGGTTTTCCGGGCGTTATATGTCCTCGTCGGCCCGCAACCTGTCCCAATCCGAGGACAATGGTGCCTCAGCTTAGTATGCTGTGCAGGAAGCGGGAGAGTTGTTCTTCGGTGATTCCCTCAACCGCAAGCAAGCGAATCCCATAGCGCACACGGCTGCCGTCGTAATCTCCTTCGGAGACACGAATGACTTTGCCAATAGCTGTGACCCTACCGTCGAAGAACGGATATTCGATTGCGATCTTGACGCTGGCATCCAAGGATAGCCTGCGGTCCGTCTCGATCAGCAATCCGCCGGCGCTGACATTGACCGTCGTCATCGGCACAGGGTCCGTCCCCTCATTCTGCAGCAGCCAGATCCGGGTCTTGTAGTCGTAGCGGCTGTGACCGCGCTTCTCATTAACCTCACCACTCATGCTCGACTCTCTCTCAGGGTCTGGTTGTTATTGAGGGCACATCAAGTTCGGGCAGACTCAAGGCTGCGAGCCGACTGTTGCGGAGGCTGCAGCAAGAGCCTTCAGGGCTGCCGTCCTCGTTTCGGCAGTGACCTCTCCGACGATGAATTCGACACGATCCGCACTTTGGGCGACCGCGACATTGCTTTCACCGTGAATCTGAATGAGAACCTGCTCAAGAGCTTCAGCGAATTCCGCGGCGTCAGTCTCGCTGTCCCAAACCGAGGCTCCCAGAATGATCAATTTGTCAGCGGAATCTACAAAGGCCCTAAAGTGGATGCCGTCCCAGCCGGCGGCGGTTTCCTCCGCGGTTTCCTTCGTTGAATCGTGAAGCTGGCACAAAACCTTGATGTCGAATTCGCCGAGCACGTTACCGTAGAAAGGCCGCCATTTCTCCGGAAGAGCCGGATCTATTGAAGAGAGATCTATTGCCGTGGGGCTGTCGCCTTCGGCGAACTTGGCGTAGTGAAGGATCTGCTCCGACGATTCGGGCATGCGCTCGAAGATGGTGATCGGCTTCGCTTCGGGATTTGCCTTGATATAAGCTTGCATGAAACTTGCGCCCTCGGCGTAGGGGCTGATCAACGTCTCCTGAAGATATTGGGGAGAAGCGGCGAACACCTGCATCATCGGGTTGCTTGCCGCCGAGCCCATCGACATCCGCATCAAACCGCCGATGTCGGGCAGGCTCTTGAGCTGCATGCCCTGGCCCGCGACGAACATCGTCACCGACGCCATCCCCTCCATCACGGATGTGTTGGCGTAACCGAGGTCAGTGTTGTCCTTGGCCTGCTGCTGCAGCGCCAGCAGGTCAACGACCCTGTCCTGGAGGGCGTGAGTCAGCTCATGTGCCACAAGCACCCGCTCGATGATGGGAATCTTGAGCTCTTTGGGAAGATCGATGATCGAGTAATACGCCTTGGTTCGCGGATCGTAGAAGGCCCCGGCCTGCTCGTGCAGCAGGTCAATCAGGCCTTTCCTCAGGTCGAAACCCTCCGGCAGCAATCCCAGGGCGGCAAAAACGCGGCTCTGGCGCTCCAGTTCGTCGCCGGGATATTCCTCTTCCATCAACTTGACCACGAAGTCGCGAACCTCTGCCCTGGTGGTTATCACGATCTTCACCGGCTCGCTTTTCTCGATGCCGGTCACCTCCATAACCTTGGGCAGGATTTCCTCCGCCATCTTATTCACGCGCTCGAGCTCTGCGGCCCGCTCGTCCTCAGTGATATCCGGCGCTGCCGCAAGCAATATCGCGAGCAGGACAGCACATGCTGCCGTCATCGCTGTTCTCTTCATTTGTTTCACGTCCCTTTCCGTAATAGGAATGGTGACTACTCCAGTATCCGCATTTCCATTTCCAGTGTGACGCCGGATTTATCGTAGACCCGGCGCTTAATTTCTTCAACCAGAGCGAGCACGTCTTTTGCGCTTCCGCCACCAGTATTGACGATAAAGTTGGCGTGCAGTTCCGACACCTGCATTCCTCCTCGCTTCAATCCCTTGCACCCGGCCGCTTCTATCAGCCTGCCTGCGTGGTCGCCGGGAGGGTTGCGAAACACCGAGCCGCAGTTGGGCTTGTTCAGAGGCTGGGTCTGGCGGCGCTTCTGCAGGAAGTCGTTCATAAGATTATAGATCTGACTCTCATCCCCGCGTTGCAGACTAAACGTCGCCTCCAGCACAACGCCGCCGTCTTGCTGGAGTGCCGAGGAGCGGTATTCGAGCGCAAGATCCTGCGGCGTTCGCTGTTCGATGAATCCGTCGCGCCGCAGCACGATTGCCGCAGCCAGCACGTCCTTGATTTCGTACTCCTTCACGCCTGCGTTCATGAGCACCGCTCCGCCCACCGATCCTGGGATGCCGCAGGCCCACTCCAGGCCGCTCAAAGCATTTTCAGCCGCGTCTCGCGATGCGCCCCACATCGTCGCGCCGGCCTGAGCCCTCAACTGCGTGCCTTCGATCGTGATTTCCGAGAAGCGCAGCCAGGGCTTAATCGTCAGCCCGCGCAGGCCTTCGTCGGGAATAAGCACATTTGTGCCGCTACCCAGGATGCGCCAGGGCAGCATCCGACTGGCGGCGAACCTGACGGCTTCGCGGAAATCCTCGACAACGGCGGGAAGCAGCAGCCATTCGGCGGGGCCGCCGATTCCGAAGCTCGTCAGCGGCGCGAGAGGCTCCTCCCGCAGAAGCATGGCCTTCGGGCTGAGCGGGAAGGGGGGGGCCGAGGGTTGGGAGCGCGCCTTCACGGTTCAACTCCTGCCGAATCGCCGGCGCAACTCATCCTCGCCGAAAGTCAAAACGGTAGGCCGCCCGTGCGGGCAGCGCATCGGCATCTGGCAGCGGAACAGTTCGTCGATCAGCCAACGAATCTTTTCGCTGTTGAGCTGAGTGTTTACCTTGATCGCGTCCTGGCAGGAGGCGGAGATCACCAACTCCTTCCTCAGCTTATCCGGCGGCAGCTTGCCGGTCTTCTCGAGGTCTGCGGCCATGCCGATCAAAATATCTTCGGCCCAGTCAGGTTCGATTGCTGCGGGCAGGCTTCTTATCGCGATCGTTCCCGGCCCGAAGGGCTCGACCTCGAAACCAAAAGCTGAGAGATCCTCGGCATGGCTCTCCACGAGGCGGGCCTGCGCCGGCGGCAGGTCCACTGCGATCGGATGCAGCAGCTTCTGGCTCGACGGCTTGCCACTCTCCAGTGCGCGCGTGAGCTTTTCGTAAAGAATCCGCTCGTGTGCGGCGTGCTGGTCGATGATCAAAAGCCCTTCGCTGAAGCGAGCGATGATGAAACTGTTTCTGACCTGGCCCAAGGGCACGACGTCTGCGGGATTGATCTCTCCGCCTTGGAAGCGCTGCGGCGCTTCGACGTTGTGAGTCGACGCCGCTCCAATGGCTTCGCCGGAGGGTTCAGCCTGCGAGGGAAAGTTCTCGTGCGCAGAAGATCGGGGGGGGACGTGACTCCGGGATTTCCCGGGAAGATCGCCGAATTCGATCTTCCGCCCGTTCCGCTCCCTTCGTCGCCTCAGGGCCTCGTCGAGGCTCTCGAGAGTTCCCGGGGGAGGCACGGTGCGGGCGCGCTCGACTCCGGGTCTCGTCTCCCTGGCTAATGAATCCAGCGGCTTGAAGCGCGAGAGCGTCCTGCGTACGGCGTCGCTCACCAGGTCATGGATAATTGACGAGTTGCGGAACCTGATTTCCGTCTTTGAAGGGTGCACGTTGACGTCAACATCGCGCACGGGCAGATCGATGAACAGGAAAGCGACGGGCGCCCGCTGCTTCGGAAGGAGGTCGCTGTATGCCGAGCGCACCGCGTGGATCAGCACCTTGTCGCGCACGGCGCGGCGATTGACAAAGAAGTGCAGCATCGAGGTGTCGGCGCGGTGCAGCGCGGGCTCGCCGGCGAAGCCTACGATTTCGATCTCCCCCTCACTCATCTCGAACGGAATAAGGCGCTTGAGCAAACTGTCGCCGAGCACTTGGATGATGCGGTTCCTCAGCGAATCGGACGGGGGCGCGTCGATCTGCATCGCTGCGTTGTGCCTGAGGCTGATGTGAACCTCCGGGAAAGCAAGGGCATAGTGGGTGACGATCCCCTGGCAGTGGCCCCACTCGGTGGGCGTGGTGCGAAGGAATTTGCGCCGGGCTGGGACGTTGTAGAACAGGGAGCGGGCTTCGACCGATGTGCCGGGCGCCATCGCGCACGGACGCACATCCTTGATCACCCCGCCCTCGACCCGCACTTCCCGCCCTTCAGGAGAGCCGGACGGTCGCGAGCGCAGCGTCAGGCGGCTGACGGCGGCAATCGAGGGTAGCGCCTCGCCGCGGAAGCCGAGGCTTGCCACCAGTTCGAGATCCTCAAAATTTTTAATCTTGCTGGTGGCATGACGCTCGAGCGCCATCAGGATGTCGTCGCCGTCCATCCCATCGCCGTCGTCCATAACTCTGATCAGCCGCTTGCCCCCGGCCTCGAGATCGATACGCAGCTCGCGTGCGCCCGCGTCGAGCGAGTTCTCGAGCAACTCCTTGAGCGCAGAAGCGGGCCTCTCGACCACCTCGCCGGCGGCGATCTTGTTGATCAGCCTATCGTTCAGGACGCGTATTCTCGCCATCGGCGCTATTCTAGCACGAAGCCCGGTTGGCGGGTTCCTCCACCATTTTGTTAATTGGGGGAAGAAGCGGAGGGAAGATACGGTAGTTAGACATACCGAATATGTTATAAATGCTGCGAAAGCGGAGTTCTCAGCGGAGGCCGAAATGGAATTGGGACCGAACAGATACGATATCGTGAGCGACGGCGTGCTGTGGCTCGACGGCGGGGCGATGTGCGGAGTCGTCCCCAGACCGCTGTGGAGTAAAGTGATTGCACCTGATGAGATGAATCGCATACCGCTGGCGACGAACTGCCTGCTGGCCCGCGGACCGGCCGGCACGATACTTGTCGAGACCGGCGTCGGCCGAGACTTCGACGAGAAACAGCACAAAATCTTCAACTTCGATTTCAACCGCAGCTTGCTGGAAGGGCTCTCCGATCAAGGTGTTGCGCCGGAAGATGTCGACATGGTAATCCAGACTCACTTGCACTTCGACCATTGCGGCAACCTTGCGCAGAAATCGGCGGAAGGCAACTACGCGCCCACCTTCCCACGAGCCGAGGTCGTGATTCAACGGGGAGATTGGGAGTCGGCACTAGATCCTGACTTGCGCACGAAGCCCAGTTATTATCCGCGGGAATTCTACAAGTCGATCGAGAAGGAAGGATTGTTGCGTCTCGTGGACGGCGAGACCGAGTTGGCGCCCGGCGTGCGCGTGCTGCCGCGCAGCGGCCACACGGTCAGCCACCAGATAGTCCAATTCGGCAGCGGTGACAATCGGCTTGTTTATCTCGGCGACTTCATTCCGATGCATTATCACCTGCGGATGCCGTATATCATGGCATTCGACCTCTTTCCACTAACCACGCTGGAGCACAAGCTGGAATTCCTGCCCCAGGCCGCGAGCCAGCGGACCAGGGTGGTTTTCGAGCACGATGTCACGATAGGTTTCGCCACTCTCCTCGAGAAGGACGGCCAAGTGGTGGCAGAGCCAATCGCGGGCGAGTGATTGTAATCACCGAGGGAATTCCCGCTTTTCGATAAGATTCATAGTGCAATAGCATCAATCCGTGCTGGTGGGGGCCCTACCAGGAGTTTGCGCGCCTGTTTTCTGGCCATCTGCGAAACCGACTCATCCTGCTTCCGGCCGCAACAACGGCGGGGCCGATCACACGGATGGCCCGGATCCGGGCAGGAGGTAGGTGCAATGGACAATCGCAATCAATCCGATGACTTGCGCCGGGTGATCAAAGACATACTCGGTTCCACCAACCGCCGTCCGGATGTCGATGTACCCGATGGCTACATTCCCGCTGAGCCTCGTCCGAAAGTGGAGATGCTCGACGGTCCGAAACCGGCCGTCACCGCCGCCAAGAGTAATGCGGAAGTCGAGATGCCGGTCGGCTACCAACCCGCCGGCAGAGGCTCCTCCGCCTCAACTCCCGGAAGAAAGAGCGGCAGGATGAAGGGCTTGCTGCTGGTCGCGGCGGCCGTGGTAGTAATTGCCGTCCTCGCCGGTTTCCTGATAGCCACCAACGAAAGCATTCTCGGCTTCTCTCTCTTTGGGGCCGACGGTGCCGCACATCCCGCAGGTGCCACCGCAGTGGCCGCCTCCTCGCAAGCCGGCGGCAGCTTCGCCGGCAGTGGAGAGTTGAGGCAAGCCCTCGAAGAGGAGCAAGCCAAAAGCGCAGGTTTGCAAGAGGAGCTCGACAATTTGACTGCCGATATCGAGCGGCTGCGGGCAACCGGGGAAGCCCCGAATGGGGAATTGCGCCCAAGGGTAAACCAGCTTGAGAAAGACAAGGAACAGCTAGAGGAGAGGATCGCCGGATTGAGGCGTGACCTGGCGGCCAGCCAGGGCGAGCTGAACGTCTTGCGCGGCGCGGCTGATAACAGCCGCAGTGCCTCGGAGCAACTCCAGCAGCTCGACAAGGAGTATCGCAACGTCCTTACCAGTTTACAGCAGGCCCAGGAAGCGGGGCGCAGCAAAGATCAAAAGATCGTGGAACTTCAGAGCGAGAATAACACCCTCCGCAAACGGATTACCTCAACGGAGCAGAATCAGGGCTCGGAGAAAACCCGGGCGGGCCAGTCGTCGGCGATTACTCCGGCGGAAAAGGAACCTGTTCCGATCAAGACCGTCAAGCCCAAGTACCCGGAATCAGCCAAGAGACGCCGGATTGAGGGCACCGTAAAGGTAAGAGTGTTGGTCTCGGAGAGCGGGAAAGTGCTTCAGTCAAAGGTCCTGTCCAGCCCGGATTCGATGGGCGCTCTCGACCGAGCCGCCCTCGAAGCGGTACAGGGTTGGAGATTCGAACCGGGACAGCGCAACGGAAAGCCTGCGCAGATGTATTTTATCGTGCAGCTTGTTTTCAGACTCTAGCTTTTGAATCCGCCGTGCGTGGTCGGCGGACTTGGTACAATTATCCGGCATCCAGATAGAACGTCTGGCCTGCTTTGAAGGCTGATACTATCTGCACGGCAGCAACGCTAATAATCCTGATCTGATTTAGCCAACCGACACCCCTCCACTTCGTCGGGGAGCCTTCTCTGCAAAGGCGGCGTCCCGGCTCATGGTCGAGCTCTTGAGAGTGAGGGGGATCACTGCAATCCTTTATATCGGGTAGGTAAACTATCCCGCGATTAAAGCGTCAATCCCCATCAGGGGCCCTGCGAATGGAACCCTCGCGCGTTGACTCATGTCTATCAAGGGGATAGACTTTTCGTGTTTCCGGATGCGGCGACGGCACCGGCCCCCCACTCGGCCCCGTCAGCGGGTCGTAGAGAGGCATCATGGACGAGCGTAAACCTACCAGCGATAAGCGGCGGGCTATCGAGGGTATACTCGGTTCGAAGCAACGCCGAGCGGATGTCGAGCTTCCCGATGAATACCGTTCCACGGGCATCGGTTCAACGGCGGACCCACCAACAGCCAGCAGGGGTGGCAACAGGCTCAACAACGCCATCATGATCGCGGCGGTGATCATCCTCATCGGACTGTTCGCGGCTATCCTGATCCTGGCCAAAGACAGCATTTTCGGCGTCTTTGGCGTCGGCTCCGAAGACATGGCTATCAATACCGCTGCAGGTGCCACCGCAGGGCAGGCGCGCGCTGGCGGAGATTCCGTCGCGCGAGAGGACTATCATCGCCTGGAGGGCTACAACCGGGAGTTGGAGTCCACGCTAGAGGAAGAGCGTGAGACCAGTGCTAAGCTGCGCGAAGATGTTGACAAGCTTACGCTCGAAGTCGAGCGCCTGCGAGCCGCTCAGGTAGTTGCGGGGGCCTCTGAAGCACAACTCCAGCAAATCTCTGATCTCGAAGCCCGCTTGAGGTCGGCCCAGGACCGGGTGTCTGGGCTGGAGAGCGACAACGAGACACTCAAAACGCAGATGCGGCGCCAGAACTCCGCCGACCAGCTCAATATCAAGCGCCTCGAGCAGGACAATGAGCAGCTCAAGGAAAAGACAGATGAGCTCCAGCGCGATCTCGCTGCCAGCCAGAGCGAACTTACCGTACTGCGCAGCACCGCCGATGCCAGCCAGAGTTCGTCGCAGCAGCTCGAGCAGGTCAACGAGGAGTACCGCCGCGTGCTGGCCCGCCTGCGCGAGGCTCACGCCGCCGGGCGTCGTAAGGACGAGCGGATAGAGGAATTGCTTGAGGAGAACGGCGTGCTCAGGCAACACCTTGCCTCAGCTGAAGAGCAGGTGGAAGCGGTCGAGCGGGATGACAGCCGCGTCGCCTCGGCCGAGCCCGCCGCCGCCGACTCCAACGGCATCAGCAAACCGGTGCCGGTGAGCACAGTCAGGCCCGAATACCCGCGCTCAGCCGTGATGCGCAAGGTCTCCGGCACGGTGAGAATAAGGGTTCTTGTATCCGAAAGCGGCAGGGTGCTCAAAGCGGAGGTGATCTCCAGCCCCGACCCGATGGGCTCGCTCGACCGGGCGGCGCTCACCGCCGTGAGGGCCTGGAAATTCAATCCGGCTCACCGCGACGGGCGGCCGATTCAGATGTACTACATCGTGCCGTTGGTGTTTAAACTCTAGGTTCAGACCGTCTGCCCGGCGCTGAAAATCTCGATATAGCTCTCGGGCATTCTTGTCGAAAGACCTGTTTCACGGTCGACGATCACGTGCGTTGTCTCGCCTTCCGCCAGCACTTCTCCGCTTTCCTTGCGGATGATCTCATAACTGAAGCGGCAGACGCGACTTCTGACCTCCGGCATGGTGGAGCGGACGATCAATTCGTCGTCGTAGTGAGCAGGGCTGCGGTAGCGCACTGTAGCTTCGGCGACGACCATTACGAATCCTTCTTCCTCGATGCGCGTGTAAGGATAGCCGATTGCGCGGCAGTATTCGGATCGCCCCATCTCGAACCAAACGAGGTAATTAGCGTAGTAAGCGACTCCCATCTGGTCGCTCTCGGCATAGCGGACGCGGAACGACAGGTCGACGGCTCGCAGGCCGGACATCTCAGCTGCCTTCCGATGGCTTCTGCGTCAGCATACCTTCGCGGTAGCCGCGGCTGGGAATCGCATCGTCGAGGACGGCGCCGGTCAGAATCGCCTCGGAGTCATCAGCCTCGCGGAAATCGGCGTGGCGCATGTTAGCCTCGGTGAAATCAGTTCCCGCAAGCGTGCACTCGCGGAAATCGCCGCCTTCGATGTTTGAATGTGCCAGCTTCGCGCCGGTAAGGTCCGAGCCGCGGAAGTCGACTTCCTTGAGCTCGGTATAGCTGAGGTCGGCTTCCTGCAGGTCGGTGCTGCTGAGATCGCTGAAGCTGAGGTCGCAACCACGCAGATTGACGCCGCGCAGCTTTGCGCGGTAGAGGTTTACTCCCTGGAGGTTGAGCCCATCGATGTGGTGCTCTTTGCGCCAGGCGTTGAACCGCTCGCAGTCATAGAGGAGCATCTTGATGATCTGCTTGTAAGTCAGATCTTTTTCCACGCTAGCCTCCCTCAAATGCCTTATATTATCAATTTAAGGGGCCGTGATTCTATCATTGCTTCGGAGCCTGTCAAGAGCCGTTGCCGACCCGGGCTACCGTGGCCCCATCCCCCGTCTTGATGTACTCCAGGACCTTGGGCAACGCCGGATAGATATCGGGCGTCGCGGCGGCTGCCAGGTCCCGTCCGAAGCCGAGAGTCTCAAGTTCGCGCCCGTGACCGCTCTCCCTGTACAGTTTTTCCAGCCCCCCCTCGGTAATGCGAGTGAGCCACTGCGCGATCAGCAACTCCTGAGCCGGATCGATATCCGGCCCGATTACCTCAGCCAGCAGGGCGGCTGCGGCGGTGTCTTCCTCGCACGGTTCTCCGTGGTCCATGGCCGGGATGATAACAACCTCGCGCCCGGCAGCCAGGGCTCGTTGGGCCGTGCCTGTGACCTGGCGGGCGTTCGCCGGGCTGCCCATCACGATTGTTCCTGCGCCGCTGCAAGCCACCAATATCGGCGCTCCGTTGCCGCTTGTGAAGACAATTTGTCGCCCCCCGAGATCGCTCGCCGCGGCTTCCACGGGGCTGTTGCCGAGATCGAAATCCTCCGGTGTGATGCTATCGCGCTCGCCCGCCAACAAGGCGCCGTCGAGACCCGCGGCAAACTTTCTGGCCGTCGGTACGTCGCTGCAAACATAGACGTCGCGGGCTCCTGCGCAGAGCATTGCGGCCAGGGTCGCGCTCGAACGGAGCGCGTCGACGACTATAGCAATCGCCCTCTCCCCGATCCGGGAAGCCAGCTCTGCTCCCTCCTGCCCCTCCGCTATGCGGATCAATTCTCTTCCTCGGAGCGGTTTCGCAGCCCCAGGCGGCTGCGGCGCTCCTTCTGGCGGGATGCGAATTTCTCGATGATGTCCGAAGGATTCTCGTCCGGATCTTCCGGTTCCTCGAGGACCGGCTTCTCCCCAACATCGTAACCGCGCAAGGCCAGCGTCGCCTCGGCGCTCTCGACTCGGCGTTCGAGTTCGTCGTGGTTATGCTGCAGCAGTTGGACTTTGCGCACGGTTGCGGCGCGAATCATCCGCAGTACCAGAAGAATCAGCATCGAAACGACGACGGCCGCTGCCACACCGAGCTCGACAACACCCGGATCGAGAAGCGATTCCCAGCCGACAACCGTGATCTGGAAGAGGGTAAATATAGCAGCGCAGATGATGACGAAGATAGCTAATAGGCCGAGGCGTTCGCTCCCCTTGCTCATCTCCAGCATCCGGATTTGCATGCTCATCTCGCGTAACTGCCCGCGCTGGTCGATGATGTTTTGTTTCAGCAGATCGGGATCGAATTGCAAGTCGACTGCATCCGGGAGTAACGGTCTGATGGCGTTGACATCCAGGCGACCACTGCGCCAGGCAAGCTTGAACAACGCGCCGCAGGCGTCGCAGCGATGGTAACGCGAGCCGGATGCGACTAACTGCGGAGTTCCGCAGTTACTGCAACTCCAGTTGTCGTCGCCTTCCCTCTGAGCGGGATTATTCATCGGCGGTAATCGACTCAACGGTTAGTTCGTTGTTGGTGAAGACGCAGATATCGGCGGCGATTTGCATCGCCTTGCGGGCGATTGTTTCCGCGTCGAGATCGGTCTCGGCGATCAGCGCTCTTGCCGCCGCCAGAGCGTAGCCGCCGCCGCTGCCGATCGAAATCACGCCGTCGTCCGGCTCCACCACGTCGCCGGTGCCGGAAATCAGGAAAGTTTTCTCGTGGTCGCAAACAAGCAGCATCGCTTCCAGGCGGCGCAGGTTGCGGTCCATACGCCAATCGCGGGCCAGCTCAACCGCCGCGCGCTCCAGGTTGCCCCGGTACTCGTCAAGCTTGGTCTCGAAACGAGTAAAGAGGCTGAAAGCATCGGCTGTCGAGCCCGCGAAGCCGGCGATTATTCGGCCCTTGTACATGCGGCGCAGCTTAACCGCGCTCCTCTTGACGACGGTGTTGCCCATCGTCACCTGGCCGTCGCCGGCAATAGCGACAGTTTTGTCCCGCCGAACTGCAAGAACGGTCGTACCTTTGGTTGGCATTTTATCCCTCCGGGCGTCGCGTATTTTATAGACCGCAGCGGGCGGGCGCAAGGCCGTCGGCATGTTTCAGATTGAGACGTGTAGACTTATATTGAGACGTAACGGAAATCCCCTGCAAAATCAATCATTTGTACAAGTTAAAGAAAACCAATAGCTTAGGCCTGCAATTTGCCTGGCACGGCCCTTGCTCTCTCCATCGCTGTCTATGGGGTCGCAACGGCCCACAGCCCAGCAAAAGGTGGAACGTGGCGATATGTACAGAAGAGGTGAGGCAAATGATTAACCTGAGAGACGATTACATCACCGCCAAGGAAGTGGCCTACAACTTCGGCTACTCCAATATCAAGAGCTTTTACAACGCGGTCAACGCGGGCCGCTTCCCGCTCTCGCCGGTGATCTTCGGCAAGCGCTGGTACTTTAACCGCACAGACATCGAAGGCCTGCTTGGCAGACTCGGCGTCATGAACTGATTGCTCATCACCGTGCTGCAATTGAAGGGCTCCTGAGGCCCGAACCGGTATGATTCAGGATTTTACCGGATAGGTTTCTGGCGGGAAGAGCGGTTTCATCTGGTGATTCTTCGACTGCGGATGCCGAAGAAGCCAGCCACTATGGCCCAGGCCGCGATGAGAATCCCCACAGAGCTGATGACCATGAAGGCGATTTCCATCCCCGCGCTGAGATTGCCCAGAGTAGAGAGCATGTCGGCCGCCATTTCCAAAAAGGCCGAGATTCCGAGCAAATCCCTGAAGATGAAACTGACGACCAGCACCGCGGCGATGTAGAGCGGCATGACGAGATCCTGCCAGATCGTCGCTTTGGCGGGAACATTCCTGCGGCGCGGCAGATGGCTGATTACATTTGCGCGGAACATTCCGGGGACCCCTACAGGCGGTGGATCGGCAAGGGCTGTTTGGAATTGCAGCAATTTTCCGTGATGCGCAGAAGCATCCGGATCGGCAGAGATCTCGCGCAGTAGGTCGTCATCGGCCTCTGCGATCAAGCCTTCGTCGAAGAGGCTGTCCAGTTTTCCCTTGAGTCTCTCGTCCATCACGCTTTCCCGACTTCCATATCACCACCGGTGAGAATTGTGCGTAGCTGCGCGCGCGCCCGGTGCAGGTGCGTCTTCACTGTTCCCAGGGGCAGCTCAAGCACCTCGGCGATCTCAGGATAATTGAAACCCCGTCCGTAATGAAGTTCGACAACGGCTCGCAGTGAGGTAGGCAATCTCTCGACGGCTGTCCAGACCTGCCCGGCGAGCGCTCCCTGCTCCTGGGTAGGGCCCTTGGGGTCGCTCCATTCTTTCTGTCTCTGCCCTTCACCATCACGTTCCGGTTCCTGCAACTCCCGTGATCGGCGGCTGGCGATCCGCCTGATCGCCGTTACGGCCTGATTATAGGCTATGCGGTAGATCCACGTGCTGAACTTCGCCTTCCCTTTAAAGGCCGGCAAGCCGCGGTAGGCGGCGATGAAGACGTTTTGCGCGACGTCTTCCACTTCGCCGCTTCTTCCCAACAGCCGGTAGAGCAAGGCAAATACTCCCTCCTTGTGCCGGTCTATCAGCTCGGCGAACGCCTTGCGGTCGTCCCCGGCGGCGGCGCGCC